>Ga0163147_10000003_pt1 | contig 374833 bp, 333 predicted proteins | sample OliLakLV19MP6G1_FD_148597 | JGI IMG/M metagenome (GOLD analysis project Ga0163147, IMG submission 148597) | Freshwater microbial mat bacterial communities from Lake Vanda, McMurdo Dry Valleys, Antarctica- Oligotrophic Lake LV.19.MP6.G1 | ecosystem: Environmental > Aquatic > Freshwater > Lake... | reverse complement strand
AGTTCATTGAACATAGTGAGTTAACTCCCCAACCCCAAAAATCCAAGCAGTAATCGGCTGAGCAAATCATCTTCCGGTTCGGGTGTCGGGTCGGTGGGGAAGAAATCTGGCGGCGGCGTAAATTCAGGCATTGGTGGCGGTATGACAGCCTCAGTTTCAAAGACGAGTTCAAGATTGCGCTCGTTCGCCAGATCATCCTGGTAAAAGACTTCGAAGGTGACGGCGAATGTGCCTTCTTCGGAAGGCAGCACGATGACATCGATCGTCGCACTGCGTTCGGTGCGAAGCGGCGACAGTTCTTGTTCTGCGCCTTCGACGATTTCGCCGTTATTCACACTGATAACGACACGAGTGAGATCGACCGTCGCTGCGCCATTATTGACAAGTTCCAGCGTGAGCGGAATCGTTTCACCGACATTGGCGACTTCTGGCAGTGGATTGAGCAGCGTTGGTTGCAAACGCGGCGGCGCGACAACAACGACACTCGCCTGTAGATTTTCCTGTGCTGTCGTGCCCGCCGCCGTTCGATAACGCACTGTGATAGGTAAGTTGTAAATGCCACTGCGTACCGTACCGTTGACGATAAACGCTTGCTCGACATCGAGCGCACCGCCCGCCGCAATCGTGCCGATGAAAATCGTATTGCCTGACCCAAGTGGTGCGAACGCATTGCCCGGAATGCCGTCTGTAGTTGTCGATCCACCACTATTTGGATCGGGAGTGCCGCCAACACCGCCAGTTGAAGTTACGGTGCCGAATGTGATGAGCGCGTTGGAGGCAGGCGCATCCCCTACGTTTGCGAGCGCTAGTGTCAGTGTGAATTGGTCGCCTGGTTTTAGGACGTCTTCACCGGTGCTGTAGGCTTCTAATAGTAGCAGCGCCGATGTTGGGTTGGCGACGCGGATCGTGATGTTGCTATTCACCTCTTGCAGTTCATCGTTTTGGAAGAAAGTAAGCGCAATCGCCTGTGACTTAGGTCCCGGCTCAGCGCTCGCATTAACGATCATTGGCAGTTCGGCGGTCACGGTTTCGCCTGCGGGAATATCACCGAGAGGAAGACTATCACCGCGTTCGCCTGCCAGCAAAATACTGTTTTCACCCGCAACGCGGAGCAATGCCCGCGTCGCCGTCAGGTTGCCCGAATTAGTCACATCGACGCGCAGCAAGGCGGGCTGACCAGGATCGACCGGGTCAGGTTCGATACTGTACCCGGTAATGGTGACCTGTGATGCTTCTTCAATATCCAAAATCGTCACGCTTAGCGTGGCGTTACTGGTGAACTGTTCGCCTTCAAAATCGCGAAACGTCAGCACGATTGGGATTGTCGCAGGACCCGGTTCGGCACTTGCAGCGGCGCTGACGGTGAGTGAAAGATTGAATGTGCCGCCCGGATTGATCGTCGGAATTGTCACACTGGCTTGACCGAGCGCAGGCGTAAAACTGCCTTCGCCGAGTAAAATCGTGATGCCTTCAGCAGGGCGGCTGCCGACGTTGACCACTTCAAACGTGAGGGCGACGCTTTCACCAGGCGCAATCGCTTCGGGGTCGGCGCTGAAATTACGAATGATCAACGTCGGCTGACCGGGTTGAAATGTCGGTGGTTGAAAAGTGGAAATTGGGAAGGGCGTCGGTGTCGGACCAAATATCGTGAGTGGAATGCCTGCCGTGGCGGTGCCACGCGTCGCATCAACGACCTGGATGGTGTAACCGCCGGGCGGTAAATTGGCGGGTAAACTCGCCGTCAATGAGCTGCTGTTGATGAAGCTCGTCGATAAAATGCCTACACCGACGACGCGAATCGTCGTACTGGACGCGAAATTTGCTCCAAAAACCGAAAGTGTACGCGCGTCGGTGTTCAAAATTTGCGTTGGTTCAAAACTGGATATCGACACCGGACCCGTCGCGGTCGGCGGTTGCGGTTCATCTTGCGCCACGCCGCTCCCTACCAACCAGAGCGCGACGATTAACGCAAGCATAAGGGCACTATTCTTGAGCAGGCGCATCATCGTTTATTTCACTTTCGTCTGCAAATTCAGGGTTGTCTTGGCTGACCGCATCGACCCTGTCAATCGATGGCGCCGACTGGCGCGTCAGGGTGCGATGGGTTGGTACATCATCGACGATTTGACCATCACGGATTTGGATCATGCGGTCGGAGTACTGGGCGACATTTGGATCATGCGTGACGACGACAATCGTTTTGCCACGTTTGGTGCATAACCAGCGCAGCATCTCCATGACTGTTTGTCCGGTCTTGCTATCGAGCGCGCCGGTCGGTTCGTCACACATGATGATCGGCGGATTGTTGAACATCGCGCGGGCGATGGCGACGCGCTGCTGTTGTCCGCCCGATAATTGATGAGGGCGATGATCAAGACGGTCGCCCATTTTGAGGGTGGTCAGCAGTTTGGCAGCACGCAGTTCACGGGTGTCGCGTCCCATGCCGGCGAAAATGCCAGGTAAAGCGACATTTTCGAGCGCGGTCAGTGTCGGCACCAGATAAAAGCTTTGGAACACGAATCCCATGGTACGCCCACGGTAACTCGCAAGTTCTTCACTTGTCATGTCGTCGAGCACACGGTTTGCAACGCGGATCGCACCTGAATCGGCGCGATCCAGCCCGCCGAGTAAATATAACAGCGTGCTTTTACCCGATCCGCTAGGACCCATGATCGTGACGAACTGTCCTTGTGGGATAATGAGCGAGACATCGCGCAGCACGTGCAATTGCTGCCCGCCAGTATTGAACGTTTTATGGACGCGCTGTGCAGCGATCATCACAGGTGCATTGGTTAGTGGCGTGAGTGCCATAAGTGTGTTGACTATAACCCCGCCGACTCGTTGGTGCTTTCGGGTGTAGCATCACTTTCCAGCGTGCTTTCTGGCATGGGTGGCGTCGTCGTGTCGTCTGACACAGGCGGGAGTAGTTCGCCACCGTCGGGCAACAACATCTCATCAGACGGCAGCATCAGTGGGTCGATGACGGCGACGTCACGCGCTGGAGCGGTCACATTACCTGTGACTACTGGAATTGTGATGGCGAGGATCACCCACATTAATGTCACCAAAAATGCTGACCACGCACGTCCATTCAGAGCATAACGCGCACCGAGGTAAATCAGGACGATATTCCATGCCCAAAACAACGTCAGGCTGGAAAGCAGCATGTACACGATGTTTTGTACGAACGGCGACAGTACTGCGAAATCTGACCAGCCATCGATGAGCGCAGTCAAACCCGGTGATTCAGGCGCACCACCGGATTCGTAATAGATCAAACGGAGCAGAAACAGTAAGCCAATCGGTACACTCGCCCAGACCGCGACTTGTAAGTTACGTCCCAAATTAGCGGAACGTCCGCGCAAGAGCGGTACAAGCCCGAACAAAACTGACTGGATAAGCCACGCGATCAAAATGGTGCCCGCCGCGAAAAGGGCAGTGGTGGTGGTATTACGGATCGCTTCGCTTGAGACGGGCGCACTTGCGCCGCCGCCAAAATCGCCGCTTACAGGGGGTCCGTTGAAGCTGCCTGGTGGTCCAACAGTGATGCCTCCGCCGTTACCAAAATCACCGCCACCCGATAATGCAGGGTCGATAAGTGGCAGCAACGGGTCAGCCGATGTCAACGTATGCGCCGTCGGTTGACGGACTGTTTGCACACCAGCGACGACCAACACCAAAATTGCTACGATTACCCACTGCGTATTGGTGGGAAATGTGCGAAAGAATAAACCGGGTTGCAATAGTACCGCGATCAGATTACTGATAAACCCGCGCGCCCGCCGCGCTTGATAAATATTCAGCGTGGGTGGAGCGGCGGGTTCGATAGCGGATGTCGTTTTTGGTGGCGGCAGTTGGGGTCTTTTCGCCATTCAATCCTCATGTACAAGCATTTGAAAGCCAAATTGTAATTCAAACTGACGTGTGGCGAGATGTCAACATCACAATTACGTCAATCGTTTGTCAATCATCAAGACGTTGGAAGGTTCACTAACGTTCCCGTCTGGGCTATTCATAGGAGTCGAGATCGCGGTATTTCCGATTGAAGTAAACCAAAGGTTTCGGCGTATCGTTGTAAACTGATGTTGCAATCACTTCACCGATGATGATCCAGTGAGTATCCCCGGAAAACTGTTCTTTGACACGACATTCCAGATACCCAACCGTATCGGCAATAATAGGCGCGCCTGTTACCCCTAAGACTGTAGCAACGCCATTAAATTTATCCGCCCCTTCGTCGAGTGCAACGCGCCCGCCGAAAATATCTGACAAATAACCCTGATGTTCTGCCAAGACATTGACGACAAACAAGCCCGATTCTTGCAGCAATGGCAGCGAACTCACACCTTTATTCAGGCACACGATGATGTGTGGTGGATCGACCGACAGCGAAGTGAATGCGCTGACAGTGACGCCTCCGCGTTGATGAAGATGCTGCGACGTGACAATCGTGACGCCGCTCACCCAATAACGGAGAATATTTTTCATCGATTGCGCATCGACGGGAGCCATGGCTAAACCTTTAGGGAGGAGATTGAAAAATCGAGAATACCACATTTACGCGAGCGTGGGATCATCCAAACAAGTAGGATGCCATGCGCGGGACAATGTCCGCCAAGCTGGTCAGACCATCAGCGAATTGTTCTTTACCGTGCCCAATCACGACTGTGGGCACCGTGTTTTCGGTGTGTTTGGTGTGGCGCACATCTTCGAGATTGCCATGGTCACTGGTGATCACGATCAAACCTTCGTCGTCGTCCCACACATCAAGTGCACCAGCCATAACGCCATCAAACAACTCTAGCACCCGCGCACCGTCATCCACCGTGCCGCGATGTCCGAGTATATCGGTCATCCAATGTGAAAAAAATGAAAATGCATAACGGCGCGAGAGCTCGACCATTTTGACGCCCGCCGTATGCCGATCATAGATGGGCGAGTCTGTATAACCGAGTTCGCTGCGCCATCCTTCACCTGTCCAATCGACCGCGAGTGCATCGCCGCTGTAAATCATACGCTCGTCAAACAGCGGAAGCCCGGCTTCAAACAATGCCTGCTGATAGCTGGAGCGCAGCCGTTTGCCACTCGTGATAGCTTCATGAAAACGCGGCGGATAGGCTTCAAGCAGCGCCGCTGTCATGCCGTGTGCGACGACCTGCTTAAAGAAATTGTCTTGTGCAAGAATTGCACGGATCGGTGGGTTTGGGCGCGGTCCGTAATGTTCGCCGATCAGCGCTGGAACGTTGCGTCCTGTCAAAATCATTGCCTGACCGGATGCGCTCTGGGGTCTTCCGGGAATACCACCGCTGGCATCCGTCGGCACAAAGATTGCCCGCTCGCTGACCTGCAAGCCTGTATTGCGTACCCAGCGCTTACCATTGCTCAATGTGAGCAGCGTCGGTGTTGTTGCCAATGAGAAGGGGTTGCTTAACGGGTCATCATCGCCTAAACCGATGCCGTCAAGAAAAATGAGCAGGATATGTTTCATAAATCCAGTGACGACGTGAGAAAGAGAAGTAAAAGGCTGGATGAGCGCGTGTATTCATTCCTTACCGTACGCGCGAATATACGGGTTGGTCAGTCGTTCCTGGTCGATAAAGGTCGCCTCACCATGACCAGATAATACTTTCGTATCACCGGGCAGGGTCAAAAGCTTAGAAAAAATCGAGTTCATCAGCACATCCAAACTGCCGCCAGGCAAATCTGTTCGCCCGATGCTGCCAGCAAACAGCGCATCGCCGCTGAACACGACTTTTTGTGCTGGCATATACAACGCAAGATGACCGGGCGCATGCCCCGGCGTGTACAACGTCTCCAGATGAATCGCACCGACTTCGATGGTTTCTGATTCCGTGATCAGTAGTCGATCCGGTTCAGCAGCGGGCGGAAAACGTTGTCCTGTGAAGCGCAATCCTTGTTCTGGCAGCGTTTTCAACATCGCGGCGGCATCTGTGTGAATATAAAAAGGTGCACCTGTTGCCGCCTGGAGGTCACGACTAGCCAGGACATGATCGAAGTGGGCATGTGTAGCGATAATCAACTTGATCGTCCAGCCCGCGCCGTCCGCCATCTTTTTCAAAACATCCGCCTCATCGACCGGATCGATCAAAATCGCTTCTTGGGTGTCGGTATCACCGATGAGATAAGCATTGGTGGAGGCAAGTCCAAGTGTTATCGAACGGATCTCAATCGTCATAGCGGATACCTTTATACGAGAACGGGTTCAGGGGAAGTCAAACGACGGCGCGCCAGTAAATCCCATAAGGCATGTAGTTCGCTCATTCGAAGTGCCCAGGCTGCCGTGATAAAAACCAGCGCGCCGACGACGATTTCAATGCCGACAAGCAGTGCCGAGAAAATACGCCCGCGTCCGAACAAATCGAGCGCGTTAAAACCGCTATGTACCGCGATAATTGCCAGCGCCATGACGCCACTGGCGATACTTGTTTTGACGAATGTCGTCGCTAAATCGCGGGTGTTCAATCCGTGCCATCGTCCACGCAGCACTATGAGCAAGATCACAATTTCGATGGTAAAACCTATCGACTGTGCCAGCGCTAACCCACCAACGTTACCAACGACCGTCGCCAGACCGAGCGACGGAAACAAGGTCGCGTTCTGGTTGATTACACCACGTGCTTCGACCGCTAGCACGCCGCTTAGAACATATGCCAGACCGATATTCAGGATCGCGTTTGCCAGCGACGCCAGCAACGGAATAATGGTGTCTTTATCGGCATAAAAGGCGCGCGCAGCAATCTCGACCATCGACTGGGTGACCATGCCGAGCATGAAAAATACCAGCGTGTTGTAAACTAATACGGTCGCACTGGCATCGAACGCACCCCCTTCGAGCAAGCCAACTAAAGGACGCCCGACCACGATCAAGCCGATCGCAGACGGAATCGCTGCGACGAGAACAAAGCGCAGTGCACCGCTCATTGCGTCGCGTTTGCCTATTAAATTGCTGTTGGCGCTCAAGGCGGCGAGCGTCGGTAAAATCACCGTTCCCATCGCTGTGCCTATCAACGTTTCTGGGATTTGCATGAGCCGCCAGCCCCAACTGAGCGCGCTTACTGAGCCTTCGCCTAAGCGTGATGCGATGTTGTTCATGACGATAAAACTGTAGCTGAATAAGAATAATCCGGCGATCAGCGGCAGCATCAAGCGGATGATGCGCCATAACTGCGGGTCACGCAGCCCAAGTTCAGGAATCCAACGCGCGCGCACACGAAAAACGCCGGGGAGCTGAATCGCTAAATGCAGCGCTGCACCAATCACGGCACCATAGGCAATGCCGGATACACCAAATGGCTCGGTCAAGAAAATCACGCCGAATAAGATACCCAAATCAAACATGATCGGCGCCAGCGCGGGCAGCAAAAAACGGTTGAAGCTTTGCAGCACGCCCATCAAAATGCCGCTCACCGAAAAGATCACCGTGCTGACCAGCAAAATGCGCATCAGCACGACGGTATCCGCCTGCTGACTTGCGGTGAAACCGGGCGCAATCGAATTGGCGACAAGAAACGGCGCGAAGATAAACGCGGCAATGCTGAGAAGCAGCGTCACTGTGAACACCGTATTGATGACATGGCTTGCCGTGCGCCATGCGCCCGACGTATCATTTTTTGCCAGATAACCCGTAAAAATCGGGATAAAGGCATTTGCGAGTGCGCCGCCTGCGATCAACGTGAAGATGAGTTCGGGGACGCTGTTAGCGGTGACATACGCGTCCCATTCCGCACCCAAACCGAACACATCCGCGATGATGACGGTTTGCGCCAGACTGATCACTTTTGCCACACCGAACGCGATGATCACAATCAGTGTAGAGCGCGCAATCTGACGTGCATCGACGGCGGCGCCCGGCATCTCCGTGCTGGACATTCGACTAGCTCCCTAGCACGTTGAGCGCATCGCGCGCAACCTGGAAACGATCGTTGTGAAACAGCGCCAGTTGATACGCCTGGCTCGCCCCTGCGCTGTTACCTTGTGCCGCCAATACACGTCCTTGCCAGTAGTAGGTTTCTTCGACGTATTCGCCGCCCGTCGTCAAATTTGAGTTGACGAGTGCAAGCACATCGTCGTAGCGTCCAACGTTGTAATACGCTTCAAACGCGCCGAATTGATACCACATCATGCGGAAAGGGAGTTCGAGTGTGCGGGCGCGGTCATAGGCGCGTGCGGCTTGTTCATATTGTCCGAGCGCCGTCAATGCTGACCCCAAATTGAACCACGCATATCGATCACGTGGATTGAGACGCGCTTCTTGTTGGGCAATCGTCAAGGCGTGCTGTACGGCACCGTCTTCGGTCGCGCGTTCGCCCAAAATCTGCTCGACCAGCGATTCTCGTTCTTGATCGTAAATGACGATGAACACGCGGTTGAACGCTGACCAGTTTTCGTCGAATTCGGCATAGGGTTCGACCAATCCAGCTTCGTTGGTGCCCGTGCCAAGATAACTATCGTAGGCAAAAAATGCCCCAAACGAGTCGTCATAACCGACAATGGTCTGGTAATGCCCGATCCAGTCGTAACCTTCAAAGAACGCCGCGGTTTCAATAATTACGGGGAAATTGTTGGTAATCAACTGTTTGAGCAAGTTAAGATCACCGCCGACGCGCGCATACGCGCGGACGCCTGTTTGCTCATTGACGAATGCTGCCATTTCTTGCGGCGTGACATTTTTGTCTTCACTGCTCGGCTTCAGAAATTGCGCCGCGTAGGTTTGCGGTTCACGCCATCCATACACGCTTAATGCCATCGTGATATTGGCGGGACCACAGTTGTTCCACGTCTGTTCGATGTAACTGTACCCGAATACACGCCCATTGGGGGGGACGGCAGCGGTCGAAATTGCGGGAATGTCGGTCGCAAGCGGCTGTGCCGGTGCGGTAAATGTCGGCGCAGTAGCGGTATCAGCGAGCGGCGTGGTTGTTGCCGTCGGCGGTGCGCTGGTCGGTGGTGTTGTCGGCGTCGCGGTTGAGTTTTCGACGGCTTGAACGATACTCAAGGCGGCTTGTTCAGTTGCTTCAGCCGTGGCTTCGTCGGTCGCCTCGTTGAAGGTGAAACCGAGCAGGTCTTCTGCCGACATATCGTCATCGCTCACCGCGACCGTTGGGACGATGCCACCTGCGGGCGTGGCTGGCAAAAATGCACGCATAAACGGAAGTGGCGTCAGAAGCTCTGTTTGATAGCGCGGTGGCAGAACGTTTTGATAGACCGCGACTCCGCCCAACGCACTGACTACGCCCATACCCGCCCAAAAGACTAACAGTATGGGGAGCACCCAGCGCGGTAAACCACGTCGAAACAGCAGCGCGCCGATTACCGTGGCAAGGACAAACGCGATGAGGGCTGCAATGATATATGGGACGAGTGCCATCAAACGTCGGCTGCTCAAATAGTTGATCATGCCGATGATGGCAATCATGCCGATGACGAACAACGTGAATACGCCATAGAGTAAGAGGGGTGGTGGTGCTGAGAGACCCTCATTAGAAACATAAGGTGCTTTAGAACGCATATCCGTTTTTATCCGCATCTCACACGCATATTTAAAGACGATGCATGTCAGTCTGCCATATGTCGAACGAAAATGCAGGACAACCTGTCCCACGATTTCCCACTGATGGGAAGGCGGCATTATAGCATATGTTGCGTTATGAGCAGCGCGGCTAGTGATTGCGACGCTGCACTGTTAGAATCAGGTGTGAAAAGCGCAGGTTAGCGATGGAGGAGTGCGGTGTTGGCGACGGAGCATATCGAGCCTTGGAAAGTGGAACTGCATAGCCATACGATGTGGTCGAAAGATTGTGTGGTCAAATTTGAAACACTTATCGACTTGTGCCAGAAGCGTGGTATTGATCGGATTGCCATTACCGATCACAACACTGCACAAGGCGCATTGTCGCTGCAAAAAATTGCCCCTGATCTGGTGATTGTGGGCGAAGAAATTATGACCAATCAAGGCGAACTACTCGGTTATTTTATGAGTGAAAGTATTCCTGCTGGGTTATCGCCAGACGAAACGATTGCTCGTCTGCGTGCGCAAGGCGCGGTGATCAGCGTTTCACATCCCTTCGACCGCTTGCGCAAAGGCGCTTGGGACGTCGATGAGTTAATCAAGATCATCGATCAGGTGGACGCCATCGAAATCTTCAACGCGCGCTGCTTATACAAACTGGATAATACGAAGAGCGTCGATTTCGCGCGTGAATATCGTCTCATCGGAACCGTTGGATCAGATGCACATTCGCGCCCTGAATATGGATTAGCGACGATGTCCATGCGGCCGTTTGAAGGGGCATCAGACTTTTTGGCGTCGCTGCACGGCGCTCAGGGGAGCGCAATACTGCATTACAGCAGTCCAGTCGTTCACGTACATAGCAAAACTGCGAAGTGGTCGCGCAAGTTGGGCATTCGTCAACGTTTGTGGGCGGGGGGATAAAGGTTTGAGGGTCGATTGCCCGACCCTCAAACGAACCGCATTACGAGTGTTTAGAGGCTGGAAGTGAAGCGGAAGGCATCGCCGTCGGCGGCGACAAAACCGACGCCGGGGAATGCGAAGTGATACCCAAACGTCTGGGCAGCGTCGGACGCCAGCATATCGAGCAATGCACGACGCGACGCGACGGCGACTTCCGGGATCGCATCGAAACCCATAAAATATTCTGGGTGTTGAAGTGAAATGATCGAATTAGTCACTGCGTCGCCTGTATAAACGAACGATGTATCGCCGCTCGCCGCGCGAAGCGCAACATGACCTGGCGTATGTCCCGGCGTGGGTGCAGTGAAAATACCTGGTACAATTTCGGTTTCGGCGTCGCTCGCATAGACTGTCAACTGGTCGCTGGCTTGGATTGGCGCAAGCAAACTGTTTGCCAATCCAATTAAGCCATCGACTTGTTCATTGCCGACAGGACCGGACTGCATGAAATCATAATCGCCTTGTGGAAAATAATACGCAGCGTTGGGGTATGCAGGTGTTACACCGTCGCTGATGCCGCCAATATGATCGGGGTGGAGATGCGAAATAACGACATCGGTGATAGCCTCCGGTGTCACACCCAGTAACGCCAGGGTCGGAGTAAGGCGACCCGCGTTCGGCGGCGACGTTCCGTCAAGCGACATCAATCCCAGACCTGTATCGAGCAAAATGGTGCGATCGCCAGTCTTGACGAGAATGACGTTTAATGTCGCAGACACTGTATTGGAAAGGTTATTCGCTGCCATCAATGCGTATACATCTTCGGGGTCGGCATTAACGCCAAAAAATGATGCGTCAAACACAGCGGTGCCGTCTTGAATAATCGATACTTCGGAATCGCCGATATTGAACGTCGAGAACGCGGACGGGACAGGAACATAGGTGTCATTTTGACCTGCATAGGCGCGCATAACTGATTTGCCGAGCACGGTCGCACCAACGCCGAAGCTGATCGCGCCAGTACCAAGCGCCTTAAAAAGATCGCGTCGTGAAAGCTGACTAAACGAATTCTGTGTACGGATTGTTCTACTCCATCATTTAAGGATAAGTGGACGACAAGACCGCCAACACACGGACGAAAACTTCTAGTTCGATCTTACGGTGCGATCACGAGCGGAATGTGCAGCGGCTTCTAGGGCTGCGCCCCCAATATCCGCCGCCAGACCAGGGTCGTCGCTGTCTTCCAGCACAACCGCGATTGCCAGCGCGTCGCTGCCACCCAGCGTAGCAAAGCCCACAAACCAAGCCAGTGTTGAATCGCCTGAATAGGCTAACGCCGCGTGACCACCAATATCAAGGTTAGGGCGTCCGGCGTTTTGTGCCGCGCCATTTGCGACTGCGCCGCGCATCAAATCTTGTAAACGGCGTGCTGTACCCGATGTCGTAATTGGAATTGTTGGTCGCGCGTTGATAATTGGCTGCCAAACGTCGCTGGTTGGCGGACGCACGCCGATCAGCGCGTGGGGCTGCGGCGTGTTGCCATCGTTGACAATTGCCGCAGCGATCATCGCCATCATAAGTGGTGTCACCGTTTGATCTCCCTGACCGAGGGCGTTGGCGCGAAAATTGGTGGTCGTCCATTGAAACGGGATAGCGGTCGGCGCGGCTGCATCCAGTGGCGCGACGAAACCTTCAAGTACGGGGATGTTTTCTATCTGAAACGTGTCAAAAGTTGCTTGTACAACATCGATCTCCAGCGATTCGATCAATTGCGCGAACGCACTTGGGCATGCAAAACTATAGGCTTCGCGCAATGTAAGCGATACGTCGGGTAATCGCACGGCGCAGGTCAAGGTCAACTCATTCAATAAATAAGCGGCGGCAGCATTTTCCAATGGATCATCGATAGGCTGATCGACCAAGAGCGCGGCGGCAATCAACGGGGTTTGCAGCACCGCACCAGGTTGATAACGTCCTTGCAGTGCGCGTGCGAAAAATGGATTGCCCGGATCGGTGATGAGCTGTTCCCAAGTCGCATCGAGTTGGTTAGGGTCGAATGTTGGCAGGCTAAGCATCCCGATGACATCGCCGGATGGAATGCTCAATAAGATAGCTGCACCCCGTTGACCATCCATTGCATCGGCTAGTGTCGTTTGTACATTCACATCAAACGTTAATTGAACATCCGAGCCTTGCTGGGGGCGGTGCAGCAGTTGATCGGTAAATATTTCGCTCAGCGATGTGCTTAAGTCATCGCCGCGCAAAATTGTGTTGTACGCGGCTTCCGCGCCGCCGACACCATAGGTGAAACTGTAGTAACCGAGCGCGCTGTACGCTGCTGGCACGCGATATTCACGCTGTACAGAGCCATTTTGCTGCGGAATTGATGTCACTAACAGCGTTTCATTGCGGTCATAAATGCCGCCACGCCCTATCGCCGCCTCTGCTAACACACGACGTGGATTATCATCGCGCTGCAAAATCGTATCTGCACCTGCGACCGCCCAATAAGCTGCCGCTAGTGCGACGACGCCGAACGTTATCAACAACCCGATCAAAAGACGGTTAATTTCACGCTCGAACGGCATTATGTTTCTCCCGCCGACAAACGGAGTAAAATGCCGGTGATGGCGAACGTGACGACCAGCGAACTACCTCCATAACTAAAAAATGGCAGTGTCACGCCTGTCAATGGAATGAGTTTCAGCACCCCACCCATGATGAGCAGCGTTTGAAAGATGAGGATTGCACACAGACCGACTGCCACAAGCGTTTGAAACGGTTTGCCGCGCTGCTGCATCGCAATGCGTAAGCCGCGCACGGCAAAAATGGTCTGCAGCGCAATGACGCTAATCACGCCGATCAATCCCCATTCCTCAGCGAGCGAAGCGAATATGAAATCGGAATGCGCGACAGGGATAAAGTAGGGCACGCCTTGCCCGACACCTTGCCCGATGACGCCTCCCGCCGCGAACGCCATCAAACTTTGCACGACTTGATACGCGCGACCGTCGGCTTCCAGCCATGGATTGAGCCAAATATCGATTCGCAAACGCACCACATCAAAAAGTTGATACGCGAGCAGCCCCGCGACCATTATCATAAGTGCGCCGAACACAAGCAGCGGCGTGTAACCACTCGCGATATACAACAGAACCAGAAAGACAAGAAAAAATAAAATCGCTGTGCCAAGATCGCGCTGCCAGATCAACACGACCATGGAAACGCCCCACATTAATAAAATGGGTCCTAAAATGCGCGGCGACAACGAAAAACGTGTGCGCGGATTGGATAATCCTTCAGCACGGAGAGCGGGATATTGCTCTGCCAGATAACTGGCGAGAAAGACGACCAAAATCAACTTGAGTGCTTCGGATGGCTGTACGTAAAACGAACCCAGTGCGATCCATAGGGCAGGCGCGCCGTAAAGACCATCAAGATCGGACGGATTGACGCCGATCAGGATCGTGAGCGCGAGTGCGCTAAGACCACTCACGAGCAGTAAATAGCGGTATCGACGCATCAAACGCAGCAGCGTTTTTGTCCAGGCGAACGCGAACATGACGATGAACGCAATCAAATGCCAGATCACCTGACGATCGGCAAAGGCGGGTTCAAGGCGTGAAATTAAGATTACACCCCATCCGGTCATCGTCATCGCCAACGGGAATAAAATCGGGTCGCGTGTGGGCAACCGCAAGCGCAATAACACATGACCCACGAAAGCGTAGATGAGCCAAGCTGCAAAATGCAGCCAATCCTGCGGGGAGCTGCGCACCAGAGTGAGTGAAAGCGTATTGACAAGCAGAAACGCCGCACCCAATACCAGCAAACGCCGTTCAGTTACCGCGACAACGCTGACTTCGCTATTTAAGCCACGCGCTCTAAGAAGCCCATCGATAGACACGAGTTAACGCTTATCGAAATAGCGACCAACGAGCGGGTGAAGGCGTTCGACGACGGACGCTGGCATGACCTTAGGATCGGTCATGATCGCGTTTTTGAGCGCATGATGTGCTTCTTCATCGATGGTTGGGTCAAGATGTTCTACAGCGTGTGCCAGCGCACGCTGTGCCATGCTCAAATTGTTGTGCATGGTCTGGATGACCGCTTCGACCGTGACGGGGGCTTCATTGATATGCCATACATCGTAATCGGTGACATGCGACATGGTGCTGTAGGCGATTTCGGCTTCACGCGCGAGAAAAGCTTCGGGGCAGGTCGTCATGCCGATTATGCTGCATCCCCACGCGCGAAAAATATTGGATTCGCCGCGTGTGCTAAATCTGGGTCCTTCAATTGTGATATACGTACCACCTTCATGCGCGACGCCGCCAACATGCCGCACAGAGTTCGCTAACAAGTGGTTTAGCAATGGACTGAACGGATCGGCAACCGAAATATGCCCAACCATGCCCGTATCAAAAAACGAGCGTCCACCGCGCTCAGATTTCGTGTAGTCAACCAGTTGATCCGGCATGACGATATGACCGGGCGCATAATCTTCACGCAGCGACCCGCACGCATTTACGGCTATGATATAGCGTACACCGAGTGTTTTCAGTGCATAAATATTCGCGCGATACGGGACGGTTGACGGCGTATAGACGTGACCGACACCATGACGCGGCAAAAATGCGACGCGCTTACCACGCAGAGTGCCAATCATAATGTCGCCACTGGGCGACCCATACGGCGTGTCGATAGTGTAGGTTGTTATATCCGTCAAATCGGGCATTTGGTACAACCCAGAACCGCCGATCACCCCAATTTGTATGTTCTCGGTCATACTTGTCACCTTTAAGTTTCAAGATCGATGCGAAATTTCAATTTACCAATACCTATCACGTCGCCATCGGTGATAACGATTGGTTGCTTTACTGGGTTGTCGTTCAAGAGCGTTCCATTGCGGCTGTTGCGGTCTTCTAACCACCAAGTACCCGCCCGAAGCGCGATCAGTGCATGTTCACCGCTTGCAAACTGTTCATCAATCGGAATCGTATTTGTCGGAGAACGTCCGATACTGGTCAGTGGGAGCAGCGGATAGGTGCGCGGCATGACGACGATATGATCGTCGACGGCTTGCATCTGTACCAGACGACCATGACTGCGTCGGCTGGCTTCGATCTGGGCGGTCGTGCCGCGATAATCACGCCACAGCACCAAAAATATCGCCAACAAAAATAGCAGCAGCAGTGTGCTTCCGGTCAAGCGCAGCAGTAACAGCGCACTTTCGTTGCTCAAGCCGATGCCCCCATATGGTGGATCATCCGTTGTGCAGTGCTGCCAACACGCCAGTACCACTGTCAGTTGGTGTATCTTCGATGTAGACGATATGCGTTTTACCTATGCGAATCACATCACCGGTTTGTAAACGATGCTCACGTACAGGCACATTGTTGACTTTGGTGCCAGATTGGCTGCTGATATCGAACATGGTATAGCGCCCAAAGCGTAACCGTAATTGCACATGATGACGCGAAATATGGAGATCATCCAGCACGATATGATTATCGCGGCTGCGCCCGATATTGATCAGTGATGACTCGAGCGGAATCACCCGCGTTCCGTTAATGATTAATTGAGGGTGACGCGGTGCGGCTTCAGGTGAAATTAAAACGTGTGCATCCTGCATCGCTGCGGTATGGCTGATGCGCGGGTCGATATGCACGGCAGTCACATCAATATCGGCGGCGTCTACGTCGGAATCGCCGATCAAATCGACTTGTGGAATATTGTTCAAGCGATAATCGGCGGCAGTTGCCAGGTCAATCATGTGACGACATAAAATCGATTCAAAATTTGGCTGACGCGCAAGCAGTTGTGCGCGAACCTTGTCATTGATGCAGATCGTGTAATGGTCGGGTGCGAACGGACGCGCTTCTCCATCGTCGGCATCGCGCAGATGATCATCCATTGCGCGCGATAAACGCAGCGCAATATCCTGTGGTCGAATCGTTTTGCCAAATAACTGCGTGAACGCATCTTCGATGACGCGTTCTAGCTGCGCTTCAAGGCGCGAAAATTGGTCGCTCATACCGTCATTATAGCGAATACAGCGGGACATCGGCAATGCCGGGGACGCTTCGGCGCGGGTATAGCGTCGGTAAAACGCAGCATTCGAGCGCGACACCAAATAAAAAGAGCGCGATTGTCCGCGCTCTTTTTATAATCGTCTGCTCGTTAGTAGCGGGCGACGAATCGAGGCTCATCGGGTACGTTATCCACCCACGCGTCAAAAATTTCAACGGTGGTACCTTCAGTATCTCGCAGTGTTTCCAAATAGGTTTCTAGCTGGGTCGCGCGTTCCTGGTCAACGGCAGCATCAGTGGCGGCACGTTCTTCGCGTGCGCGTACCTGAATGATGTGATAGCCAAACTCGGTTTGAATGGGTCCCAAAATCGCACCAATCTCACCATCGCGGGTGGCGGCTGCGAATTCAGTCACGTAGTTGGCAACGGGTGCCCAACCGAGTTCGCCACCTTGTGCGCCCGACCCCGTATCGGTCGAAAGCGCACGTGCCAGCTCGGCAAACGAGTCGCCATTGTTGAGCGCGGCTATGGTGTCTTGGGCGAGCGCTTCGCTTTCCACCAAAATATGGCGTGCATTGGCGTAAGTCGTTGTGCCGCTCGATTCACCAAATTGCGTATTGGCAAAAGCTTTGCGCAGTGCTTGCGCCTCAAAATAGGCGCGCAGCGTATTTTGATCAATCCCCGCGGTACGCTGGATCGTATCGAACGCGCTGCCGCGTCGCTCAGTGAAAGTCTGCGCGCGCTGGGTTGCGTCTGGCGTATTCGTCGGCGTGCTGGTCGGCTGTGGAGTCAGTGTCGCGGTCGACGTCATTTCTGGCGTCGGCGTGACTGTTGGAGTCACAGTCGCGGTTGGTGTGATAAACGGTGTCGGGCTTGCGGTGCGCGTTGGCGTCGCTGTGGGGTCGCTCAACGCTGCTTCAGGATCGTAGCCGAAAAACGCATTGATTTGCTGTTCAACGCTGATTGCATCGACGGTGACTCCGGCAGTTTGCGCGGCTTGTGCCAGCAAAATGTCGTCGATCATATCATTGAGCACACGGTTGCCAAGTTGATCCGATACTTGCAGTTCGTTCCACTCCGGGCTTTGCCCGACGACCTGATTGACCTGTTCATCGGTCGCACCCTGCGTTCGCAGTACCAGCAAACGACCGTTGATCGTCTCATTCAGGATTGCCCGCTCCAGGCGAACACGGCTGCGGAATTCGCCCACCGTGATCGATTGCCCGTTTACTTCGGCAACAACCTGGTTCGGCGTCACAAGTTGGTCAAAGCCGAACGAAATAATCAAAATGACAAGGCTCAGCGCGGCAAGCGCGGCAATGCCTATGATGATCAAGCGTTGCAGCGCGTTTTGGCGTTCATGTTTCGATTGGTATTCATTGAGCAAGCGCGGCTGTAATCTGCCGCGCAATGACGATTTGTTTTCGCTTGCTTCTGGCTTCGGCGTCGGCTTCAGTGCCCCCGCTTTCGGCATCCCAGTGGTTTGATCGCGTTTACTCATCGGTCGCGTACTCAGTCGGAAAGTAAGATATAAGGCAGCAAGGCGAGATGTCGTGCGCGCTTGATTTCGCGCGCGAGTTCACGTTGGCAGCGCGCACAGTTGCCAGTCTGGCGGCGTGGCTTGATCTTGCCAGTTTCTGTGATGAAGTTCTTCAGCTTATCGATGTCTTTATAATCGTAGCACTTGCCTTTGGGGCAATAATTCGCAGCACGCATCCGCCCGCGTCCATAGGGGCGGTCGGGGCGGTCGGGGCGGTCGCCACGATCTGAACGCGGGCGGCGTTCGTCGCTGCCACCTTCGGCGGCGGGTTCATCCGTGCGCGGGCGCGGGTCTCTTGGGCTATCGCTCATGGGTTCTTACTCCATCCATCGCTGGTTAGTCGTTGATTAATTGTTGCAACCACCGGAGTGAATATTTTCACTCGCTAAAAGGCATAATCGTCGTCATGTGTATCGACATCTTCGTTCTGGTAATCGAGGTCATTGCCTGGCGCGCGGCGGTCGCCCAACAAGATCATTTCGTTGGCGACGAGTTCCGTCCGAAAGTGTTTCTTGCCAGTTTCGTCTTCCCAACCGCGCGTTTGCAATCGTCCTTCGATGTAGACTTGCTGACTTTTGGTCAAATGAGCTTTACAAATTTCTGCTAAATTGCCCCACGCCACGACATTGAACCATTCAGTTTCTTCGCGGCGTTCGCCTTCGGCAGAAACCCAGGCGCGGCTGGTAGCAACGCTAAAACTTGTCACCGGGCGACCGCTTGGCGTGTAGCGCATTTCTGGCTCACGCCCAACATTTCCGATAATGATGACTTTGTTTAAGCCGCGTCCCATAATGGAAATCCGTCAAACCCAAAATCCTGCTACTCTAAACGAAACGTCACTTGCTTAGTCGTCCTTACGCACGACCAAATAACGCAAGATGAACGGCGATAAATTCATATTACGTTCAATCTCCATGAGCGCGCGTGGTTCAATCTGCGTGTCCAAAAAGACGTAAAAGCCTTCACGCTGTTTCTCGATCTCGTATGCCAACTTGCGCCGACCCCAACGATCGATGCGTGTGACCTGACCGAGTTCTTCTGCTTCTACCCAACCACGAACCTGATCGACTGTTGTGTTGATCAAATTCTCGTCGGTGTTATCCAAACGGATAACAAATGCTACGTCGTATGCTCTTTTCATCGGGTTACTGGTTTCTCCTTTCCCCGGGTTTGCCCTGTGGTGTGCCTGCACAAAAAAAGCCGCGAAGCGCGGCGCGCACGATACAGAGCGGAAAGCATGACAAAACTGAGCCGCTGCGGCTCAATCGAGTCGTTATACTACTTGATGATAAGGCTGTTATCAACGGTTAACTTGTGATGCAAGCGAATCACCACGTTCGAGCGCTAAACGAGAACTGGTCAAACACAATGCGATCACCAGCCATAACAGTGTGATCGACGCATGAAAATCAAGTCGGAAGAAATACAAATCGGCGGTCGAATTGAGGAGTACGCCGATCAACGCCGCATGGTAACCGATGTGAATCGCACGCACATCGTCGTTATTTCGCGCGACTTTCCAGGCGCGCCAGCCATACACGAACACACCAACAATCAGCAGCGCGAAAAACGCGACCCCTGTCAAACCGATCTGGTTCGCCATGATCAAGTACATGCTGGCGACATCAGTGTACAGCGCAGCAGTAGGCGTCCCCGTGAAACCGATACCAGTAAAAGGGTATTGGCTGATCAGTTCAAAGGCGTCGCCATATTCACCGATGCGCATTTGCGTCGCCAAGTCTTGTGCAGTGAAAGCCTGGATGAAACGCGTCAGATAACCTTGCGTTTGTGGCAGCAGCAAAATGGCGACTACTCCAAGCACAATTAAAGCCCAGAAGCGTCTATAACCTTTGAATGCGCCAATAAAGAAGATGCCGACGCCAAAAGCAAGCGCCGATGCACGCGAGAATGTCAGCAAGAGCGCGCCAACGACGACGCCCAGTACTACCCATGTAAACCAGCGCCATTTCAGCACGGGCAAACGTGCAAAGACTTGCGGTGCGGCAATCAGCGCCGAAATGACTAGAAATCCGCCAAGAGAGTTCGGGTCGATCCAGGTTCCAATCGCGCGTTCCGGGTTTTCGGCGACATCTTCGATGAAGCGGATGACGCCGCCATTGGGGTAACCAAACCGCGCCAGCCGCACGAGCGTCCGTTCTGCCAGATCATTCGGCATGACATACAGAATAATCGCTATCAACGCTTGTGCGCCGACACACAGCATAAAGACCAGCACCAATCGTCGCAGCGTCTTCACGTCACGCAGTAAATCGACAAGTATAAATGTCAGGCTGATACTGAGCAGTGTTTCTGCAAACTGGCGCGCAATCGTCGATGTTGGCAGCGCATAGCGCAAGCCGAGCAAGAAGCTAAAGATGAGCCAGCCAAGATACAAACCGATAAACGGATGTACAGGCGTCAGTTTAATGGTTCGACTACGTCGTCCGGTCATCCACTGTACGAGATACACGACCAGAAACGCGAGCATTGCTGCATCGAGAAACGTCGGCGTCAAGCCAATGCGAAAGGGCAATGTGCCGAACGGAAGCAGCGCCATGACCGCGATCATCGCGTAAAGCGCCGCCTGAACACTCGTCAAAATAAATAAGCCCGCTAGCGTGCCGAAAATCAAGCCGACAGCAATCAGGGGTTCAGCGACGACAATGAGTAATCCGATCAAGCCCCCGATAATGCCAACGGCGATGCCGACAACCAGCGCATAAATCCGCCTATCTGCCTTAACGACCCAGCGTTGAAGTTCGTTTGCTGACTGCATAAAGACCCAGACTCGCTATACTGATACTTAACCAGGCTGCAATGCTGATCACCGCACCGATGCGATATGAGAGCGGATCGTAGACAAATTCTACCGTATGTTCGCCTGCTGTAAGCGGCACGGCGGACATTGCGCCATATGCTCGGATAATATTAACCGTATTGCCGTCTATTGTCGCATGCCAGCCAGGATAATCAACTAACGCGACCGATAACACGCCATCAAGAGCGATGTCGGCTTCGATAACGACGCGCTCCGGCTCAAAAAGCGTGACCTGCGCAGGCGTCGATGGGCGATCAACAGATAAGACACCAGGATCGCGGTCAAGGATCACCGTTTGGCGCGGATTGATGCTCGGATCGTGCAATAGTTCAAGCGCGTGTGTGTCGTCGCGGGCGATAAACTGCCGATATGTGACCAGTGCGAACGGACGCGGATCGCTCAAGCGGTGCAAATTGATCTCGCCAAAAACATCCGCGCCACGCCCGACGATCGTGCTGGGGATCATCAATTCGTTCCAATCGATGAATACGTAACGAACCGCAAATAACTCCCACGCGACTTGATGGCGCAAATCACTTTCGAGGATATTCCACGCGCGATTAAGAAAGAGTGGGCTGATGCCGCGAATATCTTGTAGACCGTACAGGCTTCCATAATTCGCCAATACGCCGCGCTCGCCATCGACGCGAAACGGTTTGTCGGTGTCCGCGAGAGTATGAGCGATCAATGGCGGCGGCACAATCGAAATTTGTTGTTCCGGTGGTACGCGATCATAGGTGCTGATTGCGCCCATACTGACGGTGAACAACTCCAGCACCAAAATCGCAGGCAGTATCCAAAAGGCGCGCGGTGGGCGTTCTGTACCGAGCAAATAGGGAAGGGCAAGCGATGTGATGCCGACGATGATGATGCTGAATGCAAGCGGCGCGATCACCCCGCCATACGCCGTTGGATTGCCGATCCATGAAACGGCGACGAGCGCGCCGATCAACAACACGGCGCTAAATACACGGTTGAGCCACAAGCGCAGTCGCAGCGCGGCAGCGTAATCGCGTACGAAATCCCATTCGAGTAAGTGCGCCGCGCCCAGTCCCGCCAAAATTGCCAGGCTGTTCATGACCAGAACCGCTGCGCGTTCTTGACCGCGAAAGAAATACAGACCCGGCAGCACGTTATACAGCACCGCGAAAATGGGGCTGCTGCCTCCGAAACTCCACAACAGCGCGATGAAGGCGATCACGCCCCAAAACAACGCGGTCGACAGTTTGCGATACACCGCGACCAGCGCCAATGTAAGTCCCATAAAGCCGACGAACAACGGGGAATACAGGCTGACAATCCGCGGAAAAATAAATTGGATCACATCCTGAAACGGAAATCCGTTGGCTTTGGAGTCAAAGCCGAACCCCGCGCGCGTCGTCAACGTCAAATATTCGACGCCGGGAATCAACTGCACGGCGGCAAGCCCGAACGCGATCAACCCGAAAATAGCCGCGCCGATCACGAAGCCCGTCCAGCGCAAGCGGCGTGCGTAAATGCGATAGCCGAAATAGGCGAGCAGCGTATAGGTGATGAAAAAGCTGGTTTGTGGGTGTCCCGCTAACCACGATAAGCCAAGCGCGAATCCGGTTAAAAGCAGCCATGACGGTCGAAAACGTTGGCGCGTTGCTTCGTGGATGCCGATCAACGCCAACGGCAGCCAGATCGCGGCTTCGAGCAGTGCCAGTTGCAGCGGCGCATAGCCTTGTGTAAAGCCGCTGTATCCTGCGATTAACCCTGCTGTAAATGCGCCAATTACGCTGCCGCATGCTTTCAGAGTCAAACGACGTACGAGTGCATACATCATAAGCGAATAGGCGAGAACATGTGCGGTCATTTCAAGTTCGAGTGCGTGATAACTCCAGCCGCCGGACAGCCGCGCCAGCATGATCGTCGCTAGACGGGGCGGGTAAAAGACCGCCGCTTGTGTATCCGCGATGAAGGGCAGTCCGCCATTGTTATACGGATTCCAAAGTGGAATTTCGCCGTCGGCAAAACGCGCGTATTGATACCCGCCAAATGCGACGAACTGACCGGAAAAATCCCCTTGTTTCAGCGAGACTTGATCGGCGCTGATCGGCGTGAACAGCCGCCAGAAGAACAACAGCCATAACGCCGTCAAGCCCAATACGGCGAGCAAATCAGGCGATAGTCTGCGGCTCATGGGGTATCCTGTCGTGGATTGACGCGGACGCGGGTGAGATACGCAAAGTCGTTCGCCATGCCGCCGTCGGATGTGACAACGCGCAAACGGTCAAATCGCCCGTCGATATGTTGATATAAGCCAATTTCGAGTTCGTAAATAGCGGGCGGTGTTTCTGAATTCACGCTCAACGTATGCGAATCCTGAATAATGACACCTTCCGCCCATGTCGATGTCGGCGCTGTCCACTCGACGGGCTGTGCGTCCGAGCCTGCGTAAATCGTCATCGATTGCGGTTCAACGATATGCGCAAACACGACATAATCGGTCGTGATCGGTCGCAAACGCCGCCAATATAGGGTCAGTTCGACCGAGTCGCCCGCGTTCGGCGTCAAATCGGTGAGCGCATAACCAACCAGTTCGATTTGGTTGTCGAAGTTGATACGGATCGGGTTAGGGACACCAAGATCATCGGCGCGCGGCACTAACTCGACCGTACCGACTTGATAAATCTCATCGCCATTGGACAATTGCAGCCGTTCGCCCGTCGGTAGGTGATACCAGCCAAGCATTATGTCCAGCGTCATCGGCGCGTATGCGGCAGGCGGCACGACGATTGAAACGTCGTTGATCCATTGATAACCTTGTGCTAAATCAGAAGTAGCAAGGATGCCTCCGCCCGGATACACATCGCGCTGGCTGATAATGAGACCATCAGGCGTGACTAAATGTACGAATAAACTCCAATCGCGCGTGAACGGTGCTTCGATAAAAGCGTAAAACGAAAAATTGACATACTCTTCTGGGCGAACTTCTGATGCTGTCAGCCTAAAATTGTCTACACCGATGCGACCCTCGTTTGCGCGTTCGGAAAAAATCGTCTCGCTGTTTGGAAAGGGTTCAATCACTTCAATGGGGGGAGCGTAAGCGTAGATAATCGTCGTGAATGGGGTGACGAGTGCGACACCAAAGAACCACACGCCTACAGCGCTCATGACGATAGGGCGCAGTCGTTTTGGCAACCACCATGTCAAACCGACCGCCAACCACACGCAAATCGACGACAGCGCGCCGAAGATCAATCTTCCTTGAGACGCGGGTGTTTCCGTTGTCCAGCGCAGATATGAGATGAATGTGACGACGATCCAAACCAGCGTGACGAATGCTGGCAGCCATCGATCCAACGACCAGCGGCGGCGTATGACCGTCACGAGTAAGAAAATCAATATGCTGATAAAGCCGATCAGCCCAATGATGTCGAATACGAGATAAATCTCGCGCGGATATGCAATGTTGACGCCACCAAAAAATCCCCAAAATGCTTGCGTAAAACTAAAGCGTTCCGACCACAACTGCGCAATATTGGCAGGAATGGCACGCCGCCCGACGATTTCCAAAAAGACGTTTAGCCCTGTTGGATCGCCGTACAACTGAAAATTGCGCACATACCACCATCCGGCAATCGCAACCGTGAGTGCGCCCGAAATCAAACCGCCGACGATGAGCGGATGAAGTGAGCGCTGTTTGATGCTCACGATCACCAAAGCAAGTCCAATCACAGGGATGAGAAAACCGATATTCAGCTTCGCCAGCAATCCTAAACCCGTGACGATGCCCAAAACGATGTATGTGCTGATGCGTGGCGGTGTTTTCAGCTTGATCAAACGCACAATTAACAATGTAAGCAGATTTCCCAATAAATTCGATGCATTATCGTTGTTGACCGAGCCGCTGATAAACACAAACATCGGTATAAACGCATTGAGCGCGGTTGCGCCTACTATCACCGTCGGCTGATTCGGAAACAGCTCACGCGCCAGACAATAGGTGACGATCACAGTGCCTAGACCAAGCGCGACCGAAAACAAACGTGCGATGTGTACCGCTAAAGCTGTCCCGCGATAAGGAAACGCCTCTAATTCTGCCCGATGCACGATCATATTGGCGTTGCCGTCTGGTCGGATCACACCAATATCCGCGTGTGGATTGATGCGGCGCACGGTTTCGAGATCGCTGGTGTCAATTCCGGCGGTCAGTGCCGCGGCGATCAAATAATAAAGTGGCGGCTGACTACCTTCTTGCCGCCATAATGTTTGCACACGTGCGTCCTGTATGGGCAGAGCGAAATTGTTTCGCGCAATCGTTTCGACCATCGGGTAATGCCACAGTTCATCGGATGCTTCAAAGATCGGCGTGATCACGCTGTACAAGGTGCCAAGCAGCACATATGCAATGATGATTGCCGCAAGCCACCTGCGAGTCATATCCTTCACGCTGTAGCCTCGGTGATGCGTTCGAAAAACTGTACGGTTTCGGTCGTAATAGATGACCAATTGAAGCGATTTTTGAGTGACGCGATGTGGTTCGATAAGGTGCAGCGCAGCACTGGGTCATTATGCAGGCGTTTGCACGCCGCGACTAACGCGCGCACGTCATCGATGGGGTGAAGCAGCATCGTGTCGCCATCTCGAAATTCTGGGATCGGCACAACCGGTTGGGTCGTAATTATCGCGCATTCATGCTGAATGGCTGCCATTAAACTGCCACGCCGAAACGACGCGCCATCACGAAAAGGCAGCGCGACGACATCGACCGCTTTTAGCCACGCGCTCACATATGCATCATCGATATACCCAGTACGCTGAACGAACGGGGTGAGTTCAAGTGCTGTGATTAGGTCGTCAATTTCACGCAGATACGGTTGATTGGTTGGGTCGCTTGCCCCTGCTGTCCCACCGATCAACACCAAACTGGCATCAATTCCATCATCACGTAACTGTTTCAGACTGTGCAGCAGCGTTTCCAAGCCTTTGCTGTGGTTGATTAACCCGAAATACCCGATTAAGAATTGGTTTTTTGCATTCGCTTGTCTCACATCAACCACTGGCAGCACGTGTACCGCGATATTGCTGCCAATTGGGATCAGTGTCACCTGACCCAGAGCGGTCAAACGGGCATAATCTTCATGATTAGTGACGATGACACCTGCTGACGCGCGCGCGAGCCGCATGACGATCCAATCGCGTAGTTTGCCCGCCTTTGGGAACAAATAGGGGAAGCGCAAATCGTGAAATGTCGTCACTACTGGAATCGGATGCAAGACATCCGGCAAAAAATGGATAAATGGCGACATGCCGAACGCTGCTGTTTGAAACTGTAAATTGACAACATCGAGCGCTTCCGCCCGTGCCCAACGCTTGACCGTTTGTAAAGTCGAAAATGACCAGCGAGAAGCTGCCGTCATGAGGCGAATACGCGAGTCATGTTCTTGTGCTGACGGGGATGTGAAGACCGATACGCCGTGAATATGCTCAGCAAACATGCGCGCCAAAATCGCACTGTACGCGCCAACGCCGCCCTGCATCGGCGGATATTCTCCCGTTACCAATCCAATGCGCATTATAATGCTCGCAATCCGGATCGAAGTACATCACGGTAACACTTGATGCGTTCTTGACGCATAGCAGATTTATGTCCAAGCGCACTCTTTACTGTCTCGATAATGATTTGTATAGCGTAATTTGCCAGAATATAGACCCGCAAAAGCCCAGCACTTAACGCACCATAATGCTTGCGGAAATAACTGATTTTGCTGGTTTGATAATAAATATGGGTACGTGCGCCTGTCTGTTCGGTGCTGCGCCCACCGTGATGGATGATGGTCGCTGTGCCGACATACATAATCTGCCAACCCGCGTCGGTCGCGCGCTTACACCAATCGACCTCTTCCGAAAACATGAAAAAACTTTCATCCAACCCACCGATTTGTTCGTAAACCGCACGACGGGCGAGCATCGATGACCCCTGTACCCAATCCACGCGATGCGTACTATCACAGTTAGGCTGGTTGAGAGGAAAGTGACTGGGGAGTTTTTTTAGATACGGAGCGAACCACAAGCTTTCAATGAGTTCGCTCTTCAACGTTGGAAAATGACGCCGCGTTGATTGATATGTGCCATCCGTATTGAGCGTATGTGCGCCTGCAACGCCCACTTGTGGATGCGCTTCCATCACGTCGATCAAGCGTAAAAGCGCGTCGCCGACGATCTCCGTATCTGGGTTCAGCAGCAATAGATAACATCCGCGTGCGGCGCGCAGCCCAATATTATTGCCTTTGGTGAAGCCGACGTTTTCGGTCTGTGCCAGCAGTGTTACATCGGGAAAGCGATCATGCACCACAGCAACTGTGTCGTCGGCGCTGCACGCATCGACAACGATGATTTCGGTCGTCGGTTTCGGTGCGGTTTGAATCGAACGTAAGCACCGTTCAAGATCGCCTGCGACATTCCAACTGACGATGATGATCGACAGGACTGGCGTCGTCATACGTCGCTCGCCGTTTCTGCAGATAGATTGAACAAACGCTCGGCATTTTCGGTTGTGATGCGCGCCATTGTCTCGATAGGTAGGCGGTGCAAGCTTGCCAAACGCTCGACCATATAGGAAATATAGGCGGGTTCATTGCGCTTGCCGCGAAATGGCGTAGGAGTTAAAAAGGGCGCATCGGTTTCGATTAACAGCCGGTTTTGTGGAACGTGGGTCGCAATCCGGCGTAGTTCATCGGCATTTTTATACGTGATCGGACCCGTAAAACCCAGATAAAACCCGGCGGCAAGCGCGCGCTCAGCAATTGCGGGCGGTGCAGAAAACGAATGCAGGACGCCGGGGCGCGTTTTCAGGGATGGAGGCAGTGTTTTGACCCAAGTTTCCAAAATCGTCATGATGTCGTCATGCGCGTCGCGGTCATGAATAATCACAGGCAATTCCAGTTGTGAGGCAAGTGCGAGCTGTGCCTCAAATGCTTGATGCTGAGTCGCTTTCGGGCTGGTATTCCAGTGATAGTCCAACCCGATTTCGCCAATCGCGACGACTTTTTTTTCGTGCGCACTGGCTTCGATCCACACCAGATCACTGCTGGTGAAATCAACCGTGCTGTTGGGGTGGATGCCCGCTGCCGCGTAAATACCCGCGTATTGATGGCTCAACTCAATCGCCTGCAATGTCGTTTTGTGGTCGACCGCCGGGATGATGATCCGCGTTACATCACCCATGCGTGCCCGCTCGATGACAGCATCGCGGTCAGCGTCGAACCCGTCGAAGTTGAGATGACAATGGGTATCGATCACGGCTTATAACCGATGTTCTGCTTTAAGAAGTTGAATATCTGCCTGAACCATCATTTCGATCAACGCCTCGAAAGTGACGGTGGGTTCCCAACCCAGTATTTGTTTTGCTTTCGCCGGATTGCCTACAAGCAGATCGACTTCGGCAGGGCGCATAAATTTCTCGTCTTGCACAACATAACGCTTCCAATCGAGGTCAGCCGCAGCGAATGCGACTTCGACCAAACGCTGCACCGAATGTGTATTGCCAGTCGCGACTACATAATCGTCGGGCGTATCTTGTTGAAGCATCAACCACATGGCGCGCACATAATCACCAGCGAAGCCCCAATCACGCTGAGCATCGAGCGTACCGAGTCGCAGTTCGTTGGCTAAGCCCAGAACAATTTTAGCAACGTTATACGTGACTTTGCGGGTGACAAACTCTATGCCGCGACGAGGTGACTCGTGGTTGAAAAGGATTCCACTGGTCGCGTGCATGTTATAACTTTCACGATAATTGACGGTAATCCAGTGACCATACACTTTGGCGACACCATAAGGACTGCGCGGATAAAACGGTGTCGTCTCAGTTTGTGGAACTTCTTGTACTTTGCCGAACATTTCGCTGCTGGACGCTTGATAAAAACGAATCTCTGGGTTGACAGCGCGGATAGCGTCGAGCAGGCGCGTAACCCCTAATCCAGTGACATCGCCTGTAAAAACAGGTTGTGTCCACGAGGTGGGCACGAAACTTTGCGCCCCCAGATTGTAAACTTCTTGTGGGTTTGCTTCGCGCAACACATTCATCAAACTGGTCAGATCGCTCAAATCGGCAGCGACAAGATGAATACGTTCCTGAATATGTTTGATGCGTTCATAATTATAGGTGCTGGTGCGGCGTGTGACGCCATACACCTCATATCCTTGTTCCAACAAGAATTCGGCAAGATAGGAACCGTCTTGTCCGGTAATGCCTGTAACTAACGCGCGTTTTTTGCTGCTCAACGATGTGCCTCCAATGGTTCAGCGTGTTTGCCTTGTTGAATAGACAAACAGAAAGTCCTGCGGGTTACGCGCCGCAGGACTTTTTCAAGAATACCTACGCTTGCGATTACACGCCGACGGTTGCCGTCGGTGTGACGGTTGGTGTCGCGAGAATTTCAATCGTGCTGATTTCAACTTCGTCTTCGTTGTAGGTTAGCAAGACGAACGGCACCGATACCCAACCGATTTGTCCCTGATATTCGACTTCAATCCAATCGGCGGTGACCGTACGACCGCTGACGATCAATTGCACGCCATTGGGAATAAGTGCCAGCGACTCCGATTGGCTGTTTGGGCGGCGGCGCAGATGTAAATTCGCACCTTCCTGCAAGCCTTGCACCGTCGCAACATTGACGTTGCGGAGTGGGTTCGCTGTCGGTGCGACGCCCGCCGCTTGTCCGCCTTGTTCACCAAAACGATTGCTTGGGATGGTCGGCAAGTCACGGAATGCTGCACGCAGACCGCGTGCGTCACGGAGTTCAATATACAGCGCGTTCACCCACGCAGTGATCTGTCCGCCATCGGGTGTGCTGTACACGACGAATAACCATGTTTCAATCGGGTCAAGGTCTTCGTCTTCACCTAACAACGTGACCGGGTCGACGAACGGCGTCGGAGTCGCCGCGCCTTCTGGTGTCGGGGTTGGGGTGAAAAACTCTGGCGGTACTGCCGCGCCTTCGCGTCCTAATACCGCAAGGACTGTGCCACCGGGTGCGAGACCGAGCGATAATGCCTCACTGTTTGGGTATTGGCGAAGCTGCAAATTCGCGCCCGGATCAACCAGAACACGTCCTGTAGGACCGTCCGTCGTTGTTTCGGTGACGGATGCCTGTACTTGCGCCTGTGGGGTAGCCGTTGGCAGCGCTATATTCGGGTCAGTCGTGGGTACTGCGAGCGCCTCTATCGGCGCGCTCACGACCGCAACTTCAGTTTCGGCAGCAACCGCCGCAACTGAACTTGCCGACGAAAGTGGAATGCTGACGAGCGGCAGCGCTAAAACTTGCGGTGCGCTTTCGCCCGCATACACGACGGCATCATAATAAACGCCGCCGTAAATGCCCGTCACATCGAATGATGCTTCGTTGCTGAGCGCCTCAAACGTCGTGTTGATGGTGATATTATCGACATTTGGCGTTAGTGAGGTCGTCGTGTAGTCATCGCTCGCCAGGTCGTCGATAAACACACTTCCATTACTCAGCGCGGCGCTTGCATTTGCTTCCGGCGCGACATTGGCGAGCGAGAACGCTGCCACATCTGCGCCGACCAGGGCTTCATCCGACGTGAACGCGCTTAAGGCGACACTGCCGCCCGCCATCGATGCGATGACGGTCGTACGTGTGTTGGCTTCAACCGTGAGTGTCGTGCTGACAAGTGCGTCGGTCGCGCCTTCTGGCGTCACGCTGACTTCATAATCGCCTGCTGGGATGGAAAGATACTCGGTTGCGGTGCCAAAATCGAGCGATGGCACAATAATCGAACCATTTGCTGCAATATCGACCGCCGCCGCACCATCCGCGGCATGAACGACGCGGACATAACCGCTGGTCGCGTCATTTGGGAGTGTCGGCGCGGAAAGCAGCAGCGCCATTGGATTTTCAACTGTGCCGTAAGCAAGCGCGATATATGATGTGCCTGTATTGAGCGAGAACGTCGTTGTTGGGATAATCGCGTCTGTCACTGCGCCGCCAACCGTAGTTACCACTAAGCCATACGCTTGCGACGGAATATCGAGCGTGCCATAGGGCTGGTTGTATTGCAGATTAGGGATAACCGGGCGACCATCCGCCAGCACAATATCGACGGCGGGTGCATCGGGGATGGCATGGATCGCTGTCAAACGTGCGCGCCCAACTGGAAGTGGGTTGAGGTCATCCTGGAACACTGTAAATGCGAGCGGATCGCTGGTGGACACAATCGCCACCAGGGCTTGATCTGCTACGACATCGATGATTTGTTCCCACAACGCATCGGTTTCGCCCGATGCTGTAACGCTGACCTGAATCGCTCCCAGCGCCGCTGAGAAATAGGGCGTCGCTTGACCAAACGCGAGGTCGGCATAAGTTAGCGCGCCGTTGGTATATACATCCACATTCGGCGCGCCTTCTAAAGCATGAACATATCGAATCGACGCTGCACCACCCGTTTGTGCGAAGGCGCTGAACGGCGTGACGACCAAAACCAGCGTTATTAACAGCCATATAAGCTTTTTCATCGTGTTACTCCTTGCATTGTTCAGACAGAGAGTGAGTAGATCGTACGACGATCTACGTGCCTTCTTCCCACTGAGTCAAATAATGTGTCTGTTCTGGTGTCAACACATCGATCTTGATACCCATCGATTCTAACTTCAACCGGGCAATTTCGCGGTCGATTTCATCTGGAAGGGTATGCACAGCCGCTGACAAGCCTGATTTGCCGCCCTGTTTGACCATATATTCCGCTGCCAATGCTTGATTGGCGAAGCTCATATCCATAACGCTCGCGGGATGACCTTCAGCGGCAGTCAGATTGATCAAGCGACCATCGCCCAGAAGATACAGCGGACGCCCATTCACGCGGTATTCTTCGACGTATGGACGCACCAACTTCGGTTCGCCTTCGCTCAGCGCGCGTAGTTCTGGAATATTGATTTCGACATTGAAATGACCACTGTTCGCCAGGATCGCGCCTGGTTTCATGCGCTCGAAGTGACGTTTGTCGAGCACGTTGATATCGCCTGTGGCGGTGATGAAAATATCTCCAACCAACGCGGCTTCTTCCATCGGCATTACGCGATAACCATCCATCACCGCTTCGAGCGCACGGAGCGGGTCGATTTCTGTGACGATCACGTTAGCACCCATACCGTCGGCGCGTGACGCAATACCGCGACTGCACCACCCATAGCCAGCGACGACAATCGTGCGCCCTGCGAGCAAAATATTGGTTGCGCGGATGATGCCGTCGAGCGTACTTTGTCCGGTGCCGTACCGATTATCGAATAAGTGCTTGGTATTGCTATCGTTGACCGCGATCACTGGGAATGCCAGTTGACCATCGGCTGCCATCGCGCGCAAACGGATGACGCCTGTGGTGGTTTCTTCAGTCCCGCCGATGATGTATTCAAGCAGTTCGCGGCGGCTTTTGTGGATGGTGCCAACCAAATCCGCACCGTCATCCATTGTGATATGCGGTTGATGATCTAACCCCGCCGTGATGTGCTCGTAATAGGTGTTGTTGTCTTCACCTTTGATAGCGTAGACAGGAATTTCAAACTGAGTGACAAGCGCCGCCGCTACGTCATCTTGTGTCGACAGTGGGTTCGACGCGCACAACACGACATCAGCGCCGCCGACTTGTAAGGTATGCATCAAGTTCGCTGTTTCGGTGGTGACATGCAAACATGCCGAAACGCGCATTCCTTGTAGTGGTTTTTCTTTGGCGAAGCGCTCACGGATGGCGCGCAGCACAGGCATTTCGTTGTTTGCCCACTCAATCCGAAAACGACCCCCTGTAGCGAGGTCGAGGTTTTTCACATCATGTTCAACGGTCATGCAAGCTCCTATCAATACTTGGGGAATGGGGTGGCGTATACCTCAAAAACGTGAAGATTGTAGCACACCTCAAAAAGAGACCGTTAGCGCATAGACTCAAGCTGTCCACCATCATCAAAACTGGTACGGAAGCGCGCAATAAAGTCTGAGATGGTGAAGTGATGGTTTTGCGTACCGACGTGTTCGAGCGCATATGTAGCGCACAGCGATCCCAGTTCGCCGCACAACTGTAGAGAATAACCCTGCGCCAACCCGCAAATCAACCCAGCACGATAGGCATCACCGACGCCGGTTGGGTCTTTTATCACGGTTTCTTGAAAGACTGGAACTTGGATCATCGTATCGTGTGCGTAAATCTTCGATCCCTGATTCCCATGTGTGACGATTAAAACTTCAAACATCTGACGCATCGACTCGATATTCAGCCCGGTTTTCTGGTTGATCATTTCGGCTTCGTATTCGTTCACGACCAACATATACGCGCCTTGCATATTGGCGCGTAGTTGATCGCCGCTGAGGCGGGCGACCTGTTGACTGGGGTCATAAATGAATTTAATCCCACGTTGATGGCATTCTTCGCACAAGTTCGACATCGCATCGGGGTCGTTGGGGGATACGATGACCAAATCAGGCTTGGCATCATACACGTCTCCAATGCGAAAATTCTTGGCATAATTCATCGCGCCACTATAAAACGACCCGATCTGGTTGTTATCCATATCGATATTGGCGAAGAACGAGGGCATAAATACGTCGTCGATGCGCTGAACGAGGCTTAGATCGACGCCTGACTCGGCAAGTCGCTCGGCGTAAGGCGCGAAATCACGTCCTACCGTGCCGAATAATTTCGGCTTTTGATGCAGCAAAGCGAGTGTATAGGCGATGTTACCGCCGTTGCCGCCCCAGTGCTTGGTCATGTCTTCGACGAGAAAACTGACACTAATTCGATGAAGATGATCAAGGAGGAGATGTTCAGCGAAGCGACCGGGAAAACGCATGAGGTAGTCATACGCGATAGAACCCGATACAATAATGTCCATAGAATGCGGTTTTCCTGATTAATGGGTCAAAGCCGGGCGGCAGTATACCAGCATCTCATGAGTTTTGCAGTGTGAAATTTGGTTTAATGAATGTGGCTAATTTGATAAAGCGATGACGAACGAACCCGAAGACAAGACACCACCCGAACTGAGACCGCGACGTGACGCCGACGCAGGGCGCAAACCCCAGTTATTTGCAGGACGTTTGGGTTCACGTTTATTTTCGCTCGCGGCACTCGTTGAAAAAGTCGAGACCCAGTTTTATCTGGAATACGATAATGACTCGCCTGTTTTGCAAGAAGCCGATACCAGTTCTAAACGGTTACGCTTGATTATCGATGTCGTGAATTATGTCATTGCAGTGGAGTCGATCGATCTGGATTCGGATGCAAAAGCTGATTTGATCCGCCGCGTATACAGCAACATTTTTGGCTATGGTGCGCTCGATGCGCTGTTCCTGGACGAGCGCGTGACCACGATTTCATTGGAAGGTGCCGAAAAAGCCGCTGTCCGTTATGGTGCGTCGGTGCTGCAATCGTTGGGCGCAATCTTCGACGACAAGGATCAGTTCAAACGTGCGCTCGAACGACTGCTTGCCGATGCAGGTGCAGTACTGAGCGACGACACGCCAATTCTTGAAGTCGGCATGAAGATAGATGAGCGTCCTATGCGTATCAGCGTGGTTGCGCCACCTTACGCGGTCGAATTGAGTGCGGATATTCGAGTGCATCCGGCACACGCGCTGACATTAGACGACCTTATAAAATCTGATATGTTGACACCGGACGCAGCGGACATGCTGCGCGCAATAGCAGCATCAAAATATGGATTTTGCATCGTCGGAGAGACTGAATCGGGTAAGACGACGCTGCTCAACGCGATGCTGCCCGTGCTGCCCGATGTCAGCACGACGATTGTCGAGCGTGCCGAGGAAATGCGCCCGCCGGCGACCATGAAGCGTTTTGCTGCACAATGGCAGCACGGCGCTATGCCCGAAATTTCTTTTGGCGCGCAAATTGCTGCTGCGTTAGAATCGATGCCATTGTGTTTGGTGCTGGATGAAATCCGCTCTGATGAACCGCGCAGTATCGCGCCGCTGCTCGAACTTGAGGAGTCGCCGCGTCAAATTTGGGCGATCCGCGGTGTGCCAGATTCGAAAAGGCTGCAAAGCGCGTTAGGGATGTTGGCGCGGCGTGCCCGTGTTGGTGCTGGTGAGGCTGCTGTCCACGCGCTGTACGAGCGCCTTCCATTCGTAATCACGGTCGCCCGTGTCGCAGAACGCACGAGTGATGGCATCTTCCAACTCTTCAGCATTGCCGAATGGCAGTCGCGGGTCGATACGGACTATCCGGATTATGTCATGTTAATGACGTTTGTTGATGGAGCAGCACGGCGTACCGATGCGACACTGGCGCGTTGGTTGGATTAGAAAAGAGACTACAAAATGGCTTTTCCAACGTTTTATCGACCGGAACGCGTCGGTCAGCTTTACGCGCCAGATACCGTGAGCGCTGTACAAGCGGGACGCGATTCCGGTGTAAGCAGTGCGAAAGAAGATGCGCGGCGCGTGGTTTTGTTGTTGGTCGATGCCCAGGTTGATTTCATTCACGTCGATGGAACGCTGCCTGTTCCTGGCGCTGTCGATGACACAAAACGCACTATCGAGTGGATTTTTCGTAATCTTGGTGGGATTACCACGATTGCCGCATCCCTTGATAGTCATATGCCCATGCAGATTTTTTCACCGACATGGTGGGTCAATATCAACGGCGAACATCCCGCTCCCTATACCGTAATTCGCAGCGCTGACGTGCATCTTGGAACGTGGCGCGCGCTTTATCAGCCAGAATGGTCGGCCGAATATACCGAGAAGCTTGAAGCGCAAGCACGCAAGGCGTTGATGATTTGGCCGTATCACACGCTGTTAGGAACGCCTGGTCATGCGATTACGCCCGCGCTGTACGAAGCTATCGCTTTTCATGCTGCTGCACGACAAACCCAGCCGACCTTTTTGTCAAAAGGATCAATTCCCGAAACCGAGCATTATTCGATGCTCGAACCGGAAGTCAAGGTGCCAGGTCATGCGATTGGTGGCTTGAACGTACCGTTTTTGAATATGCTGGCAAGCTATCAGTTAATTTATGTGGCTGGGCAGGCAAAAAGTCATTGCGTCCTTGAAACAGTGCGTTCGATGGTGCGGTATTTCCAGCACGGCAGCGATGTCGTGCGAAAGATTCGCATTTTGATGGACTGCACATCGTCCGTCGCGCACCCAGAAATCAACTTTGACGATATAGCGAACGAAACATTGGAACGTTACACCGAACACGGTTTGAAACTGGTGACATCCGCAGATGTTATGGATTAACGAAATAAAAAGGGCGTAGTCGCTTGACCACACCCTTTTTATTTAGAAAACATGCAGTTTACTGAGTGCTGACGTTCGCCTGTTCGACGACGGCTGCCAAGACATCGAACGGTACGGAACCACGATTGTATTCCGTGCCTTGAAACGTGATCCATTCTGCATCACTATCACCGTAGCGGATCATGACCGCAGGTGTACCTTGCACGCCCCTGGCATTACCGAACGCAATATCGACGTTGACCTGGTTGGCACTTTCGGAACAGGAAATCACGTCGCTGTAACTCAAACCGAGTTCTTGTACGATGCTGCGCGATGCGCCGTCAGTGAAATACGTGCCAGTTCTCGCCATCGCATAATAGCGATCATATGCGTTCCAAAAGGCGCCAGGACTCGCATCGTCAATACATTCCGCGATTTTGCCCGTGAATACGGACGTTTGACCACCCGCCGTCGGGTAAATACGATATTCAAAGCGCGCTTGTCCGGTTGCGACGTAGGTTTCGATGAACTGCTGTATGGTCGAGTGATAACTCTGACAATGCGGGCAGCCAAAATCGGCAAATTCGACCAGGGTGACAGGTGCATTCGGGTCACCAATCACGAACGCGCCTTCTTCGGAGCGCGTCGGATTGAGCGATGTGTATTCGAGTGTTTGAACATTGGCATTGCCCGATAACAGGATCGCGATAACGAACACCACCACCGCCGCAACGACGACACCAACGATGATGATTCCTTGTTGATTGCGGTTGGCACTGGCGTTTGAACTGGTCTGCGCGCGTGCAGGAACCGACTGCTGATTTTCTTTGGCGCTCATGTGGTGTAGCAACTCCAGTAAGATAAAGAGATGAAAAACATTGTAACCGAATTTTACTTGTGCCTCCACGTGGCTTTGTAAACTGTATGTAAATTATGGCTGTTTAGCGTTATAACGGGGCGCTTTCGCGCTGTATACAACAGGAGAAAGTAATCATGCGTGTGGTTGATATTATTGCAAAAAAACGAGATGGGGAAGCACTTTCGCGCGAAGAAATTCACGATTTTATTCAAGCCTATACACGCGGCGACATCCCTGATTATCAAGCCGCGGCGTGGCTGATGACGGTGTATCTAAAAGGTATGACCCGGCAGGAAATAGTCGATCTGACATTGGCAATGGCACAAAGCGGCGATGTTCTCGATTTGAGCGATATTCTGGAGTATGCCGTCGATAAGCATTCTTCTGGCGGCGTTGGCGATAAAACATCGCTGGTAGTCCTGCCGCTTGTCGCCGCATGTGGGGTCACCGTCGCCAAAATGAGCGGTCGTGGTCTTGGATACAGCGGTGGCACGTTGGATAAACTCGAAAGCATCGCTGGTTACAACGTCAATTTGACGGGTGAGCAGTTTCGCGCACTGGCAAAGAAAAATGGGATTGTATTGGCAGGACAATCTGCATCACTCGCGCCTGCTGATGCCAAGTTGTATGCGCTGCGCGATGTCACTGCGACTGTGCCTAGTCTCCCGTTGATTGCGAGCAGCATCATGAGCAAAAAGATAGCGGCGGGAGCAAATGGCATCGTTCTCGATGTCAAATACGGGCGCGGCGCTTTTATGCCGACGGTCGAAGACGCGCGCGCACTGGCACAAATTATGGTTGAAATTGGCACGGATGCAGGGCGCGATGTCGTAGCGCTCTTGTCCAACATGAATCAACCGCTTGGCGTGGCAGTCGGTAATGCACTGGAAATTCGAGAAGCCATTCAAGTCATGAGCGGCGTTACTCCCGACGCTGCCAGTGATTTTGAAGACCACTGTTTAATTGTCGCCTCGTATATGCTGCTGCTGGCAGGGCGTGGTCAGCGCTGGACGGATGTGGATGCTAATCAAACGTTGCTGCGCGATAAACTGAACAATGGCGACGCATTAGGTGTTTTTCGCCGCATGGTCGATGCTCAGGACGGCGACATACGCATGGTCGATGACCCGTCGCTGCTGCCGACCGCACGCCTGATCGTTCCCGTCGCGGCGGCACGCGGCGGTTATATTGCGGATGTGGATGCACTCGCGGTGGCGCGTGCATCGTTTGATTTGGGCGCTGGGCGCGAGAAGAAAGGTGATCCAATTGATGTTGCGGTTGGTGTAGAGGTATTTGCAAAGGTCGGCGCATTTATCGAAGCAGGAATGACAATTGCAATGGTTCACGCCAATGACGAGTTACGCCTGGCGGCGGCACAGGCAACATTGCAAGCGACGTTTACGTACAGCGACCTGCCAGTGACACCGCCCGCGCTCATTGACAGCGTAATCAGCAGCGTTTAGTCGTCCGTACTGGGTTGTAATATGCCATCGATGTATTCATACGCGTAGAGTGGCGCATCTCGCCAATAACCGGACTCGAAGCGGATACGACCGTTCAGTCCGTCATAATCGGTTTCGGTTATTGCTTGCAGTGCTGCTACTCGGTTTCCGCTTCGCGCCGCTTCGATAGCGATACGCGCAGCATCATACATCAGTGTGGAGCGCAGACTGGGTGGGGGCGCGAACGGATCAGACATTTGGTAGCGGTGTACGAACGACTCATCAGGGAGTGACCCACTGCTCATGATGCGTATGTCATTCGGATTGTCATTCAATAATAGAAACGACGAAAGCGTCAGCACATCGCTGCCAATGGATGAAGTGCTCATGTCAGGGGCGTTCGTTATCTCAAAGGGTAAGTAATACCCCAATCGTACTGGATTGAAGGGATTGGTCAATACAAAACTGATTGGTGAGGCATGTCTCGATGACCATTCCCCGACGATCAGGGCTGGAATATCGCCTAACGCTGTTTGCGTGGCACTGTCCACCGCATGATAGCCGATGAGGATAGTCACTATGGTGAGCGGATCTCCTTGTAATGCCTTCGCGCGCGCTATCGCGGACTCCAATGTGCCGCCATCGTCGAGTGCAACTAAATTGACGTGTTGACCTGACTCCGTAAGTGCCAAACGAGCGGCGTACAGTGCATCGTAGCCGACTTCACGATAACGCCCCTCGAATGGCGCGATCAGTGCGACGCGCGGCACGCTAGGCGAGGCGCGACACCCCGCTAATGTGAATATCAATACGAACAGCGCGCGTCTCAAAAACATGAGTTGCTGACATGTTCTTCAAATGTGCGCGCGAAATTGTGATAGCCGTCGCCTGTGCAACGTGCCTGGAAAAAGTAGTACTCGGATTGTGCTGGATTAGCGGCGGCTTGCAGCGCGCTCAACCCTGGACTGGCGATGGGTCCTGGCGGCAAGCCATTGTTGAGATAGGTATTGTAGGGTGACACTGCGCTGGAATAATCGGCTTGTGTGATGCGCGACCACCATGTCGTACCATCAAAGCCGATGGCGTATTGCACGGTTGGGTCGGCATCTAGTTTCATGCTGATTGCCAATCGATTGCGATACACGCTCGAAATCATCGGATGTTCGTCGGGGTAAATCGCCTCACGCTGGATGATCGATCCGAGCGCGGCGATTTCATAAAGGCTGAAACCTTGCGCGGCGGCGTTTGCGGGCAAGCCAACACTTTCGACCCGATCGCGGAAGTTAGTCAACAGCACCTCCCGAAAGTATTCCGGCGTCATCGTCGTGGGTAGTTGATAGGTATCGGGGAACAAAAAGCCCTCAAGCGAAGCGCCGATTGGAAGCCCAATGAACGCCGCGAACCCTGGATCAACCAATGCGCCAGCGCCAACGAGGTTGAGAAAGTCTTGACCCGAAAACCCAAAATTGGCGGATTGATCGATGATCGCCGCGATCTCTTCGATCCGCCAGCCCTCTAAAATTCGAAAAGTAAACTGACTGCTCCCCGAATCGGTCAACGCTGCCGCGATTTGAGGAATTGTTTCAGCTTGTGTCAGAAAAAATGTCCCCGCTTCAAGTTGGCGATCCAACCTATACGCCTGTACATAATCGACAAACAAATCCGCGTCCGTGATTAAGCGAGCAGCAAGTAAGTTTTGTGCGATCAGTGCCGGAGAATCACCAGAATTTACTTCGAATCTCATTGGGGATGTATCGGTACTCACTGTTTGTGTGAGGTCTTCCTCGCGGCTGTTGAGCGAAAAGCGAATCAGCGAGGTTCGTACATAGTTAACGGGGTCGCCATCCGAAATAAGCAGTAAACCGCCAATGACCAGAACGCCGACCAACCCAACCGCAACGATCACTAAACTGATAACCTGTAAAAGACGAGACAAGAGCACTCCTTTACGCACTAATGTGCCGATTTTTAACGCACATACGTATCCTTGCAAACTGATACGGTGGGAAATCGTTTACGAATCGGCGGTTGTCGGCGGAGTAGGCGGCGAAGCCAACCCGTCGCGCAAGGCATCGAGATAACTTTGCAAGATGACGCGCGCTGCTAAATCGTCGATAGGATCGGACACTTTGCGCCCTTTATGTCGAGCGAGTTCGGCAGCATCGACGCTCGATAACTGCTCGTCCCAGTAGACAATCGGGAGCGGAATGACATGAGTCAAATACGTGACCCAATTTCTGACTTTGTCCGCCTGAGTAAAGTCGTCAGCGGTCGCGCGTTCTTCATATGGCAGCCCGACTACAAACGCGACGGCATTTTCTTGGGCAACAATATGCTGTAACCTCTCAAAATCCTTGTGTTTGGACTTACGCTGAATGATGGTCAGTTCGCGCGCGACCAACCTCGATGCATCGCTGACAGCAACGCCAATGCGCACCAACCCGTGATCAAGCCCGATGAGTTTGCCGATCATGCGCCACCTTGCAAGATCACGATCCTATTGGGAAGTATTGGCATTTGCCCGAACCAATCTGGCGACAATTCAATTTGTGGCTGCGTGTCGCCTGCGAGATCGAGTGTGCTGGTCAAATAGCGTTGTGCTTCTGACAGCGATAACCCAGCGAGTCGCTGCTGAAGCTGTGCGGTGTCAATTTGTACAGTGATGCTGCCGCGCGCCATCAAGGTAAACGACGCGCGTCCATCCACATCGATTGTCACCTGTGGTGAGCGTTCGTACACGAGCGTGTCAAGATCGATGCTGCGCCCGCGCGGAATTTGACTTGAAAGCTGTACATACGCGATTTGTTCGGCGACGCGCATATCGATAGCGGTGGCTTCGACGACAGCGCGCATGGTCAGCGACACCGTATCGGATTCGTCGGCGACCGCTTGATCGTAACTTGTCCAATCGTCACGCTCTTCGGTGATTCGGATGGATTCTGGAATAATGAACTGATCTTCACCGATACGCGGCAGCATTTCGGCGTATGCCCGTTCTTGCAACTGCTGACGTATGATGTCATTCAGGCGTCGATAATCATCGTCAGTGACGACGCGAATTTGACGGCTTGTGCCGCCGTATGTTGGCGCAAGATTCCGGACTTGAAGCGAGCTGTTCAGGTTGCCGATGATACTGTTGATCAAACCGACAGGAATGTTGTTGCCGACTTCACCGGCTGATTCGGTGACGGCTTCAACTGGAACCTCGATTTGCAACCCTGCACCGCCCGCGACGGCTGCCGCTTGCATGGTGCGAAAAATTATCGGTGTCCCCGCGCTGGTGCTGACAAATGTGCCAAGAGGAATTTCAGTCGCTATTGTCGTCGTATTAATGAAAACGACCGACCCGATAGCTGGGGTCGCGCCGAAACTGCGCGCACCACTGGTTTCAATGGTGGCGCGTTCTTCAACTTCAGCACGCACGGTCAGCGCGGGGATAATCCCATTTTCGACATCGATTTGATCTTGGGTAAAGGTGGGGTCGGCAGTAATTGGTGTGCTGATCTCGGCTTGAGTCTGGGTGGGTAAAATGATGATCGTGGCGCTCGGCAGCGCAATATATGCCACAACGCCGATCACCGTAATGAATAGGATGGACGCGATTACGCGCATGACCAAACGGACTCGTCCTTGACCAGATACGGTAGTTTCGGCGCGAAGTCGGCTGGCAACGGGTGCGAGCGATTCGATGTCCGGTTGATCATCGGGGCGCTGCGCGCGCCCAGTGAAAACTTTAGCGCGGTTGCGCTGCCACTTCGCACGCTGTGCGCCACCAATCGTTTCAAAAACGCTGATGCCAAGTTCGAGCGCGCTGCGTGTCACGGTCGTATCATGCGTGACGAAAGCCAGCCGTATCGCAAGGCGCGTCGCTTCACGTTGGATCAAGACCAGATCGAGCTTGCGCGTGAGCGTCGTGCCGCGTTCGGGCCAGATGATCAAGACACTACGCCCACGCAAATACGACAGGCGATCACGTACGATCGTGACATCGTCGCTCGATTGAAGTTGGATCAGTTCGATATTCGCGGGCATCCGTTTAAAAATTCGACTAGAACGTCAGTAAACAGGGTGGGGAGCATTCTCCACCCAAACCTACGATGTCGCCGCCGCGATGATCTGGCGCGCGGCTTCGAGCGCTTCAGGCAGTTTTGCTGCGTCTTTACCGCCTGCTTGCGCCATTGTCGGACGCCCACCCCCGCCACCGCCAACGACTGCGGCAATCTGCTTGATCAAATTGCCTGCGTGCAGCCCTTGCTTTGTCAAATCGTCGGTGACTGCAACCACAAGCTGCGGTTTTTCATCGACGATGCTTCCCACGACCATGACACCACTTTTGACGGCGGTACGAAACCAATCCGACATATCGCGAAGTGTATCGGGCATGACATCGCTGACTTGCGCGATCAAGGCTTGTTTGCCGTTGATGGTTTCGAGCGTTGTAACCAAACGGTCGAAGCTGGCGCGTGCAATTTCGCGCTGGAGCGCAACGATTTGTTTACGTGCGCCGCTCAATTCGTCCTGAAGTGCGATAACGCGCGTTGTCACACCGTCCGATGTCGTGCCGATTTGCGCGGCGATCGCGTTGAGCGCAGTCAAGTTGTGCTGTACAAACTCGATGGCTTTATGTCCGGTCAGCGCTTCAATGCGCCGAATGCCCGCGCTCACGCTGCCTTCGGCGGTGATGATAAATGAACCGATCTCGGCGGTTTCACTAACATGGACGCCGCCGCATAATTCATAACTGTAACGGCTGTCATCTTTGGCAATCGTGATCGTGCGGACGCGGTCGCCATACTTTTCACCGAACAGCGCCATCGCACCTTCGCCGCGCGCTTCGTTCAATGATTTTTCTTGTGAGATGACCGGATAATTGCGCAAAATGATGTCGTTGACTTGTGTTTCGATGTGGCGCATTTGATCGAGCGTCATCTTTGAATCATGCGCAAAGTCGAAACGCAGACGATCTGGTGCGACGAGCGAACCACGCTGCTGTACATGCGTGCCGAGCAGCGCACGCAGTGCTGCGTGCAGCAGGTGGGTCGCAGTATGATTGCGTGTAATATCGGCACGGCGTTCAAAGTCTACAACGGCAGTCGCTAAATCGCCCTGTTTTGGTGTGCCTTCGACGACTTCACCCACATGGATGATCAGCCCACCAATCGGACGGCGAACTTCTTCGATTTCGACACGCCATCCGTCGTCGCCTGTGATCACGCCTGTGTCGGTGATTTGACCACCGGCTTCGACATAGAAATGCGTCGCTTTCAAAACGATCTCGATTTTATCCCCGACAATCGCATTAGTCACCTGCACCCCATCCTGAATGAGCGCCAAGACATGATCATGCACGGTATCAGCACGATAGGGGTCGTATAAAACACCTGTATCGGGCAGCGTGCCAGATGTTTTCAGCGTATTCAGTATGTCTGCATACACATCGGCTGAAGCGATTTTGCCCATGGCTTTACCGCCACCGCTCGCTATCGAGTGTTGTTCTTCGGCGCGCAAGAAACCGGCGTCATCGATGGTGTAACCGCGCTCTTCAGCAATATCCTTCGTGACTTGAGCAGGCAAGCCGAGCGAAGCTTTGAGATAAAACACGACATCGCCCGAAAGCTGACCGCCCGGCGACAGCGCGGCTAATTCGGCTTCGAGTTCGGTCATCCCGCGATCCATTGTGCGGCGGAAACGTTCTTCTTCTTGCGTGATCACACGCTTAATGGCGTCAGCGCGTTCTACGAGTTCGGTATAATGCCCGCCCATCACGTCGATTACGGCATCCGCGATGGTTGCCAGAAACGGCTGATCGAAGCCAAGTTTTGCGCCAAAACGCATAGCGCGGCGCAGCACTAAACGACAGACCGAGTCGCGTCCTTTCGCGCCGGGCATCACCCCGTCCGCAATCATGAACACGGCGGCACGGATGTGATCTGCGATGACGCGGTAGGGCACAATCTGGGCATCACGTTCGGCATCAGAATGCCCGGTGAGTGCCTGAGTCGCTTTGAAAATCGGCACGAACAAATCGGTATCGTAATTGTTGGTGACGCCGTTGACGACACTCAAAATACGTTCTAAACCCATGCCCGTATCGACGCCCGGTGCAGGCAGCGGTGAATCGAACTGCCCGATATGCGCTGGGTCGGCTTGTGTACGGTTGAACTGCATAAAGACCAGATTCCACAGTTCAAGAAAACGATCATCTTCATCGACGAGGCTTTGAATGATACCGTCAACACCTTGCGACGGGTCTTTATCCCAGTGTATTTCACTTGTGGGTCCACATGGACCCGTTTCTGCCATTTGCCAGAAATTGGTCTTGGGTCCCATACGCGCGACACGCTGCGGATCGACGCCGATGTCGTTGATCCAGATGTTGTACGCTTCATCATCGTTTTCATACACGGTGAAGGCGAGGCGTTCGGGGGGCAATCCATAGCCCTCGGTCAGTAGAGTGTAGCCGAAACGGATCGCATCACGCTTGAAATAATCCCCAAAGCTGAAATTGCCCAGCATTTCGAAAAAAGTATGATGGCGCGGCGATGGTCCAACATTTTCGAGATCGCTATGTTTGCCCGCGACGCGCATACATTTTTGCGAGGTGGTCGCGCGCGAATACGTGCGCTTGTCCAAGCCCAGAAATACATCTTTGAACTGTACCATGCCCGCATTCGTGAACAAGAGTGTCGGGTCATTGCCGGGAACCAGCGATGATGAGGCGACGGGTTTATGCCCGACTTCTTCAAAAAAATCTAAGAACAGCGCGCGCGCTTCGACGCTGGTCAACGGTTTCATAAGGTTGGGTGATCCTTGCAAGGCGTAGACGATTTCAGGACAGTATAGCGGGTCAGGGTGGATTTTTCTAGCGAACCGCGCCGAACTACGGGTATAATTTCTTTCTGGTTATCGGTGGCGCGCGGCAAAGGGCTATCGATTCCAGAACCTGTTCTGTTTACTGTCCAGCGATTTATCAAGTGTGATCAGCTTAACGAATGCGGCAGTTAAAAATAAAACTGGGTCAGCGTATAATCTCCGGTGTATCGCATTTATATCCACCGAATCAGCAGGACACAGAATGCCAACGATTGATGAACAAGTCGAAATATTGATGAGCGGCGCGGCATATGGCGACGCGCAAACGCGCGAGGTGATGAAACGCGAACTGCGCGAGCGCTTGCTCGAGTCAGAAAAACATGGGCGTCCCCTGCGCGTGTACTGCGGTTATGACCCGCGCACGAGCGATTTGCATCTGGGACACACGATTACGATGCGAAAGCTGAAGCAGTTTCAAGAGTTTGGGCATGATGTGACATTTTTGGTTGGAACGTTTACCAGTTTGATCGGTGATCCCAGCGACAAAGACAAGGCGCGCGATCAATTGACCCCCGAACAAGTCGATGAAAATGCGCGCACATATGCCGAACAAGCCTTCAAAATTCTGGATCGTGAGTTGACACGCGTGCGGCGCAACGATGAATGGCTGTCGACGCTCGATTTTGCCGATATTATCCGGCTGGCAAGCAACTTCACGGTGCAGCAGTTCTTGGTACGTGAAAACTTCGCACGGCGTATCGAAGACGGGCAGCCGATCTACCTGCATGAGTTATTTTATGGCTTGATGCAAGGGTATGATGCGGTGGCGCAAGAAGCCGATGTACAAATTGGCGGACAAGATCAGTTGTTCAATATCTTGGTTGCGGGGCGCAAGCTGCAAGAAGCGCTCGGTCAGCGTCCACAGATCGCTATCATTATGGGAGAGAGCTTGCCCGGCACCGATGGCGAGATCAAGATGAGCAAGAGTCTTGGTAATCATATTCCGCTGCTGTCTGAACCATGGGATATGTTCGGAAAAGTGATGAGTGTGCCAGATAAAGCGATGGTGATCTACCACAAATTAATCCTGGGGTGGTCGCCTGCACAACTCAAGGAACTTGAAGACGGTTTAGTGACCGAAAGCTTACACCCTAACGAAGCAAAAATGCGGTTGGCGCGCGAAATCGTGACGGTCTTTCATAGCCCGACGGATGCTGACGCTGCCCAGAAGCGTTGGGATGAAGTATTCCGATCCGGTGGGTTGCCATCAGACATCGAAGAAGAGGCATTGGAAACGGAAGAAAAGCTGACCGATTTGCTGCGCCGTTTGAATATGGTCGCCAGTGGCGCGGAGGCGCGCCGTTTGATCGAACAAAACGGCGTGCGCTTAAACGACGTGCTTGTCACCGATAGCAAAGGGAAAGTAACGTTTGACATGCTGCCCGCTGTGCTGCAAGTGGGCAAGCGTAAGTTTATCCGGCTGGTCGCAAAAAGTTAACGGGTTCAATGGTTAAAAGGCGACCATTTAGATCGCCTTTTACGAAGTGGGCGGGGCGAGTAAGAGATATAGCCCGGTAAATGTAAGGGCGGCGAGCATCAGCCGCTCAAAATTGCGCTGATTAATTCGTTTAATGAGCTTGCCACCGATCCATACACCGAGCGGCAGGAGCGGTATAACCCAAATGACGCTCAGCAGCACGTTCCAATCCATGAGTCCAGCGACAATCAAGGGTGGTACTTTTAAGACGTTGATCACGGCGAAATACAGCGTGGTTGTGCCAACAAACGTGAGCGGCGGCAGGTTTTGCAGTAGTAAATAGATGGTGAACGGCGGTCCGCCGACATTCGCGACCGCCGACCCTGCGCCTGCAACGCCGCCTGCAATATAACCATGCCAATCGTGGGGTTGATAATCGAAGTTGAGCAGCCGATCCGCCAGTAAACGGTAGGCGACGAACAACAGTACGAAAATTCCAAGCAATATGCGCAAGAGATGATCGGGCAGATTGGCAAGCAGCGCCGTGCCGATGATGATGCCAATGATTGAAGTGGGCAGCAGCAATTTGATGTAGTGAAGATTCCATTTGCGCCAGTACACGCGGAGCGCGAACAGATCAGCGATAATGAGCAGCGGCAGCGCTAAACTGATTGCATCCGCGACGGGCATGACCTGGCTCAATAACGGGGTGGAAATAACCGCCAATACCGCCCCCAAACCGCCTTTAGAAAGTCCAATCAGCAGCGCGACGAACGCGACGATCACAAAAAAGGTTGTTGACATAGAAATATCGGCTAGCCCTAATCGTCGGAACGACGATCCCATGTCAGATATTCGCGCATTTGCAAATCAGTATTGCGCATTTTCATCGCGAGATCTGCGGCAAGATTCCGCATCAACCGATAGCCCATTTGCGGATACGAGTCGCATAAAAACATCAACCGATCACGCGCTATGATCAACATCTGGGTATTGTTAACTCCGCAGCGCGCCCGTGCCGAACGTAAACCTTCATCGACGAGCGCAACTTCTCCAAACGATTGCCCGCGCCGCAGCGTGGCGATCGTCTGCGAGCCGCTGCTTTCACCTTTGCCAACGAGCGATGGATCGACCTGAATTTGGATTTCGCCGTCTGCGATGATATATAACTCATTGCCGGACGTATTTTCTTCAAAGATAATATCGCCGGTGTTGTAGGTCATTTCCTGACAAATCGACGCGATTAATTCAAGCTGCGTCGTGGATAAATCGACAAAAATATCGGCTTGCTTAAGGGTACTGATGACGCTCATCGCGCGCTCCTGCTTTGTGTGCGGTGGCTGTTCAGGTATGATGAAAGTCGATTCTAGCACATTTTATCCGCAAGAACGGCAAGTCATTGTAATTGGTGGCGGTCTGGATAAATCGCCGCAAGCCTATAAACCTATTGCGTCGATCATCGCAGCGCAAAGTGATTTGGTCGAACTCGTCGGCAAGTTTACCCCGCGCATTGTGCGTATGGCGGATGAACCAGGAGCTGTTTGATGATGCCGGACTATGCCATAGATGAATTGATCAGCGTATGTATCGCGCGACAAGTAGAAGACGGCGAAACATTGGCGCAAGGCATCAATACGCCGTTGGTGATGGCGGGGTTTATTCTGGCGCAAATGACACATGCGCCGCACGTCAATTTTGCATCTGCGATTGGTCAAAGTGTATGCCGTGAATGGGCAGCACTTGGCGTTGGTCGTATTGAAGATTTTTGGCTGGGGAAAGCGCTCGTTCATACCGGGTTTGTCACAGCATCGGCAGATTTATTACCTAAATTTAAGCCGAAAGAGTTTTTGCGTCCGGCACAGGTGGATCGTTATGGCAGTACCAACAATATCGCATTTGGCGACCATTACGATCGCCCGCGTATGCGGCTGCCAGGAACTGGCGGCATCCCGGATGTGACGCCTATCGGCGATCACATCTGTTTGTACGTGCCGCGCCATTCGAAAGTGACGTTTGTCGAAAAGCTCGATTTTGTCAGCGGCATGGGGTATACGGCGGCGCGCAGCCAGGGAAAAGGTCCCATTTATCTTGTCAGCGATATGGGGCAGTTCGATTGGGCACACGGCGTCATGCGTCTGACGACGCATCATCGCGGTGTAACTGTGGAACAAATCCAAAAAAAGACGGGTTTTATACTTGAAATCGCCTCGGATGTTCATGAAACCCCACCGCCAAGCGCCGAAGACGTACGCTTGCTGCGCGATGTAATCGATCCGCTCGGCGTGCGAAAATTAGAGATGTTGGGCGGCAGCGCACGCAAGGAACTGCTGCGCGAAATTCTGGCGAAAGAAAATGCGTTATAAACGCCGCGCTATTCCAGACTCCAGATACCAATCGAACGGAATCGGTCGGACGGTGAGCCGATAAAGCCAAGCTGTACATTTTGCAGGCGCGGCGTGGTCACATAGGTGAATACCGGGTAGTACAACGGAATTGCGATCGCACGGTCGATAAACGTGGACTGAAATTCGTGATAATACGCGATGCGGTTGATGCCAGACGCATCACGACGCGCTCGTTCGAGCAGTTCGCTAATCGTGCGATCATCCGCGCCGCCATAATTTTCGCCATCAGGGTATTCGCCTTGATGCCAAAAGGCGAATGGATCGGGGTCGGTGCTGCCGCGCATCGAATATTCAACGAGCGCAGTATCGAAATCGTGCGCTTCCAAACGTGTCTGATACTCATCATGCCCGACCGATTCAATTGTGACGCTTAAGCCGAGTTGTGACCATTGACTGGCAATTTCTCCAGCAAGGCTCGTCAACGCGGGGTCATCTGGCGTCAGGATCGAAAATGTGAACAAGAATGGCGATGCAGACACGTCGGCAGCGCCAGCTTCTTGTGTCACTTCTATTGCTTCGGCTGCCTGTTGTTGTGCGAAACGCTCGGCGGCGATGGTCAATAGGCGACGCGATTCGTCCGGGTTATACGCTGGATACGGCAGCGCGGAAAGATACGCCCACGAACCAATGGGTATTGGGCTATCCGCTAGAATCGCGCTGTTGCTCAGCGCCCTGTCGATCATCGACGCGCGATCCAATCCTGTTTCTAGCGCACGGCGCACGGCGCGTTCTCGGAAATACCGATTTTCGTCATCGATCCAGTTGAAAACCAGCACGCCCAACAGTGGATCAATCGCGTTATAAGGCGCGAGATCAGCATTATTGGCGCTTAAGAATAATGGACGGCGGTCAGCACGGTCGCGGCTGGCGAGTCCATCTACTGCACCATTTTCCAGCGCCGCGAGCGCGTTTTCAAAGGTGTCGAATAACTGGAATTGGACGCGTTCGAGTGCGAATGGCTGTGTTTGCGTGTTTATTCGCTGGCGATATACGGGTGCGACTCGAAGGTCAACCGTGCTTATTGTGCCATCGCCATCGGTTCGTAATGCTTCGAGTTGGTACGCGCCCGTACCGATGGGTGTCAGATTGAATGGATGGTTCGCCAATGCTGCGGCGGTTGTGCCACGCAAAGCGTGTTCGGGCAGTATGCCAATACTGACTTTATCCAAGAAAGTCGAGAGCGGTTGGGTCAAACGAAAACGCACTGTGAAGTTATCCAACTGCTCGGTTTCAACGGTACGCCAAAAACGACCAAGATCAGGATCGCCGGGGAAATCGGGCGCGCGCAAAATCGACATGGTGTACAACACATCAACAGCGCTAAATGGTGTGCCGTCTTGCCACAACACATTCTGGCGCAAGAAAAATGTATATTCGAGTCCGTCGGATGAGATCAGCCAGCGTTCGGCTAATGCGGGACGCACTTCGCCGTATTCGTTGCTACTCGTCAAGCCGTCAAAAATCAGGGCTGTAATATCGTTGTCAACCGGGTTGAATAGCGCCAGTACAGGATTTAAGCGTTGCAGTGTACCGACAAGGGCTTCGCGGTACGTCAAGACGCCATCGATGATATTCGGGTCGCTGGGCAGCAGTGGCGGCGGCGCATTATCAACGCCAGGCGTTTCAGATGGGATCGTCTGTAGTTCGGGTGTTGCGGTCGTAATGGGACTCGATTGAAAAGTCGGCGTAATCACTGTTACAGGCGGCATATTTTGGCGCAGCCCAAGCACGACGACGAATAAAGCGACCGCCGCAATCAAGGCAAAAATTTGCCAGCGAAATCCACGAAACATAAGTCAACCCTTCAAAACAGAAAAAGGTGTATCGTCAACCGACGCATACACCTTCTGGTTCGCTATAAAGATTGGACAAACGGGGTGTGAGTTCAGCGCGTGTAAACGACCGAGAGGATGCAAATCGAGAGAAATGCAATTGACAACCCAATCGTGACCTGAAACAGCGTCTTTTCCAAACCACGCCGCGTGCGAGCGATTCCGCCGCCGCCATCACCGCCGAGCAGGTCGCCTAAACCGCCACCCTTGACCTGCATCAAGATGAGGACAACCAGCACGATCCCAATAATCATTGAAACAATCTGCAAGGCACGATCCATGCCTAAATCTCCCAGCGACACCTTAAAGATAGGGCCGCAGTATAGCGGATGACGCCGCGCTTTGCAATCCAATGACGTTACGAGGCGTCGTCCATCTCAAACACAGGTTCGACTATTTCGCCTTGCAAGAAATCGATTGCCGCGTCCAATTGTGGATCGGCAGGGTCGTTGTAACTCGCTGGTGTCCATTCGATGGTGATGTCAGGCGTGATGCCCTGTTCGTGAATCCAGCGACGTTGTGGCGTTAACCAGCGCGCAATTGTCAAACGCACGCCGCCGCCATTGACAAGGGGTGACCATACTTGAACCGTGCCTTTGCCGAGCGTGGTTTCTCCGATCAACGTAGCGCTGTCGGTATCCTGAAGCGCACCCGCCAAAATTTCGGACGCACTCGCACTCGACTCGTTGACGAGCAGCACAATCGGCACGTCGATTCCAGCGTATTCACCCGTCGCAGAATAAACGGTCTCGTCTTCGTCGCTAAATTCTTCGACCAGAATCGTGCCTTCTTCGATAAACGCACTTGTGACATCGACGGCGCTGGTCAGATAACCACCCGGATTATCACGTACATCGATGATCAGTCCGGCGCGATTATTCACATCGAGTTCGGCAATCGCAGCATCGATGAGTGCCCGCGATTCACCTGTGAAACTATCGAGCCTGATATAGGCAATCGTGCCATCGGCGAGTAGATCGGCTTCAACATTCTCGGTGATGATGCGCGCGCGCGTGATTGTGAAATCGACCAATGCATCATCGCGGCGTACGGTAATGGTGACATCTGTGCCTTCGGGACCGCGTACTTCGGCAGCAAATTCGGTTTGATCCCAGCCGTCAACATCAACACCATCGACGGCAACGAAAATGTCGCCGGGTAGCAAGCCAGCTTCGCCTGCTGGTGCGCCTTCCAACAACCCGACGATCTCAATCTCGTTGGTATCCTCGTTCGTCGTAATGACAACGCCAATACCTTCAAATTCGCCTTCCAAATCACCGCTGAGCAGAGGATAAGCTCGTGCGTCCATATATCCGCTATATACATCGTCGAGCGCTTCAACCATACCATCGGCTGCGCCATCGACTAATACGCTCATATCGACCTCATCGATGTACTGCGATTGAATGAGATTGTAAACCTGAAACAGGGGTCGAAATGCTTCTTCAGCGTTAGACGGCAGTGAGGAGTCGTCTTGCGCGGCAGTACGTGTGTTGCCCGCGCCGAACGCATATCCGAGCGCAAAAATGAGTGTGACCGCCAGTGCCGCTGAAAGATGTGGCAAGCGTGTCCGTAAGCTGCTAAAGCGCGATGTGAAGCCCGACATACAATACTCCAGAATGATCTGCATGGTATTATTATACGACTTTCTTGCTTAAGCTGGATGAGTTACCAATGAACCCCGATAAAATGAGCGAACTTGCTGAGAGCAATCGTCGCGCGCTTATCATTGCAAACGTGTTGCGCCATGATCAAATTCCAGTACATGCGTATGTGCGTTATTTGAGTGAGCGCATCGAATTGGAATTTATCGTGTTTCACGAGTCAATGTATCGTTTGGGACATGCCGCCGCCTGGCGGGATGAAATCGCCGCGCTCAAGCATATTTGGGGTGACGAAACCGGTGAAGAGGCATTTGCCGTCGCCTTATATGCGTTGGTGTGCCGTCCGAACGATCCCTACCTGTGTGCTGCGCAGTGGGGCAAGCGCGCGGCATTGGCGGTCATCATCGTCGAACAACTCAGTCAGTAAAAAGGCTTTTATGCGACTACATCAAGTTGTATCGTTGGCAGAAGCCGCTGCACTTGTGCAAGACGGCATGAACCTGGCGTTAGGTGGAATGACGATGTATCGGCGCCCAGTGGCGTTTGTGCGTGCGCTTTTACAGCGCGCGGCGCGCCCACGCAACTTAACGCTGCTTAATTTTACGGCGGGTTACGAATCTGATTTATTAATCGGTGCGGGTTGTGTATCGACGATACGCACGGTTTATTGCGGTTTGGAGTCATTCGGGTTCGCGCCCATGTTCACTGAGCGCGCCAACCGAGGCGAATTACAGGTTTTGGAAGAAACCGAAGCCAGCCTTTCCAGTGGGATGCGCGCACAAATGGCGGGCGTGGGCTTCATGCCATCACAAGCATGGATTGGTACGGATTTACCCGATTTACGTCCTGACGTTAAAACAGTCATCGATCCGTATTCGGGCACATTACTCACTGCTTTCCCAGCGATCCGCGCGGATGTGACGGTCATCCACGCGCTTGAAGCCGATACTGGTGGCAATGTCAAGATCAACAACAATCGCGGTGTCGACCTGGAGTTGGTCTGTATCGCAGACATGGTAATTATGACAGTGGAGCGTATGGTCGAAAAATGCGAGCCGTCGGTCGATGGCTTCATTATCCCGAAGCCCGGCGCGACACATATCGTTCATGCACCGCGTGGCGCTTATCCAACAAGTTGTTACCCCGATTATCCGATTGCGGGCGGCGAAATTATGCGCTACACCGATGCGTGCAGTGCAGGACAATTCGAAGATTATCTCGATAGATTCGTGAACCGCGATTAACCGTTAAGCGGCAGTACATAATCCAGGTCGATTTTCACCCATATCGATTGACCGATGGACAAATCATCATGGTCGCGGCTGCGCGGATTGAACGTAACTGAATAGCCAGGTGCGATTTCGACAGTGACTCGATAAGAGTCGCCAGAGAAAATGCTTTCAGTAATCACGCCAGATCGCACATGTGTGTCGTGTTCACCGCCGATATGCAGTCCATCGGGGTGCAGCAGCAGGGTTTTAGCGCCTGATTTTGTTTCGCTCAGTACTGGTTCATGTGCTGCATCGATGACATTACTGAAGCCTAGAAACCGTGCGACAAATTCAGTGCCAGGATGATGATACAGCGCGGGCGGTGTGGCGATTTGCTCGATTTTGCCCGCGTTCATCACGGCGATTCGATCAGCGATCGCGAATGCTTCACGTTGATCATGCGTGACGTAAAGCGCAGTCAAGCCCGCCTTTTTGATAATGGTACGTAAGTCTCCAACTAACCTTTCACGCAGCGCCGCGTCCAGCGAACCGAGCGGCTCATCGAGCATGAGGAGTCGTGGATGGGATGCCAAACTCCGTGCCAGCGCAACGCGCTGCTTTTCGCCGCCCGAAAGCTGGGCAATATCACGCCGTTCGAACCCTTGCAAACCAACCAATTCCAAAACTTCATGCAGTCGCATTTCCTGTGCGGCGTGTGTCGTATGTGCCATGCGCAGACCAAACGTGATATTACGCGCGACATCCATGTGCGGAAACAGCGCAAATTCTTGGAACATCAAGCCAAATTCGCGTTCATGCACTGGAATTGCCATGATGGATGTTCCATCGAGCAGTACATTGCCGGAGTCGGCGGTTTCCAATCCCGCGACAATTCGCAATGCAGTCGTTTTTCCACAGCCGCTCGGTCCCAACAAACAGACGATTTCGCCTGTGCCTACTTCCAGGTCGATGCCCCGCAGCACACGCTTATCATCGAACGAGCGCACGATGTTTTGCAGCAAAAGCATTAAAACTCTCCCATGCCGAGCGAGCGAAACCGCTCGATCAAGATAAAGGCACAGCCGCATACCAGCATTAAAATCGTACTCATCGCTAATGCTTGTCCGTAATTCGCGGCGCCTGGCTGACCTAGCAGGCGAAAAATAACGATAGGAATTGTTGGCGTATCAGGACGGGCGATGAATAATGACGCACCAAACTCGCCCATACTGACAGTGAAGGCGAACACCGCACCAACAATTAAGCCGCGCGCGATAAGCGGCAGATCAATTAATCGCCAGACCTGGAACGGAGATGCACCCATCACTTGTGCCGCGCCACGTAAATTCGGGGAAATGCTGCGGACAGCGGGCAAGACACTTCGTACCACGAACGGCATGGCGACCAGGGTATGCGCAATAGGGATCAAGAGGATTGAGGTACGCAAGTTGAGCGGCGGCTCATCAAGCGCAATAATAAAGCCAAACCCAAGCGTGACCGCACTCGTCGCCAATGGAAGCATAAAGACGGGGTCAAGCCATTTGGCGGCGCGCGATTCAGCACGCCCAAGTGTGTACGCCGTGATTAAGCCCAGCAAAACCGACAACAGAGTAGACGTAATCGCAATCGCAATTGAATTGCCAATCGCCTCTAACGGGGGGGCAAATAGCACCGATCCACGCACGTTTGTGGAAAGTAAGCCATAAAATCGCGTTGTGAAACCTTCATTACCGACTGTAAGCGATCGCCATATGAGCGCGACCAACGGGGTGAACTGTAAAATCAGCATAAAAGTGAGAATCGCGCCGACGAACGTTTTTTCGCGCGCGCCGCGAGGTGGGCGTGCGATTTGGCGTGCAGCGCGTAAATCGGCGCTTGAGCCACGTTGTAGGCGTGTATAGACCAACATTAGGATGAACATAAAGCCGATTTGTACCAATGACAATGCCGCTGCCATCTGCAAGTTGAAAATATTGCGTGCCTGGTTGTAAATTTCGACTTCCAGCGTTGCAAAACGTATACCCCCTAAAATCAATACGACGCCAAAACTTGTGAAGGTAAAAATAAACACCAGAATCGCGGCAGCGAAAATGGCTGGGCTTAAAGCCGGTAAGCGGATATACAACCATAGCTGCCATCCGCGTGCGCCCAACACGCGCGCCGCTTCTTCCATGCGAGGATCAAGGGTTGCCCAAAAACCGCCAATGATGCGCAGTGCCACTGAGAAATTGTAAAAGATATGCGCGATCAAGATGATCCCTAACGTGCCTTCAAGCTGAATTGGCGCGTCTTCGAGCCTGAACAAGCCGATCAATAGTTGGTTGACGACACCGTTTTCTCCGATCAAAGCGCCGAACGCCGCCGCGACGACGACCGTTGGCAGTACGAAGGGTAGTGTCGATAGCGAAAGCAGCAGCGATTTGCCAGGAAATTGAAAACGCGCAAATACGAACGCCGCTGGAAGCGCGAATGCGAGCGTAAGCGCGGTTGAAAGCAACGCTTGAAAAATGGTAAATCCAAAGGTTTGACGATAGTAGTCTGATGTTACCAAACGGCTGAAGCCGCTCAGATTGATGACGCCATCGGGTGCGAGGCTAACCGTAAAGATGCTGACCAATGGGTAAAAGAAAAACAAGGCGAGAAAAATGAGCGGCAGCGCGCGCAACGCCAGTATGCCAAGCTGTGTCAGTGTGAAAAATTTAGTCTGCATCGTTTCACGTCACTAGATATGCGAAGGGCGCAGATTTCTGCGCCCCTAATAGCAACTTTATGCCCGAAAAAATGCGTTAGCGCAGCACGGCTTCTGTCCATGCTTCGATCCACGCTTCGCGGTTTTCGTTGATCAAGGCTGGGTCGAGGATTACCGGATTTTCGGGAATGGCGGCAAAGTCGATAAAGACCTGCGGAAGTTCGGCTTCCTGGTTGACCGGAAATACGAACATTTGCAGCGGTATGTCTTGTTGGAATGCGAGACTAAGCGTGAAATCGATGAACATCTGTGCCGCTTCGACGTTGTCCGTCCCAGCTAAAATACCAACGTATTCAATTTGACGGAAGCAGGTTTGATCCGCGATGATGGCGCCTGTTGGGGCGGTTTCTGGCACGGGGTCAGCGAAGAAAACTTCGGCGGGCGGGCTGCTGGCATAGCTGACGACAAGCGGGCGATCGCCTTCGCTGCCGGCGCTGCCGCTGAACTGCCCGTAATACGCATCCGTCCAGTCATCCGAGATATACACGTCGTTCTCGACCAGTTCAGCCCAGAAATCGAGATATGTGTAATCGCCTTCTGTGCCGAACGCATCGACGGTCGTCATCAAAAACGCCAAACCGGGCGACGATGTCGCAGGATTTTCGACGACCAACAAGCCACGATATGCCGGGTCAGTCAAGTCTGCAAGACTTTCTGGAATAGCAAGTTCACTTTCGGCGAAATAAGCAGCATCGTAATTGATACAAACATCGCCGTAGTTAACGGGTGTCACGCGGAATTCGGGGTCGGTCTGATAATCTGCCGCGACCATTTCCAATAGGGGCGATTCATATGGCACGAACAGGTCATTATCGAGCGCACGACCGAGAAATGTGTTATCGACACCATACAGCACATCGCCTAACGGATTTTCGCTGCTGAGGATTGATTGGTTGACCAGCGAGCCTGCATCGCCTAATCGCAAAATTTCGAGCGCGATTCCGGTTTCTTCTGTGAAGGCATTCAAGACATCTTCAGTGACGTTAAAGCTATCATGTGCAATAACGGTAAGGGTGGTTTCTTGTGCCAACACTGGAATCATGCTTAACGAAAATAGGGCTATGAGGAGCAAAACGGTGATCCGCCGCATTCGACAAAACCTTTCAAATTCAAGATGACGATACAAAAACGCCTCTATCCGAAAATAGAGGCGGTCGAGCCAAACACAAAATTACACATCCAAATTGCGGACACTACGCGCATGAGTTTGGATGAAACGGCGGCGCGGCGGCACTGCACTGCCCATGAGCATATCAAAGACGCGGTCTGCTTCGGCGGCATCATCAATGGTGACTTGCAGCAGTGTGCGGCGCGCCGGGTCCATCGTGGTTTCCCACAATTGTTCCGGGTTCATTTCGCCCAAGCCTTTGTAACGGCTGATTTTGAGTTTCTCTGGGTCTTTATACGGCGCGAGCGCCCGATTGAGAATTTCGGTTTCGGTCATGCCCGCTTCGCCATAGATGTATTCCGATTCTTTGCCGTGAACGATACGGAAGATCGGTGGCTGGGCGATGTATAAGTGACCTTCTTGAATCAAGCCTTGCATGTGGCGGAAAAAGAACGTCAGCAGCAGGGTACGGATATGGCTGCCGTCTACGTCTGCATCTGTCATGATGATGATGCGATCATACCGTAAGCGTGACGTATCAAAATCGTCACTGATACCTGTGCCGAGCGCGCTGATCAATGATTTGATTTCGTTGTTGTCGAGCATTTTGTCCATACGCGCGCGTTCGGTGTTCAAAATCTTGCCGCGCAAGGGAAGAATGGCTTGGAAATGACGATCACGCCCTTGTTTGGCGCTGTTATGGACAAACACGCCGCTCGCTAACGCGAAATTGTGGGTATATGGAACTTCCAGGTCATATACATCGACGGGCGAGTCAAGCCGCTCGATTTTCACAACGCGATGATTGTAATTGCTCACTGCTTCACGAACGCGGCTCATGTCACCTTCAAAATAACGGTGGCAGAACGAGTCGAAACGAAGCAATGACTTATCGCGCGTTTGAAGCTGATGAGCCTGATACGCATCGACATCGAGAAAGCCATGAGCTAGTTCGACGGTTTTGAGTCCAGCCATCGTTTTATGGTAGTAGGTGCGCGCGAGTGCGTTTCGTCGTGCTTCTGGGTGACTTGCAAAATATGCACGTGTATGTTCTACCCCTCGCCCGCGATTGTACCGATCCGCCAGCGTGTGCGTAAACAACCACGTTTCTGATTGCGGATTCCAAACCATTTCGTATCCGTCATTGGTGGTACCTATTTCCGATGTATCGGAAAGTTTACGGTATAACGGCATCAAGGACTCGGCGTTGGTTAGACTTTCGGCGGATTGGTACGTTCCGTCACGCAGCATGAAACGGTGATCTGGTGTGCAAACGATGGTTTCGCCATTATCCAATATCAAACGGATAACAGATGCGTTACGCTTGGTCATTCGAACATTGACGATTTTTTCCAAACCAATCTTGCCGTCATTGCGAATGGTGTAGCAGTAATTTTGATGCCCGCCTGCCTGTTCTTTCAAAAGTTCGATAAAACTCAGGTGGCGACCATCTGCCAGCGCGATCAGGGTATCTCCAGAGAAGCAACCACCTGCACTGTCGCCTTCGACCAGATACAACTCTGCGTTTTCGCCTATCTGTGAACAATCCGCGAGTTTGCCTGGTAAGGTCGAACTTTCGAGCAGACTGGGTCCACTCCGCACCAGGTCGCGCGCTTTACGGGCGGCTTCGCGCGCACGCATACTCGTCATACATTTTTCGACGATTTTGCGCGCTTCGCGTGGATTGGTTTCCAGAAATTCCCCGAAAATGTCACTGACAACCTGCGAAACTGCGCCTTGTGTTTCAGCGTTGATCAACTTGACTTTGGTCTGGCTTTCAAACGAGGGTTGCGGATGTTTAACGCTGACCACCGCCGTGATACCTTCGAGCGTATCGCTGCCAGAAAAATTCGGGTCTTTTTCTTTAAGCAGACCCGCTTTACGTGCATAACGGTTGATCACACTTGTGATTGCCGAGCGCAAGCCTGTCAAATGTGTGCCGCCGTCTGGCGTATTGATAGTATTGGCGAAGGCAAGTTCGGTCACATTCGCAGTATCGGTGTATTGAAACGCGACTTCAACGCCAATTGTGTACGGGCTTTTATTCTCTGGTTTGAAGTCCACGTCGCGTTCGGCATAAACAACGGGGTGCAGTCCCTCGCGGTTGCGATTGAGATAGCGGACAAAAGATGCGATACCGCCCTCAAAGTAGAAGGTCGTTTCGCGTGGAAAGGGTCTAATGCGCTCGTCACGGAGCGTAAGCGTTACACGCCGGGTAACGAATGCCATTTCCCGAAACCGCTGTACCAGCGTGGCATAGCTGAATTCATTGAAATCCATAACCGAAAAATCGGGCTTGAATGAGACGAGGGTGCCTGTATGTTCGCCGGGTTCAAGCTTACGAATTTGCTCTACGCCTGTAGTTGGTGCGCCCGAACGATACATTTGACGCCATTCGTGACCATCACGAAAAACGGTCGCTGAAAGTTCTTCAGAAAGCGCGTTCACTGCTGATACACCAACACCATGTAAGCCACCGCTTACTTTATAGGCATCGCTGCCGAATTTTCCGCCCGCGCCGATCTTGGTCATGACGACTTGTAAGGTCGGCAACCCTGTGTCCTGGTTCAGACCGACCGGAATACCGCCACCGTTATCCGCAACAGAGACGACATTATCATCATGGAGTGTGACAATGATATGATCACAACGTCCCGCTAATACTTCATCAATTGAATTATCGACCACTTCGTAAATCAAGTGATGCAGCGCACGACTATCTACACCACCGACATACATGCCGGGACGAAGACGAACGTGATCCATTGGGTCAAGATAACGAACGTCGGCATCTGTCTGTTGATTGATGATAACACCATCTTTGTCAACCATTTCCACTCCTCTATTTTGAATTCGCGAGGATGCGTCTTTTGCACTAGCATCACTTCATTAATTATATACCAGGCTACGCAAAGGGGCAATGTGAGAAGAGAGCTCAGCGTTTCGCGTTCCGTTGACAACCTTGCATCACATCGTTATACTTTTAAGGTAGCAATTAATCAGCGAGCGTCATATGTTCATTCAGCAGCGCCATCATCACCACTTCACACCTCATTGGACAACGCTGGCGCGCATCTAAACGACCATTACTTCGGTTTGCTCACAATCCCCGCCAAAGCGGGGATTTTTGTTTTTTGGAAGGGAGCATCATGTTAGCCATTATCGATTATGGGGCGGGCAATCTCCGCAGTGTTATCCACGCACTCGATTATTTAGGTGTGGAAAGTATGCGTATTGTACACAGCGCGCACGAACTTAAAGGCGCGACCCGCGTTATACTGCCGGGCGTAGGCGCGTTTGGATCAGGGATGCAAAAGCTGAAAGAGCAAAACCTGATCCAGCCGATCAAAGACACCGTGCGCGCAGGTATTCCCTATCTCGGTATTTGTCTGGGGATGCAGTTTTTGTTCGAGTATAGCGATGAAATGGGCAGCCATGAAGGTTTTGGGTTGCTGCCGGGTCACGTCACCCGTTTTCCCAATAACTTAGGGGTAAAAGTGCCGCACATGGGCTGGAATGTCGTCAATGTGCAGCGCCCACAGTCGCCGCTTGTGCAAAACATCTCCAGTGAACACTACGCTTATTTCGTCCATAGTTACTACTGCGTGCTAGGCGACACTACTGATGCTGTGCTGACCGTCGATTATGGCATCAGCGTGCCCGCCGCAATCCAGCACGACAATATTTACGGTGTGCAGTTTCACCCCGAAAAAAGTCAGCACACGGGCTTACAAATTCTCACCAACTTCTTGGAGCTCAGCGCATGATCATCTATCCAGCCATCGATCTTCGTGCGGGCAAGGTTGTAAGGTTACAAAAAGGCGATCCGGCACGCCAAACCATCTTTAGCGACGATCCTGTAGCCACTGCACAGCGCTGGATCGACGCAGGCGCAGCATGGATTCATATGGTCAATCTGGATGGCGCGTTCGATCAGGCAAATACCAATCTTGCGGTCTTAAACGCGATTACCAAACTCAATGTACGCGTTCAGTTCGGCGGTGGTTTACGGACGCTTGCGGATATGGACAACGCCTTCAATGCAGGCGCGACACGCATCGTTTTGGGCACAGCAGCGGTACAAAATCCAGAAGTGGTCGAGCAAGCGCTGGCGCTTTATGGTGCGCAGTGTGTTTGCATCGGTCTCGATGCACGCGACGGCAAAGTGACGACGCATGGGTGGAGTCAAACGACCGATGTTACCCCAACAGCACTTGGGATGCTGATGGCAGCACGCGGCGTGCGTCATGCGTTGTATACAGATGTCAATAACGACGGCTTATTAGGAGGTGCCAGCATTGAGACGACGATTGCGCTCGGCACGGCAACCGGCTTAGACGTTATCGCTTCTGGTGGCGTTTCGACACTTGATGAGATCCGCCAACTTGCAGCCAGTCGAAAAGTCGCTGGGGCGATCATCGGAATGGCTTTGTACCAAAATAAAATCGATCTGAGCGACGCCCTAGCCGCCGCCGAAACAGGAGACTGAGCCATGCTTGCAAAACGCATTATCCCTTGTCTCGATGTCAAGGATGGACGGGTCGTCAAAGGCGTCAATTTTCTGAATCTGCGTGATGCGGGCGATCCGGTTGAACAAGCAGCGGTTTATGACCGCGAAGGTGCGGACGAACTGGTCTTTCTGGACATCACTGCTTCGCACGAAAACCGTAAGACCACGCTTGATATGGTACGCCATGTCGCGGATAGCATTTTCATCCCGTTTTGCGTGGGTGGTGGCATCCGTACCATCGAAGACATCCGCGATACGCTGCTGGCAGGCGCGGATAAAATATCGATCAACAGCGCGGCGGTTAAGAATCCCGATTTGATTGATCAAGGTGCGTGGGCATTCGGCAGTCAATGCGTCGTCGTCGCTATCGACCCAAAACATATCGATGGCGAATGGATCGTCCACATCAATGGTGGGCGGCTTTCAACGGGACAAAATGCGCTTGCGTGGGCACAAGAAGTGGAAAGGCGGGGCGCGGGCGAAATTTTACTGACGAGCATGGATCGCGATGGGACGAAAACAGGTTATGACATCGAACTCACCCAGACGATCGCGAGTGCAGTTTCAATTCCGGTCATCGCATCTGGCGGCGCAGGCAAGCGTGAAGATTTCCGCGACGCGCTGACGCTTGGCGGGGCAGACGCGGCATTAGCCGCCAGTCTGTTTCACTTCAATGAGCTGCGAATTGTCGATCTCAAAGTGTACTTACATGAACAAGGGGTGCCAATGCGGTTGAGCGGTTGGGAGCGTTTATAGATGCAGATCGTAGGGTTAGAGACTATCCGATGGGACGAACACGGACTTGTCGCCGCAATTGTGCAAAACGCGACGACTCAGCAAGTCTTGATGATGGCGTACATGAACCGCGAGTCGCTGGCGCGCACGCTCGAAATCGGCGAAACCGTATTTTGGAGCCGCAGCCGAGCTGAATTATGGCATAAAGGTGCGACCAGCGGCAATACACAGACGATCCGCGCAATTTTCGTCGATTGTGATGGCGATACGCTCTTGATCAGCGTTGAACCGGCAGGATCCGCCTGTCATACAGGCGAAGTATCGTGCTTTTATCGTGCGCTTAAGAATGATTTCGCTCCTCAAACTGAACAGGAAACAGAATGACGCATATGCTGGAAACGCTGCAAGCAGTCATCGCGGATCGTCAGGCGAACCCACGCCAGGACAGCTACACCAACCAGTTATTAAATGCAGGCACAAACAAAATCGCGCAAAAAGTCGGGGAAGAAGCGGTCGAAGTCCTCGTCGCAGCGCTTGGTCAAGGGCGCGCCGAACAGATTGGCGAGATCAGCGATTTGTTCTATCACACGCTTGTTCTGATGGCGCAGCTTGGTATATCGCTCGATGATGTTGACGAGGAACTACGCCGCCGTCATCCTTCGGAATGACGTAAAAATCCACGCGATGAGGCGCACAGTCGGCAGTCTGCGCGCCCCACCCCATGATGCGATTTACAAAGCGGGTACGTTTTCTGCTTCGGGGATGGCTGCGTCCTCCGGTTCAATACGCACAACACGCGACCATAACCATGCACTTTGCCCATCCGATAACTGCACCAGATACCAGAGTGCGGTACCTTCGCCCGTTTTCGCGTAGATTGGAAGTGTTTCATTCACGCGGACTTCTGCAACTGCCTCGAATGAAGTCCCGGGTCCGCTCCGTGCTGCGGTACGGTCAAAGCCGACAACCGCCACTGCCTCGGTCAATTCGCTTTCACTCGCGGTTGACGACGCAGGGTCGCCTGTTGTCACTTCAGTCGCATCTGCTTCGTCTTCAGCAGCGGCTGGTTCAGTAACAGCTTCGGTCGCAACATCCGTCGGTGCTTCTGTTGGTACAATGACCGCTTCAGTTTCTGCTTGGGCGGGGACATCGCTTGGCGGCGCGGTCGTCGGCTCGACCGTTACCGTCGGCGTTGAGGCTCCACCACAAGCGGCAGCAATCAGCATAAGCAATAACATAAAGGTTAAAAACAGTTTTCTGTGCATGGGTATGACTCCTTCATACTGGTTGAATAGTCGCGTGCGGATTATGATCGACGCACATGAACGTAACATGTAGAGTGAAGCTGTACAAACCTCGACTCGATTTTCTCGTGCGCTTATGAGAGGCTGATTGTGCCACCGGTCGACCGTTATGTTGCCGAAACCACTTTTCGCGTGCGTTATGCCGAAACCGATGCAATGGGAATCGTCCATCATTCAAATTACATCGTCTTTTTTGAACTTGGACGCAGTCATTATGCGCGCGAACGCGGACACAGCTATGCCGAAATTGAGCGGAGCGGCTTTATCCTGGTCGTTTCAGGCGTACAGGTCCGTTATGTAAAGGCAGCGGTGTATGAGGATCTCATTACAGTCAAAACATGGATTGCCGAGATGAAAAGTCGACGCATCGTGTTTGCATACGAGATCGTTCATGCCGAAACCAGCGATCTACTCGTAACTGGTCTAACCGACCACATTGGCGTCGATACAGCGGGCAAAGTCAAGATAATCCCCGATGTCTGGCGTAAATGGAGCGAAGGTTAACAACTTTTGACACAGCCGAGCACAGGTCATAAACTAACGACGATTCGATTAATCTTTTTTTATTTATGGAGAACTCAAGAATGGTTACCTATGCCGAACGCCCCTGGCTCAATCGTTATGACCCTGGTGTACCGAAAACATTAGTCCCATACCCCGACATCCCATTATTCGATTTGCTGCGTGTAACCGCGCAGAAATACCCCAATAATGTCGCCCTTGTGACGCAAACGCACGTTCCGGTCGCTGGGCGTGTTGCTAAAGAGATGACCTATGCCGAACTGGATGCCGCTTCAGATGCGTTGGCGGTCGGCTTGGTAGATATGGGATTGAACAAAGGCGATCGCGTTGCGCTCATCATGCCGAACACTGCTGCATTCGTCATCAGCTACTTTGGAATTTTGAAGGCGGGCGGCATCGTCGCTGCGACAAACCCGACATATCCGCAGGACAAAATGCAGTATCAAATCGAAAACTCCGGTGCTACCTTCGTCATCGCCCTATCGCTTTTTTACAACATGTTCAAAAGTATTCAAGCGCGTACGAATGTCAAAACGGTCATCGTCGCCAATGTCAAAGAATATCTACCTCCACTTGCAAGAGTGCTATTCACAATCGCCAGAGAGAAAAAAGATGGGCATTATGTCGCTGCACTCACGCCAGGTGATGTGTGGTTTCAGGATGTCTTGAAAAAGTATGCGGGACGCAAACCAAACGTCACCGTGACAGGCGATGACGTGGCGATTTTTCAATATACTGGTGGCACCACTGGTGTCTCCAAAGCAGCGATGGGGCAGCACAAAGCCGTTGTTGCAAATACCGTACAATCGCGTCAACTTTTGCTATCACAAGACACAATCGATCCCGCCGCGCACATATTTCTCGGTGCGATTCCTTTCTACCATGTTTATGGATTAGTGACGGTTGTCGGTTTCGCGGTCAGTTTGGGCGCGCGGATTGTGTTAGTACCGAATGCGCGTGACATCAATGACCTGGTCGAAGTCATCGATACCTTCAAACCTACGCTGTTTATGGGCGTCCCAGCCCTGTACAGCGCCATCAACAATCATGCGAAGGTGAAGGATGGTCAGGTAAGCATCAAGTCGATCCGAATGTGTATGAGTGGTTCGGCGCCACTACCGCCTTCTACAAAGCGCGAATTTGAGGCGCTAAGTGGTGGTAAACTGCTTGAAGGCTATGGAATGAGCGAATCGCCTACAGCGACGCACACTAACCCCATACAGGGCGAAAATCGCACAGGTTCTATCGGGCTTCCATTTCCTGATATGGACTGTGCGATCATCAGTCTGGAAGATGGAGAGACCGAACTCCCCATTGGCGAGATTGGCGAACTGATTATGACGGGTCCGCAGTTGATGTTAGGGTATCACGCCATGCCCGAAGAAACAGCACATGCACTGCGCCGTCGCGCTGATGAGAAACTATGGCTGTATACAGGCGACATCGCCAAAATGGATGAAGATGGCTACTTTTATATTGTTGATCGTAAGAAAGATATGGTGCTGATCGGCGGGTTCAACGTCTATCCAGTACAAATCGATAAAGTGCTCACCGACCACCCCGCTGTTTTAGAAGCGGCGACTGTGGGTATTCCACATGACGAAAAACCGGGTCAGGAGATGCTGAAAGCATGGGTTGTGCTGCGCTCAGGTCAATCTGTCACGCCAGATGAACTGGTCAACTTCGCATCACAGCGTTTGGCGCGCTATGAAATTCCAACCCGTTTTGCGTTTATCGATGCGCTGCCAAAATCGAACGTTGGTAAAGTTTTACGCCGTGAACTGCTTGAGGCTGAAATGGACGCGCGTGAACGGCAGAAGAATATTCGCATGACGATGAGCTAGTTTTCTGCATTTGTCGGCGGCTGTCCGCGTCCATCTGGCAAATAAGTACCACGAAAAAACGCGCGCGCCGGTGCGCGATTAATGTACCAGATTACGTATAGTGGAATTAATAAATTGGTGATCAGCCGGACGCATTGCAGCGTGCGGCTGATTCCACCGCCGCTGTCAATGCCAGCGCTTAGCGGTATTGGGCTTAACAACGCGGTCAAAATATCCCATACATATAAAACAGTCAAAATCAACACGCTAACGACGAGCAAGTGGCGAACTGATTGCGGACGTCCGCGCCACGCAAAAAACGCCACGACCAAATAAATTGCCCCTAATAACGATTGCACAATAAGCAAATCGTTGCTTACACCACCAAAGCTGCCGCCGGAGAAAATTGGATTGACCGGGTTCGTCGCATCGACACCAAAGTTTGCTTGTGCCGCGCGATATTGGATGAGCAGCAGCACCACAATTTGTAGGAATGGCAGCACCGTGAAAATAAACACGCTCAGCAAGATCGCCAACGAAATTCCAAGCGTGCGTGGTGGCTTCATAAACTACACCTCATTGATTTACAACGTACGAATAACGTGATTCTTTGAAATGTAAGTCCAATAATAGTATACTCATTACCACTTCATTTAAGCGACCGTTTGCAGCCTTAATGATGTAAACCACAATTAAATCAATGACAAGGGTGGCTTAGCACAATGAAACTTCAGCAATTCATTGCGGATGCTTACCAGCGCTTCTCCGAACAATCGCAAAACGCTAACATCATTTTGCTTCACCCAAATAGCCACTACCGTACTCTGCTCGTCGCACATTTACTTCATGACACGACCACGAAATCATTCTACTACGCGTTAGGTCCCGATGATATCAACTTGACCGCTTTCATCAGAGGCATCATTCACGATCTCGCCGCTCAACATCCCACGTTCGGACGACACACCAACGATGTATTCCCCAACTCATTGGACGACCTCAATAGTTTACTTACCGCGTTCGCGCGCGATTTGGACGAACTTAGCCCAACGCGATTTTTTCTAATCTTCGATGAATATGATCGCAGCAATAGCGCCGACGATATTCAGTATTTCATGGAACACTTATCCTTGCGTTTGCCGCCGCAGTGTCGGGTGGTCATTAACAGCCGCACAATGCCACGCTTACCCTGGCTTTCGATGATCGCGCAGCGCCGTGCCCTGATGATTGATGACCATCAAGTCGTTCAACGCGATTTTTATGAGATTACCGGTGGAACACAGCGACTCGAAGTCTATGCGTTAGGTCCCGGTTTCGTCGTGTTAAATGACCATGCCATTAGTACCTGGGAAGGGCATTTACCGCGCCTTTTATTCTTCTTCGCTCTGGATCGTCCGGTCATCACCCGCTCCGAAATTTGCCAGACATTTTGGCCCGCCCTCGACAATGACCAAGCAGTGAACGTTTTTCATGTTACGAAGCGGCGTTTACACAAGGCGCTTTCGATGGATGTGCTGGTTCATACGGATGGTTACTACCACATCAACCCCGATTTAGATGTCCATTACGATGTTATGAATTACGTTAGTCACCTCATGGAAGCGCGCGCCAGCCAAAACAACACGCCCATGGTCGCCTGGCAGCGTGCGATTGACGCCTATCGCGGACCTTTTCTACAAGGTCATCATGATCAGTGGATTTTAGACCGACGGCGCGATTTTCAAGCGGGCTATCTCGAAGCGCTCATGTCGATGGCACAAGTACGCTTGAGCGAACAGCGCTATGAACACGCGCTTGGTTTGTTTCAACGCGCCCTTACAGAAGACAATACCCGCGAGGATTTACATCGGGAATTGATGCGGTTGTATGCACAAATGGGGCGGCGCAGCGAGGCAGCCGGACATTTCCAGCGTTTACAGGATGATATGCGTAAACAAGGACGTGATGTTTCCGAAGCAACCGCGGCGATGTTTCAAGAAATTATGACTTAATGCTTCGCACGGAGTTCACCACGCTGATGTTATGCCCCCGACAGGACTCGAACCTGTAACCTTAGACTTAGAAGGTCTCTGCTCTGTCCGGTTGAGCTACGGGGGCAGAATATACTTTATTGTAGAGGTCATAAATTTGGCTGTCAAGCGAGCTGAAACGCTACAATCAGGCGTTGAATAGAAAAAAAGAGTTATAGAACGGATCGACTTTATGCAGCAGTTCGTCATCGAAGGCGGTCATAAGCTGAGCGGCGTAGTTAAACCAGGTGGCAATAAAAATGCGGCGCTGAAAATGCTCGCTGCGTGTTTGCTTACAGATGAACCCGTGACCTTGAGTAATATGCCGGACATTGGCGATGTGCGTACGCTAATCGAGATCATGCGCGCATTAGGCGTCGAGATTCGATGGCTGGACTCGGCAAAACTTCACGTTCATGCAAAAAATGTCACCACGACCAAAGTAGATGCCGTGCTGGCGGGTAAATTGCGTTCCAGTATCGTATTGGCGGGACCTATGATGGGGCGTGCGGGAGAAGTCGATTTGCCAATGCCTGGGGGTGATGCAATTGGCGAACGACGGCTCGATACGCACATTTTTGTACTGAACAAGCTTGGCGCAGAGGTCGAATTTAGAGACGGCGTTTTTTATATGCGTACAAGCGCTAACGGATTACGCGGTGCAGACATGCTGCTGGCGGAAGCGAGCGTGACAGCAACCGAAAACGCAATCATGGCTTCAGTGTTGGCTCCTGGTACAACGATTATTCGCAATGCTGCCAGCGAACCGCACGTCCAGGATTTATGCAAAATGTTGAACGCGCTTGGCGCGCAGATTGAAGGGGCGGGGTCGAATCGGCTGATCATCACAGGCGCAGCTCGCTTGCACGGCGGTGACGTGCGGGTTGGCACTGATTACATGGAAGTCGGCAGCTATATCGGTGCAGCCGTAATGACAGGCGGTGACGTGCTCATTCAGGAGGCTGATCCTGAGCATCTCGATATGATCGCACTCGTTTACGCTCGATTGGGTGTTCATTGGGAAACACGGGGACAAGATATTTTTATATCATCGGCGCAGCCGCTGACGATTGTGCCAGACCTGGGCAACCGATTGCCGATCATCAAAGCCCAGCCATGGCCCGCGTTTCCATCCGATTTGATGAGTATCGCGTTGGTCATGGCGACGCAGAGCGCGGGCGCTGTTATGTTTCACGATTGGATGTACGAAAGCCGGTTTTTCTTTGCGGACAAACTTGTACGGATGGGCGCGCGCATCACGTTATGCGACCCCCATCGCGTCCTGGTACAGGGTCCGACGGCGTTTAAGGGGATGTCAAATATCACCAGTCCCGATATTCGTGCGGGCATGGCACTGCTATTGGCAGCGCTGGCGGCGAAGGGCGAGACGCGCATCGCAAATATTCATCAAATCGACAAAGGTTATGAGCGCGTCGAAGAAAAACTGACGGCGCTCGGCGCAAATATGGTGCGAATCAATGTTGGCGAAATTCCCGAAACATAAGGTGTTGTACTGTAAAACCCCGCCATAAATCGCGGGGTTTCTGTTTCAGCCGCTGCCGTTTGTGGGCGGCGTTGAAGGGGGGATCGCGTTGAGTGTGCTTTCGTGGTCAGAAATCAAGCGCTGGTAACGATCGCGGTACATTTCGGCGCGCTCACGTTCAATACTCCACAGACGGTTGAGTGAATCCTGCACTGGCGCGAACAGTGCTTGAATATCCGCAAGCTGTTTGACGAAACGGCCAAATTCGTTGTCGTGCTGACGCCACACATCGTCGGTCGCGGTGTTGAACTGCTTCCACCTTTTTTGGTCGTCGGCGCGCGAGTCGTTCCATTCGGTACGGAAGCGTTCTTCACTCAAACGCTGTGACTCAGCAACTTCGTTGATGCGACGTTCGAGTCTATCACCGATGCGCTGAAAGTCGTCAATGATTTTCTTCATTTCGCGATAGGCTTCTGACCACATCTCAAAGCGCTCGTTGTTGCGCTTCATAACCTCATCATTTTCACCGAACTGCTTAATCAAGTCATTGACCTGGCGATCACGCTGCTGCATCAGGAGTGTTTGCTGATCGATAAACTGCTGCATTTGTTCACGGCGTTCACGGTCGCCATTTTGTACTTCTTGCACTTTGCGTTCATTACGGATGGTCAAATCTTCTAGCAAGACCATCTTCGGCTTGATTCCTTCTAACGTCTTGCGCGTTTCTGGCGCTTCAGTTTCGAGTTCACCTAATCGACGTGCGTCGGTGCGGCGCTGCTCTTCCAGGAATGTCAGACGGCGTTCCGGGTCTTCCATGCGTTTATACAGATCGTCAACGCGCTGTTGCAACGCCGATACGGTGCTGGCAAGGCGGTCTTTTTCCGTATTGATGGCGGGAAGTTCGGTGGTTTGGCGTTCGACTCTGGTGAGTTTGTCGGTCAGTTCGCGCACAGGTCGCGCAATCGCCTCACGGGCGATCTCGTTTCGGCGTTCCAATTCACGTTCGGCGGTCAAACGCTTGGCTTCGACACTTTCAATCAACTGCTGCATTTCGCGCCGTAACTGATCAATAATTTCGACTTCGCGTGTGTTGTTACTCACCTGACCGCGTAAGGTCGTCGTATCCGACTCCATACTTGTGATGCGACGTGTGAGCGTTTCCATCGTTTCTTGCTGCTGTGCAAGCCGTTCTTGCAGTGTGGCGATCGTCGCTTTATCGCGGCGGCGTTCTTCATCAAGCCATTCAATTAAGCGTGCTGCTTGATTCAAATCCATCGTTAAATGCCCTCTTTTCCAAAATCGGCAGTTTATACAGAGATTATAACACACGGCGGCAGCGCTAAAACCGATTACAATTACACCGATAAAAATCGAAAGAGCGGACGTATGTTTCGAGATCGCACTCAATTGGAAGCGTTAGAGCGTGCGCAATTAGCGCCCTACGCGCAGTTAAGCAGCCTGAGTAAAGGGCGGCAATACGCTGAAAAAGAGCCGGAGTATCGCACCGCTTTTCAGCGTGACCGCGACCGGATCATCCATGCGGCGGCGTTTCGGCGGCTGGAGTATAAGACGCAGGTATTCGTCAATGACGAAGGTGATTATTTCCGCACGCGTTTGACGCATACGCTGGAAGTCGCCCAGTTGGGGCGCACGATTGCGCGGGCGATGGGTGTCAACGAGGAATTGGTTGAAGCCATTTGTCTGGCACATGATCTCGGTCATCCTCCATTTGGTCATGCGGGTGAAGAACAGCTTAATGCGCTTATGGGTGAAAATGGTGGGTTTAATCATAACCATCAAAGTTATCGTGTAGTGACGACATTAGAGCGACGCTATCCTAACTTTCCTGGGTTGAACTTGACGCTAGAAACGCTGCATGGACTGGCAAAACATGAAACTAACTATGACCTGAGCGGAGTTGTCGGGATTAATCCATCGCTGCGCGGAAGCATCGAAGCGCAAATTGCTAACTTTGTCGATGAACTGGCGTACAACGCACATGACCTGGATGATGGCTTACAAGCAGGACTGCTTGTGCCTGCCGATTTGGATCAGTTAGAAATTTGGCGGGAATTGTGCGACAGATTGCATTGGCAGGGTGATGTCATCAATGAGGTATCGCGGCATGTGTTCATTCGTGAACTGGTCGGGCTGCTGGTTGATGATGTGCTCACGACGACGGCAGCACGTTTAGAAACGCTCAACCCGCAAACAAGCGAGGATGTTCAACGGCATGTGGAAAATGTGGTGGCATACACACCGCGCGTTCATATGATGAGCAAAGCGCTGAAAGCGTATTTATATCAAAATTTGTACTATAGTTATCGTGTGGTGCGTATGAAAAAACGTGCCGAAAGGATTATAGAGCAAATATTTGTGACCTTGATCGATGATCCGCGTCAACTGCCGCCTGAATGCAGCATCGAGATCGATCAAAAGGGTCTGCACCGGGTCGTCGCTGATTATATTGCAAGTATGACAGACCGCAGCGCTTTGCTAGAATATCAACATCTGTTCGATCCGCTCACGCGACCGTGACGGGGTGAGGTGAAATTATCATGTCCAATGAAACTGTCTTAAACGGACGTTATCGCCTATTGGCGCAGCAGGGATCGGGCGGGATGGCGGTGATTTATCGCGCTATCGATCATGAACTTGGTCGAACGGTTGCGATTAAAATTCTACGACCCAGTTTGACCAATGATCCGGCATTTCTGGCGCGTTTCCGAAACGAAGCGCGCAGTGTGGCTAACTTGACCCACCCGAACATCGTCACCGTCCACGATGTCGGCAGCGACGGACAAACTTATTATATCGTGATGGAGTTCGTTGAAGGTCAAGACCTCAAAAAAATCATCAAGTCGGAAGGACCGCTGCCGCCAGAACGGGCGCTGCGACTTGCGATTCAAATTTGTCATGGGATAGGTTTTGCGCACCGCGCTGGGTTAGTTCATGCGGACGTAAAGCCGCAAAACATCCTGGTCACGCGGGAAGATGTGGTCAAAGTCACCGACTTTGGTATCGCACAAGCGTTGAACGATGCTAACCCGGGTGAAAAACAGTCAGTCGTTTGGGGCAGTCCCCACTATTTCGCGCCGGAACAAGCGCGAGGAGAAAAGCCGACTCCTGCCGCTGACGTGTACTCGATCGGCATTGTCATGTTTGAGCTGTTAACGGGGCGACTGCCGTATACCGGCGCGAACCAGCAGGAATTGGCGCTCGCGCATATCCGCGACCGTGTGCCCATGGTGACCGAGTTCAATCCAAATGTGTCGCCTACGCTGGCGAACATTGTTTATAAGGTAATGAGCAAAGAACCCGCAGCGCGCTATCGTATGGCAGATCAATTGGGGCACATTTTGGAAAGTTTGCGCGAGCGGAGTAACTCGCAAACCGTCAACAATATGCCTGCTGCACCCCGTGCTTCACAACCGAACGCGCCGACGCTTCCGAATATGCCCGCCGCGCCAATGTATCCTGCGCCACAACAGCAATATGTGCAGCCTTCCACCAACTACGTGCCTCAAGGAACACCGCCGCCGCAAACGCCATATGCGGGGGTCGATCCGATGCCGACACAGCGCGTAAATCTCGCGCCGAACGCGCCGGGAATGCCCGTTCAGCGCCCGATGTATCCACAGCAGCAAGCGGGTTACCCACCCACCGCGCCGTATTATCCGCCGCAACCTCCACAGGGAAGTTCACAGCAGTATTCACAGCCGTATATTCCCGCGCGCGCTGGCACGTCGAGCAGCCTGGATATGGTGACGGCAGCATTAGCCATTCTTGCGTTTTTTGCAGTCGCGTGCCTGATCCCGCTTTATATTGCAGTGTTTCAAGCGCGGGCTTAACACTTGGGGCGGGGCGCTTCATTTGCAGCGCCCCGATTGAACAAAATTTATTTATTGAGGCGCGGTCATTGAAGGCACGCTTGGGTAGACTTTATATGAGTCAACCATGACGGTGGCATTCCCTTCATCGGCTGCGAAATAGATACCGATTTGACCATCCGTAAACGTCGAGTCGGTGACGCTCGTCACGCGCTGATTATTAATATAACCGGTGATGCGACGATTGATGATTTCAATCGTAACGCGGTTTGATTCCCCGACAGGCTGTACTGCTTCGTTAAGCGTCCAATTTTCGTCAGCGTCACGAAGTTCATCCCATTCACCATCCTGTCGTGTCCAGATGCTGAACCGACCAACCCCATCAACGGCGAAGACATTGTAGTTATCTGGGTCTTGATAACGAAAAACTACGCCATAGGCGCTCGCAATGGCGCTGGATTCATCCAATGTGGCGCGCATTTCGATGCCAATACTGCCATATGGCTGATCCGAGTAAATAATACTGGTTTCAGCACTCATCGGGCGGGTGGTTTCTAATCGATAAAAGCCGTCTGGTGTAATTTCTTGCGTGTAACGATCTAACGTGCCTTGCCTCCAATATTGATTTTCGGGGTCATTGGCGTCGAAATCAGTATCGAAATATGTGTTGCCGACTGACCGCATCGGGACGGTGATTGCTGTATCATTATCTGTCTGTATCGTATTCGTTGGGCTGACGGGCGGCGTAATTTGATCGCGTAAGACAATGATCGCACCGACGATAATAATCACGGCGGCGATGACAACGCCTCCCAGAAACGCAGCCGATACAGTCGCAGTTTGTTGAATTGTTTGCGTCGAGGTTTGCGATGACAGCGATGGGTTCGACGCGGATGGCGGCTGACTGATGGACGTGTTCAACATTGCCGTCAGGGGCGAGCCTGTTTGCGTACTTGGGCTGATTCGCCGTGGTGGTGTGACGGGCGTACTGATGTCCGTGCCATCACGTGTCATTAAAGGCAGCAATGCCTGTTGCAAATCGTTGACAAAATCGTGCGCGCGCTGATAACGATCCGTTGGGCTTTTAGCAATCGCTTTGGACATAACGGCGTCGAGTTCAGGATTGACGATATTGAGTGCGGTTGAGACAAACGGGATAGGGGTGGTGAGGTGCTTCATCATGACCGAGACCATGCCCGTATCTACGAATGGCGGCTGTCCGGTCAGCATTTCATACACGATGATGCCGAATGAATACAGGTCACTACGCAAGTCTCCAGGTTGCCCAGTCGCTTGTTCGGGCGACATATAAAGCGGCGTGCCGGTCGAAATACCATCTTGTGTGAGTCGATTGCTTTCCACCATGCGTGCGATACCAAAATCGGTCAGTATGGCATCGCCCTGTTGGTTCATGAGGATGTTGCCGGGTTTGACATCGCGGTGAACCATGCCATTATCGTGGGCGTAGTCGAGCGCATCGGCAAGGTTTTGTGTGATTTTGAGGAGCTGCTCGTAGCGTAGTCGCTCACCTTTTTGATTCGCATCTTCAAGCAATTCGCGCAGGTTGCTGCCAGAAATATACGACATGACCATGTAATAATGCATGAAGCCGTCGCGTTCAAACATGTCAAAGTCGTAGACCTGGACGATACTGGGGTGATTCAGGTTAGCGACAAAACGAGCTTCACGCAGAAAGCGTTCTTTGAAGGTAGGGTCTTCTGAGAGATGTTCGTACAGGATTTTGATGGCGACGGAACGCTCCAGCGTCGTATCCCACGCTTTGAAGACGCGCGCCATGCCGCCTGCGCCAATGCGCTCGCGGATCTCATAACGGTTGATGCGACTGCTAACGAAATCGCTCATGCATGTTTCCCTAAAAGCGTGACCAGGCAAGCCTATTGTAGTCTGATTACAAAGAATTACACGTAAATTGTTATCGAACTATAACCCAGATGTCGATTGCCTGCACTATTTTACGCCATAGTCTATACTTTAGTTGATTTTCGGTGAAATCAAGAGTGAATTGAGACGCTTTCTGTGAAAAAAGTGCGCGTGATGCTTTGGTTGTTGGCTTTAATGACGTATGTCGTGGGCGTTGTCTCGGTGTCGGCGCAAGCACGTTCTGTGTATTGGCAGCGTTGGGACGTAACGATCAGTGATGTGCAAACGACTGAGAATCGTTTTCGAGTCACAGAAACCTACGATATTTCATTTTCGGGTGCGTTCTCCTTCGGATCGGCGGTTATTCCGCTCGACTATGTAGAAGAAATTCAAAACATCGAGGTCTACGAGGAAGGTGAGGCGTTACGCGCGAGTTGTTCCAACGCACGCGGAACTTTTTGCGCGACGACCACTGATAATGAGCTGAGTATCGTTTATTACTTCTATGACCCGGTGAATACTGAGCGCCGTTCGTTCAGCCTTGAATATACGGTCATCGGCGCACTGCGGGTTTATGAAGGTGGCGATCAACTGTGGTGGGACGCAATCCCAGCGGATCACTTTGGGTTTTCGATTGGAAGCGCGATGATTAAAGTGCGAATGCCGCAAGGCTACGCGCCACGCGAGGGCGTTGATCCTGTTGAAACTTATGGCACACCATCGACAGTGACGGTGCGCGGTACAAACATCACGGCGACAGCGACCACGAGCTTAGACGGCGACGATCTGTTTACGATCCGTGTGCAGTATCCACATGACCCGAACGCGCGTATCGCGTCGTGGCAAGCTGCTTATGACCAAGCGGCAGCATATGTTGAAAATGTGCGCCCAATCATCGATATTGGGGTGATCGCGGCGGCATTAGCATTAGCGGTCGCGCTGCCGCTCTTGATTTTCACACGCTATCAACGACGGGGGCGTGACCCACAGGTTGGCGTTGTTCCAACGTTTCTTGAAACGCCGCCTTCGGATATGCCACCTGCTATGGTAGGGACGCTCGTGGATGAACGCGCTGATCTGCGCGATGTGATGTCCACAATTTTCGATTTGGGTCGGCGTGGGTATCTCGTGATTGAAGAAGCACAAACTGAAGGTATGTTCGGAATCGGTAAAAACAGCACCTTCACTTTTAAACGTACAGACAAAGCGACTGATAACGCGGACCTGCGAAAATTTGAGGTGCGTTTGCTCACCAGTCTGTTTCCTGGTGCGCTGATGGAGCGAACACTTGACTCGCTTAAAACTGTGTTTTACACCGTGATTAGTCAAATGCAGTCCGACTTATATACCGTACTCGTCGCTGAAGGGTATTTCAGCAATAATCCTGTGACGACGCGCTACACATGGATTGTTATTGGGATTGGGTTGGTCGGTTTAGGATCGCTTGGCGTGTTTGCTGCGCTGACTTTTGTCGCAACGATCTCGCCCGCGCTGATCTGCTTGCCTATAGCGCTAATCATCGGTGGTATTGCTGCATGGATTGCCGCACCTGCCATGCCCGCGCGCACGTTGAAGGGTGCGGAAGAAAGTGCGAAGTGGAAAGCGTTTGTCGAGTATCTTCGCAATTTGGATCGGTATGGTGATGTAGGATCGGCTGCACAGCATTTCGATCAATATTTACCGTATGCGGTCGCAGCGGCAATCGAGAAGACGTGGATGACACGTTTTCGCCAAACGCAAACCTATGTTCCCGTTCCAGCATGGTATTTTCCGACGTATTTAGGACCCTACAGCCGGGGCTATCGTGCGGGCAGCCCTTTTCCGACACAGCGTGCAGGTGATAATGTGGGATTGCCGGGGGAATTAGCGCGTGCGGGTGATGGCGGCATCAATTTTGACGATGTATCTGGTGGGTTGACCAGCGGATTAGAGTCGATTTCGAGCGGATTGACGAATATGCTCGACTCGGCTGGTCGTGTGATGACGAGTCAGCCTCAGCCGTCATCCAGCTCAGGGCGCTGGAGCAGTGGCGGGCGTGGGTTTAGCGGCGGCGGCAGCTTTGGTGGTGGTGGACGCGGGAGCGGTGGCGGCAGTCGTGGTTTCGGTTGATTTTTTCCTGTGAACAAGGAGTGATATGAACAGCAGTCGGCTGGCGGGGGGTGTCCTCAGCATTATTGGGTTGGGTATCGCGTTGATTGCTGGGCTATGGCTGGCGACGCAGGTTAGTGTCGGGATGAGCGCGGGTGGCGCGTTATTGGGCGCGGGGCTCGTGTTTATTCCGATAGCGCTTCTGCTCGGTTTCGGTGTATATCTGTTCTTACGCGGCGGAACAGAAGCCAAGCAACTATCGACGATGCAGCAGCAGCGTCAGTTACTGGATATTGTCAAGTCTCGTGGGCAAGTGACGGTTTCAGATATGGCGGTGGAAATGACCGTTCCCGCCGATGTCGTCAAAGATTTGGTGTATCAGTTGGTAGGGCTGCAAGTTTTTAGCGGTTACATCAACTGGAATGAGGGCGTGCTGTATTCGTCCGACGCGAGCAAATTGCGCGAACTTTCCAAATGTAAAAACTGTGGCGGTGATATTGTGCTGGCTGGCAAAGGGGTTGTCGTATGTAAATTCTGTGGTACCGAGTACTTCTTGACGTGAATCAAGGGAATACGCCTAAACGTTGGGGCATAGCCCTTATTGAAGTAGGATTATAACCAGAATCGTAACCGTGATACGGAGTGAAAGCGATGTCTGACCTGTACGATCAAATTGTGCGTCAACGCGGTTCGTTCGAGAATTTGCTCGCAAGAATTCCGGGTTTTCGTGGTTATTTAGAGAAAGCATCGCGTCGGACTGCCGACCAAATGCTGCGTGAGTATATTGCGGCACAACTTCACCAGCGCGTTAAACGCTATGTCATGGTCGAAGAAAAAGTGCTGCGTTTAGAAGATGGGTTAGGACACATGGCTCGCATGAGTGATGTCAAATCGAAGTTACAGTTGTATCGCGACCGAATTTCGTCAGCGGTACCAGAATTTGGCGGTTTCGCTGCCGCCGTCAAGGTCGATGACGAAGCATTAGACCGGATTTATGCGTTTGACGAGGCACAGGTGCGCTATCTCGATCAAATCGATAACGCGCTTGATGCGCTGGAAAATGCGGTTGACGAAGCGGTTACCCCATTGGTGGAAGGTGACGCGCGCACCTTTGATGCAGAACTGGCAGCGCTTGAACACTTGATCCGCGAGGCGCAAGATGCATTCGACCTGCGTGACCAAGTGTTGACGAGCTTACACAAAACGTACAGCAACTAACTTCTTATAGTCAGAAACCATCATAGGAGTCGTCATGCCACGCATTATCGATGTCATTGATCACCCAAATATGCAGGATGAAGAGCTGACTTACCGTGAGCCTCAACAAGGCAGCGGCGATTGGCGGATGGGGTCACAAGTTATCGTTGGCGAAAGCCAGGCGGCGGTTTTTGTACGCGGCGGGCAAGCGCTGGACGTATTCACCGCTGGGCGTCATACGCTTTCGACCGCGAACTTGCCAATTTTGAGCGGTTTAATTGGGTTGGCGACCAGCGGTCGTACGCCTTTCACGGCTGACCTGTACTTTGTCAATCTGCGCGATCTGCCGCAGGTGGGGTGGGGGACAAATCCAGCAATTGTCATGGAGACACCCGGTCGCGGGTTAGGTGTCGTGCTGCTCATGACGCATGGCGTTATCGATATCGGCATCGACGATCCAGTGATGTTCGTCAAACAGTATGCGGTGAACCGCCCACAAGTGCGTTTGAGCGATATACGCGATCGTATTCAAAGCACACTGGTGGGCGAAGTATCGAATATACTGTCAAATTCTGGCGCGCAAAGTGTTCCTGATACGAACCGTCTGTTGGGTGATATGGAAGGCGCGATTTTAACGCGCTTGAATCAGAAATTTGCGACCCTTGGTATGCGCATTAAAGCATTTGAAGCGAAACCATTCACGGCGCGCGAAGATGTATCGTTGGATGAACTGCGTAATTATGTGTCGTTAGAGACCTACGAGCGGGTGCAGCGTTTGATCATTGCGCAAAAAGCGGCAGAAAATCAAGGCTTAGGCGGCGCGCTGGCAGGTGCAGGCGTCGGTTTTGGCGTTGGGCAGCAGCTTGGTGCGGCGATGAACCCAGACGCTTCTGAAATGCAGCGCCAAATGAATAATCAGCAGATGATGATGCAGCAAATGATGCTCGACATGATGCAAAAACAGGCGGTAGGGCAGGGGGGACAAAGTGCTACGAATACGCCAGTGCCTCAAACGCGCGCCGAGATCACAGCACTGCTTGATGCGTTAGATATCAAACTGGCAAGCGGCGAGCTGACCGAAGCGGCTTACAACCGATTGACCGAAAAATGGCAGCAACGGCTCAACGAACTGGCGGGGTAATCGTAATTTCCTCAAGCGTGTAAGTGTCTTGTCCGTTGACGGGCAAGCGCACATTGGTCGTCGGGTCATACATGCCTACAACTAGCTGATACTGACCCGGCGGCACCCCTTCGAGCGGCAATGAATAAACATCGCGTATGACCTCGCCAATTGCCCAGATGGTCGTATTTGAACGACCATCTTGCGGTTCTTGATCATCTTGTGTCCACAAAGTATTTCCCGTAGATGGGTTGGGATTACCAACAAGATGAACAAAAAATTTCAGTGAAGAGTCAGTTTGTCGAAGTGGCTGCCAATATAACCAGATGGTCAAATTATGGGTCGGTTCCGGCGGGAGAAAAATCTGAAACCCGACGAGTGCGGCGGTATTTTCAAAAACGGCGTTTTCGCCATCAAGTTCAGTTAGCTCAACCTGCCATCGTCGATATTCCTGAGCGCGCAAGCCGTTGACATTCGTTTCGCGGACGCGCTGCATGTTTTCGTTCAGCCAGGTTTCAACAACTCCGTTATTTAGCCACTCTGACGGAGTTTGGGCAACGATCCACAAACTAGCATGCGTTTCAGCCGCATGTCGTAGTTCATATTCAATTTCGGAACGTGTTTGTTGAGGATTAGCAGGCAATCGCAGCGGGTCTGACGGCAAGTCTGCCTGTACGTGATAGAACGTATACGCTTCATCGGCGGCAGTTTGCACAATTTGTGTACTGGGTATGACATTTCTTTGAAGAAAGTGCGTCAGCGCCCGCCAATCAGGAGACTTCGTATAGTCAGTAACAAAATAAGTGAAAAGAGAAATAAACATAAGCCCAACGACACCAAGAAAGATAATTCTGCCACTACGAACACGACATAGAAACGATAGTACGACAAGACAAATTGCCGTTACGAATAAGATGTATCGTGGAACGAAAACATTCAGCCTTGTCGAAACAATACTTAGAAGGATGAGAGGCAGTACTAGCATCAACGTCAGCAACAAAGCGTGATGCTGAGTATTTTTCGAACGCAATATAATAAAAAGCGCCATCAAAATTGAAGTCGTTAAAAATACCGCGCCTAAAATCCCGAAATGACGCACATCGCCTAAAACGAGTTCAGCGATAAAGTTTGTCAACAATATCGATAAATCGAAATTGCCCGCTGTGCCTCCATAATCGCTGCCCACCAACAATCGACCCTGAACGTACCAAAGCGCCAACACCCCAACAATTATAACTGCTGCGATAAACCACTGACGGACAAGACGAACGTTACGCCGTCCGTACCAAATCACCACGAAAAGTGCGAAAATTCCAAGAGAAAACAATTCGAGGTAATACAGATAGCCTGCGATTATCGCCGCACTAATATAGAGTATCCAGTCTACGCGACGGCTTTGTTCCAATGCTCGAAGCCCTAACCAGAGCGCGAGGGGACTTGCAACTGCCCAAATTGCGTAGTTGCGAGCGTCCTGAGCGTGCCAGATTTGATTAGGATTGATAGCCCATAAAAACGCCGCAATTAAGCCAATACGCTTTCCGCCGATGCGAGAACCGAGGGCATATAAAACAGCGGTGCCAATTGTATTAAGCAGGGCAGGCAAAAAACGGAGCGTATATTCGTGCGTCCCGACTGTGAGTCCCCATGCACGATACAGCGCGTAAGCAAGCGGCGGCTGAGGGTCTTTCGTTGCGATTTCAGCAAGGGTTTGCGCGAATGGCTCGCGTACCCAGTGGATCATCGTAAAGGCTTCGTCACCGCGCAGCGCCATACGATTGATATTATTAAAGCGCAGCGCCGCACCGAGCAATAAAATGGCGGTAAGCAGCAGCCAGTGCTGCGCTGATTTTGAGATATTCATGAAGAAACCGGATGCTTAGCGCGCTAGCGCAGCATCAATCGCTTGAATTTGTTCAGGCGTAAGCGATTTACGCTTTTCTTTTGTCAATCTCTGGGCTTCATCACGCAGAAAATCTTTCAGGGTCGGCTGGTGATCTTCACTGGTGAAAACGACTGGCACAGCAATATCACCTTCAATATCGACACGGACACGCGCATCGACGAACACAATCAGCGCATGAACAGTAACTGAAGGAACAATTGCTGTGAGCATACTCTGGACGTGATTTACTGCGCGCATTGCGTCGGCAGTGGGGTTACCAACCGCATCGAACCGAAAGATGCTGAAAAAACGACTCAACGCATTTTTGTGCGAGACCCACTTATCGCCGTTGACTGTGAAATAACCATCCTGAAAGCGTGTCACGATCGCATACACACCCTGCGGGCTGATCAGTACATGCCGAGCGGGGATATGATAATAATTGTATAAAACGCTTTTGTTGCTAATGCCCTTCAACTGCTGGCGAATAGCTTCTTCCGGTCGCGGCGACCGTACCCACAAATTCGTAAACCGAACCGATATCATTGAGGAGATAAAAGCAGCCGGAAGTAAAATCGAGGGCAGTACGATGCTGACAAAATAGTTTTGAGTGGAACCAGCGTTTGCAACCTGCTGCGTACTGGTGATTAACCAGATTACAAGTACACCAAAGCTGCCGAAAAACAGGTACTGTGAGAGGCGCTTCATCCGTTTGATGAGCGCCTCGTTGGTTTCAACACGCATTTAAACTCCAGGCACAAAGTAGGAAATCTTGCCGCCATAGCGGATTTCCGCACAAATAAGATCACCAAAACGCTGCGTTGGCAAAATGCGCCATGAACGCGGCGCGCCATAGCCATTGCCAATGACCGCCGTCGCCAAATCTTCGGCAGTTGGGCGAATACAGTGGGTTACAGCAATATCGAGGCGATTGAAAACGACGACCCCATCGCGTTTGAAAATAACGATATCGTACAGTTCGCCGCGCTGCACATAACCAATTGGATTTGTCGGGGACTGCCAAGATGGCGTAATCTGACAGCTCAGGTTGACGATATCATCCAGGCTAACCAGTTCGTCGCCTGTATCGTAAGACAAGTTTTGGCAATTAGGATACGGCTGCATGACTGCTAAGTCGCCGCCCGTACCTGCTGTTTGCGTGACGAAACCACCGGAATTTGATCCAGTAATTTCAGCAGTTATGCGTGCTTTACCATTCAAATTGATATTCACGGGCGCGGAACCATCGGCTGGTCCGAAAACCTGTGCGTTAGCGAGATTGCTCAATGCAAAGGTGCTGCCGGGTGTCCACGCCCAATAGGTAAAAACAGACGAACCCGATGTATCCGCAAAGAAGCTGAAATCGACGGGAAGATAAAAACCGACCCAAACAGCGCGTTGTGTAACGGTGACCGGTGTAGGCAGTACCGCGCGGAATGACCCGCTGGAATTAATGGTATAGGTTACGGAGGCGAGAAGCTGCGCATCAATAGGGGAGCCACCGTTGGAATCTTGATAAATGACAAGCTCTACTGGAACTGTTGGGACAGGCGAATCGACCGCGATGGTTACCGCATCGATGACTGCAGGCAGCGCGACATCGAACGCTTGTAAATCGAAGCCGTTCATCACCAGTGACGGTTCGCCTGAAATAAACCAGGACGTATTTCCAGAACCCGCATTGACAGAGAGGATGGTTTCACCCGCCAATGCTGGCACAGCGCCGAGCCCCAATGCGCCAAGCAGCACCAGCAGCATGACGATGCCTCGCTTATGTATTTGCATCCCGACCATTCTCCTCTTTGAACATGAGACGAATTGCGTTGGTATTGTATGGGTTGGAGGCGGGATGTGCAAGCGTAAGCGAGAACGCTATAATGCGGACGTGATGAATTAGTGTCGAATGAGGGTATGGGATATGCCGGAATTTGTCATTCTTGGCTTAGTCATGATTCTTGCGCTGGGCGCATATTGGTCGTTGGTCATCTTTCCGCGCCAGCGGGATTTTCAAAAACAACAAAAATACGTGCGCACGCTGAATACCGGTGATGAAATGATCACGTATGGCGGTATTATCGGGCGTGTCATCGAGATCGATGCAGAACACGGCATTGCCCACGTCGAAATTGCTGACGGAGTCGTCGTTCGTGTACTAGCTGCGGCGCTGGTGCGTCCTTATGACCCTGAAGAACTTGCCGAAAGCATCCGCAAAGCCAATGGTGAGCGTGCTCAACCTGAAACGGAACAATAATGCAGCGATATATGACATGGTTGATTTTGATCGTCGTGCTGACGGCTTTTGCAGTCTGGGTTTGTTTACCAAGCACAACGGGTATCCATATCGATAATGATAACGATGGCACCGAAGAATTTTCGCTCAATGTTACACAAAGTTTAGGGCTTGACCTAGTCGGCGGCTTGCGAGTACTGCTTCAAGCGGAACTCCCGCCGGGTTCATTCACGCTTGAGGATTTGCAACAGACAGCCAACAATGTCGCGCGGCGTGTCAACGCTCTTGGTGTGACCGAACCGACTGTGCAAATTCAAGGCAGTGATCGTATTTTGGTCGAGCTGCCTGGCATAAAAGATCGCGCCGTTGCCGTTTCGACGATTCAACAGACAGCACTGCTCGAATTTGTCAATATGGGCGGTTTGCGTAGTCAAGTACAACAGTTGGAAGGTCAACAAATCCTGACCACAGAACAACTGCGTATTTTTAGCAGCCGCGATATCGCTGGGACGCCGCCGGGGCAAGTCAGTCCATTAACTGGACAGCCCTTTGAAACGGTGATGACAGGCGCGGGTTTACAATCAGCAGCCGCGCTGACCCAGGTAGGAGATTGGTTTATTCAGTTTGAAATCGCACAGGATAGTCAGGAACTGTTTAGCGCTTTTACTGGGGCAAGTATTGGTGAACCGATGGGTATCGTACTGGACGGCGTGCTGCTCAGCGCACCGACAATTCAGGCGCGCTTAGATACTGGCGGCGTCATCGAAGGTCAGTTCAGTGAACAAGAAGCCAAACAGTTGGCAGTCCAACTCCGTTCGGGTGCGCTGCCTATCCCGCTGCGTGTTGAAAGTGCCGAAAGCGTAGGGGCGACTTTGGGGCAAGAGTCGGTCAACTTGAGTATTCGCGCAGGCGTCATTGGCGTTATTGTCGTGTTGATGTTCATGGCGATTTACTATCGTGTGCCGGGAATTGCCGCGGCATTGGCGCTTTTGGTCTTTATCGTGCTGAACTTCGCGGTATTCAAACTGGTGCCAATCACGCTCACACTACCGGGTATCACAGGCTTCTTGATTTCGATTGGCACAGCGGTAGATGGTAACATTTTAATTTTTGAACGCATAAAAGAAGAATTGCGGTCGGGGAGTGGGCTGGATGACGCCTTAGAAGCTGGTTTCGAACGCGCCTGGCAGTCGATCCGCGACTCAAATTTGTCCACGATTATCTTGTGCGTGATTTTGTTCTTTTTTGGATTGACGCCCGGTGCTGGTATCGTCAGTGGATTTGCGGTCACGCTGGCACTCGGTTTGGTTATCAACCTGTTCACTGCCCTTATCGTCACCCGTACATTTTTGGTTGTTTTAGTGGCGCTGTTGCGACGGCCTTTGAGTCAGCGTGCATGGCTGCTCGGCGTATGAAGCAGGAGAACTTTTGATGTTCAGCTTAATCCAAAAACGACGCTATTTTTTCCTGCTCTCCGGTATTGTCATTGTGCTTGGTTTAATCACGATGGTGTATTCGCTGCTCACAATCGGCAGCTTGTTTCGACTGAGTAACGACTTTGTCGGCGGCAGCATCTATGATTTGCGCTTTACCGAGGACGGTGCAACTGAAGAATCAATTCGCGGGGTATTCACCCAAGTCGGTGATGAGAATGTGATCATTCAGCCGATTGCTGAACCCGAAGAACGCCGTTGGTCAGTACGTGGATCATTTCTCGATTCGCAAACGAGCGAGCAGATTATTGATCTGCTTGACCAGCAAGCAACGCTCGACCGCGACAGCCTGCGTATTGACCAGGTATCGGCAACTGTGGGGCAAGAAGTCGCACGTGCCGCATTTGTAGCGGTGTTATTCGCGGCTGCTGTGGTGACAGGGTTTATCGTTTTTGCCTTCCGACAAGTCCCGAATGCTTTCCGTTATGGTGCGTGTGCAATTTTTGCGATGATCCACGACGTGCTTGTCGTTTCTGGAGTCATGTCGTTGGCGGGACTTATACTGAGATGGGAAGTCGATGCGCTGTTTTTGACCGCACTTTTGACCATCATTGGCTTCTCGATCCAGGATACGATTGTGCTTTTTGACCGCATCCGCGAGAACATCCCGAAACACCTGGGTGAACCTTACGAAACGATCATTAATCGCAGCATTTTGGAAACCATACATCGCTCTTTAGCGACACAGTTGAACGCGTTCTTTATCATGATCGCCATCTTGTTGTTCGGCGGCGAGTCAATCAAACAATTCATCGCTATTTTATTCATTGGGTTGGTGACAGGGACATATTCTTCGATTTTCATCGCGGTACCACTGTTGGTCGCGTGGGAAAAAGGCGAGATTCCATTATTGCGACGCTTTGCGCCCGTTGCAGAGGCAGCATGATGGACGCTCTCGTTATTGATTCAACATTGCGCTTGATGCATATGGAGTCGCCCATCCCCGCACCTGATCAAGTGCTGATCAAGATTCGTACAGCAGGCATTTGTAACACCGATTTGGAATTAATCGGCGGTTACATGAGCTTCTCCGGCGTACTCGGTCATGAGTTTGTTGGGGAAGTTGTCGCGGGCGATGCAGCAATGATCGGATGGCGGGTGGTGGGAGAGATCAACGTCGCGGATGGGACGTGCGATTTATGTCAACAAGGTATTCCCAGTCAGTGTCGCCATCGTGTCACCGTCGGTATCGACCGGCACGACGGGGCGTTCGCTGAATATCTGGCATTAGCGGCGCGCAACGTGTATGCAGTGCCCGATAATGTCAGCGATGAACAGGCTGTTTTCGTTGAGCCGTTGGCAGCAGCGTTTCAAATTCTGGAAGCAGTACACATCTCGCCCCGCGACCGTGTTATCGTCATAGGTGCGGGCAAACTCGGATTACTGTGTGCCCAAGTGCTCAGATTGACAGGCGCGCACGTGAGTGTGGTTGTGCGTCGCGAGAAACCTCGTCAGTTATTACAGCGGTGGGGTTTACAGGCGCATACCAACGATGAATTGCCACGTAAAGGCGCGGATATTGTCGTCGACTGTACCGGAAGCGCGGAAGGATTTTCATCGGCGTTGGAACTGGTAAAGCCCCGCGGCACGATTGTCCTAAAGAGCACCTATCGTGGATTACCTGGTATCGATATGACCCGCGTTGCTATTGACGAAATTCGGGTTGTTGGCAGTCGGTGCGGATCATTTGAGGCGGCTTTGCGTGCATTATCGGCGAACCTGATCGATACCAAGTCACTCATCGAAGCCCGTTACCCACTCAAAGATGGACTGCAAGCGATGCAGCACGCGGCGCAGCCCGGTGCGCTCAAGGTACTGCTGGAAGTGCGATGAAAAACGTCGAGCCGACACCGGCTTCGCTCTCCATCCATATATTGCCATCGTGCGCTTCAACAATGTGTTTAGCGATCGCCAACCCTAAACCGGTGCCCTGTACCTTATTGGCGGTCTCGGCGACGCGGTAAAACTTTTGAAACATCTGCTTTTGATGTTCTTTTGCGATGCCATTTCCAGTATCGGCGACAGCAATTTCTATATACGGCGTACTGTAATGCGAACTGGGATAGGCGCTGACGATAATTCGCCCACCATCACGGTTATATTTAATCGCGTTGGTGAGTAAATTCAGAATGACCTGCTTGATTTTATCCGCGTCACCAAAAACCTGATACGCCCCCACATTCTGTTGAATTTCAATCGAGCGCCCTGCTGCCTGTGAATCGACGATTCCTATCGAGTCTTGCAGCAGTCGTGTCAGATCGAACGGCTGAATATCCAGCCGCGCACGTCCCGATTCCAAACGCGCAATATCGAGAAAATCGTTGGTCAAACTGATCAGGCGTTCGGTTTCGCCCTGCATCGTATCAATGATGTCCGTGCGGCGGAAATCGGGGAGGTCAGGACGACGCAGCAGCGTAACGCTGGTTTTGATGGCTGCTAGTGGAGTACGAAGCTCGTGTACCATCTCAGCCATAAAGTCGCTTTGCTGAAACAGACGCGCATTTTCGATGGCAATTGCCGCTTGTCCTGCCAAAATATTCAGGATACGGACATCTTCGTCGGTGAAGCGCTCGCCGTCACGTTTATTTAGCGCTTCGAGCGCGCCAATGACTCGATTATGCGCGCGCAAAGGGACTGCGAGCAGATTGCGGGTGACAAATTCGAGCTCTTCGTCCACGTCTTTGAAAAAACTGGGGTCGCGGCGCACATCTTCAATGACGCGCCCTTCACCGTGTGTCACTACCCATCCGGCGATGCTGCCTTCCATTGGCACGATGATATCTTGCATTTTACTGGCGGTCGTCGCATTTGAGGCTTGCTCGAACCGGAGTTCACCAGTCACTGGGTCAACCAGTAAAATCGAGACGGCTTCGGTGTCGGTCAATTCGAGTGCCGCTGAGATGATACGACGCAGAAGCGTTACATGATCCAGCACTGAGTTCAACTGCTGGCTAATTTCCATGATGCGTTCGTAACGCGACAGCCGATGTTGATACTGAGCGAGGAGGTCGTTTTGCACAGTCTTTCCTTAAAAGGCTTAGGTTTCGCGCGGCACCATAAGACGACCGATATTGTTCAAATCCTCTGCCAGTTTGATGATCTGGCTAGAGACAATGGCAGTCGGTTGCAGCATGGTGACCGGGACATTAGCGATCAACGATTGGGTAGTCAATTCTGATGCCAGCGAAATATTTGCGCGCACCTCGCGCCCAAGAATCCGTTCAACTTCATTCCACGAGAGCGGAGCGCCGGATGCAGCGCGATTGACGATGACGATGTGTGTCGGTCGGTGTGATGGACGTTCAATGTCAATTTCTTGGATTTGTTCACGCGCCATCGCCAGCGTGATGGTGATGGGGTCAATGACCATGATCAATTGATCCATCTCACGTTGCAAACGGGTAAAAAATGGACTGGTATAGATGCCTAAATCGAGGATGATAGGCGTGCCCATCAAGCGCAGCGTACGCACAACCGCTGCTGCCGCTTCAGGGTATACATCCATCGCCGCTTCTTTTGTGTGTGCGGATGACAACAGAGCGCGCAAACCGGACGAATGTGTGACGATCTCTGGCTCAATACTCCGTGGTCGAATTTCGTCCGGCATTTGCGATAACACGTTTATCATGCCTTGTGAATCGCCTAAGCCGAGTGCCAGTCCCAAGCTGCCCATGCCTGGACGAAAATCAGCGATGATCGGGTCTTGCCCCGCCAATAAGCGTGCTGCTGCGACATTGAGCGCGACTGTCGTCGTACCAACGCCACCTTTTGCGCCGATAACGCCAATGGTCATGCCACGTCCCGCTTTTGTTTGACGCTGCGCCGCACTTCGAAGCAGGATCGCACGTACGCGTGACGCAAGTTCTGCCGGGTGTGTCGGTTTCGTCAGGTAATCATCTGCCCCGGCTTCAAAACCAGCGACCTTATCGTCGATCAGGGTTTTGGCTGTGAACATGATGATGGGTATCGTTTTGGTCACGTCGTTACGACGCAAACGACGGCATACTTCATAGCCGTTCATGTCGGGCATCATCACATCCAGAATGATCAAATCAGGTTGGTCAGAAGCCGCTTTAGTCAGCGCTTGCCCACCTGTATTCGCCGCAATGACATCATAACCATTGCGCTGAAGCATCAAACCGATGAGTTTGAGACTATCTAAGTCGTCATCTACGACAAGAACTTTTTCTGCCATCGCGTTGCCATGCCTGTAGACTTAACCTCGATGAGAGGCAAAATGAGTAGGGTTTTAGTCACGTAAATAGTGTTTACTTAAGCAGCGAGTGTAACATGGTTGTTCATACCCTGCAAGCAGACGCGACGATTGCACACTTTAATTGCGGCGCTATATAATCATAGAAGGGTAGTCACCTTTTGCCATCTTAGAGGCATGATCATGATCGAGAGCACACATCATCTGTTACGCGCGATTTTGGACACGATAAACGATCCGATCCTGCTCGTAGCAAACGATGAACGTATTGTGGATGCCAACAATGCTGCAAACCATTTATTCGATTTGCAAGGCGTGACAAACCCGACGGTAACCGATCTTCCCGACCCCTTACGGGCGTTGATTAGGGAACGCAAGCCCCTCCCTGAATGGATTCTGGATGACGAACACGCCTTTGTGCCGCGCTACACGTTATTGACACCAGATGACCGCGCGGAAACTTTCTCGATGCTGACGTTGTGCGATATTTCGCAGCTCAAAAAACTGACTCGCAATCAAAACGAATTCATTCGTATTGCCGCACATGATTTACGGTCGCCGCTCACGTCAATCCAAGGGTTTGCGAATATGCTCGAACTTGGGTTAGTCGGCATTTTGAACGAAAAACAGCAAGAATTCATCGCGAAAATTTTATCTGGTGTCACGCAATTGACAGCACTGGTCGAAAATATTCAGGATGCAGGTCGTTTTGACCCCGAAACCGGTTTTTACGAGATGGAACGCGCGCCTTGTGACCTGCGTGAACTGGTAGCACATGTGGTTGCCGACCATCTTGTCCCCGCGGAAAAAGGTGCACTGACTTTAATGGCGTCGATTGCGTCGGACATACCGATTGTCAGCGTCGATGCCAATATGATTGAGCGTGCCGTCACGAATTTGGTCGATAATGCGATCAAATATACGCCTAATGGTGGTGTAGTCACCGTTGATTTGTCCAAACGTGATAACGATATCATTATCGCAGTCACCGACAGCGGCTTAGGCATCAGCCCAGAAAACCAAAAGAAGTTATTCCAACGCCACGTCCGTATCGCACGACAAGAATACAAACGCGTGAAGGGAAGCGGATTAGGCTTATTCATCGTGCGAAGCGTCGCACAGCATCATGGCGGTGATGCTTCCGTTGAAAGTACCGAGGGTGTAGGCAGTACATTTTCGATACGCCTGCCATTGGCGGATGCTGGAATAACGTGACTATGATACGGTATAATGGTTAGACCGTATGTTCGTTATTTGTGGCAGTGATTTTCTATGTCAATCCGTAAACTCTCTGATGATGTTGTCGCTCAAATTGCGGCAGGTGAAGTCATCGAACGCCCGACATCGGTTGTCAAAGAACTGGTCGAAAACTCGCTCGATGGCGGCGCAAACAACATTCATGTGTCTATTACGAGTGACGGGCGCCGCAAAATCCAGATTAGCGATGATGGACAGGGCATAACGGCGGAAGAAGTCGATCTGGCGTTTACGCGCCACGCGACGAGCAAGCTCGAAACTGCCAACGACTTGTATCAGATTCGCACGCTTGGTTTTCGTGGCGAAGCGCTCGCCAGTATCGCGTCTGTAAGTCATATTCACATGACTACACGTCATCGCGATCAGGATGTCGGTACGTTCATTCAGCTCGAAGGTTCAAATGTTGTCGCGCGGCGCTCGGTCGGTGCACCTGCTGGAACCGTCATTCGGGTGGAGCATCTTTTCTATAACACGCCTGCCCGCTTGAAGTTTTTGAAGTCGGAAACCAACGAGAAACGTCAAATCGCCAGTTTGATCACCCGCTATGCGATGGCGTATCCTGCTGTACGCTTTATTTTGGAGCAAGATCAACGCGAAGTTGTGCACGCGGGCGGCAGTGGACAACTCGCGGACGTGTTGGTCAATGTGATGGGTCTGGATACCTTTAAGAATATGCTTGAAGTTGATCCCGGTGAAGAATATCAGGGGATTCGCGTCGTAGGGTACACATCGACACCGAATTTACATCGTGCAGATCGCTCGCGGATCACGCTGTTCGTTAATGGGCGGTGGGTGCAAGATACAGGCTTGACGCACGCGGTCGTGCAGGCATATCACACGTTGATGATGACCGGACGCTACCCACTCGCGATCTTGTTGATCGAGCTGCCGCCAGATCAAGTCGATGTCAACGTCCATCCAACCAAAGCGGAAGTGCGTTTTCAAAGTCATGAAGCCGTTTTTAGCGCGATACAGCGCGCAGTGCGCCGCTCACTTATCGAACATGCACGCGTGCCGAATTTTAGGGCAGCGAATGCATTTGGCAGTAACCGACCCGGAAAACCATTTGACCGTCAGCTCGATATGGGACTCGATAGTATTGAACCGGGGCGGCGTGCGCTCAACCAGCATGAAGCGTCATTCACCGATGACCCGTCAGCGATTCCAGATGGTTTAGGCACGCCTGCTAAACCGCGCACGCTGCCTATTTTGCGGTTAATCGGACAAGTCGCGGCGAGTTACATCGTAGCAGAAGGTCCCGCCGGGTTATATCTCATCGACCAACATGCCGCGCATGAACGCGTTTTATATGAACAGTTCATGGCAGATTACGCCCGTCAGAAAAGCGTGGCGCAGTATGCGCTTGAAGCGCAAACGATACAGGTATCAGCATCAGAAGCGCGGCTGATCGAATCCAATCTCGATGCCCTGACGATTCTGGGCTTTGAACTGGAAGCCTTTGGTCCCAACTTATTTATTATACGCAGTGTCCCTGCGATCCTGGCGGATGCCGATCCTGTTGAAGTCATCACTGGGATCGTGCAAGACTTGGAAGCCGATGAACAGCCTGGTCAAAAAATCATCGAGGCGAAAATTATCTTGCGGGTGTGCAAAACCGCCGCAATAAAAGCGGGACAAGTTATAAGCCTTGAGCAAATGCAAAGCCTGATACGTCAGCTCGAACGCTGTGCGTCGCCGCTCACATGTCCGCATGGACGACCGACGTTAATTCATCTGAGCAGCGACCAACTCGCACGCGAGTTTGGCAGGTTGGGTGCCTAAATCATCGATTCTGCCAGCTAAATGTACGCCAATTACCAATGGCGCCCACGATGACATAGGTGCCATCGGTCGTGCGCCGCGCCACAGAAACGCGCCACTGTATGTTATGTGCTTGTCCATCGCCCGGCACAAGCGACTCAGGCAGTTCGTAGTAAGTGCCGCGTGTAACATCCTGATACGTCGTGTTGGCTGTTAAATCCTGTAGTTCGACGAAATAGACCTCATTGTTTTGCAGGATGCTTACGCCAACCCATTGTAGTTGAAATGTGCGGGCGGGCGCGGACGCATTTTGGGGCGGGAAAACGAGTGGCGGCGCAGGATGCGTTGGTGTCGGTGTCGCGGTTTCGTTGCCCGATGGGGTTGGCGATAGCGTTCTCGTCGGAGTCGGTGCTGGAACATTCACATTTTCACCGACCACCATAAACACATTACAGTCAGGACCACCACTCGGATTACCGTAATCGCAGCCAAAGAAGCTTAAATCTGGGTTAAGAGTTGCGAGAATGCTTAACGTCGTTTGATACTCTTGAGCAAACCGCAAAATTGAATCGTTCTCTTGAATCGGCACTTGTAAGATCACAGTGTCTTCGGATATCCCGCTTCCGTCACCATTATTGGGCTGCGCTGTCTGTGTCATATCGAAACCCTCTGGTGTTGGGGTGGGCAGTGGAATTGGGATATAAATGGTCGATCCAGGACTTGGCAGGCTATCAATATTGCGAATGCCTGCGTTAATGCGCAAAAATTCTGGGATCGCGCCATTCGCCTGTGCAATATCGGCGTATCCGTTGCGCGTGATCATGATGTAATAGTACGTGTCGCCTTCCTGAATGATATACGCGAAGGGTCCCGGCGTAATAGTAACCGTTGGCGTTACTGTTGGCTCGGATGGGGTCGGCGTAAAAGTCGAGCTCGCAAGCTGTGGCGGTGCGGAACTGGTATGGCTTGGCGTGAGCGTTGGTGGCTGTGTCGTTACTGTTGGCGTTGTGTCTAGGGTTTGAATGGTTGGCGTCGCTTCGGGCAGCGCTGTGAGTTCACAGCCAGCCATAATCAAGGCGACCAAAAAAAGACACATTGCGCCAAAAAGCGGGCGTGCAAAACGAGCTTGCTGTTTCATCCGTTATTCACTCCGGTGGGAACGGCTTGACCTTCCCACGTGAAAGTACGTGGCTCGGTCGTGAACGTCGCAGTAGAGGGGTCTTGACCACGTACTACGCTGATCGTCCATGTATAGTCGTGTCGCTGTATATCCGTGCCCTGAACCGATGGTGGCACAAGATAATAGAGTTGCGTAGTATACGCCTCAATAACTGCGTCGGCTGTTAAGTCACGAATGCGTACCAGATACGACTCATCGCTGGCAAGTGAGCCTGTGGGAACCCAACGCAGCGTGATCAAATCTCCGCGCAGGTAAAGTGCGCGATTGCTTGGGCTAAGCAAACTCGGTGCATTAAACGTCGGCGTATATGACGGTGTGGGCGTTTCACTGCCCGATGGAGTCGGCGATAGGGTCGCCGTTGGCGTTGGCGCGGGCACACGCATTTCCTGCCCCGCCTGCAATAAGACTGAGCAGCGAGGACCGCCGAAATCCAGACCGTAATCGCACTGCGAAAACGTGATTTCGGGGTTTAAGTACGACAAGACTTCGGCGCTCGTGCGGTATATAGACGCGATTTCCACCATACTTTCGTTCGGCTGAATTAAATGCCATGCAACGCCCGGCAGCAGTGTTTCGGTCGGTGGGGTAATCGGTTGTTGTTCTGCAATATTCGCTGCCAGCGCTGCTTCTATATCTCCGCCCCCACCCGCCGCATCGATAACGGCATCGCCTACAGCATTTGCAGATTGCGTCAACGCAGCGTTCGGGTCGCCCGTCGGTGTCGGCAGCGGGATGAGCAAAAGCTGCCCAGCGACCAACGCTTCGGGCGCAGACATGTTGTTCAATTCTAAAATGAGCGGTAATACATCAAGGCTTCGATGCCCACAGCTAAATGCAAGCGAGATGAGGTCTTGACCAACTTCGACACGGCGCTCACAGGGACCTTGCGTAGGTGACAGCGTCGCGGTGGGTGGTGCAGGGGTGATTGTCGCCAACCGTGGCGTCGGCAAGGGCGTGTTGGTGGTTAAAATGAGATTAAGCTGCTCTGGCGATGGCGTTGGAACAATAATTTCACTATCCGAACGGGTAGAAATAGGCGTTATCGTCACCATCGGCGTGGGAAGTTGTGACGCTATCGATTGAGCGCCTAAAAAGCCAACAATACCAGCGCATACCACTAGCGGCAGCACTAACAATGCGCCAATCAGCAGCATACCACGACTGCGCGTCGTTTCGCTTTCAATCAGGTCAGTCTCGCCATAGCGACGATCATAGGTGGATTTCATGCTGCGAGCGGCTGATCTTCCGGTTTCGAGCGCAACATCTGCAAGCGACGTCCCGCACGTCAGGCACGTAGGAGCGTGGGCATGAGCGTGCGTACCGCAGATCGGGCAAACCTTAAAACGAGACGCCAAACGACCGCCTATAAATGAACTCTTATGAGCATTCAAGCACGTCATTGTAACACAGTCACCAGCGCACGACGGCGCGCCCTGCCTTTGCGTACCGCACGCAGCACTTCACGCTATAATGTAATGTCCTCAAGATTCGCGGTGGACTACTATCAACGCAACGGAGCTGCTGATGTCTATACCTATCGGTAAAAAATTGCTCGCCTTTCACATCGCGCGCCTGAAAGATAAAAATGCGGATGTGCGGTTGAAGTCGATTCACGAATTAGCACAACTTGGCGACGCTGAGGCGCTGCCAGTGCTGGAAGAGTTGTTCAAGAATGACAGCGATAGCGAGGTACGGCGAGCAGCACAAGAAGCAGGCAAAACGATTTACAACGCCAATAAATCGGTACAAAAATGATACCAGGGGGTGCTGCGCAGCACCCCCTGGTAGTTTTGATTATTGACACAAACTGGCAATACGCTCAGCGATTTGACCCGCGCTTGCTTCTAACCCTGCTAATCGTACGCGCTCTTTTTCGACCACATCCGACTGCGCACGGCTAATGAACTGTTCATTGCCCAACATAGCACGTGATTTGGCGATTTGGATGTCCAATTTGGCGTGTTCTTTCGTCAAACGGTCGCATTCTGCTGCAACATCGATGAAATCGGTGAGTGGAAGGTAGGCAGTCAGATCGCCTGCAACGACCGATGCGGCATTTTCTGGTGCGCGTGCGCCAAACGGCATAATATTCAGCGTTGCCACATTGCATAACCGCGCAAATAGATAACTGTACTGTTCAAGCAGGGTAGTGTTGGAACCAGCGTTGACAAACGCGGTAATTTTGCGACTAGGTTCGACATTATATTCGTCGCGGGTATTCCGCACGCCGCGAATCAAGTCGATCAAGAGCGTCATTTGCGCTTCAGCGGCATCGTCAATGTACGCGGCATCAGCCTGTGGATACGCCGCCATGATCAAGGCATCGCCGTCGTGAGGGATATATTTCCAGATTTCTTCGGTGACAAATGGCATATATGGATGAAGCAGACGTAAACTTTGATCGAGCACATGTACAAGGACCCGCCGTGCATTCAGTTTGGTGACATCATCACCTTGATAAAGCGGATATTTGCTCATTTCGATGTACCAATCGGCGTATTCCGACCATAAAAAGTCGTCAATTTGACGCGCGGCTTCTCCATACTGATAGGTTGCGAACAAACGCTGCACTGAATCGACCAAATGGTTTAAGCGACTCAATATCCAGCGCGACGGTAGATCAAGCTCATCGTGAGCAGGTGCGCCAAGCGGCACGTCACCTTCCAGGTTTTGCGTGACAAAATTCGCCATCTGCCAGATTTTATTGACGAAGCGCCAATTTCGTTCGACGCGTGCAGTATCAAGATTAATGTCGTTGCCCGGAGTCGTGCCAGTAATTAAAGCAAATCGTAGAGGATCGGCGCCATACTGGTCGATCAACTCGGTTGGGTCGATGGTGTTCCCCAGCGTCTTGCTGATTTTGCGTCCTAATTTATCACGCACCAACCCGTGTAAATACACCGTGTGGAATGGTGCCTCGTCGGTGAACCACAATCCCATCATGATCATACGTGCTACCCAAAAGAACAGGATGTCATACCCAGTCTCCATGATGGCGGTTGGGTAGAAACGTGCTAAATCGGGTGTGTTTTCGGGCCAACCAAGCGTGCTAAAGGGCCATAAGCCGCTGCTGAACCAGGTATCCAATACGTCTTGTTCCGGCGTCCAGTCGCGCCCATCAAGAGGTGGTTGCTTGCCGACATGGATTTCACCGTTGCGTCCATACCACGCTGGTATGCGATGACCCCACCATAATTGGCGGCTCACGCACCAATCCTGGATATTCTCCAGCCAGTGATAATAGATTTTCTCGAAGCGTTCCGGTACGATCTGAATACGTCCATCACGCACGGCGGCAAGTGCTTTTTCGGCAAGCGGCTGAATCTTTAAGAACCACTGCATACTCAACATTGGTTCGACGATTTCGCCGCCGCGTTGTGAACGTGGCACGATGTAGGTGTGATCTTGCACGCGGATCGTCATAGTGGCAGCCGTCATATCCGCCCACAATTTTTCGCGCGCCACAAACCGATCCAAGCCTGCGTATGCTCCAGCACTCGCGTTCAGCGTGCCATCTTTTTCCATAATATTGATCATTGGTAGATCGTGGCGCTTGGCGATTTCATAGTCGTTGAAGTCGTGCGCTGGTGTCACTTTTAGTGCGCCTGTGCCAAACGCTCGATCCACGTATTCATCACCGATAATCGGTATTTCGCGGTTGGTCATTGGCACACGTGCTTTCTTGCCGATCAAATGCTTATACCGTTCGTCTTCGGGGTGCACTGCGACGGCAGCATCGCCCAGAATTGTCTCTGGACGCGTGGTCGCGACCGGAATGAAGTCACCACCATCAACCGGATAATTAAAGAAATACAGCTTGCCTTGTTCTTCATCGCGTTCAACTTCAAGGTCAGAGACGGCGGTTTGTAAGCCCGGACTCCAGTTGACCAGCCGCGTGCCTCGATAAATTAACCCTTGATCCCATAAGCGGATAAAAACGTCGCGCACCGCTTCGGACAAACCGTCATCGAGCGTAAAACGTTCTCGATCCCAATCACAACTTGCCCCTAAGCGACGAAACTGGCTCAGAATCGTGCCGCCGTACTTTTCTTTCCATGCCCATGTGCGCGCCAGAAATTCTTCACGACCCACTTCAATGCGGCTTGTGCCTTCGTCACGGAGCATCTTTTCGACTTGAAGCTGCGTTGCGATTCCAGCATGATCGGTGCCAGGAACCCACAGCGCTGCTTTGCCATTCATCCGTGCATGACGAATCATAATGTCTTCGATAGTGGTGAACAGCGCGTGACCCATATGAAGCGCGCCTGTTACATTAGGCGGCGGCATACTAATCACAAACGGTTCAGCATCAGGTAGTGCGGCTTCTGGCTTAAACCAGCCATTCGACTGCCACCACTTATAAAGGCGCGCTTCTGCTTCTTGAAAGTCGAAGTTTTTTGGCATTGTTTCGGGCATAGCGATATAACCTCACTTTGATAGACGCGTTATCGCAACTTCCGCACAGCGTTATTTTCTGAACGGAAATTTATACTGCCGCGCTTTTTCAGGTTTGCGCGCGACTAGGACTCGCTCGGTGCGATCCGGCTGGTCGGTCAAATTTTCGAAGCCGGTTTCTAACAGGACGACTTTCACCTCATCAGTCGAAAGCGGTCGATAAATGACCTCGCGCTTGAGCGCTTGATAGTTCGCGCCTTTGCCTTGTACGATAAACAGGTTTTGTGTCGCCATTACGGGCGGTCCATCCTCCCATTCCCACGTATCAAAGGTGATGAACTCGCGGTCATTATCGAGTTCATGAATAAAGCCAGGGATGAAACGTGGACGATCTTCCATGAAGGGCGCAAAATCACGCATTCCAATCACCAGAAAGCCACCTGGTCGCAGCAGTTGATAAAAGATTTGCAGTGCGGTTTCGATTTCGGTATCCAATATCAAATGGGGCAGGGCGTTGCCCTTGGTGATCACCGCGTCGAACATCGGACTGACGACCGACGGCAAACTGAGAAAATCTGCCTGCACAAAACGAATTTGTTCAACGACACCGTATTCTTCCGCCATTTTGAAGGCGCGCCCCAGCATACCCGAACTGGGATCGGCGGCGGTCATTTGATACCCCAACTGCGCCAGCGGAATCGTCTGTGCGCCAGCGCCACATGAGGCATCGAGAATAGTCGTGACATTTTGTTGGCGAAATATGGAGCGCAAGCCCAAGCCCTCGCGCTCCATTTGGGTTTCCCAATCGCGGTAAAACAGCGTGTAATACTGCGCGATGGCATCGTAGAAAGGATTGGTATCGTTCGTTATTGTCATGATAGAGGCATCGTCACATGGCGCAGCATCGCTCGAATCCGATCTGCCACCATATCGATGGCGACACTGTTCGAGCCACCTTCTGGGATAATGACATCAGCATAGCGTTTGCTCGGCTCGACAAATTCAAGATGCATTGGGCGCACCGTCGCGGTGTACTGCGAGATCACCGAGTCAACGGTGCGCTCGCGCTCTAGAATATCGCGTCGCAAACGTCGAATGAAGCGAACATCCGGGTCTGCATCGATGTACAGTTTGACATCATAGACCGAACGCAGCAATGCTTCGGCTAAGACCAAAATACCTTCGACCATAATGATTGGCTGTGGCTCAATAACCTGTACATCTTCGGTGCGCCGATACCGCGCATAGTCGTACACGGGAATTTCTACGCGATGCCACGTTTGTAAGCGCACAATATGCGCGCGCATCATCGGCGTGTCGAGCGCGTCAGGGTGGTCGAAATTGACCAAGCCTCCGTCGGTGCGCGGCACATGCTGCAAATCCTTATAATAAGCGTCGTGCTGTAAATACGCGATGTTATCACCAACGCGCTCCATTATGGCACGCGCAATCGTTGTTTTACCTGACCCAGTGCCGCCCGCAATCGCAATCGTAATCGGGCGACGATGCTGTTTGCTCGCGTCGTGTTCCACCGTGACTATCCTAAAAAAAAGCCCGCATAGGCGTAAACCCGGCGGGTAAAATAGAAAGCCATCGAAGAGATTTGAACTCTTAACCTCACGCTTACGAAGCGTATGCTCTACCGTTGAGCTACGATGGCACCTAAGAATTAGTATAACGGCGGCAGTGAACGCTGACAAGTGTGATTTTTGAGATCGTGATGGCTAATGCCGGAAGTGACGGACACCTGTGAATATCATGGCGATGCCAGCGCTGTTTGCCGCATCAATGATTTCATTATCACGGATCGATCCGCCTGGTTGAATGACCGCCGTTACGCCCGCCTCAATCGCTGCTTGCAGACCATCTGCAAAAGGAAAAAAAGCATCCGATGCCAGCACTGCGCCGCGCGTCTGATCGCCCGCCTTATTGATCGCAATCTGAACAGCATCAACGCGGCTTGGTAGTCCGCCGCCGATACCCAATGTCGTATGTTCATTGGCGATGACAATCGCGTTCGACTTCACATGCTGCACTGTAATCCACGCAAAACGCAGTGCATTGACTTCCGATGCGCTCGGTGCGCGCTTGGTCACAGTCTCGAACATGGTGCCATCGAGATCGCCAATATCCGCCGTTTGAACTAACAAGCCGCGATGAACCGTACGAATCTCCAGCTCACGCCCATCGTAAAACGTCGGAACTTGTAGTAAGCGGCAGTTTTTGCGCTTTTCGTTGAGTGTCGTTTGCGCCGCCACACTAAAATTGGGCGCGGCGATGGCTTCGACAAACAGCGAACCAAGCGCATCGACAAATGCATCATCCACCAGACGGTTGACTGCGATGACACCACCAAACGCCGAAACCGGGTCACTTGCCAGCGCATTAGGGAAGGCAGTCGCCAACGTGTCAGCTATTGCGATCCCAGTTGGATTTAGATGTTTGACGATGACGACCGCCGCATCGCTGAACATGCTGACAGCGCGCCACGCCGCATCCAAATCGAGAATATTGTTGTACGACAGCGCCTTTCCGCCCAAAATCGTTCCGCCGAGCGGACCAGGGCGATTGCTGCGGCTGTAGTATGCCGCGTTCTGATGAGGATTTTCACCATACCGCAGTGTAGCGATGCGGCGTGCACCAAAAGATAAATGTTCAGGTAAATCTGACTCGGATGCGCTGAGGCTATTCGCCCTATCCTGTGACAGGAAAGCATGGATCGCTGTATCATAATCTCGTGTATGAGCGAATGCCTTCACGGACAAATCACGACGCTGCGCGAGATCGATTTGTCCAGTTTTTTTCAATGATTCCAAGATCATGCCGTAATCTGACGGTTCGCTCACGACGACGACGCGCAGGAAGTTTTTTGCTGCCGCGCGCAGGAGCGCGACGCCACCAATATCAATCTGTTCGATAGCATCTTGCAAGGTGGTATTGGCGTTAGCAACGGTCTGTTGAAATGGATACAGATTGCACACGACCAAATTAATCGGCGCGTAGCCCGCCTGACGCAGTTCGTCTAAATCGGATTGGGTATCGCGCACCAGTATGCCCGCGTGAATCGCCGGATGCAGCGTTTTAACGCGCCCATCGAGTAATTCGGGAACGCCCGTGATCTGCTCGATAGCGGTGACAGGTAAATTTGCGCCGCGCAGCGTGCGTTCTGTACCACCACTTGCAATTAAATCATAGCCGTGTTCGACTAAGCCCGTCGCAAATTCGACCAAGCCTGTTTTATCATGTACGCTCAATAATGCGCGGGGCATCGCCGTAAATCCTGATTCTTGTCGGGCAGTCGCCATAATATAGAAGAGAACGGCATTATAGCTTGAACGCCGCGTGTGCGTGATGAGCAGTTCACGAGAACCTTGTCGGCACATCCAGGTTCAGGCTACAATCAGCCTCAGATAAACAAGTACACAAAACGGATATAGACATGGCAGTGGAACAATCGCTTTTGAAAAAGCGTGACGATAAAGTGCGTATTCATCTGGATCAATACACACCCGTATGGCTGATTGATGAAAAATTGATCCTGGAAGATGAAGCGGTTCAGTTTAACATCGTGTTTCAGCATAAATTGTATGGGTGGGTGAGCCGACGTTACCGTTATGATGGCTTCAACGATGTACTGTATCACAAGGGTCAGCAGTTGATCAGCGAAGATATAGCGCTTCAGGTACAGGAACAAGAACCCTATCTCGCGTCCGTTGTCAATGATGTGCCTGGCTCTTACGGCGGCTAAAAAACGAAAGTCAGGTTGTTGAATTCGACAACCTGACTCAAATTCACGGCACGCTATGGCGCGACAGGCAATAGTTCCAGGCGGTCGGTACGATTTGGACGTATTACCGTGACAAGCGATGTGATTAACCAGCCGGTTTGCCCATCAATGGTGATACGCAGCCAATTGTTGTCGGCAGTTCGGGCTTCTGCTTGAAGTTCGCTGTTGAATGGCACAATCGTCAAAATCGCTGCGCTAAAATCGGGCGCAGCGCGCAAATTCGAGTTAAAGCGCGTCAGCACGAGGATCATCAAAGGGGCAGGCGTAGGCGTACGTGTTGGAACTGGCGTTTCTGGGGTAAAATTGAAGGCAACAATTGGCAGTGCGTCAACATCACCCGTTACGCTAACGACAAAAAATGCCACCCAACCGCGCTGTCCATTAAAATCGATTTGCAGCCATTCATTATCATCGGTGCGCCCAGTTAAATCGGCGACATTACCGGGATTCATGAAGCCCAGTCGTCCAAATTCTGAACTCGGCGACACACGGACATTAATGCGACGGAATGTAGTGACATACGGCTGCCCTTCATAATCCTGAGCGCTGACAAATGGAATTGGGTCGGCTTCTACCGCAGCAGCGGGCAGGTTAACTGGCTGTAGATCGATAATCTCCAGTTGAGACACATCGCCGCTTACGGTCACGGTAAAATATGCGATCCATCCATTGATTGCTCCCGACTGAACCCGCAACCAATTGCTATCGTCATCGCTGCGCGCAATCACTGTGACTGTATCACCACTTTGTAACTGTCCGATGATATCGTAATTGGTGCCGGGTCCTTGTCGGATACTCACCGTTCGAAATGCCTGCGCTGTTACGCCCACGTCCTGCGCGAAAACAGAAATTGCCGAAAGTAAGCCGATCATCAGCACAATGCATAACACCACTCGACGCCAGATGTGCATAAATGCACTCCCTTATTTGTTAAGCATGGATTGAAAGCACTTCTACCTGATTGTAAACTGTTTTATCCTTCTCAACCTAGATGTGAACTATGAAAAATAAACGACCAGAGCCAAAGCGTCAGGAAACCATCGTTTTGACCACCGCGTGTGAGATAGAAGTCATCGAAGGCTTGGCATCGTTTGCCGCCGATGAAATTCGCACCCGTTTTGGCAAAAACGTCCAAATTACCGTCGACTCCGAAACCGCAGTTGCATTTCAATACGTGGGCGACTTACGAACACTGAATAAACTCCGTCTTGCACAAGCCGCTTACACCGTCGAACGTTATGCGATCCCACGCCCGAAAGCGTTACTTGGTGATGCGCACTGGCGACGGTTTACCGCGCAATTACGACGTATTCTCGACCTGCTCGCGCCAAATACATTTCAATCATTCAGTCTATCGGCGGCAGGAACCGAATCGAGCGTTATGCAGCGTATCCGTCAGGAAATCGGCATGATTACCGGGCTGCCAGAAGCCGAAAAGGGCGATTTGTGGATACGTATTCGCCCGGGTGCCGATGGGTGGGAAACGTTGGTACGCACCCAGCCACGTCCAAATGCTACGCGCGCATGGCGCGTGTGTAACTACGAGGCATCACTCAACGCGACGGTAGCACACGCGATGGCATTGTTGATCGCGGCAGATGCTCCGCAATCCATCGTCAATCTCGGTTGCGGCTCTGGTGCATTATTGATTGAATATCGGGCGATAACGACAGATACCACACGACTTATCGGCATTGACCATGACCCATCGCTGCTTAAATGCGCGCGGCAGAATATCGATGCGAGTGGCGCAAATGGGATCGAATTGATGCAGGGTGATATGAAGCGCACCCCGTTTGCCAATGCGTCAATCGATGCAATGCTGGCAGACCTGCCATTCGGGCAAAATGTTGGTTCGCATGAAGACAATGTGCGCTTGTATCCGTCCTTGCTCAACGAAGCCGCGCGCATCGCTCGCCCTGATGCATCGTTTGTGTGTATCACGCACGAGATTAATTTGATCGAGTCACTGCTGGCGGCACAAGGCGAATGGAAAACCGAAAATATGATCCCGGTGACGCTGCGTGGTCTGCATCCTCGCATTTACGTGCTGCGCCGTACGACCAGCCAAAGCACTTGATAAGGCTCCAGAGTCAAATCATTTGTGATTTTTAACGCCTGGTCGGTGATGGTATCGACTAGCGCTGTTGTCTCGAAGCCCAGTGTTGCGAGTATAGTAGTCATCACCATTTGCTCGCGCTCAGAAAAGTTCGCTAACACGAGCAGGTCGTCATGTCGCCTATAGCCCAACACATGCGTATTGCCTGTTTCCACAAAATGGGTGTGTCCGTTCGCGAGTACGGGCAGCATTTTACGTGCACGGATCATCTGTGAAAGTGGTAGAAAAATGCGTCCGGCGACCGTTGTGGAATCAGCCCGCTGTGCGTACCCAATGTCGTCCGCGTATGGACGGTGCAACCAGCGATTATCCGCTGCTAACGCTGGATCGCCGCGATAGCTGTAATCGTTGATCGTGCCGATCTCATCACCGAGATAGATCAATGGAATTCCACCAATGCTGAGCAGCACACCATAAACCAGTAACACGCGACCAATCGCAAGGCTGAGTTTATGAGGGTCGCCTTGTTTGGTTGCCTGTTCAATACCTGCCAGTGATGCAAGCGTGCCAGATACACGCATATCTAACGTGCGTGGGTTGAAATTGAACGGGTATCCGACCGCGAAGCTATTTGGAAACCGCCCAATGTAGAACAGATTAAGAAAAAAGCGATGATCAGTGCCGTTGATACCCATCTCGGCAGCGTCCTCATCGGCGAAACCCCACCCGATATCGTCGTGCGATCGGATGTAATTGATCCATGTACAGTCGTCTGCGAGTGGGAAGTAGCGAGTCAGTGTGTGACGCATAAATGCCGTGTCACGTGTAGCCAGCGCTTCCCATAACGAAACCATCAAAATTGGATTGTAAGAAAGCTGAGCTTCGTGCCCACTCACGTAGCTTCGCACATCGCGCGGATGCACAATCGCTTCAGATTTGAACAGCAGGGCAGGAGCAGCGATACGCACCAGCGCGTTGAGTGCTTGAATGATGACATGTGTTTGTGGCAAATTCTCACAGTTCGTGCCAAGCTGCTTCCAGATGAATGGGACGGCATCAAGGCGCAACACTTCAACGCCTTGATTCGCCAAAAACAGAATTTCGCCCAACATTGCCCGAAACACATCTGGGTTGCGGTAATTCAAATCCCACTGAAACGGATAAAAAGTCGTCCATATCCATTTTTGCAGGTCCGCGCGATACGTGAAGCAGCCGGGCGCTTGTTCGGGGAAAATTTCGCGTAAATGGGGTTCATACTGGTCAGGCAGTGTCCGGTCATCGAACATCCAATAGAAAGCCTGATAGTGTTCATCGCCTGCTTGTGCTTTTTTTGCCCATTCGTGCTCATCCGACGTGTGATTGAATACGAAGTCCAGCACAAGACTCATGCCGTTGGCGCGCAGTTCACGCATTAATGCTTTCAATTCTGGCATTGTCCCCAATCGCGGATCGACTTCACGAAAGCTGCTAACCGCATAGCCACCATCGCTTTTGCCGGGTGGTGAATTGAACAGCGGCATTAGGTGAAGATAGGTCAATCCCAGTTCCTTAAAATAGGGAATTTTCGCTTGAATGCCCGCCAGCGTTCCTGCAAATCGATCGACATAACCGACCGCGCCCATCATGTCGTGGCTTTGAAACCAATTTGGCTGCGCAATTCGCTGCTCATCCAGTGCGTGGAGTTCGACAGGGCGTTCGTCGAAAGCGTGCGCCAGATCGATCAAAAGCTGTTCCAGGTGGTAGTAAAAATCGTACCGATCACCGTAAAGTTCATACAGTAGACGGAAAATCGTTGGGAAGTAGACCTGTAAACGACTCTCAAATGTGCGGCGCGGCGCACCGTTAGTCAGAATAGGGTCGATAAGCGGCAGCAAGCGGCTGAGCGTCAAAGCAGCATGAGCATGAATATTAAAAGATTGCATCGATCTTTCCTATGTATTCGATGTGCATTGCAGAGTTGGCAGACTGCACATTATATAATGCGCGATTGTAAAGAACATTTCTGCTTAAAGGACTCATCAATGCGCCGCAAAATCATCCTTCGTGTTGCACTTATCATCGTTCTGATTATAGCCATCGCTTCAGTAGGGTTCGTAGTGTGGGCGAGTAACCCAGCACAACCAATGCAAGAAGCGATTGCCGCGTTGGAAAGTGATACAGATGTCAGCGTGAATTCCGAGAATTGGATCGTATTTACACCTATCAACGCGGAGCCGACGACGGGTATCATCTTTTATCCGGGCGGGTTGGTAGATGCCCGCGCTTATGCGCCAACAATGCACGAAATCGCCCAGCGTGGCGATTATCTGGCGGTGATTGTACCCATGCCGCTCAATTTGGCAGTATTTGGCATTGGGCGCGCTTCAGAAGTGATCGCGGCATATCCATCGATTGAACATTGGGTGATCGCTGGTCACTCGCTCGGCGGGGCGATGGCAGCTAATTTTGTTAGATCGAATCCGGATGCCGTTGATGGCATAAGCTTATGGGCATCGTATCCAGCAAGCAGCGATGACCTCTCGCTGCTCGATGTCATTGTGTACTCAGTTTATGGCACAAACGATGGGCTTGCATCCGTTGAAGATGTTGAGAATGGACGCGCGCTTTTGCCCGAAAACGCCTCGTATATTGCTATAGAAGGCGGCAATCATGCACAGTTTGGTTGGTATGGCGACCAAAACGGCGATAACCCTGCGACGATCACCCGTGAAACCCAACAGTTACAACTCATCGACTCAATGCTTGATCTGCTTGGGCGAGTCGAGTCGTAGCACTAATTGAGCGAAAAGGGTCCTTCTTCGCGTACACGTTCTGGTGATAAGAGCAAATCGAGAATCGTAGCCTCTTTGCGATAATGCGGATACAGTTTCTCGATTAATTCAGCCAGTGATGGAATGGATAACAACGCCTGCTTTTCCAGCGTCGAAAGTTTGAGCAACGACGCTGATAAATACGCGAGGTCGAACGAATCGGTCGGTATACGGTCGATATCGACCTCTAGATTTTCTGCGCGTGCCAGCAGACGAAAATAACGTTCGACCCACGGGCGAAGCCGTCGTCCTGCGCGTTCAATTTCTTGATCGGTCGATTTCTCGACTGGGTAATCTTCGACGAGACCGATCAAGTACGGTTGAGAATGATCGATTTCATGAATCTTGAAACGGTCTTGTCCGCGCGCGACGATATTCATACGTCCATCATAAAGACTCTGAACTTCGGTGATCACGGCTGTACAGCCAATGCTGAATGGTTGTGCAGGCATTCCGTAGCCTTCAACTTCTGCACCTTCTTGCAGCGCGACAATACCAAACGGCTCTTTTTGATCGACACAGCGCGCGATCATCAAGCGATAACGTTCTTCAAAGATGTGCAGCCGCACCGGCGTCGCCGGGAACAACACCATATTGAGCGGGAAAAGCGGAAGCTTATACATGAGAATGTCTTCGCGTATTCGAGCGATGTGATGATATTGACATTGTAACGCAATCTCGCCAATTCGCGTTTATTGGCGTTTAGCTCTCGTAATATTCTAATCCCTGTAAGAACGCACGCGCTTGCTCCACGATCAGCATTCGCTCACGTTCATCAATATGGCGCAAACCCAGAACGTTTTTCCCCAAACGTGGATTGGCGCGGAGGCGTTTCTCGTGCTGAATGATGAAATTCCAGTACAGCGTATTGAACGGACACGCATCTTCACCAACGCGCTGCTTGTGATTGAAAGCACAGCCTTTGCAATAATCGCTCATCGAATTGATATAATTTGCAGATGCGATATACGGTTTTGTCGCGGTACGTCCGTCATCGGCGTTTAGCCCCATACCGATGACATTGGGATAGACAACCCATTCGTATGCATCGATATAAAAAATCAGAAACCAATCTGCGACTTCTGCGGGGTTAATACCTGCCAACAGACAAAAATTGCACACAATCATCAACCGCTCAATATGATGACTATAACCTGTCTCGATTAAACGCCGTGTTACATGCTGTATGCAGTTCATCTTTGTGTTGCTATCCCAAAACATCTGCGGCATAACTCGTTGCGCGCCCCAGTTGTTGGCATGGCGTAAAGAGGGCATTTGCCGCCAGTATTGCCAGTAAATGAATTCACGCCAGCCTAAAATTTGTCGGATAAAGCCTTCGACAGAATTAATTGGCGCTGTGCCCGCGTGATAAGCAGCTTCTGCGGCGCGTATCATCTCCATTGGCTCCAATAAACCAATATTCACGTACGCCGATAACAGAGAATGAAACAGGGTGTGATGCTGACTACTCATCGCATCTTCATAACGTCCAAAATCATGCAGGCGGTGTTCGATAAAATCATCGAGCGCTGCTTGTGCATCTTCACGCGTGACGGCAAGATTAAAGCCTTCGACACTGCCGACCGCATGTACGAGTGAGTTTACATCACGCATCACTTCTTGAGTTATCGGATCCGTCTCAAAAGTGATCGGCGCTGGCGGCGTGACCGTCGTGGGTAATGGCGAGCGATTATCTTTGTCAAAATTCCAGGCACCGCCAAGCGGTTGATCTGTGTCATCGATCAATACACGATAATGACGGCGCATCGAGCGATAAAAATTCTCCATCACGTATTGTTTGTCTGGAACAGGATTGGGGTAGGGGTCATTTTCATGCAGCAGAAACTGAGAATTTGGCAGCACAGATACCTCAATACTTAGTTGTTCTCCCAGAGTCATCTGGCGTTGTCGTCCGCGATATTCGCTCGCTGCCATGGTAACGATTTCATCAGGCTTGTAAGCTTCAATGTGCTGTTGAATTGCTGCATCAAATGTATCGGCGCGTACATAATCAACTTCGATACCCTGTGCGCGCAGCCTTTTGGCATAATGGCGCATCGCGCTGAATAACAGCACTAACTTTTTGCGTTGATAGGGCAGCCGCGACGCACGATCTGCGCTTTCGACCATCAGCACGATATAATCCTGCGATTGTGCTTGAGCCCACGCAATCGCGGGGTGATTTCTCAGCAGTTGATCACCTAAAACCCAGACCGTCGTTTTCATGCTTTATCCTGTCCACAAGTTTTGACACCTACTAGGTGTAGCTGTACACTCCGCGCCCTATGATGAACTCTAGTTAAACAATTGGAAAGTATTTTCCTTACGGGAGCAATGTTGCATGACTACTTCAGTGTACGCGCGCCTGAATCGGCTGTTTGCAGCCGACGGGCATTGTTTTGATGTTGCAGTCGACCACGGCTTTTTTGGCGAACGTGGTTTCTTGGATGGTATCGAATCGATGTCGAGCGTCGTTGAAACACTCGTCGCCGCCAACCCCGACGCAATCCAGTTGACGATTGGGCAAGCGCGCCTATTGCAAGCCGTACCCGGAAAAAATAAACCATCGCTGGTACTTCGCACCGATGTCGCCAATGTTTATGGAAAGAAACTCCCATCAGTGCTTTTCAGTCGCATCATCCACGATGCTCTGGAGCAAGCATTGCGGCTTGATGCGTCGTGTGTAGTCGTTAACCTGTTCGATTTACCCGAGCAACCGGAGATTCTTCGACAGTGTATCGACAATATCTGCGCGCTCAAATCACAGTGTGACCGATACGGAATGCCGCTTATGATCGAACCACTCGTCATGAGAGACAATAACAGCGCGGGTGGCTATATGGTCGACGGCGCTATCGATAAAATTTTGCCGCTGGTACGGCAAGCAGTCGAACTCGGCGCGGACATCGTTAAGGCGGATCCGTCGGATAACGTTATGGAGTATCACCGCGTTGTTCAAATCGCGGGTGATATTCCGGTATTGGTGCGTGGCGGTGGCAAAGTATCGGAGCTCGAAATTCTACAACGCACATTCGACTTGATGGGGCAGGGTGCGAAAGGCATCGTATATGGGCGCAATGTCATTCAGCACCCCAATCCGCTTGGCATAACCCGCGCACTCATGGCGATTGTTCATGATGGTGCGCAACCGCACGACGCCTTGCGTCATCTGGAGAACTGAAACATGGCGACATCTAAACAAGTCATTCGTTTTGGCATTATCGGGTTGGGTTTGATGGGGCGCGAGTTCGCCAGTGCCGCTGCCCGTTGGTCTCACCTGCTCGATGTCAATTTCATCCCACGCATTGTCGCCATTTGTGATACATCACCGCAGCTTTTCGATTGGTTCGAAAGTAATTTCGAGTCGGTGGGGCTTACCACGACCAATTATCACGATCTGCTCGATAGCAACGAAATCGACGCGATTTATTGCGCCGTCCCGCACAATCTTCATCAGTCGATGTATATCGACATCATCCGCGCGGGCAAACATTTGCTGGGAGAAAAACCGTTTGGCATTGATGCAGCGGCGAACACCGCAATTCTTGCAGAAATCGATCAGCATCCAGATGTAATTGTCGCCTGCTCATCAGAGTTTCCGTTTTTCCCCGGCGCACAGCGGATTATCCGCCTGTTGAACGAAAACCGGTTTGGGCGCATCATCGAAGCGAGCAGTGGTTTACTGCACAGCAGCGACCTTGACCCGAATAAAAAGATCAATTGGAAGCGTATCATCGCTACAAACGGCGAATATGGATGCATGGGCGATCTCGGATTACATGCGCTTCATATTCCTTTACGGATGGGGTGGAAACCAACATCTGTATACGCATCGCTGAACAAGATCGTTACCCAGCGCCCTGACGCGGGTGGGCAATGGGTGGCTTGTGAGACATGGGATAACGCAACGCTCATCTGTCAAATTCCTGATGAACGCGGCGTGTTCCCGCTTACTGTTCAGACGTATCGTATTGCACCGGGCGAAACCAATACATGGTTTCTGCGTGTCATCGGCACAGAGATGAGCGCGGAATTTAGCACGAAAAACCCAAAGACGTTTCGCTACATGGAATACAAACCAGGAGGCGAGCAAGCGTGGAAAACCGTCGATCTCGGTTACGAGACGGTATACCCGACGATCACAGGTGGCATTTTTGAATTTGGGTTCACCGACTCGATTTTACAGATGTGGGCGGCGTTCTGTGATTTGCTCGTCAATGGGCGCGAAGGGATGCGCCAGCCATTTTACTGCGCAACGCCTGCCGAGACTGCCACACATCATCAGGTCTTGAGTGCCGCGCTAGAGTCACATCACAGCCATTCTGTTGCGCACATTGAATAAATGCATTTTTCTTGAGGTCTTATATGCCTGCCCCTTTTGATGTCGTTTTATGCGGTCATCTATGTCTTGACCTGATACCGCGAATGCATAATGTGCCCCCGGAAGCGCTGATGAATCCCGGTCGCCTGTATGAAGTTGACGCGCTCGATATGGCGACCGGTGGGGCGGTGAGCAACACAGGTTTGGCACTGCATCGCTTGGGCGTCGGCGTGCGCTTGATGTCTACGATCGGGGATGACGCCATTGGACGCCTAATTACTGATTATCTACGTGGGCATGGCGAGCATCTTGTAGAGAGCATCTCGGTTATTGGCGGTATCCCCAGTTCATATACGGTAGTGTTGTCGCCCGCTCATCAAGATCGCTTATTTCTGCACTGTACGGGAACAAACAGTGTGTATCAAGCAAAGGATGTTGATCTTTCTGTCGTATCACAAGCAAAAATCTTCCATCTAGGCTATCCGACATTGCTGCCGCGATTGGTAGACAATGACGGCGACGAGTTGCTCACGATCATGAAATCAGTGTCGCAGCTTGGCGTTATCACCTCGATGGACATGACTCTGCCTGACCCGCGTGGCGCAGCAAGTCAGGTCGATTGGCGAAAAGTGTTGACGCGTGTGCTTCCCTACACCAATATATTTATTCCAAGCATCGAAGAGATTATGTTTATGTTGCGGCGCGCTGATTTTGATCAATGGGGTCATGATTGGCATTCGCATGTTGACGTAACATATCTGGAAATACTTGCTGATGAATTGATAGCCATGGGTGTTTCTGTTGCTGGTTTCAAACTGAGCCACTTTGGTATTTTTATCCGCACCGCTAATCACTTATCATGGAGTAATCGCACGCTCATTGATTTGGACGACAAGATATGGAAAGGCGTTACGATCTATCAACCAGCCTTTGCTGTTGATGTGCTTGGAACGACAGGTGCAGGCGATTCGGCAATTGCAGGTTTTATCGCAAGTTTTCTATATGGTTACGATCCGCTTAAATCAACTCAAATTGCCGCCGCCGCAGGTGCGTATCGTATCGCTTCAACAAATGCACATGGCGGAATCCCATCATTCGATGCAATTAGGCAGCGTCTAGAGTCGGGTTGGCAGGTACGCGCGGATCGAATCTTAGGTGCTTAAGCCCTCGTTGTCTGCCATTTCCGTTTCGAGACCACTCATGATAAAGATTGTTATCATGGACTAATCTTGATAAAACGTCATTTTTGTTACGTTTATGCATCCAACCTAAAAGGCGTAAACTTAGTATCGCGATCATAGACGTCTTCACCTTCAGCACGCTTTATCAGCTGAATAATCGGCAGCGTGATGGGCGTAAATATCACTTCGATACCAACTTTCAGTACATAATTCGTGATGACCAGCGACCAAAACAATTCTGGCGGAAATACACCTAACATTGTCGAGATTATAAAAAAGATAATTGTGTCGATGGCTTGTCCAACCAGGGTGCTGCCAATCGTGCGTGACCACAGCCAGCGACCTTGCGTCATGACTTTCATCCGTGCTAGCACATAGCTGTTCATAAATCCGCCTGCAACGTAGGCGATTACACTCGCAACAACCAATGAGCTGACGCCACCAAGCACAGCGTTATATGCTCCCTGACCGACCTGAGCTTCCCAGAAACTTTCACCGGGCAGCATTCCTGCCAACCACACCAACGCGCCCATCAACAGCGTCGCGACAAATCCAGCCCAGATCACGCGGCGTGTGCGACGATACCCATAAATCTCGGTCAAAATATCGCCAAAGATATACGAAATTGGAAACACAAGTGTGCCAGCGTCAAAGATGAACTGGATCGGTCCAAAACCAAAACCGAGATCGATGATTTTGGCGCTGCTCAATAAATTACTTAGCAGCAGCACAGTGACGAATCCCGCTACGATAAAGTCGAAGTACTTGAAGTCACGTTTCATAGGTTGTTTGTGAAATCTCTCACGTAAGGGAAAAATGTGTTGTATTATTCCATTTCCGTTATCATTTCACAATCGTGAACTCAAGTAATGTCAGGGCTTATTATGACAACCCGTCAATATGCGCCTCATTTCCGCGCCGAAGAAGCCGAATTTGTCATGCACCGCTGGAGTGCCGCACAATGCTGTTCGCTTGTTGGCGTTGGCAGCGTCGGTAAATCCAACTTACTAGCGCATCTTGCAAATCCGCTTACTCAAATGCACTACTTAAACGCTTCAAATGCGCCCTACAAAACGATCATTATTGATGCAAACATGCTGGTTTCCCGTCCCGCAACTTATGCCGATGATGAAGCATTTCAGTGTTGGAGGGGGTATGAACTTATGATGCACCGCCTGTTCATTACCCTTTACCCTTTCGATATGCTGCCGCCGGAAGAAGCCCAGCGCTTTTATGACCTTTACCAGACCTTACAAGATGGTCATAACCCGTTATTCAGCCCAATGGCACTTCGCTATTTTGAACTTGGATTGGATTTGTTCAGCCGTCACGGGCTAAAATTCGTGTTTTTATTCGATGAGTTTGAAGAATTACTGCGTCAAATGCCCGTCAAGTTCTTTCAAACCTTGCGGGGCATCCGAGACGCCAATAAGCAAAACGTCTTGTATCTCACCTTCTCCCGCGCCCCTTTACACGTATTGGTCGAGCGCGCGCAAATCGACCCTATTGTGATCGAGCCATTTATCGAGTTATTCAGCGATCACACACAGTACGTTGGACCTTATAATGAACTTGACGCGCAATCCATGATGAATGAGTTGACCAAACGCGCACAAACACAATATCCAGCGCCACTCCTTGAAGCATTACGATGGATTACAGGCGGTTATGCCGGGTTATTGCGGTCAGGATTCGCCGCACTAACTACCCTACCCGCTGCTTTGTATGACCACGCAGATGTCGATGGACTAAATACCACTCTGATCGCGCGGCGACCTATTCGCGATGAACTAAACGTAATCTGGTCGAGCCTGACATCACCAGAACATTATGTGCTCAAGGCGATTGCACGTCTTGTCCCGTATCAGGTCAACACCGATACCGAACTAACCGTCGCAATGCTCGTGCAAAAAAAACTGGTGCGGCTCGATAAAGCGACTCAGCGCTTGAGCATCGAACCACCGCTCTTCCGTGCTTTTGTCGCGATGAATCCCGATTAATCGCGATGGCACATGGGTATCTTATTCCTGCACAGCAGCACCGCGCCGAAATCGTCGTTGTCAATTCGCGCTTTGTGACCACGATCGGCTATACGCCTACGGTTGAGGATGCGAAAGCACTTCTCAGAGCAGTACGTATCGAATTCGCTGATATGCACAATCATGTCTATGCCTATCGTGTCGGTTATGCCAATTCGATTATCGAAAGCATGAGCGATGACGGCGAACCGTCTGGCACGGCAGGACCGCCTGTACTGGCGGTCTTACGCGGCGTCGATATTGGTGATACCACAGTGGTTGTATCGCGTTTTTTTGGTGGGACGAAACTCGGTACTGGCGGACTTGTACGGTCGTACACCAAAGCGGCGCAAGAAGGTTTCAAAACACTGCCACTTGAGCGCAAAATTATGCGACGCACCGTCGGGCTGGATGCGCCGTATCGTTTTTATGAACAGATTCGCCTTTTAATCGACCATTATGAAGGTATTTCGGTCGAAGAAACATTCGTGGACTGTGTAACGCTTACGGCAAAATTTCCAGTATCGCAAATCGAGCCATTCACTGCCGCCGTCATCGAACTGACAGCGGGCAGCGTTGAACCGATCATTTTAGAGTAGCTTCAACTCACGACCCAACTACGCTTTCTGTTGTTTCTATATCAAGCGGCATTGCGCTATGGGTACAGGAAAAATAAGCGCTGCCGATCACGACACGAAAATCGACGGTGCGATCCGAGTCGGGTTCGATGATTAAGTTTTGCGGTGATACTTGTAGCGCAGCTTGCAAAATACCGAGACTGCTTCCCTTGCGTTGACCCGTAAAATCGTAAAGCACGGTCGATTGCTGGTATGGCGCCGTCTCGTCAGATATCGTTGGCACAAATCCTTCCCACGCCAGGCGTTCTGCAGCAACTTGTGCAAATTCACGAACACCACTGGCGTTAACGATTTCAATCCGCGAATGTTCCTGTACCAGTGCGCTCTGTGTAGGCGGCTGCATCACCTGATTTTCCAGCGCGATAACTGCCTCTCGGACGGGCAGCAAGATACTTTGCCCGTCGTTCGATGTACTGAACGTGACTTCGATATTGGGGCGAAATGTATATGATGCCATCTGGCTGGTATCCATCGTCGATGCGAGTGATGCCAACCCGATAATATCCTGCACACTCAGATCGGTCGTCACAATATCAGTGACCTGTGAATACACATCGCTGATTTGTTCCCACATATCCAACGCTCGAATCCGATGCCACATCGCCCGAATCAGCGCTTGCTGTCGCCGACCACGATCAAAATCACTGGTCGTGCGCCGACTGCGTGCATACCACAACGCAAGATCGCCATCCATTTGTTGTACGCCGACTGCTAAGGTGTAAATTTCCCAGTTTTCTTCAACAGTCGGATCAAGCGTTGGTTCCTTTAGACGCCAATCTTCTATCGTGCAATCAACTGCAACCTCAATACCGCCTAAATCATCGATCAGCCGCTTGAAACTGGAGAAATCGACACGTGCGTGATAATCGATATTGATGCCCAGGTTATAGCGAATTGTTTCGCGCAGCAGCGCTGCGCCTTCACCATGCGCGTTTTCGCCTGTCGCATAAGCTGTATTGATTTTGTTCATCCCAAAGGACGGCACATACACCCACAAATCACGCGGGATTGACAATAAGGATACTGTACCCACGGTACGATTGACCGAAACCACCATCAACGCATCAGTCCGTCCGTTATTCTGTGGATTCGCTGTGTCTGCGCCCAGCAGCAGGATATTGTCAATGTCATAGCCAGCTTCATCTACCAAAGGCATCGCTTCCGGCGGCGTGTCATCCGCCTGTGCCGACACTAACGTACCAGACCCAATAAGCAAAAAAGTCACACAGAGCACACAAAATAAGCGCATTCGAACCTCGCCCGCGTTTTCACATCAATCTTTATAGTGTGTCATACTTTAGGAAAAGAAAATCGACGGGTCGCGCACGTTTATACGCCGCCTTCCCGTCGATTAGTCGTTGTAGTGCCGTAACACCCTTTAATTTACGGGGCGCGATACGTATTGATCAGGTTCAACATGCTGCGTATCGCGACGGGTTTCCGTACATAGCCATTACAGCCCGCTGCTAAATACTGATCAGAGTATCCCATCGCATCATACGCGGTGATTGCGATAATCGGTTCTTCTACGCCTTTTTGACGCAGCAGCCGCGTGAGCTGTAACCCATCAATCGCACGATTCCCCAGATGTAAATCCATCAAAATCAGATCTGATGCTCCAGGAACAATTGTCGCAAGTGCATCTTCTGGGTCTTCGAATCTGATCAACTCATCATCGTTCATATGACAAATACGTTCGATCAACGCCACGTTCGCGTCATTGTCTTCAACATAGATAATACGCATTCCATAACCGTTTCTAACTAGTACGCAAAGATGATCGGCACATTGTTGATTTCACCACGAAACAGCACAAAGTCTTGATCAACCCAACCACGTCCAAAATCACCGGTGACTAAGAACCATTCACCGTCACTGGTGATACCGAGCGGCGTGTAGCGCGAACCACCCGACGTGACTGCCACTATGCTAAAATATCCGCCGGGTCCGCTTCGAATATTTAAGAAACTCGCATTAACAATGAGTGTCGGAGGCTGAAGTGCTGGCACAGGCAGCGTGAACGATGTCACTTCGGTCACGGTCGATGACCCTACAGTACCTAAGCCAATGTAAAGCGGCGTGGTCAACGCCACCGTGCCACCCGCAACTAAGTCTTCAAGCGTGGGTGTAAACCGGAAATCTCCACGCGGAAGCGTGAACTGTGCATACACCCATCCTGTACCTGTTGGCGTTTGCACTAATAACCATGAACTGTCGCTGTTTGTCCCTAAAACGGGCAGCGTCGTCCCGCCGACCAACTGCGTGATGATCAAATACTGTGGACCCGGCCCTGTCCGTAAATTCAAGAAGCTGACATTCACGACCGCTACCGGCGTGGTCAACTGCATATTCGCATCGAGCGCTTGAGCCTGCTTGACGTGAACACCTGTAAAGAGGACGGCAAACACCACAGCGCAAATAAGAAACCATGCTCTGGATTTCATCGCTCAACTCCCTGTATGGCAAAGATAAGTGAAGTATAGATGGATTTTTATCAGTGTGCTTTATTTTGCTCGCATCCGCAACAAATAACTTCGTCGGCACAGCGATGGGTAGGCGTAGGCATCAAGCCCATCATGGACGCCCTGTTGTTTGGTATGTTATCTACAGGTATGATGATGAGAGCAATGGAGACAGGTTTCATGCACAAAACGATACTATTTTCGTTCGTGATTTTTATCTTGGTGGCGTTGACACCAACCGTCTTGGCGGATTGCGAAGCGCAAGCGGGGTGTGCTGAAAATGCCAATGGTATTTCGGCGGAACAGATCAACGCCTATCCAGCACCGGCTGTGCAGCAGCTCGCCGCTAACACCCCGCTGTTGACCGATCGTTTGTACCAACGTGTCACCGCCGCCGTTGATCTCTACGATGCGCCAAACGGGACTATTGTCAGTACGCTCGATGCGGGCTTCAATTACTTTACAACATGGTCGCCTGAAAATGAATGGACGCGCGTCGGTGAAGATCGATGGGTACGCACTGAATTTCTACGCCCTAGTGTGCCTTCCAGTTTTGCGGGCGTATTGATCGATAGTGAACTGCCTTACCCAATGGCATGGGCGCTCGTCAATGTCGTTCCCAGTCGCTCACCCGGCGCAGAACCGACCGACGGCGATCTTGCTATGCTCCGTTTTACCAAACTCAATCTTTACAGTTCGGTCATTATTGAAGGCTGGGAATGGTTTCAGGTTGGCGTCGATCAATGGATTGAACAACGCGACTTAGCCCGTGTCTTACCCGTCGAGCGTTCAGCCGAAATCGACACCGAGCGTTGGGTCAGCGTTGATCTGTTTGAACAGGTCGCTATCGCCTACGAAGGCTCACGTCCTGTTTTTGCCACGTTGATTTCGTCAGGTTTAGCTGAATGGCCGACTAATGAGGGTATATTTCATGTTTATGTCCGTTATACACGGACGATCATGAGCGGCGCCCAAGGTCAAGAAGACTTCTATTATCTCGAAGAAGTGCCGTGGACGATGTACTTCGACAACGATATTGGGCTTCATGGCACCTACTGGCATGAAGGTTTTGGATATCGGCGTAGTCACGGCTGTGTGAATCTTTCGATCACAGATGCGCATTGGCTCTACGATTGGGCATCGACAGAAATTGATCTGACCGTCAATGCCGATCTGGGTGCAGCAGTTTACGTCTACAGCAGCGGCGAATACCGTTAAATCGATCGAATCTCGCGTATAGGGGGGCGTAGTGTGCTACGCCCTGTTGAAACACGCTGTGTTCTTCGTGTTCTCTGGGGTTCAATCTTTTTCCTTTACCTCTCCCATTGTCAAGTCCGGTCGCGTTCATTATCATGCTGCGCACTATTCGTCTTGAAAGCGGAGCAAAAGCGAGTGCAGCCCCCATCGTCGGCAGATCAGTTTCATCTCCAACAAACGCGCCAACGTATTCTGAAGCAATTTTCAACGGAACTGGCGGCGTTTTTCGCGCACTTAGGCTATGAAATGGTCGAAACGCCATTCATCCAGGACGCTGAACTTTTTTTGACCAAAGCGGGCGATCAAATCATCAACCGTCTGTTCACATTTGAGCGCAACGGGCGCAATGTGGCGCTGCGCCCCGAATTTACGGTTTCCGCCGCGTCACTGTATAACATGCAGCATCCAATGGGTGATCAGGTTGTGAGATGGCAGTTTCACGGCGCAGTCTTTGAAGATGATCCCGAAGCGCCCCATCAAATTCAACGCTTCACGATTGGTGTGGAATTAATCGGGCAGCGCGGCGTTGACGCTGATGCCGAAATTATCGCTTTATCGGCGCGCGGACTAGACGAGATTGGCGTGCGCAATTGGCGTGTTCAGCTTGGACATATCGGCTTGATGCGTGCACTGCTCAAGCAATTCAACCTCGATTCGCTCACTGAACGCGTATTGCTTACCCAATTGCCCGCGCTTCATAATCCTGACCAGGGCAAAGCATATGTCTTGTCGATGCTCGATCAAGGCTTGCTTAGCGCGTCACCCACTGATGAACCCGATCACGCCTTCACCGACGATATGACGACACAAAATACGCAGTATGTGTTAGATGTGCTGCTCGACGCGACCCAGCGCGGTGTGACAATGGGTGGGCGTTCGCGTCACGATATTGTCGAGCGTTTGCTGCGTAAGCGTCAGCGGGCAACCGAACGCCCGCAAATTGCGGCGGCGCTCGATTTATTGACCGATTTAAGCGCCATTGATGCCGCACCGCCTGCCGCAATTCGAGAACTATCCTCGTTTATTCCATCGTCAATGCCTGGGGCGCGTACGCTGGTGCAAGAGTGGTCTGCTATGATCGATTTGCTGCTCGAAACCCATCTCATTCCTGAGACTCAATTACGCCTGGTGCCGGGCTTGTTACGTAACTGGGATTACTACACTGGAATGATATTTGACATCCGCGATAAACAGGGACTCCTGTTAGGGGGCGGCGGACGTTACGACGAACTCACACGCCTAGTCGGCGGCGATCAGGAAGTCCCCGCTGTTGGCTTCGCCTATTATGCCGATACGCTCGCGCAGCATTTGGATAATCAATGATCGATTCACAACGGGTAACTTTCGCGCTCCCAAGCAAAGGCGCAATTGCCGAACCTACCCTAAATTTTCTATCTGATTGTGGATTGCGGATCGATAAGCCGAACCCACGCCAGTATACAGGTACGATTCCCGCGCTGCCCGATGTCGATTTGCTCTTTCAGCGCGTTACCGATGTCGTCTACAAAGTCGCAGATGGCACCGCCCAGCTTGGCATCACCGGTTTAGATGTCGTCCGCGAACACCCGCACGACGATCTGGTTGTCATCCACGATAATCTGCGCTACGGCTATTGCAAGCTCCTGGTTGCTGTCCCCGAAGCGTGGGTCGATGTCGAGTCGATGCTCGATTTGACTGAGATCGCGCTCGATTTTCGTGAAAACAAGCGGCGCAATTTGCGCGTGGCTACAACCTACACGCATTTGGCACGTCGCTTTCTGCACGCCCGCGGCATTCATCATTTCACCCTGGTCAGCGCCGAAGGGGCTATCGAAGCCGCACCAACGATTGGTTACGCCGATATCATTGTCGATCTCGTGCAAACAGGGACTACGCTGCGTGAAAATCATCTGAAGCCAATTACCGATGGAGTCATCGTCGAATCGCAAGCGTGCCTTATCGGTAATCGCCGCTGGCTGGAAAGAGAGCCGCGTGTACAGAACACCACGGCGACGCTGCTCGAATATGTCGATGCTGCGCTGCAAGGGCGTGAATATTCACAGTTGACGGTAAACGTTTGCGGCGAAAGTGCTGCGGTAATTGCGGAAAAAGTGGCGGCTAATCCGCTCACACGCGGTTTACAAGGACCGACCATCGCGCCAATTTTGGGGGCACACGCCACCGATCAACTTTGGTTCACGGTCACGATCATCATTCAGAACAAGCAAATGCTCAGCGCCATCGAGCATTTGCGACAAATTGGTGGCACACAGACGACCGTGACGCCAGTACGCTATGTATTTTTCGAGCAATCCCCGACCTATGCGCGTCTTCGCGCTGATCTCGGATTCGCGTAAAAGTGGGCGCTCACGCGAGCGCCCGCTCCACATCATCCAATGCCTGGTCGATTAGGCTGCGTTGACCCGCGCTCTCCGACCCCATCTCGATTGCCATACTTAACCCCAACAGTGCGATTTGAGGCGGGAATTTCGCCGTGTCTGCCAAATTCATCGTCAAGAATGGACAGCAAAATAGGGCAGCTTTAAGATACCCACGCCAATCTGAGCGCAGTTCGTTCCGCGCTTTCAAAAATGGCACAAGTCGCTCCAACACATGATAGATTTTGCTCTCCAAAAACATCGCCCGTACGGGATGCAGCGCGTAATTATGGGTGATGATCCAGCGCGCGTCATCTCGCTCCAACGTAATCTTCAGTTCATCGGCGATCACGCGTGGAAAATACATCCACATCGCAAACACGTTGTGAAATAACGGCTTGGTCAAATCGAGCAGCGGATGATGACGTCCTGCAAATGCGGGGTCGAAATACAGCAGCGATGGTTCGCCCTCGTGTTCACGTAAGAACACATTGCCGTTGTGAGCGTCGCCGTGTCCGATAATCGACACATCCGCCACCGCCGGATCAAGCAGCTTCACCGCCCGCGCTATAATGTCAGCGAGCGTCTCTGCATACACCTGCCCGTTGATCGTCCACTGCGCTTGGCGAACTTCACGCATCGAATGCTCACCATCCGGCAGCGTGATCGTCACATCGTGCGCATCATCGCCATAAAACGATGCCAAGCGCCCGCCCGTCAGCCGATGATAGAACAACTGGTGAATCGGTGCGCTGGCAGCGCTTTGCGCATCCTGTTTTTCCAGCGTCTTTTGATACAGCCCCCACAACGCTTGATCAGCTCTGCCTTGTGCGCGATCCAGCACTGAAACGCGCGTCTCATCGCCGCGCTCGATCACCCACGCCACATCGAACACCGATGGGTCATCGATGACTTCGTAGATCAAGAACTGTTTTCCTGCCTCGGTCGAACTCAAGATTGGCTGCAACACCGGATACCCCGCTTGTGCGAGCGTCGCCGCGTTGTAATATTCGCCAATCACACCGTTGGGTTCGATATGCGTCTTGAAAAACAAGCGCCGCCCATCGGTCAACGTCATAATTCCGTTGAATGAATTGAGCGATACCGCAAGCGGTCGGAGTTCGACCGATTCAACATTCAGCGTGAACGTTGCCGCAATAAAGTCACACAGCAACGCTTCTGCGCCCGCTTTATCGGTGAATTGCAGCGCTTGTATCTGTTCGAGTACATTCATAGACCGAGTATCTCGTTGCGCTTGCGAATCGCCATCGCGTGCGCTGGAAACCCTTCATAATCAGCAAGTGTGGCGGTCGTGCCTTGCAACCGCGCATAGCCCTCGGCGGATAAATACCCGATTCCTGTGCGTTTCAAAAAGTCCCAGACACTTACAGATGAAAAGCTGCGTGCGAAACCGCCCGTTGGTAAAATCGCGTTCAAGCCCAGACAATAATTTGCGGTCGGGATCGGCGTGTAATGCCCCAGCAAAATTTCACCAGCGTTCTTCAACTTCCCCAACGTCACGAACGGGTCGCGCGTCAGCACTTCCAAATGCTCCGGCGCATAATCATTGACGAATTGAATCGACTCGTCCAGGCTGCGAGTTAACACGATGCCGCCGTAATTTGATAAGACGTTTTGGACAAATGCGCGCCGCCACTCTGGGAGTTCGTCGATATAACCCGGCAACACGTCCAGTGCCGCCTGTGCGACTTCGCGACTGTGCGTGACCAGGATCGCCGCCGATTCGGGTCCATGCTCCGCCTCGACCAATAAATCCAGTGCAGCCAAACGCGCGTCCGCATATTCGTCCGTTAGAATAATTGACTCGCTTGGTCCCGCAGGCAGCCCGACATCCACGGTACCGTACAAAAGTCGTTTCGCCGCCGATACGTAACTACTGCCGGGTCCGATTAACTTATCCACTTTGGGAATACTCGCCGTGCCATACGCCAGCGCCGCGATCGCTTGCATCCCACCGACGACATAAACATCGCTAATTCCGCACACCTCCGCCGCGACCAATGATGCGGCGTCTGCCTTGCCTTCTGGCGTCGGCGGCGTCACGACCATGATTCGCGGCACCCCAGCGACCTTCGCCGGAGTTGCCAACATCATCATCACCGATGGAAACGCGCCTTTGCCACGCGGCACATACAAGCCAACGCTGGTAATGGGCGTAATTTTCTCACCTGCCATGATGCCCGGCTGTACTTCGGTGAACCACATCGATTCGGGCATTTGTTCACGGTGGAATCGTTCAATATTTTCGTGCGCCGCATGGATCGCACTGACGACGTCGGCATCGACGGCGGCGTGCGCCGCCTCGAAGTCTTGCGATGTTGCTTTCAACATCCCCACTTCAAAGTTCGGCGCGTCAAATTTGCGTGTATATTCAACGACCGCCGCATCGCCTTCCGTCCGTACTTTATCGATCACTTCTTGCGCCAAGGGCAGCAATTCGCGGATGTCAGTCTCGGCACGGCGCATTAAGCGCGCAAGCTGGTTTTTTTCTAACGTCGCTAACTCTAAAAACTGAATCATCGTCGGTGTTCATCTCCAAAACCCATGACAATTTCGACCAGGCTACCAATAAAAAGCGCGGAGTTTTCACCCCGCGCCGATTCAACCAAACTTCTCTGCGTGGATCAACTGTTACTTGACGGGCGTTGCGTCGATGATTTCCGAACGGCGGTGCGATCCATCCCAACGAATATCTGGGACGAGAATCTCACGCCGTTCCATAATGCGGTCATGATGCTTCATCAAATCTTTCAACATAATTCGCATCTCTTCGACAACATCGTGTGTCGGTTGATAACCCAGGTTGATCAAATTCTGACGATCCGGGTTGTAATAATGTTCCCCGCGCTCATTACGCGGGTTTTCATAAAATTGAATTTCAGTCGCTAAACCGACATCACGCGCCGCTTCTTGCACTTTCTGCGCCAATTCTTCGATGGTATAGCATTCTTCAAATTGGTTGAAAACGCGATATTCACCCTTTTGCGGCGGATTTTCAATCGTAATCGTCAGGCATTGAATCGAGTCGCGCATCGGCAAAAACCCACGTTTCATATGCCCCGTTCCGTACAGCGTCAGCGGATGCCCGATCACGGCTTGGCAGCAAAATCGATTGACCGCCGTACCGAAGCATTGATCGAAATCCAAACGGCTGCGCAAGCGCGGATCATCGCCCATTGCGTCGATTTGCGTACCGAACACAACACCTTGCATGATGTCGGTCGAACGCAAACCCCACGTGCGGCACGCAAACATGGTATTGTTCGAGTCGTGTACCTTGGTCAGGTGATAAAAGCTGTTTGCCTGACGCGGAAACGGCATCGTGTCTTTGCGTCCACGATACTCAATCTCGAAAAAGCCTTCGGGAATATCGATGTTCGGTGTGCCATATTCGCCCATCGTTCCTAGCTTGACCAAGTGTGCATCAGGGCACACCTCTTTCATCGCCCACAACACGTTCAAGCTGCCAATGACATTGTTATTGTGCGTAAACACCGCGTGCTGCTGGTCGATCATCGAGTACGGCGCAGAAGGCATTTCAGCAAGATGCACAATCGCTTCTGGCTGAAAATCCTGAAAGAACTCACACAGCGCTGCGTAATCAAGCAAATCGACCGGACGGAAATCCAGTTCAACGCCGTGTACTTCGCGGAAGGCTGCTAACCGTTCTTCCATCGAATAAATGGGCTGTGCACTGACGCTGCCCATTTCTTCCACCCATTCGCGCCGCAGATAAATATCGTTACCAGCGACGGTATGCCCACGTTTAACTAAATGTTGTGCTAACGCCCAACCGAGATAACCATCCACCCCGGTAATAAATACTCTCATGTATCGCCTCCGAACGTAAATTCTAACTATCTAAACCCCGTTACGAGGTTTTCGCTTCGAATTATGCCATGACTGCGCTGGCGGGTTGATAATTGGGAATATATCCCTTCACCGCCAGCAGTTCCGCGTTCAAGATGCTGCATCCCGCCGCGCCACGAATGGTATTGTGCGCCAATGCCGCGTATTTATACGTCAAAATCGGACAGCGACGAAGCCGCCCCACCGTTGCACTCATACCGTTCCCTGCATTGCGATCGCGGCGTGTCTGCGGACGATCTTGCTGCGATAGATACATCACCGGATGTTCTGGCGCGCTTGGCAGCATCGAAATCGGGTCTTCGCCGCGGAACTGAGTCCATGCCTCTATAATTGCATCGATGCCCGGATCAATTTCCAATTCCACCGAAATACTCACCATATGCCCATCAATGACCGGCACACGATTACACGCCGCGCTGATAATACTGTTCAGCCATTCGACGCCGCCATCGACATAACGACCGAGCATCTTCAACGTTTCGGTCTCAACTTTTTCTTCTTCGCCGCCGATATACGGGATCACATTGTCCATCGCGTCAAGTGATGAGACGCCTGGATAACCTGCACCGCTTAAGGCTTGCTGGCTGACCACCATAACTTTTTTAATTCCGAATGGACGTAATGGCGCGAGCGTCATCACACCCGGCACAGTCGTGCAGTTCGAGTTGGCGATCAGTGCGCCCGTCCAACCACGCGTGCGGCGCTGCACGTCGATAAGCGCGAGTTGATCAGCATTGATTTCGGGCAGCAAAATCGGCACATCTTCGGTCATCCGGTACGCTGACGCATTTGTACATACGATATGACCATGAGCGGCGAGTTCCATTTCACGCGGCATCGCCGCTTCTTTTGGCAGCGCAGAGAATACTAACACGGAGTCTAGTTCAGCATCGAGTGCCTTTACCTGCATATCAAGGACATCTCGTGGCGGTTCTTCATCCAATATCCAGTGCACCGCATCGCCATAGCGCCGCCCTGCGCTTCGATCTGACCCAATGACTTCTGCGACGCGAAACCACGGGTGATGTTCTAGCAGCTTAATAAAGCGCTGCCCAACCGCTCCCGTTGCGCCCAGAACGGCAACATTTAGTTTTTCCATGTAGTTTCCCTTAGATACCGACAGATTGGCTCGTTTTGACCGCCGGATAAGAACCCAGCATCTTGACGAACGAGGCGCGCTGTAAGAGCCGCGCTAACGCTTCCTGACATGGTGTTTCTTGCCAATGTCCTTCAAAATCGAGAAAGAACACCGGCTCCCATGGACGATTGCGACGCGGGCGCGATTCGATCTTGGTTAAATTCAAGCCGCGCTGCGCGAACTCACCCAGACATTCATACAACGCTGCCGGACGATGCCGTGTCGCGAACACCAAAGATGTTTTATTGTAGTCGCCACGTGGTGGATCATCGTGACCAAGCAGGAAAAAGCGCGTGTAATTGAACCCAACATCTTCAATTTGCGATTCGATCACGTTGAGTTCGTAGAGTTCAGCCGCCAATTGACTGGCAATTGCGGCTGTCGCAGCGGGGCGCTCCTGTGCCAAATCGTGCGCCGAACCCGCTGTGTCGTGCCAGGGCATCGCTGTAAAGCCGTTTCTACGGATATACTGCTCACACTGCGCCAGCGCTTGTGGATGTGACCGCACATAACGAATATCGTTGAGCGTGACGCCCGGCAAGCCGATCAAGCAGTGATGAACATGCACAATCACTTCTGCCTGGATGCGCAAATCAGATTCCAAGAGCAGTTCATACGCTTGATTAACTGCCCCTGCCAACGCATTTTCGACTGGCAGCATCGCGTAATCGACTTTGCCTTGATTGATTTCATCAAACAGATGTGTCAGCGTTGGGCAAGGATGCACATCGACGGTTTCCGCAAAATGCTGACGTATGGCTTGCTCGGAGTAAGCGCCATGAAGACCTTGAAAGGCGACGCGGACAGGCACTTGTACTGCTCCCTATAAAAACGTGATGAGGTCAGGACTATTAAGGTGTGTTGATGCTAACACGCGATACTCGGATCGTCAACCGAATGAACTTCGTGATAGAATAGCAGTTATTGATCAGTTTAATGAGAGCACTGTTCATGCAAGAGACGCGACAAGTTATTCTCGATATTTTACGCGAGCATGGTAAGGCAACCGTCGATGATATTGTTCGCGAACTTCAGGCGCGACGCGGCGCGATCACCGCAGTCACTGTTCGTCATCATCTGAACATTCTGCAAAAAGACAGTCTGATCACCTCCACTGAACTACGCCGCCGCGCGACACCCGGTCGCCCGCAGCACATGTATATGCTTACCGAAAAAGGCGAAATGCAGTTCCCGAACAATTATTTGCATTTGGCATCCGGTCTGCTCGATGAACTGCGTAAGCATCTGCCACCGAGTAATGTCAATGTGATTTTAGAGGGTGTCGCCGGACACATGGCGGAAAATGCTGCCATCCCCGATGTGCCGCTTGCGGAAAGAATGCATTTTGTGGTTGCTTATTTATCTGAACACGGTTATCAAGCGTTCTACGAGACGACCGACAACGGTTATATCCTGCACACGTCCAACTGCCCTTATCACAATATTGTTCAGACACATTCATCATTATGCGAAATGGACATACGACTGGTTTCGATGCTGCTTGGCGTCGTCCCGCGCCGCCTTTCACATCGGATGGATGGTGACCAATCGTGTTCTTATCTCATCCCTGTCACCGTAGTACAGAACGAAACGCACTAATTTTGATGATCCCGTTCTTTTTTATTGACGCTTATCCCACTGCGTGTTAAAATCATGTCAACTATTGAAATTCTATCTATAAGGAAACTTCTCATGGCAGTGAGCGAACTTTCCCGCGTCGATCTGGTTGATTTGACCCCAGCGATTGAACAAGACATGATTTTGTCGGTTACGCCTTCCGCAGTGAAGATGATTCGCACACTCTTGGAGCAGCGCAGCATTCCTAGTCATGCGCTTCGCGTCTTTGTGTCGGGCGGCGGATGTTCCGGTATGCAATATGGCATGGCGTTTGAAACCGAACCGCGCGATTTTGACGCGCTCGTCGAACAGGATGGCGTTCGTTTGGTCATTGACCCCACCAGCCTACTGTATTTGAGGGGCGCAAACATCGATTATGTCGACAGCTTAATGGGCGGTGGTTTCCGCATCGAAAACCCGAATGCCGTCTCCGCGTGCGGCTGCGGCACTTCTTTCCGTACTAAGGATAGCTCCGGCGCATCGTCAGAGTCCAGTTGCAGCACGTGCAGCAGCTAAGGCGTGTCTTGTAAATAAAAAAGGCGACCACGTGGTCGCCTTTTTTATCAGAAAAGCGCCGTAAGACCCCTGCCTTCAGGCATGGGGATATAAGGCGCAGGTCTTGTGTTTTTTCTGCTGAAATAGCGTGTAATAGGGGGAGGTTGATGTGCGAGGTACGAGACATAAAAATCCGACCTCGATCATAATCCCGTAATATCGCAATACCGTAGTTAACGTCAAACACAGCGGGGCATCGCTGTGCTACCGGAGCGACGATAAGACGAAGGTTTCGCCTTCGCAGTCGCGGTGAGGGTAGAAACCCCCGCCTTTAGGCGTGGGGAGTATGTCGCTTCACTTCTTTCAACGTCTTATCGAAGTCAGCGCTAACCCAAGTAAGCCAATACCGCCGATAATCAAAATCGGTACGATCGGTGGCAGGTCTCCGCTTCTGCTTGATGAGCTGCTGTTTGTGACACTGGTTTCTGGAATGATTGAAGCCGGATCGGTCGGCTGCGGTCGACTCAACCCCGCCGGATACGTATATGTCGGTTGCAGCGCAGAGTTCGTCACCGTCGCCACCGCGCTGGGGATGATGCTCTGTCCAGTTTGCGCAGTCGCCGTCGACAAAACGCCCCCTTCAATGACGCCACCTGGCGCGCTCGACCCTGAGCTGTCAATGGGGTTTACGCCTTGTGCCGAAGCATACGGATCAAGCGTTTGGACGCTTTCGACGTTGCCGATCACTTCGACCAATTCTCCATACACCCACCCAAACCCATTCGGAGAGCCTTCAAATTCGAGCTGATACCAGTCGAAATATCGCCCAGTCACCGTGTAGAACTCGCTGTTACGAATCACACCAACTTGTGTTTCATCTGTATTGGGCAAAATACGTACGTTCGCAATATCGAGCGCTTGCAATCTTACAGGCGCTTCATTGGTCGGAGTCCATGTCGCTGTCGCTGCATCACTGACACCGCCCTGTTCTGACGCGGGTGTAGCGGTCTGCAACTGGATTTGTAATGGCGTCGGCGTCATCTCTTGCGCTTTGACTGAAAGCCCTGTAATTAACATGCCGGATACAACGCACAATACGCGACTCCATTGTTTGAACTGCATCTTACATTTCACTCCATCTTTATTACCATCCAACACGGTTATCGACGATCAAACGCCCTTGCTCAGCGATACGCTCTTCGGCGCCGCGCCGCAGATAGCCTTGATATTCCAGAGTCGTCAAACCGATAACCTGCCATTCGTTCAAAACAAAGGGCGGATATTCATCACCCGCGGCTGCAATCCATTCGCCGTTATAACGACGCGCGATGTGTAAATGCGTGCCATTTGAAAACCCACCTTCACACGAAAGTCGTCCGATGCGATCCCCTGTGCGCACCAGTGATCCCTGCGCTATACGATCCAGTGATGCAACATGGAGATATAAAATAGTCCATCCTGTCGCTTCGTCGCCATCACCATCAAGATCGAGAACGACACTGCCATTCTCGCTGCGCGCAATCACCCCATCAGCGATTGCCGTCGTAAAACTATCCGAGATGTAGCACGATAGGCTCCCATCGGGTCGTTCATCGGGTGGCGCAAAATCTACCGCCGCCCATGCACTGCCGCTTCCCCATCCTCCATGCCATCCTCCGGTGAAATACCAAATTTCACCCTGCGCAAAAGGAAGTGTCAGGCTCGGCTGCGTGAGACCGAGTGGCACCAGTGGATCAAGCGCATCGACGAACGGATCGCCAAAATAGCGCACGTATGTACCGTAAAAACCATCCGCGTTCACTTGCGCCGCCCATACCTCATAACTGCTGATTTGGCTGAGCAAATATTGTACACCGACCGTCCCCGCGTTGAGCGTTGCCGGGAACGGCGCGCGCACTTCATCGGTAAAGTTGAGCGTGCGTAGTCCCCGCACCTTCCAGCCATAATAGCCCGCGTTCAGTTGATCGGCTGCCCACGTCAACTGACGATACAAGCCGTCACGGTCGAACCCAAAAGGTGATGCAGGCGCACCCATCGCGTATGTCTGGGCGTATACCGATGGTGAAGCGTTGCTCAACCAGCCACCTTTATATTCCAGCAGCGCGAGCAGCAGCCGTGCATCGACGCTGTATTCCAGCGAGACACGTTTGATGATGATGCGCGCGCTATAGGTGATCTCACCAACCTCATCGCTGGCTGTACGAATAAAGCCCGGCTGTGCATCGATGAATCCATCAATATCGAACGCATCACTCCCTGGCGCGCGTACTAATCGGCTGTCCGGTATGATGCGAAAATCGCTGCCTTGTGCCAGTAGCGTGGTCGGTAAGCTAAGTACTTGTCCAACTTCTAATAAATCGGGATTCGCCAAATTATTGAGCGTTTGCAGCATTTCAACATCGACCGCGAACTGTAAGGCGATCGCTGTCAGCGTATCCCCTGGTTGCACGATGTAGCGCTCCGGGTTTGGCACAGACACAGTCTCACCCCCTGCCGCGCTTACCACAACAGTGGGCGCAGGTTGTGTGGCTGTACTCGCAGGAGCAAGAGATGTAAGCTGCGTCGGCTCAAACGTCGCTGTGATCACAATTACTTCTGGGCTGGGTGCGCACGCAGACAGCATAAGCGCCATCAGCAAGGTGACTAAGGTAGCGATTTGCGTACGCATGGACTACGACCCAAAACTCCATACGGCGAACCCGCCTTCAGCGATAACCTGCGCGGGTTCGCCCGCTTGTGCGGCGTCCAACAGGACAATCTGAGAGTTCCCGTCTGCATCGATACGGCTGTATACCAGCGCGCGGCTGTCTGGCGACCAGATACGATGACTAGGCGCAAATTGGTCGAAGTAGGTTAGTAAATAACCAAGTTCACGTGTCGGGAAAAATGCGGGCGAGCGGCGTACCTCATCCGTCGTGATATCCCAGATTGACCACACCAATCCATTAAATGAGTCGCTTTGCTTGACTGGAACACCATTCAAATAAGGCGGGACATTCAACCGTACATTCGATGTGCCAGGTGCATCTGCTTCGGTGATATACGCGATCTTTGTGCCATCGGGTGACCAAAAATATGCCAGAATATCACTGTCAGGCGCTTCGAACTGTACCACACCACTTGTCGCGTCGATTACACTGAGCGGTCGATTTTCCGCCGCCAGTGCAATTTGCGTCGCATCCGGCGACCACGTAAATGTTACCGCGCCAGTCAGCGCAGAAATCACTGTCGTTATGTTAGTACCATCATAGCGCTGCAAGCGACTGCTTCTACTGCCGTCGAATTCGGCATATAACGCCTGGTTGCCGGTCGCTGCATACGCAGGCGCAAAGAATGCGCCCGGTATCACGCTCAATTCGGTCGTCATTTCGTCCATGAGAATATCGTATAAGGCGACCTCGGTATTGTCACGATGCCAGATTAGACCGAGTCCGTCACCACGCCAGCTAAAGTAAAATGGGGCACCCCGTCCAATCTCGAACGTACGTGCATCAGTCAACCCATCTCGCACTGACTCAACCACGAACATCCCAGTATCAAGGTCACTGAGCAGCATAGCAAAATCGCGGCAGATTATCGTTTCGTCGCAGTTGGCGGGTGACCATGCCGCATAGGTGATAGCCCGCCGATCATTGCTGTAGACGACTTCACCTGGAATCATACCATCCGGCGATACATACACTTCTAAAGCGCCGTGTCCGTCGCTGTCAAAATTGCTGCTGAAATAAGCCAATCGCCCGTCGTTCGACCACGTCGGAAACTCGTAAATGCGCACGTCCGCCGTTGTCAGACTCGCATCATCGCTCAGCATGAGCATTTCATCGTTCACGGGCACAAACACACGAACGTTGAAATCGCTGTCGATATAAGCGATACGACCCGAAAAACCCTCCTCTTGTGCCAATCCGTTGACACCTATCATGAACCCGGTGATCAGCATTACGATAAGCCGACGCATACAATACTCCGTCATCCACCAATACAGATGATTGTGACATACTCCTCAGCGCCTAAAGGCGAGGGCTTCTACCCTCAGCGCGACTGCGAAGGCGAACCTTCGTCTTATCGTCGCTCCGATAGCACAGCGATGCCCCGCTGTGTTTGATATTAATCGCGGCATTGTGGTCGCGGTCAATCGTCAGTCCGCAATCACAATGTAGCACTCGATCGCGCAAGGTGAGATCATGTCGCTGCCCACAACCGGAACAGGTTTTAGTCGTTGGCACGAAACGACCGATCTTCACAACCGATTTCCCGCGCTTCAACTCCACCCACTCCAAGATTGTGAGCAAAGAATTGCGGGCTGGTATAGGCGCGCCCTTCATCGTCCGTGAGAAACGTTTTGAGTCCGAAGTCGAAACCGCCGCTTTTACCCGTGCGGGTTTCGGGGATACTCATGGTTTCCTCAACGCTGAAGACCATCCATAGTCTGCCTACGCTATCACGTTTGACCGTCAACGTCTTGATTTCGCCCAGCATTGGGCGATGTTGAACAAACCGATAGGTCACGCCTTCAATCTTAAGGTTCGCCCGCGCTCGTATGTACTTCTCATCGTCCTTGACTTCATTCTGATTGAAGGATACGAGTTGATAGCCCGACTGCGGGAAGGTGAACGAGGCGTATTTCTTCGCTTTGCGAAACCGCGGACGCCCTTTTGCCAGTTTGTGAAAGAAGCGTTGGTAGGCATCATCCACACACCAACACACATTCTGACAGACCTGCGAGTACAGGTCACGCCACAAAGTGAAGCGTTGTGTTTTCCGCAGTTTGAGGACGTGCTTATTCATCGCATTGAGCGAAATGTATTTCTTCGTCAGGCGGTAATAACGTCGTTGGAGGGCGATGAAGTGATTCCACACCGTAGACGCGACAAACAGCTTATGCCGCAGCTTCCGATCTTTCTTGTCGGCGCGGAAAAGTCGGTATTTGTACATCTTGCGAAGGGTGATAGAGTCGCTCATGCTTTCGGCGCCTCCTACGTCGGGAGTTGGTTGGGGGTGTTTCTTCATCCTCAACCTCCCCTATCATACCCTATTTCAGCAGAAAAAACACAAGACCGACGCCGTAAAACCCCTGCCTTCAGGCACGGGGTTTTACGGCGCTTTTCAGATAAACGCTCTTATCGCATCTCAGGTTGACCACCTCTTCAACGCGGCGCTATACTATTACATTGAATCAAGATTTGATTATTTTGAGCAGCAAGAGGAGAACTTCAATGGCAGTGACAAAAGAAGATGTGGCAAAAATATTCCCCACCATGCTTGAACGTATCGACGCGAAGAAAACCGAAGGCATCAACGCGACGATCCAGTTCGATTTGTCGGGTGAAAATGGCGGCATGTGGTGGCTAAAAATTGCGGACGATGGCGCAGACGTGGGCGAAGGCGCGGTCGATTCTAAGATGACATTGAAGGCGACCGCCGATGACTTTATGTCGATGATGTCGGGCGGTTTGAACCCAATGCAGGCATTCATGATGGGACGTATCAAAGTGGTCGGTGATACCGGGTTGGCGCTTAAGCTGATGCCGCTCATCAACGGCTAATTTATCAAATACGAAGGGCGACTTGTTTCAGTCGCCCTTCTAGGTGACATACTCCCCACGCCTAAAGGCGGGGGCTTCTACCCTCAGCGCGACTGCGAAGGCGACCCTTCGTCTTATCGTCGCTCCGGTAGCACAGCGATGCCCCGCCGTGTTTGACGTGAACTACGGTATTGCGATATTACGGGATTATGATCGAGGTCGGATTTTTACGTCTCATACCGCGCACATCAACCTCCCCCTATTATACGCTATTTCAGCAGAAGAAAACACAAGACCGACGCCTTATATCCCCATGCCTTCAGGCAGGGGTCTTACGGCGCTTTTCTGATAAATCGCATGTTCAGTACGACGTTATTACTCGTCATCCTCAACTTTAAGCATATACAAATCACCCGTCACGTTGGCGGCTGCCAACGCATCTTCCAGTGATTCGATCAAGTCCTCGTCTTCGGTTTCTTGCGCGGCAGTTGATAGCGTCGTCAGCACACGTACCGCTTCTTTGCCGCCAATTTCACCTAGTGACCAGATGGCATTATTTTGTAACTCACGGTCATTTTCAAACGCCATACGCGTCAAGGCGGACAATGCATCAGGGATCATGAGTTCACCCGCCGCGCGCGCCGCTTCATAGCGCATTTCGGGGTCATCGCTGTCCAATTCACGCATCACGGTTTCGACCCATTGTTCATCGAACGAACGCCCCATCGCAAAGACCGAACTGATCTGCATCGAACGGTCTCCGCCTTCATAGGCGTCTCTGATGGCGCTTTCGAGCGCTTCATTGCTGCTGCCCGATAGCGCTTCGAGTGCACGTCTCCGCACTTCGACATCTTCGTCTTCGTTATTCAGGATGTTCAGCACAATATCCTGCGCTTTAAGTCCCTCGGATTCCGAATAGTCGCCAAGCTCACTGAGAAGGATAAAACGACCAATGCCCGATGCCGCCGCCGCACGCACTTCGCGCGATTCATCCCACTGCGCCATCTCAAGCAGTCGATGCAGAACGGTCGTAGATTCGCTTTCCCATAAGGCTTCAATCGCCGCTTCGCGCACTACGGGGTCGCTGTCGTCGAGCGCAATCCAGCCGACGCCCGAATAATCGAACTCGAAGTTGGCTTCGCCAATCTCGACCATCTGGCGCATCAAATTACGCCGACGTTCATCGTCCAGCATAAACCATACGTCGCGAAACGTGACTCCATCGGCATCCGTCAGGTCAGATAACCCATAGAACACCGCCGCGCTAATGCCTTCGCTCGATTTAATCGCATCCAGTGTCGTTTGTAAATCAGGTTTCTCACGCGGTGCTGCAATCTCGTCTACTGCATCGTCGTCGCTTTCATCGTCAACATCGATTTCATCGACGAGCTCGATTTCATCATCAAGCTCGTCGTCAAGTTCATCATCGAATTCGTAATTCATATCACCTCACTGTCCTAGCGCAGTAAATTGCTGAGTGGATTGATCGCATCGTTGATCAAAACTACGAACATCAGCGAAAGCAGTACCACCATGCCAACTAAATGCACCATGCCTTCACGTTCTGGTGAAATCGGGCGTCCGCGCAGCAGTTCGATGAGCACGAACAAAATCCGCCCACCATCCAGCGCCGGAATCGGCAGCAAATTCGTCAAACCGAGCGCGAAACTGATCAACGCCATGTATTCAAGAATGATCGTTGGTCGGTTGCGTTCGATGCTTTCTTGTACCAACACTGCCCCCACCTGGCTGATGCCCAAGGGACTTGCGACGCGCAGTTCTTCGCCATTCGCCGTACCATTGATCAATTGTGACGGTATGCTGGCAATCTGAGCGACGACTTCGCCCATCCGCTGAAAACTGTACGGGATCGCTTGCATCAGTGGGCGGCTCACGTAATCTGGCAAAAAGACCAAGCCCGCGTTCGGGTCATAGCCCGCATCGCTGATCTGAATGCCGAGCGCACCTTGTCCTTCGGGCGGGGTTTCACGCGGCGTGATTGTCACATCTAAGGTTTCGCCCGCGCGCCATACTGTCAGTGTCACGGCTTGTCCCAGATTTTCGCGCGTCAGCGCTTGCAGCGCTTCGTAACCATTCAGCGTTTCGCCATTGAATGCGATGATCACATCATTGTCTTGTAAACCTGCCTCTGAAGCTGGCGAGTCGTTGGCAACACCCACTATGAGCGGGCGAGCGCTGACAGTCTCAAGGTCAATCACGCCTGCTGACGTGTACATGACGTCGATAGTATCGCCGCCGCGCCGAACCGTGAGCGTCACCGGCTCGCTGTCATCCTGATGCAGCAGCGCGAGGAAATCAGTCGCACTATTCACGATTTGACCGTCCACTGCGACAATCGTATCGCCCGATTGCACGCCCGCATTCGACAGCGCGCCTGATGCACCGCCAAATGGAGCAGCAACGACCGCTGGCAACCCAGACAACGCAATGACGACGAACAGCAAAAGCGCTGTGATAAAGTTTGCGATAGCGCCGCCTGCCATAAATAAAATACGTCCGGCGGGCTTCGCATCACCCACTGACTTCGGATTGACGATGCCGCGTGTGCGCGCTTCGTCACGGTCTTGCTGCGTCGCTTCATCCCCCTGCTGTCGCACAATATCTTCGCCGAGCGGACGCACAAAACCGCCAAGGGGCAGCCAGTTGAGCGTATAATCGGTACCCTTCAACCGGAACAACCTGAGCGCGCGCGGCGGCATACCGATCCCAAATTCAAGGATCGTGATCCCAACCAGTTTGGCGGTGATGAAGTGTCCCATTTCGTGGATGAACACCGCCGGGATCAACACCAACAAAAATGCGAAAATCGTGGAGAGGACATCATTCTCCCGCAAGAAATCAAGCATCGATATTTACTTTCAAACTGAACTCGTCGTGGATAGAGGAAAATACATTATCGGCTGTCTTTGCAATATCGATAGCATAACACATTCAACTTAAATGCAGCGTGAGCCTTCACCAACGCTTGCACTACGTATATCGATAATATCAGACATTTCCATCAAGCGGTTTCTTACAATGTCTGCCGTGTCTGCGGTGCAAATACAATGCACATTTGCGCCAGCGTCCAACGTATAACATACATTTAAGCCCTCGGCGCGCCATCCGCGTACCTGCTCCATGATCGTTAATGTCGGCGGCAGCCAATAAAATAGCGGCGGGCGGCTGGTCATCATCACGGCGTGCATTAAATTGCTGTCATGTTCCACAACGCGCGCAAACGCCGCGAAATCGCGCTCCACAATCGCTCGCCGACAGTTTTCTAGACGTACATCTGCACCGCTCACACGTGCCGCCTGTAAATCGCTCGTATCGGCGGAACGATGTCCCATTTTCGAACCGACTGCCTTGTGTACACCGCTCACAACTGCGATCACGTCGATCAACTGCCAATGATCAGGCGCGGCGATACTCTCGGCATACGATGACTCGTGCGAGTTACCCGCGTGCCACTCCACAAACCCGGATGGCACAGAACGCGACGCCGACCCCGACCCGATGCGCGCCAGCGTCGTCAGTTCACGTTCGCTCAAGTCGATGCCTGCCGCCGCCGCACCCGCGACCGTCAGCGCAGCAAATGCCGCCGCCGACGACGCGATCCCTGCGCCCATCGGAAAGTTATTGCTCGATATTACGTCGGCGCGATGCCTAAATCCAATGCGCTGACGCAGCACGTCAAGGTGAGCTGATACGCGCGCCAATGCCTCGCCTATCGTCGTATCACCGTTGAGCGCCAGCCGATCTTCGCTCGCTTCATCTATCCATATCACCGTAGTTTCCGCATACAACCCGGCTAAATTCATGCTTAACGACGAATTTTGTGGCACATTCAGCGCTTGATCGCGGTTGCCCCAGTATTTGATAAAGGCAATATTGGCGGGCGCTTGCGCCGTCGCGCGTCCGATAATCGTCATGGTCGATCCTTTGCTCGGTAAGGGATGCAATTATACAACCTCACGTTCCGTCGTCGAAAGGCGCGCTATAATGACAGGGCTTATCGGCTTGATCGATGTGGAGATTATTTTGGAAGCGCTTACTGGCTTGATCAAAACGATGCGCCCTAAACAATGGACAAAAAACGCATTTATATTCGCTGGCATCGTTTTTGATGGACAACTTTTCGTGGCAGAATCGTTTCTGCGCGTGCTGATTAGCTTCATATTATTGTGTTTGCTCTCTGGTTCGGTCTATATCATCAACGACCTTGCTGATATTGAACGCGACCGCGCGCACCCAACCAAGCGTAATCGCCCAATTCCTTCTGGAAAACTGCCAATTCCGCTGGCAATTACCGCTGCAATCATCATTCCGACATTTGTTATCATCGCCTCGATTGCGCTGCGCTGGCAGTTCGCGGTCGTTTTGGGTATGTATCTCGTCTTGCAGTTATTTTATAGCTTCCTGCTCAAACACATCGTTATCATCGATGTATTGGCGGTGACTACTGGATTTGTGCTGCGCGTCGCGGCGGGCGTCGTCGTCATCCAGGTTGCGGCATTTTCGCCATGGCTGTATGCCTGTACAGCCCTGCTCTCGCTGTTTCTCATTGTTGGTAAACGTCGCCAGGAACTGCTCCTGGTGGCAGAAAAAGCTGGGACAACGCGCGTCACGCTTGAACATTACAACCTGCCACTACTCGATGATATGCTGCGCATCGTCATCACAGGCACGATCTTTTGTTATCTCTTGTACGCCATCGAAGCACCGTCGGTGCTGCTTGCCGGGACTAATCTCGCGTTGTTGACCGTACCGTTTGTGTTGTATGGCATGTTCCGCTATCTCTATCTGATCCACGTCAAAGGCGAAGGCAGCGCGCCTGACGAAGTGCTGCTCAAAGACCGCCCATTACAAATCGCTATTTTATTGTGGGGGCTGACCTTTGTCCTGATTTTGTATGTCGCGCCGCAGGTGTTCGAAACGCTATGATTCGAGCAAGTGCATCTGCTAAAATCATTTTGGTGGGCGAACATGCCGTCGTTTATGGAGTTCCCGCGATTGCGATTCCGCTCGCAGATATTCGCGCCGTCGCGAGCGTCATTCCTGGTGAGCCAGGTGCAGGACTGCATATCGCCGCCGAAGACCTCGCGCAAGTCCTGCCGGTCGATGTCAACGCCGATCTCGTCGATAATGCACTCGCGTATACGGCACGGCTGGTTTTGAAAAAGCTCAATTTCCCGCCGCCGGATATTACCATCACGATTCAATCGCAAATTCCGATGGCAAGCGGATTGGGAAGCGGCGCGGCGGTTTCGACCGCTGTTGCCCGCGCATTATGCACCGCTATAGGCGTTGAACTGAGCAGCGCCGACCTAAACGCCATCATCTACGAAGTTGAAAAAGCCCATCACGGCACGCCGAGCGGTATCGACAATACCGTCATTGTCTACGAACAGCCTGTCTATTTCGTGCGTGAGCAGCCGATCCGCACACTCACTGTCGGCAGCAGTTTCGATTTTCTCATCGCAGATACAGGTAAAGGCGCGCTGACGAAGATCGCCGTCGGCGATGTGCGAACGTTATACGACCGCGACCGCGCGCGTACTCAAGTGATCCTTGATGCCATTCGTTCGTTGGTAACAAGCGCGAAAATAGCCTTAGAAACGGGCGACCTAAGTCTGCTGGGCGGTTTGATGACCCGTAATCATAATTTGCTTCGTGAGTTGACGGTTTCGTCGCCCGAACTCGATACATTGGTCACGGCGGCGCTCAACGCGGGCGCAGCGGGCGCGAAACTTTCGGGCGGCGGACGTGGTGGAAATATGATCGCATTGGTCACGCCTTATACAAACACCGCCGTTCGATCCGAGCTGATCAAAGCGGGCGCTGTCCGCGTTATATCTACTACCCTTAAGGCGACAACATGATCACCCTGATCAAGCTTGGTGGGTCGCTCATCACCGATAAAAAACTGGAGAATGCATTTCGCGTCGATGCTGCAACGCGCATCGCCGCCGAAATCGCGGACGCTCTCCGCAACAACCCTGATCTATCGTTGATTATCGGTCATGGCAGCGGCTCTTTTGGTCACGTCGCTGCGCGCCGCCACGATACCATTCATGGTGTTCGCACGCCTGATCAATGGCGCGGCTTTGCTGAAGTCGCTACCGTCGCCGCCGAACTCAATGCGTTAATGGCTAAAACGCTGAGCGCGGCAGGCATCCCGGTCTGGCGGCTTCAGCCTTCTGCGTCGGCACGCGCTCATGACGGTCGCATCGTCGATATGGCGCTGCATCCCCTTCGAGTCGCCCTCGAACATCGTTTGATTCCGCTTGTGTATGGTGATGTCGCGCTCGACGACGTGCGTGGCGGCACCATTTTATCGACCGAAACCGTCTTTTTTTATCTCGCGCAGCATTTACAAGTCGAGCGCATTTTGCTTCTGGGGGACGTTGACGGCGTCCATGATCACAATGGCGTGACCATCCCGCTTATCACGCCGAGCAATTTTCCAGAAATTGAACGCGCATTGGGCGGTTCGGCGGGCACAGATGTTACAGGCGGCATGGAAACCAAAGTCCGCGATATGTTAGCCCTGGCGCAGCAGTTGCCGCAGTTATCGATTCGTATTCTAAACGGCAGCACGCCTGGTTTACTCATCACCGCGCTTCTCGATACACAGCCTGTCGGCACGCTTATCCGCGCGGACGATCCTGCGTTGCCCAACTGACCAATATCACTGTCATCGTAATCGCCAAACCGGGAAACAATGCGATCCATGGTGCAGTGCGAAACGCGACTCGCCCTTCATACAGCATCATCCCCCAATCGGGGGTGCTCGGTTCGCCACCCAAGCCCAGAAAGTTCAGCGCTGCTGCATTAAGTAAGCAATAGCCGAAAACTACACCGCCATATGCACGCAAAATCGGCGCGATATTCGGTATTAGTACGAACCGCATGAGTCGCATTGATGACGCGCCCATACCCCGCGCTGCCATAACATAATCAGCATGATTGATGATTTCAACTGCCGTGCGAATGACTTGGCTTGTCGGCGCGACCTGAGCCAACCCGACTGCAACTGCCACCGTTGCTCCGCCCGACCCCAACAATGTGACAAATACCAGCGCGATCATCAATGCTGGCAGTGATAACAATGCACGCATGAACACGTCGATTACAAGTGTGACGCCGGTTTTATTCGCCCCCGTGATAATGCCAAACATTAGCCCAATGCTGAGTCCAACACTCGTTGCCAACAGTGCAAGCGAAAGTGTCCGTGCGCCGCCATGCAACCAGCGACTGAGTACATCGCGTCCCAATAAATCGGTTCCGAACAAATGCAGTGCGTTTGGTGGCGTTAATTGGTTCACCGGGTCGGTCGTATACGGGTCATAGGGTGCGAAAACGGGTGCAATTAAAAGCGCAGTGATCAAGATAAAAAGTACAAGCGAGCGTATCATGGCATCGCTCGAATACGCGGATCAATCCACAGCTTGAGTACATCCGTTGCTGTCATCACGAGTAAATATATCAGCGCACTGTAAACCGCGATTCCCTGCACGACCGGATAATCCTGCGTCATCGTCGCGTTCAACAGCGCCCGTCCAATGCCAGGGCGCGCGAATAAACTCTCCGTCACCACAACGCCACCCAGCAAAAATCCGAATTGCAGCCCGATGACCGTCATGACAGGTGCCAGCGCATTCGGCGTCAAGTGACGCAGCCACACGTGGCGCGATCGCAGCCCTTTGGCGCGCGCGACCAGTGCGTAATCGGACACATTCGCCTCGCGCAGAGCAGCGGCAAATACTGCCGCAATTGCGCCGGATGTGTGAAATCCAAGCACACCGATAGGCAAAATGATCGACGCCGCTCCGCCTGCCCCGCCGGATGGCAGTAGATTGAGTTGTGCGGCAAACACATAAACCGCGAGTGTTCCCGTCCATAAAATCGGCACACTCTGTGTTAGTGCGATCACGATGCGTGGCAGGATGCCGCCCTGCGCTGCCCACAAACCGACTCCGCCACCGAACAATACTGCGAACAATATCGCACCCACCGCGAGTTCGACCGTCGGACGCAGATTTTGCGCGATAATTTCGATTACTGGGCGACCATTTAGCAGCGAGATACCGAAATCGCCCCGCAATAAGTTGAACCAATACAATCCATACTGTACAAGCGGCGGCGCATCTAACCCCAGCGCTGCGCGCCGACTTTCGATGACCGACGCGCTTGCCCCAGAACCGATCAGCGATGATTCCACCGCGTCACCGGGCAGCACACGCATCGCAAAGAACAGCAGCGTCACCGCCAGCCAAACACTTAGAATACCGTTGTAGAAGCGCCGCAGCACACGACCTCACAAAGCCGGACTGAGCGTGACGTTATGCAGCAGCGGATTCCACCCGTAGGCATCGTACGTTAATCCCTGAATCTCAGCGCGCGCGCCGTTCAGATTAACATAATCACGGATTGGCAAAATCAACGCCTGTTCAAGCAGCAGGCGCTGCACTTGACCGTATCCCGCTGCCCGCCCATTGGGGTCACTTTGGCGCGTCGCATCAATGAGCAGGTTGTCTAAATCACTACTTTGATAGCCTGTCCAATTCAGCGACCCGTCGCCCCGAAAATAGTCGTTCAGCAGCGACGCATCATTACCGAACGAATAAAAAGCAACTAGATTATACGCACCTTCGTTCACTTTCTCGACCACCATCGTCCGTGATGGTGCCGAGTCCAACACCGCGCGGACGCCAATTATGCGCCATTGATCTTGAATGAGTTGTGCAACTTCAGGGATCAAGCCCCATGATGGCACAATCAAAGTCACGGTTAAATCGCCGTCAACAGCGTCGTAGAAACTGTTATTGTCGGCGTCGATGTAACCCGCTTGCTCCATCAGCAATCGCGCTTGCACAGTATCGTACGTATATGCGCCAACCACCTGATCATTATAAAAAGGCGTAATCGCGGCTAGAGCGCCCCATGCGACGGGCGAAAAATCCTGATAGATGCCATCGACGATCAAATCGCGGTTGGTCGCAAACAGCAGCGCTTGCCGCACAAGCAGATTATCAGTCGGCGCGCGTGCCGTATTGAACATGAATTGCAATGGCTGACCTGCGATTGTCACAGGTAAAATCTGAATATCGATATTGTTACTCAAAGCGCGTGCATCTATCGGCAGCAGTTCACCCATGATTTGCGCGTCACCGCTTTCCAATGCAATCGCGCGCGTTGGTGGGTCGCTGAAAAAGCGAAATTCAACCTCATCAACGGATAAATCGTTGACGGGTTGATAAAATGAGGGCATCCAAGTGTAATCCGCGTTGCGGCGAATCACCAACCGATCTCCAGGCAAATATTCGACGAACCTGAACGGTCCTGTTCCAACCTGATGAAACTGATAGCGTTCGTTGGAATACGCGCTCAACGCTGTTGGGCTGGCGATCCCCAGATACACCTGACTCAAGGAGTCGAGTAACGGGCTGTACGGTTCGCTCAAAACCACACGGATTGTGTAGTCATCGACGATCTCGTAACGCGTATAAGTCCCAAGCATGAACACCGCTTTTTGCGAAGCATTATCAGGATTCGTGATCCGGTCCAGATTTGCACCGACTGCCGCCGCATTGAATGGCGTGCCATCGTGAAACATCACGCCTTGACGCAGCATGAATGTATAAACCAAACCATCAGGCGATATTTCCCACGCCGCCGCCAAACCCGATACAAAACGTTTGTCATTCGGGTCACGATAAACAAGCGTGTCATAGACGCTGCGAAGCGGAATACCCAGTTCCGACGATGCGTTGATGTGCGGGTCGAAGCCGCTGGGTTCCAATGTCAAGCCATATACAATTCGATTACGCGCTTGTGCCTGCGACTCAGCGGCTGGCGCGCCAGCGCAGCCCGTCATGATCAGGATCAACAACGCGATTAGTCCTCTATGAAACCACCTCATCATGTTCAACCTTTCCGCGCCTTCCATCCTACGCTAGGATTCGCAACTATACACGAATGGTAAAGTAGAGGTAAGGGTTTGTGACCACCACATCACGGCTGATCACCCCACCACAAGAAGATGAAATCTATCCGTATCGGCGCGTTTGGTTCAGCATCGCGCTTGAAGCCGGGCTTTTGTTGGCTATCTGCGTTGGTATGTTTATCGCCTTCAACGTAATCGGCGTACAGCTTCCGATAATCTTTCGACAAGTGATCAACATTGGTCTGGTCGCGCTGCCTGTCGTTTTATGGTTTTTGTTTTCGCTTGCGCGCGAACAGGCGGTATCGCTGCCCCGTCAGCGAATGCTTACCGTTTTGATCGTCACTGGCTTGGCGGCGAACGCTATTGGTCTGCCGATTTTACAGAATGTCTTTCAGATTGATCGCTGGCTGCCGCTTGCCGATGCACCTACACGCTTAGTCGGCTATGCGATCACTGTTGGCAGTCTGCAAGAAATCATCAAATATCTCGTCGTGCGCTACACCACATACCCAACGCTGTTTCGTATTCGGCTCGATAGCGTTGCTTATACGGTTGCCAGCGCGCTCGGTTATTCGACAGTCCTCAATCTGCAATTTGCGTTGACAACCAATACTGATCCCGGTACGTTAGGGTTAGAAATTTTCGCGACGACTGCTTTTCATATCGTCGCCAGTTTGCTCGTCGCATACGGATTATCCGAGCTGCGATTCGCGTCGCCTTCTCCAATACTGCTCCCATTGACGGTCGTACTGGCGGCATTGATACACGGTCTGGCGATCCCACTCCGTGCTGGCTTAATCAATGCAGGGTTTTCGTTGAGCGGTGGCTTCACCACCCCACTGTTCGGCTTGATTGTCGCAATCGGCTTACTTGTCGGCGTCGGCTCAACAATGGCGTTCTTATTCGAACGTGCCGAACGCGCCGCCCGTGAAGCCAGCGCGGAAAGTGGGCGTTCAACATGACGGTCATCGAAGTTGGACGCGAAGATCGCGGCGGACTTACCCTCCGCCAGCGCTGGAGTCATTATCTGGTCTTGATTTATGGCGTGGCGATGCTGCTCATCAGCATCAATTTGCGCGACTCGATTTTGTACGCGACTGTGCCATACGAAGACGTGCGGGCGGGCATCCGCGCTTTTTACCCAAAAGGCTGGCTGCTTGATAATGAGGGTGATTATGTCTTTCGTGTGCGTGATATGACACGTCCTGATTTTAAGACGACGATTCAGGTTCAGATTATTCCAATATCGGTGGACAGCACCGCGCGTAACTTGCTCGACAACCTACTGCTCACCCGCGCACAGATTTTTGGTCAATATCGCCAGTACCCCCGCGCAGCCTTTCAACTGTCCGATGAAAGTACCGCAACCGCAGTCAATTATACCTTTGTAGCGGGACAAGATGATCCGTTTCTCGAAAGTTTCCCCACTGTCGTCGCCGGACAAGACATTGTTGTCTTACAGCGCGAACAAGCGGTGATCGTTACATTTCAGGTGAGTGCAGAACGCTATGATCAACTATATCCGGTCTTTCAAACCTTTTTGGAAGACCTTGACTTTTAGACGACAGGGCGCGTTTGGCGTTGCGGTCGCGCTGCTATGCTTGAACGGTGCAAGTGGTGTAATCGCGCAAAGCGATGTGCTCGATCTCGATCGTATCAAGCGCGCGACCGTATTTATCATGCAAGCACGCCAAAATATCACCGCGCCGATCATTACCTGTGTGGGTTCGGGCACACTCGTCAGCCGCGACGGTTTGATCTTGACCAACGCACACAACACGGTGCCGAACGCCAATTGTCCTGGCGATTTGCTCATCATTGCACTGAGCGTGCGCCCCGATGAACCGCCAATCCCGCTTTATCAAGCGGAAATTGTGCAAGCCGATGAAGGGCTTGATCTGGCGTTGATTCGCATCGCCCGCACGAACGATGGGCGATTGGTTGAACCATCGACGTTAGCGCTGCCCTTTGTCTCATTGGCAGAATCCGATGAGCCGCGCCTTGATACCACGTTGACTATCGTTGGTTACCCCAATATCGGCGATGATGCTGTTGCGGATGTGCGTGGCACGATTATCGGCTTCACTGCCGAACCCAGCGGCGGCAACCGTTCGTGGATCAAGACAAGTGCCGAAATTCCTGGCACGATGTCGGGTGGTGGTGCATACAACCAAAACGGCGAACTGATCGGCGTTCCGACGACGGCTCCCGTAACGCCTGACTCCCCCGAATCGACCTGCCTGACATTGCAGGATACCAACGGAGATGGTCAGGCAAACACCAGCGATAATTGCATACCCATCGGCGGATTGATTAATTCGCTGCGTCCGGCATCGTTCGTGCGCCCGCTGCTGCGCGCGGCGTCACTCGGTCTGGGAATCGAATTTCTCACCGCGTCGCAGCAGCAGCAGGAGACAACGGGTTCACCAACCTTTAGTGGATTATTTTTCGCGCCATCCGTCAACGAAGCTGGTTTACCGACGACGACGATTCGTTCGCTGCCATCCGGCAGCACCAGCCTGTATTTGTTCTTTAATTACGCCAATATGACATCAGAAACCGTGTACGAACTACGCGCGACAATCGACGGCATCCTCAACCCGACCTTCGGTTTATCGCCCGTTCGTTGGAGCGGTGGACGTGATGGCGGTTGGTATGTTGGGACAAGCGAGCAGCCGCTCCCCAATGGTTTGTACGATTTCACGCTGTTCATTAATGGCGTCGCGTCAGATAGCGCGCGCCTGCTCGTGGGTCCTGCAGAGCCAGCGCCATCCTTCAGCGATATCGTGTTTGGCGTTGAAGATATTCAAGGGAACATCGCTGGCAATGGTTTCGTGCTGCCTGTCGCCTCAACGGTCAGCGCCCGTTTTATTTATCGCAATATGGTCGATGGCAATGCTTGGGCTGCAATTTGGGTACGTGGTGGCGCGGAAATTCCCGGCAGCCGCGTCGAAGAAGCGTGGACATTTGGCGAACAAGGGACACGTACAATTCGCATTCAAGCGCCTTCTGGCTTGCTGCCGGGCAGCTATCGACTCGATCTCTACATTGATAACCGCCTTGCTGCGACTTCAAATCTCACGCTGGCGGGCGCACAAGACGGACGTTTCGCCCGTATTTTCGATGATACCCATTTCACGACCGCTGACAGCGTCGAAGAAGCGCGCACCGCTGCTGCTATCAACAGTTTTTCGGCACAAACCGAATCGATTTATGCCTTGTTTGATTGGCAGCTTCTCGCTCCTGATACCTTATGGACAGTGAGTTGGTACATCGACGACCAACTCTTTTTCGAGCAAACCCTACCCTGGAGCGCTTCCGAAACAGGCGAAAATTTCGTCATGCGTATTACCGGGCGCGAAAATATCCCCGATGGCACGTATCGACTCGAACTCAAATTGAATAATCTTCTGTTTGGGTCGCAATCTGCGCGCGTCGGCATCGGTCAATTGCCCATCGACCGCTTCTCCAATACATCTGGCGTGCAGATTATCGGCACGATTTTTGATACCTATACAGGCACCGGAATTTCTGGCGCGGCGATTTTCATCATCACCGAAGATTATTCGGCGGCGGACTTTTTGCGTGATTGGAATCAAACGCAGGTCTTTGCCGAAGCCATTACTGACCGCAATGGTCGTTTTGAAATCAATCGCCTGCTCCAACCTGAAATCCAGTATAGTTTTGTCATCGTCGCAGATGGCTACTTGCCTATTACTGCTGATGGCGTGCAGGTGACTCCCGACGACGAAACACTCGATATCCCAATTTATCTCACACCGGGTTGATGATGCCAAAACAACGTCTTGATCTGCTCGTTCACGAGCGAGCGCTCGCTCCTAGCCGCGAAAAAGCTCGCGCCATGATTATGGCAGGTGAAGTCATGGTTGGCGGCGAACTCGTGACTAAACCCGGCTCGCCCATCGACGATAAAGCCGAAATCACCGTCAAAAACAAACCGCCGTATGTCAGTCGTGGCGGCGAAAAATTGGCGGCAGCGCTCGCAGCATTTCCGGTTGATGTCGCAGGCTGCGTGTGTGCCGATGTCGGCGCGAGTACGGGCGGTTTCACCGACTGTTTGCTTCAGCATGGTGCAGCAAAAATCTATGCCATCGATGTCGGTTATGGACAAATTGCCATGACCTTACGTAATGACCCGCGTGTTGTCGTTATCGAGCGTACCAACGCGCGGTACCTCGAAATATTGCCCGAACCGATGCAGATTATTGTCATCGATGCGTCATTTATTTCGCTGCGGCTGCTGCTTCCCACTGTGAAGCGCTGGCTGGCGCCGTCCGCGTCGATTATTCCGCTTATCAAACCGCAGTTTGAGGCGGGCGTCAAAGATGTCGGCAAAGGTGGAGTCGTGCGCGACTCGAAAATTCACGCGCGTGTCATCGAGGAAATTTTGACATTTGCTTCCGACAGCGGTTTCACACCGCACGGCTTGATCATGTCGCCGCTCAAGGGACCGGCTGGCAACATCGAATTTCTTGCGTGGTTAGGCTGGCATCTCGATGCACTGCCTACACGCTCTATCACGCAGATGATCGAGTCGGTCGTATTATGAGCGATCAACACAAGCGCAACGTGCGCTTTCATCCAAGCGCTGAAGCGCAAGGTTTTCCCGCGCCGGACTGCTATAAATCGTCTGTTTCTGTTATACTTCTCCCCATTCAATTGAAACTGTCGGAAAACGCATGAAACGCGAAAACGTCCGTAATTTTTGTATCATCGCTCACATCGATCATGGCAAAAGCACGCTGGCAGATCGTCTCTTACAGTTGACGAACACCGTCGCCGCACGCGACATGCAAGACCAACTGCTCGACAGCATGGATTTGGAACGCGAACGTGGCGTCACCATCAAAGCCAGCGCTGTCCGCATGAACTACCGCGCCAATAATGGCGAAGATTACATTATCAACCTGATCGACACACCCGGTCACGTCGATTTCACTTACGAAGTCAGCCGTGCGCTGCAAGCCTGTGAAGGCGCGATTTTGGTGGTCGATGCCAGTCAAGGCATCGAAGCACAAACGCTCGCCAATGTCTATCTCGCGCTTGAACAAGACCTGGAAATTATTCCAGTCATCAATAAGATCGACCTCCCTGCTGCTAATCCTGATGTTGTCGCGGCAGAAATCGAAACATTGATCGGGTTTCCGGCTGATCAAATTCTGCGAATCTCCGCCAAATCGGGCATCGGCGTTCAGGATGTACTGGAAGCCGTTGTCGCGCGCGTCCCGCCCCCAGAAGGCGACCCTGAAGCGCCGCTCCGCGCACTGGTATTTGACTCGCATTATGACGTGTATAAAGGGGTAGTCGCCTACGTCCGCATCGTCGATGGTATGCTCAACGCGCGGCAGCCGCTCAAGCTCATGGTCACGGACGCTAAATTTGAACCCGTTGAAATCGGTGTTTTTCATCCGCGTATGCAAACGATTGCATCGCTTGGCGTCGGTGAAGTCGGCTATGTCGCCACCGGATTTAAGACCGTTCGCGAATGTCGCGTCGGGGATACGATAACCTATGCGCTTAACGGCACGACTGAACTGCTGCCCGGTTACAAGCAGGTCAAGCCGATGGTGTTCGCAGGTATTTACCCGACCGACAACGATGACTACACCGAATTACGCGACGCGCTCGAAAAATTGCAGCTCAATGACGCCTCGCTCGTGTACGAGCCAGAAACATCACAAGCACTCAACTTTGGCTTTCGCGTTGGTTTCTTGGGTTTATTTCATATGGATATCGTTCAGGAACGCCTGGAACGTGAATACGATCTCGATATTTTGGCGACCGCGCCAAGTGTGGAATACGAGATCATCATGCGCGATAACGAAGTCATTCACATCGACAGCCCTGCCGGACTGCCTGATCCAAGTGGTATCTCAGAAATTCGTGAACCGTGGATGAAAATCCAGCTTTTTACGCCCGATAGCTATATTGGCGCGTTGATGGAGTTGGTCAAGAAAAAACGCGGTGTTTACCTCAATATGGAATATATCGACAAGACGCGCGTGATTTTGACCTATCGGCTGCCGCTTTCTGAACTGATCGTCGATTTTTACGACAAACTCAAAAGCATCACCAAAGGCTATGCCAGCTTGGATTATCAGTTTGACTCGTATCAGACCGAAGATTTGGTCAAGCTCGATATTCTTGTCAACAATGAGCCAGTCGATGCATTAGCGATCATCGTCCACAAAGATGATGCGTATCATAAAGGTCAAAAACTCGTCAGCCGTTTGAAAGACCTGATCCCACGCCAAATGTTCGCCGTGCCAATTCAGGCTGCCGTCGGCAAGAAAGTTATTTCGCGTGCTGATGTTAAAGCGGTGCGTAAAGACGTGTTGTCCAAATGCTATGGCGGCGATATCACCCGTAAGAAAAAACTGCTTGAAAAGCAGAAAAAAGGCAAGAAGCGCATGAAGATGGTCGGCTCGGTCGAAGTGCCGCAAGAAGCCTTCATGGCGCTGCTCAGCCTCGATGATGGCGAATAACCCCCATCATTTAAATAATCCGCGCGGGCATGGCAGCGCCATGCCCGCCTTCACGCCCGTTATTTCCTTAAATTCATCAACGCCGCCCGCGCCTGCTCTGCGAAATCGTCGCCCCGCCCCGTGTACAACACCTCATCACCGATTAAATGTATATTCACCGTGATATCGTCAACCATAATCGTCGCGCGTCGCTCATCGAGTGACAGCCAACCATAGTCAGCATTCAACGGCGACGATAGTGCGGCGACGAATACACCGCCCTCTAATGCGATGTGATAGGCGGGCGCATAAACAGAATCACTCACCGTCACCGCATCGAAATTAAACGCGACTTTGCCGACCGCTTCGACGTAGTCGATACTGGAGAACGGCGCGTGTAAAATCGCCATTGTATCGCCGTTCGCGTTGACATACGGAACTGTGCGTTCGAGTGCCACCGCACCCGCCGCACCTAACGCTAAATACGCCGCGAAATCGAAGACATAAGCGCATACCAGATCGCGGGTCGCGTTGATGATTGCTTTGGCGAACGGCAAGAACGGATCGTCATAGCGTTGAATTGGAAGCGGCATTCGCAGCAAGCGCGGCGCGACGAACAGCGCAATCTCGGAGTTTTTTGCTTGCTGAATCGCTGCCAATCGGGTCGCGAACGTGGTCATGCCCGCGCTTCTTTCGCCAGCCGCCATGCCATCGACATACCCCATGTCCCCGTCCATAACTGTGCCATTTCGGTCGCACCGCCGAACCCATACGAGCGCGACATCGTTTTCCCGCGTACATGTACGGCAATCGCGCTCCCCTCCTGGTTATCGGCGCGGTCTTGTGCTTCATCTGGCTGACACACCACCGCGATCCCGACATCGACGCCGTTTTGCGTCGCCACATTCTCTGCCGCGCGCTCCGCAAGTTGGCGCAGCGTGAGTGGCTCAGAAACATCAAGCGCCGATTGAAGTACAGATGGGTTTGGATACGCGACTACCTGACGCAGTAGATCATCGGTGCTGTCTACGCCGCGCACGCGCAAACTGATCACGGGCTCAATCCCCGTCTCGCAAATTGCTAACGTCATGCCGTGCGCGCTTAATACATTGACGAGTGCTTGCTCAATCGTCCCTTGATCGACCGCAAAAATGTATGGCTCAATGCGTGTGCGTAACTCGACTTCAACAAGCGCGATCATTGCATCGGCGTCAGCTTCGCTGTCCGCTTTTGCTGTGATGCGTACATCAACTTGTCCGGTGTGCGCTGCCAGCCCAACGGTCGGGTTTGACGCTTCGAGCGCTGCCTGACCGATCAACTCATCCAACGCGCTCTCACCAATGCCTGCTGTTTTCAATACGCGCGCCTTGATGATCTTGCCGCCAAGCTGATATTTTTCAATCAAATAGGGAATCACGTTCTCGGTCATCAAATATTTCATCTCGCGCGGCACTCCCGGTAGGCTGATCACCACGCTATCGCCCTGTTCGACCATAAAGCCTGGTGCTGTACCGACCGGATTTTCGATGACCCGCGACGCATCAGGCAGAAATGCCTGCCGTCGGTTGTTTTCGGTCATCTGTACCCGAAACCCTGCGAAGCGTGCAGCAATTGCGTCAAGCAAATCCTGATGAAAAGTCAGCCCGCGATCTGTTGCCGCCGCCACTGACTGCCGTGTCATATCGTCAATCGTGGGACCTAAACCTCCACAGGTGATAATCACCTGTGCCCGTTCGAACGCTATCTTGATTGCGGATTCGATGCGCCGTTCGTTATCGCCTACCGAGGTCATGAAATAAAGGTTGATCCCAATATCACGCAGCGCTCGCGCAATGTAGACCGAATTGGTATCTGTAATTTCGCCGAGCAGGATTTCCGTGCCAATGGCGATGATCTCTGCATGAACGTCGGTGGTCATGAATATCTCCCGCCTGTATTTTGCGTCATTGTGTCACCACAGAGTGAGAAAATTTTGCATTTCCGGCTGCACACTTTATAATCTTTTTTCAGATGCCGATTTGGCACGAACGCAAGATATTTGTGCAAGTTGAACAATAGTTCGTTTGAAGTGTACAATTCTTCTCATTCTATCTGCTTTCGGAGGTATTAAAGTGTCGAGTGTCAGTTTCCGGAACGTTTTCAAGCGCTATCCGGGCAACCCTACCCCTTCCGTTAAAGAGTTAAATATCGAAGTTCCTGATAAAGAATTTTTAGTTCTCGTCGGTCCCTCTGGCTGCGGTAAATCGACCACCCTGCGTATGTTAGCGGGTTTGGAAGAAATCAGCGACGGCGAAATCCTGATTGGAGATCGTATCGTCAACAATGTCGCGCCGAAAGACCGCGATATTGCGATGGTGTTCCAAAGTTATGCGCTCTACCCTCATATGACCGTTTACGACAACATGGCGTTTGGTCTGCGTCTGCGTAAGACACCGAAACAAGTTATTGACGAGCGTGTGCGCGAAGCCGGCAAAAGTCTTGGCATCGAACATCTGCTCGACCGCCGCCCACGTCAGCTTTCGGGTGGACAACGTCAGCGTGTCGCCGTCGGTCGTGCGATTGTTCGTGAACCGTCGGTCTTCTTGATGGACGAGCCGCTCTCCAACCTGGATGCTAAACTTCGTGTCGAAGCCCGTTCTTTCATCAGTAAGCTGCACCAGCGTCTTGGCACCACGTTCATCTACGTCACCCATGACCAGGTGGAAGCCATGACGATGGGGACGCGTATCGCTGTCATGAGTGTCGGTGAACTTCAGCAGCTAGATACACCGTATAACCTGTATCACAACCCGCGCAACGTCTTTGTCGCTGGCTTCATTGGCAGCCCATCGATGAATTTCTTCGATGCGCTGCTCAAGAACATTGATGGTCGTTTGGTCATCGAACTCAACGATTTCCAACTTGCCATCCCCGCGAGCCGCACAGATCCGCTCAAAGCGTACGCGGGCAAGCGTGTTGTGTTCGGCATTCGCCCAGAAGACATCCATGACATGGGCTTCCTGCCGAGCGGTATCACCCCCGCCACCATCGAAGCCAACGTCGATGTCGTTGAACAGATGGGCAATGAAATGATCCTGTATCTCGAAAATGGCGGCAAGACCTTCATCGCCCGTACCGACCCACGCACAGGCGCGCGCATTGGTCAGCGTTTGGACGTCGCGTTGAATATGGATAACGTCCATATTTTTGACGCGGATACGCAAGCGTCAGTGATGTTTGAATATAAGGTGCAGCAAACCGAACGCGCTGCCGTTTAACCGTCAACGTAAGATTTAATCGAAAAAGCCGTCCAGCTTATGGGCGGCTTTTTTAATTCCCTGCTCACGCCATACCGTTACACTGTCTTTCTATGTCATCGACCAACCAAAGGATGCGCGCCGTGAAGATCACCACCTACATGCAAGAGAACGTCTTTGACGAACTCCACGCGGAATGGAATGATCTGGTCACGCGCAGTGCCTCGAACACCATATTCAGCACATGGGAATGGCAATCGACATGGTGGAAGCATTATCAGCCGGGTGATCTGCACATCGTTGCGTGTCGTGATGACGCCGATACGCTGATTGGCATTGGTGCGTGGTTCGTTCATGATGTCGAAGGCGAGCGTGTTTTGCGAACGATTGGCTGCGTCGATGTCACCGATTACGTCGATCTAATCGTGGATCACGCTCATCTTGATGCGGTTCACGCCGAATTCGCGGCTTATCTTAGCGATAACCGCCGCTACTTCGACCGCATCAATTTGTGTAACATCCCAGAGGCGTCCCCGACCTGTGCAGGCTTTCCACGATTGCTCGAATTACGCGGGTTTAACGCCGAACTCGTCGTTCAGGAAGTTTGCCCTATCATTCAACTCCCCGCTGATTGGGAAACCTTTCTCAATTCACTTGATAAAAAAGAGCGTCACGAAATACGCCGCAAAATACGCCGCGCCGAAGGCGAAGCCGCGATTGAAGTGCTGATCGTTGATGAATCGCACGACCGCGAACACTGGTTCGCGCAGTTCATCGCACTCATGCGTGCCAGCCATCCAGAAAAGGCGAAATTTCTGGATGACCCGCAAAACCTCGCCTTTTTTCAAGCCATCCTGCCGTTAATCTATGAGAATGGCTGGCTAAAACTCAGCTTTCTCATCGTCGATGGCACGCCAAGTGCTGCATACTGCGACTTTGATTATGATCAGCGGATTTTGGTTTACAACTCAGGCTTGCTCCCAGACAAAAACGCACATCTTAGTACTGGCATCGTCCTGCTTGCTTACAACATCCGCCGCGCAATCGAAACTGGGCATCACATTTTCGACTTTTTGCGTGGCAACGAAACGTATAAATACCGCATGGGCGGACAAGATACGCGCGTCTTCAAGCTCAAAGCGCAGTAGCCGACCAAAAATCATCGAGCGCATCCGCGACGCCCTGCATTTGTTCGAACTGTGGCAGCCCTTTTGTCGGCGCGACGCGCGTGGCGTGCCAATTGGTGTGATTCTCTAGCATCATCGGCAGCATATCGAAGCGCACATTCGGGTCGCGGTCATAAATCACGAGGACAGGCTGCGTGAGTTTCTCGTAAACATCATGACGAATTGTCGGCGTGAACAACTGTCCACTGACAAAATAGAGGGGTGCGTGCCGCGCCCCGCCCTGATGTGTCGTCAAGTATGCATATTCGTTCAAACCGACATCGGTCTGTCCCTCAAAGTTCTTCGCCAGAAAGAACTGAATACTCTGACGAGTGCCAAGTAAATCATAAAGCGCTTGGCCCCACAACGGGACCGATAAAACCCGATGGATGTTATCGCTGACGTTCGATTGCCGGGCGTTCTGCGAACTCATCGAATTTTGCCGCGCCGAAAACCCTGTCGGTGAGATCAACGTTAGCGAGTGAACTAAATCGGGGCGTTGATGCGCCGCCATCGCTGCGAATTCCCCTCCGAGCGACAGCGCGATCACATCGGCAGGTTCACCAATCTTTTCTAACAACGTGATGATCGCCTGCGCGTATAAAGTCGGACTGAATACGCGGTTAGCGCGTTCAGAAAACCCGAAACCAGGTAAATCAAGCGCGTAGACCGGTCGTTTTCCGCGATAGTGCTCGAAAATCGGACGCATTTCATACGCACTGCCCGCTGCATTAATGCTGTGGATCAATACCAGCGGCGTCCCCGACCCACTCGTATCGACATAATAAGATAAAAATCCAGCTTCACGATTGTTATATCGTTTCTGTTCTGCTGGAATTGCGGGTGGCAGCGGCACGTTATGATCGATGCCCAGAGCGCTGTAAACGAGCCAGCCGCCGACTGCCCCGACCACCGACCACCCAAGAATACCGCCGCGTCCGCGTCGTTGATTTGTCATATTGTGTAATACCCTTTCAGACCTTTTTAGGTTATGGCTATAATCCTAATCGCTGTCGTTCAATAAAGGGCAGCTTCTCACCATTTACCAAGAGGCTAAACGTGTTTCCACGCGGATTCCCGCCCCATCCACCGTATACGACCACTTTAATCCCGACTCCCATTCGTCTCAACGCGCATCCGGCTTTTGCTGGACATGGCGTTGTCATTGCGTTTATAGACTCGGGATTTTACCCCCACCCCGATTTGGGCGATCGTGTTCTTACACATATCGATGCGTCGGATGCGCGCATCACCGAAGGACGCCGTTTTGCCCGCCCGATGTGGTATAGCTGGCATGGACAAATGACCAGCGTGATTGCGTGCGGCGATGGAAGTAGCTCTGATGGCTTTTATCGCGGCATCGCATCACGCGCCGAAATGGTCTTGGTCAAGGTCAGCACGACCAGCAAACAAATTCGTGAACCCGATATTTTGCGCGGCATGAACTGGCTGATTGCCCATCATCGCCGCTTCAATGTGCGCATCGTCAATATTTCGGTCGGCGGCGATGCACCCAGTGCCGACCCCGATCACCCGCTGTATCGCGCAGTGCGCACCTTGATCGATCAAGGTGTAACGGTCATCGTTGCAGGTGGCAACAGTCCGTCTTTTCCACTGGTGCCGCCCAACAGCGCGCCTGAAGCGATTGCTATTGGCGGTTACGATGACGAAAATTCGCTCGATGTCGCAGATTGGCGTCTTTATTCCAATAGTTATGGTCATGCCTACGAGGGCACGCCAAAACCGGATGTATTAGCGCCCGCCGCGTGGATTCCCTCTCCGATATTACCCGGCACATTCGTCGAACGTGAAGCGCGTTGGCTTGCACCGCTGCTTGATCTGGCGGATGGTGATTTCGATGGCTTGCGCGATATTCTCAAGCGTGGGTGGCGTGATCTTGGATTGACTCGCGTGGAAGCCGACGCCCCCGATGAAAGTGTCCGCCTCAAACTGCTAGAACATATCCGCGAACATAAAATCGTTGACTCTCAGCATCAATATGTGGGCGGAAGCTCTGTTTCTGCCGCAATCGCCACCAGCATCGTGGCACAAATGCTCGAAGCAAATACTCGTTTGACTCCCCTTGAGATTAAGGCTATTCTCATCCGCACGGCAAAACGTTTACCGTACGCGCCAATCGAGCAGCAAGGTGCGGGCGTCATCGATGCCAGCGACGCGGTTTCTGCCGCCGAAGCGTTTAACCAAGCCAATAGAAACCTAGCGAAGCAGCCATGAACCGTGAGTATCACCGTTGGTACAGCCCTTCCCTCAGCCGAGAGATGGATTTGCTTGTTTTCGGTCATGCAGGGGCGCGAGTACTCGTGTTTCCATCATCGATGGGGCGCTTTTACGAATGGGAAGATCGCGGCATGATTGGTGCGCTCAGCCACCAGATTGAAAATGGCTTGCTCCAGCTCTACTGCGTCGATAGCGTTGATAGCGAAAGCTGGTACTGCTGGTGGGCGCAGCTCGGCGGACGCGCGTGGCGTCATCAGCAGTATGACAATTACCTCTATCACGAAGTGCTGCCGCTGAGCGAAACCAAAAACTGGACGCCCTATTTAATCACCGTCGGTGCAAGTTTCGGCGCGTATCACGCCATGAACTTTGGACTCCGTCACCCTGAAAAAGTGAACCGTATTATTGGTTTAAGCGGCTTATACGATATCGGTCGTCTTACGCGCGGCTACACCGATGATAATGTATATTTCAATAACCCAATGGCGTTCATCGCCAATGAGCATTCTCATGAACGGCTCGAACTCATGCGCCGTCAGGATATCATCATGGCGACGGGCACCGACGACCGCTTAATCCACAGCGCGCGCGATATGTCCGCTGTTTTGTGGAATAAAGGCATCGGCAACGCACTGCGCGAATGGAACGGCTGGAATCACGATTGGCCCTACTGGATGCAAATGACGCTGGCTTACATCGGCGGTCATGATTAACACGCTGTTATATTAAAACGGTAACTACGGAAATAAATTGCGATAAAATCTCCCGTGATTGTTGGTACTTAGGCACAAAACAGAAATGAGGCTGCTGCCATGCCCAACGAACCCCTGAAAATTGGCTTGCTGGTCGGGCGCGAATGGTCGTTCCCGCCTGCCTTCATCGAAGAAGTCGCCCGTCGTGATCAAGGTGTGGTCGCGGAATACGTTAAGCTCGGCGGCACACGCATGGACGAGCCAATCCCATATCGTGTCATTGTTGACCGCATTTCGCATGAAGTCCCTTACTACCGTACTTATCTTAAACAAGCCGTCTTGCAGGGCATCAAGGTCATCAATGACCCGTTTATGTGGACAAGCGACGATAAGTTTTTCGGCGCGGCGCTCGCAACCAGTCTCGGCGTTGCCTCACCCAAGACTTTGGCACTGCCGAACAAACAGTATGTTCCCGGTATCAACCCCAGTGAAAGCCTGCGCAACTTGATGTATCCCCTTAACTGGGATTGGATTGCCGAACACATTGGGATGCCCTGTGTCCTCAAAGACGCGCATGGCGGCGGCTGGCGCGATGTCTACATCGTCCATTCGCTCAGCGAACTGATCTGGCGCTATGACCAATCAGGGTTGCTCACCATGATCGTGCAAGAGTTCATCGAATGGGATAATTACGCGCGCTGCATGTGTCTGGGGCAAGACGAAATTTATGTTATGAAATACGATCCACGCATCCGCGTTTATCATGAACAGCATGATTTTGCCCCTGCCTTGTACGAACGCATCGTCGGAGACTCGCTCAAGCTGGTCAAAGCGTTGGGTTATGATATGAACACGGTCGAATATGCCATCCGCGATGGTATTCCGTATGCGATTGATTTCATGAATCCCGCCCCAGATATGGACGTGAATTCGCTCGGTCGTCGTCACTTCGATTGGATGGTTTCGCATATGGCGGATTTGACTATCAAACTGGCGACATCCGGCGCAGCCACAGGCACACGCTATGACTGGTATGCCATGACCCAGAAACCATCCGCTCCACCGTCGGAGCAGTCATCATGATTAGCAAGGCGATAGACCGCTATCACAGCTTGATTACGGAACAAATCGCCTACGATATCGAAGGTGCCCTCAATACCGAACTTCTTCGGCGACGCTGTTACTTTGGCACACGCCCACTGTGCACAGTACTGCGTCCTCATTTTTACGAAGCCGACGATTATGCGTATCTGAAAGCACAGACCGAGGTCTTGCTGCGCGCCTTCCGCAAGACGCACGATGCGTGTATGCGCGATGGTGAGTTGCGCGCGCAGCTCGATTTAGAAGCCTACGAAGAAGCGTTGTTCAGTCTCGACATCGGTTATGAAGTACCGTGGACAACCTCGCGCCTCGATTCGTTCTATCATCCCGAAACACGCATGTTGCAATTCGTAGAGTACAACGCCGAAACGCCAGCGGGCATGGCATACGAAGACCAATTAGCCGAAGCCTTTTTAGGACTCGATATCGTCAGGCAGTTCAGCAAGCATTATGTGCTGCGCCGATTCTCGATGTGCGAAGGCTTGCTTGGGTCGCTCGAATATATTTACCGCCAATATGGTGGCAGCGAGACACTGCAAATCGGCATCATCGATTGGGCAGACGTGCCCACCCTAAACGAACACGAATTGTGCAAACAATATTTTGAAACCCACGGCGTCCGTACGATTCTGGCTGACCCGCGCGCCCTTGAATATCGCGATGGTCGTTTATGGGCAGGTGATTTTCGCATTGATTTAATTTACAAACGCGTGCTGTGCAGCGAACTCATCGCACGCATGGGTATGGATAACCCGATTGTGCGCGCCGTTCGCGACCATGCCGTTTGCATGTCGAATGCGTTCAGCGCCAAGCTCATGGCGAAAAAAGCCAGTTTCGCTATGATCAGTGACGAACGTAACGCGCACCTGTTCAGCGCCCAGGAACGCGCCGCCATTGACGCACATATTCCTTGGACGCGTCGCGTGCAAGACCGCAAAACACTGTTTCACGGTCAAGAGATTGAACTCCTCTCTTACCTCGCGGACAACCGCGATAACTTTGTCCTTAAACCCAATGATGAGTATGGGGGTAAAGGGGTCGTGATCGGTTGGGAATGCTCACCAGAAAATTGGGACGAAACCTTACGCTATGCGCTGACCACTCCTTATGTGGTGCAAGAGCGCGTTCAAGCCGCCTATGAAGACTTTCCGTCGATTTTAGACGGACGTTTCGATGTAAGCTATCGCCTTGTCGATGCGGATCCGTTCATTTTTTTTGGGAACAGTACCAATGGCTGCCTTACGCGCCTGTCATCGAGCGCATTACTCAATGTGACGGCGGGGGGTGGTTCAGTGGTGCCGACATTCCTGGTCTATCCGCGCTGATTTTCTCAGATACGTAATATTGGCGTCAATTCGTGCGACAATAGTGCATCACAACATGCACGAGGAATAGGCACATGATCTCCGATCCATCGATACAAGCGAACGGGCTGGAAATGCCCGACGCGCCGATGATCCACGACAACATTCTAGGGACGATGGGCAATACACCGCTCGTGCGGCTTAATCGGGTGGCAAACGGGGTACGCGCGCAAATCGTCGCCAAAGTTGAGTATTTCAACCCCGGTGGCTCGGTCAAAGACCGCATCGGCATTCAAATCATCGAAGACGCCGAACGGACAGGCAGGCTCAAACCGGGTGGTACGGTCGTCGAATCGACTTCCGGCAATACAGGCGTCGGTCTGGCAATCGCTGCTGCTATCAAGGGTTACAAAACGGTTTTTGTTTTGCCCGATAAAATGTCGGATGAAAAGATTCGTGTGCTGCGCGCGTATGGTTCGCGCGTCGTCGTCACGCCAACCAATGTTGAGCCCGATGATCCGCGCAGCTATTACAGCGTCGCTCGTCAAATTGTGGCTGACACGCCGAACAGTATTCTCGCCAATCAATATCACAACCCGGTCAACCCGCTCACCCATGTGCTGACGACGGGTCCTGAAATATGGCGACAGACCGCTGGACAAATCGATGTATTCATCGCGGGGATGGGAACTGGGGGTACGATCACTGGCGTCGGGCGTTATCTCAAATCGATGAACCCCAAGATTCAAATCGTCGGCGCTGATCCGGTCGGGTCGATCTTGCACGACTATTTTTATACGGGGAAAATGACCGAAGCACACAGCTATAAAGTCGAAGGCGTGGGTGAAGATTTCATCCCATCGGTCTACGATTTCAGCGTGGTCGATGACGTTGTGCGCGTCAACGACAAAGAGTCATTCTTAATGACTCGTCGTCTGGTGCGCGAAGAAGGTATGTTGATCGGCGGATCGTGCGGCTTAGCGGTGGCGGCTGCGCTCAAATATGCCGCTGAGCGCGACCTTGGCGAAGATAAGATGGTCGTTGTCCTGCTGCCCGACAGCGGCACACGCTATCTCAGCAAAATCTTTGACGACAACTGGATGCGCGAAAACCGCTTTTTGGAAAACGAATGGCTTGATACACGCGTTTCGACGGTGCTGGAACGCAAACCACACCGCGATTTGATACTCGCGCGTCATGACGAGTCGGTCAGCGATGTAATCGCCAAGATGAAACAGAGCGACGTCTCCCAGCTTCCGGCGGTCGGCGACGAAGAACGACTACTCGGCTTGGTCACTGAAGTCAACATGCTCAATTTTCTGCTCAACGGCGGCGCATCTGATACGCCTATCGCCCAAGCGCATGTCATCGACGACAACATTCCGGCGCTTTCGCCCGAAACACCCATCGAGGCAGTCATGAGCGTATTCGGGACAAGCCCTGTTGTCCTTGTCACCGAACGCCGTGCCGAAAAACTGCATCCCGTGGTCACGGGAATCATCACGAAAATCGACTTGCTTGATTTCCTGGCGAACCGCACCACGAGCTAAGCGTTTTAATGAGGGCGGGTTTCAAGCCCGCCCTGTTACATCAACGCCACGCGCAAATCGTCGATCAGGTCATCGACATGTTCGATGCCAACGCTCAAGCGCACCAGCGCGTTGGGTACTGCGATAGGACTGTTGGCAGTGCTGGCGTGCGTCATGCTGTAGGGGTGTTCAATCAAGCTTTCGACGCCCCCCAAACTTTCCGCCAGGGCGAACAATTTGGTGCGCGATACCATCTCGCGTGCATATTCCGAACTTTCCAGAATCATGCTGATCATGCCGCCGGGGAGTTTCATTTGCCGCCGCGCTAATTCGTATTGTGGATGACTTTCCAAGCCGGGATACATAACCTGTTGTACGCGCGGATGGTCTTCTAAGAACTGCGCGATTTTGAGCGCGTTTTCGCTGTGCCGTTCGATGCGTACCCCAAGCGTTTTGATGCCCCGCATTACCAAAAAGCAATCCATTGGTCCCGGTACTGCGCCAATGGCATTTTGTAAAAACTTGAGCTGCTTATATACAGCTTCGTCGTTGAGCGCGACTAACCCACCCACCGCATCGCTGTGACCGCCAAGATATTTCGTACTGCTGTGCATGACGATATCCGCGCCCAACATCAAGGGCTGTTGAATCGCGGGACTTGCGAACGTATTATCGACCGCAACGAGTACGCCTTCTGGCGCGGATGCCGCCAGCGCCGCGATATCCGCCAGCGCCATGAGTGGATTCGTCGGCGTTTCCAGCCATAACAAACGTGTTTGCGGTGTATACGCCGCGCGTACTGCATCGAGATCGGTCAGATCGACCCAACTAAAGAGCAGTCCGTAGCGCGCGATAATACGCTCGAATAAGCGATACGTGCCGCCGTATACGTCGTTGCCAACGACAACATGATCGCCTGGATTGAATAAGCGCAAAATCGTATCGATGGCGGACATTCCACTGCTGAACGCCAAGCCGTAGCGCCCACCTTCCAGCGCCGCGATTAAATCCTGAAGTGCGCGCCGCGTCGGGTTATCGGTGCGGCTGTATTCATAACCCTGGTGTTCACCCGGCGCACTCTGTACATATGTTGAGGTTTGATAGATCGGCGTCATAATCGCGCCAGTCGTTGGGTCAGGCGCCTGCCCCGCGTGGATTGACAATGTCTCTAAGCGATACGATTTTTCCATGATGCGCCTTTCTAGCGATATTGCACTTCGATATCATCGGTTTCAAAACGCCGACGATAACAAGGTTCACAGATCGAGTAACGGTAATTTGCAGCCAACGGACGCCCACACTGAGCGCAGCGTTTTGCAGTATCCAATCGTTCTAGCAGCGCGGTATCGATACGTTCTGACCACGAAGTGCGTTCGAATCGCACATGGTCACCTTCTGGCGCGAACTGCATGAATTCTGGACGGTTTGATAGCCAAAGATAGATATCGGCGCACGATACACAGCTCTCGATTAATTCAAGGTCACTGGAACTGGTTACGGTATCGGGGGCATCAGGTGGCATTGGCATCGGCTTGGAGGATAAAATCGCGCGCGCACACTGATACCAATACGGGCGCGTACTCTGGCGCGTCGGCGCGTTGATAAGTTTCATCGCGGTCGCCAAACCAAGATAATCAACTTCTGCATCGGTCAACATCCGTGCCAGTTCGATGCGCTCGCCCAAATCTGCCGTCTTGATCGCGTTACGCAGAAAATCGGGAACCGATTGTAAAGACGCCCACTGTCCAAGTTTTTCAGACAAGCTGCCGGGGATCATTTCCAGATCAGCGACCGATGGCGCGACGCGCGCGTGCGTCAAGCTCGTTTGCGGCGCGTTGAATAACTGACGGACAAGGCTAAGATCGCGCTTGTTGAGCGCACCTAAAAAGCCACCTTCCGACAAACCGAAACGTCCGGCTCGACCGCCGATTTGCTGAACTTCGCTGGGCGTTAGAACGCGCACTTTTTTGCCATCAAACTTCTGCAATTCGTAAAAACATACGTTATCGGCAGGTAGGTTCAGCCCCATACCGACGGCGTCAGTCGCGACACAAAGTTCGGTCTGACCACTAGCGAATCGATCCGCTTGTTTGCGCCGGACTTCTGGCGGCAGGTTGCCGTAAATGACTGAAACAGACCGTTTCAGCCGCTCTAGTTCGGTCTTGAGGTGCAGCACGCTTTGACGTGAAAACGCGACCAGGATTGTACGCGGGGGCAAGTCGCGCAGTGACCAGCTTTTTTCGGCAACCTTGATGGGGGTGAGCCGTTCGTGCTGCACAATTTCATATGGTAGCGCAGCGGCTTTCGCCATCTGCTCGATCAATTCTTGTGCAGTAGGTGGGCAAATGATCCGAATTTCTGGCGCTTCCGCCTCCATAATCGCACGCGTCCATGCCCATCCACGATCCGCGTCCGCCAGCATTTGCGCTTCATCGACGATGACCACAGCGCCGCTGCGCTGTGGGTTAAACATTTCGATGGTCGCCGCGGTGATGGTCGCACCGGGAATATGGATGTGTTCTTCGCCAGTTAGCAAATTACACAGCACGCCACGCCGATTCAAGCGATCGAAAATCTCAAATGCCAGTAAGCGCAATGGCGCGAGATACCAGCCGCTTTCTGCGTTCGCCAGCGCATCGAGCGCCAGATGGGTCTTACCGCTGTTCGGTGGTCCTACGTGAATCGTGATGTGCTGGTCAGCGCGCCCATCGTGCTGCCATGTTGGAAACGCAGCGACCAGGCGCGCGCGGAGTTCATCGCGTTCGCGTCGTTCGCGCTGGCGATGTTCTTGCTGGACACGCCGTTCGTCACTAATCGCGCGCTCCTGCGCTTCGATTCGTTCCATGCGCACGCTGCGCCGTGTTTCGGTTTGCTGACTGAGCAGCGCACGAAATTGACTTAACGTATCGGGCAATCCCCAACGCCCTCGCACATCACCCCAGCGCGGTGTGCCCTTATCGATCTTGGCGCGAAACAGCCGTTTTCGGATGGCAGGATACGGAATATTTAAGACGGCGGCAATCTCGCGGATTTTGACGACCTCAAATGCCGCGATCTGGTCGAGATAGTTGGCATCCCCTAATGCTGTTTGAACATCGGCAGCAGCAATTCTTGAAATGCCATCTGGGTCGATAAAATTGCTCATGCGCCCTTCGTGAATGGCGCGCCCCAGCGTTTCTTCCGCGATTCCGAGCTGATGCGCTGCCGTTCGCAGCGTGTATGACCGCGCCAACACGCGCAACCGCCGTGAGGTTCCATCATGTGCGTCGTCGCGCACAAAGTCACCGGCAAGCTGGAGCGCCGTCTCCCACTGTTCGTCATCAATTTTCAAGGTTTTCGAAGCGATTTGAAGCGCCGCATCTGCATCGGCGGTTGCTAAACGAACCCACTCAATTATCGGCGCGTCTTCATATGCTTGAATAGTGAACGCTGTGATACCGCCCAATGTCAGCGCTGACTTGACATCCTGTACGAGAAAACGCTCATTAAGTTCGACAACTGCGGATGCGTTTCCCAGCTTATTTTCGAGATACGCAATAATAGCATCACGCAGCGGTATAAAGCGCTGTTTTTGAATGATGTCTTCGATTGTGGACACGCTCAACAAAAGCGGGTCAAAAATGAATTCATCCAATTGATCAAGCGCACCAGCATGAACGAGATTCCACAAAATCGGTTGATCATCAGTCATCGCTGCAACTTGTGCAGGCGTCAAATAGCCGCGATGCTCCACCATTACCGCGAAAATATGCGCGTAAATGGGATCGCCAAACTGACGTTCACGCCGCTGGTGCTGATCCCAAATCGTCAATTGTGCAAACTTGCCATCACCGTTCATCACGGGCAGCGACGGATGACACCAGTCTGTCAATGTACTCAACCGTTGTTCGTTCAGGCGCGTAAGGTCATAGACAAAATGACCTTTGTAGCCTATTTTACGCTGGTCGATGGCTTGCTTTACTGCTTCATAGCCATGCGCACCGTTTGTGCGTTGATCCACCAATTTTCGTCGATGAATGAAGCCCTCAGGGATACGCGCGAGAATTTCTATCGTCAAATCGGGGCTTAAAATCGGTTTTACCATGTTTTATTCACCAGAAAACAAAAACGCTCACCTCATGGAGTGAGCGCTGCTGTGCTCCATACGGGATTCGAACCCGTGTTTTAGCCTTGAGAGGGCTGCGTCCTAGGCCTCTAGACGAATAGAGCATAGATTAAATTGTAGCATATAACATCGTGTCATCAATGGTCGGCTGTTACCGCTTTCTGCTGCCGATTGCGCCCAGAGGGATTCGAACCCCCGGCACTTGGTTCCGAAGACCAATGCTCTATCCGCTGAGCTATGAGCGCGCACTATTTTAGGATCATAACACGCAATCGTTTATCGAGCAACTTGTGTTTGCAGCAGCCTTAAATTCTGCTCAACCACGATTAAGCCCACGCGGTCTTTTAATATATGCAAAGCTGCTTGGGCTTGTTTCAGACTGCGACTCGCTTTTGCGTATTGACCTAAATGAATATATATCGCCCCCAGGTTACTTCGCGCGCGCGCCAGCGTCAAAACGTCACCACTTTTTTCCGCATTGATCAAACTGAGTACGCAATGACGCCGCGCACGTGCATAATCACCAAGCTGGTCATACATACGTCCTAGCAGCATATGCGCGGACGCAAGCTGTCCCGGCGACACGGTTGGCGTATTTAAGCACACTTCAAGCAGCAATTGGCAACGAGCCCATTTATCAATCAGCAAATATGCTTCCGCCAGGAGTAAATTTCGTTCGGGCGTCTCCTCCTGGTCATTTAACAACGATGGAATTTCATGTGGTCTGTTACGATCCAACGCGATTCGCGCTTGTTCAAAGGCGATTTGTGGGCGCAAATGTGGCGCACGACGCGCGGCGTTGTCTGCGCGCTGGAGCAATGCGTAAGCGAGTTCATAACGCCCGCGATAACGTGACAAAATCGCAATCTCAATCAATGTTTCGGCATGTCCGTTGCTTCCATTGGCGACACTATCATTATGTAAGCGGTGTTCGAGCTGTAATTCTGCGGCATCCCACTCCCCCAAACGACGTAGACAGGCACAGTACGCCAGATGCAATGATACCCATCGCGTTAGGTCGGGGATCGCTTCTAAAATTAGCTTCCAAACCGTCGCATATCCCGCTCGAATACCTTCAGACGCCAAATGTTCGCACCATTCATACCGTTGATTATTCGCCAGTTTGTCACTGTGCACTGTCAGCAAATGTTGAATAAATGGCAAAATCGCTGTCGATCGCACATACACGTCTGTATTCAAAGACGCGATCAGTACGTTTAACGTGTTATCGACTTTGCCGCCTTGCCCCCATTCACCGATAACATACCCTGCCGCCCCATGTGCCATCACATAAGTTTCATCGTCGTTGATAGTCGCATCAAGGATGTGAGTATGTCGAAGATCTGTGATTGCGCTTTCAACGTCGCGATGCAGCCATCGCTTCAAATCGGTAAGCGCAGCCGTTTGCAGTGCTGCAAGGGCGATTGCCACCCACGTTAGGCGAGCATTATCGGATAGACCATTGAACAGCTCTTGATACAGCGAACCGTGGATGTGTTGTTGAATAGCGTGCCACGAAAACGCACTCAATTGTTGACACGCCATCAACAAAGCACGTGGATTGCCCCCCACGCGCACAACAATATCCCGCGCTTCGTCATCGCTGATGCGCAACCCATCCTCTATCGGAGCTGCCCGCTTGACTACTTCAAGAGCGTATTCTTCGTTTAATTCGGGCAGTGACACACAAAGCAGCATATCGATAGAGGTGACACGCAAACGACTGGTCAAAATAAGAAGTGCTTGATCACAGGTTTTGAGCAGCAATTCAAATTCATCGAGATTTTTCAATAACGCGTCGCATTGATCGATCACCACTAAAAGTGTGTTGGGCAGTAACAGCAGCGCGTCACGCAGCGACAACAACGATTGTTCTGGAACGAGATGCTCGTATAACACGGTTCGCACATAATCGCATGATGGCGGGCTATCTAACCAGATGATGTTGCCAAGCGGCTGGTGATCGATTAAACGCCGAGTCAAGGCGAGCGTGAACATCGTTTTACCGACGCCGTTTGCCCCTGTTATTAAGACATGGTGAGGTTCGTGCTGGTCAAGCACATCGATTGTTTCGCTCAACAGCACGTCGCGCCCGATCAGGTGCTGCGGTGCGTTTGCGGGCAGCTTAGTCAATAATCCACGTCGTCGATGCTGTGTCCACGCCGTGCTTTCTTCGAGAATGAGTGTATGTGTCAAACGACGGATCGCGTAATCACGGTAGCGTTTGAATGTACGTTCACTGACCGAGACCCAGTGACTGTATTCAGTTTTTGTCAACCCAAGTTCGGGATGCAGATCGTGATGAAAGAGAATGCTCCACGCCAGAAGTTCAGCATTTTTGGTCCGCATATCGTGGTGAATATAGGTTTTGTAATCATCGATCCGCCACGACTCAACGGGCATTGGGATGTTGTGCAACCGCCGATGTCCAAAAAACTGTCGCTCAATCAGAACGGCGACGATTTCACCTAACGCAAAGATGCGAGCGTCCTCGGCTAAACGTACGTCGAGCGACGCTAAAAACACATCGACAATTAAGAGATGATGCAGCGGATTGACTTGCGCTTCGGTTGTGTAACCAAACTCGCTCAGCGTTTGCTCGACCAATTCGCGGGTTATATAAGGCGCAGCATCATCTGGCATCGTGGTTAATTGTCGCGCACACGTTCTTTTAATGCTTGACGAATATCGCGCTCAACATCGCGTTTTGCAATCGACTCGCGCTTATCGTATTGCTTCTTGCCTTTAGCAAGCGCGATCTCGAACTTCGCACGTCCACCGCTCAGGTAAATCATCGTCGGGACACAAGAATTGCCGCGTCCCGTAATCCAATCTGTGATTTCTGCAATTTGTTTCTTGTGCAGCAGCAGCTTACGTGGACGGGTCGGTTCGACATAGCCAAGCCGACCCGCCTGTTCATAAGGATTGATGTGGACGTTTAACATCCACAACTCGCCGTTGCGTACTTCGACAAAGCCGTCTTGCAGGGTAATTTTATTGGCACGAATCGATTTAATCTCTGCCCCTGTGAGAACAACCCCCGCTTCGTATCTTTGCTCTAAATGATAGTCAAAGCTCGCTTTTCTGTTGCGAGCCATGACTTTAATGCCATCGGTCATGACGGTAAAAGCTTTCTCGTTAAGACGACCCGAATGTTCGGATCGCTTCTTCTAATTCGATATCGCGCCCCTCTGGGTCGGGAATCATGGCAATTTCTGGTTGTAACCCGTTGGCATTGAGCGCTTGACGATCTGGCGTCAGCCATTCCGCCGATGTCACATGCAGCGATGATCCATCAGATAACTGATAAATTCGCTGTACCGTGCCTTTTCCAAACGTGCGCTGACCAATTAAGATTGCGCGGTCATTATCCTGAATCGCGCCTGCTACCAGCTCTGCACCGCTTGCTGTGCGATCGTTCACCAACACGATTAAGGGCAAATCGGCGGCAGAACCGCCCACTTGGGCTGTATAAGCCGTTTCATTTTGATTGTCACGCTCATAGACGATCACGCCGTCGTTCAAAAATTCATCTGCTACAACAATCGACTCATCGAGCAAACCGCCGCTGTTATTACGTAAATCGAGCACCAACTGCTCAATTCCCGCAGCGCGAAGTTCGGCTATTGCCATCGTCACTTCGTCAGGCGTGCGGCTGGTAAAGCGAATCACCTGCAAATAACCGATCAAGGGGTTTTCCGCCAGCACACGCCAGGTCGCAGAAGGCACATTGATAACTGCAAACTCGATAAACACCGTCTGCTCATCGCCGTTATCGGCTTTCGTCACCGTGATTTCGACACCACTGCTATCGCGAACTTCGCCCCGAAGTTGTTGTTCAATCGCGTCTTGCGTCATCGTATTATCGATGAGTTCGCCATTGATTGCGCGTAAAGTATCGCCGTTGATGATGCCCGCACTGGCGGCTGGGCTATCTGGAAATGGGTATAAAACCCATGCGCCATCTGCCGCGCGCTGAAGCTGCACGCCAATGCCGCCATACGTACCCGCCAACGTCTGTGATTCGGTCGCGGCGACAGGTGGATCAATAAAGAATGTATACGCATCATTGAGCGACAGCAGCATCCCCCGAATTGCAGCGTACTGACGCTGCACGAAATTCGGCTGTTCACGTAAATATTCGCGTTCGATCAGCGCTTGTACTTCATTGAGCAGCACATAATCACCGCCTGTGCCAACGGTGGCGAGTGATGGCGAAACAGACGCCAAAAGATCGCGCGCGAAAAAGCCGCCCGCGAACACCAGCCCCACTCCTAAGCCAATGACAATGCCGATCAAAATCGAGCGGCGTGTGCCATTATTATGCGGTTGAGTCAAACGCTTTTGCATAGCGCGTCACTTCGCGGATAAGATGAGAGCAGAAATCTTAACACAAACGAAGACAAACGAACAGCATCCCTCACACGTGAACAGCAGTGTGTGAGAATGCGCTCTAGATGAGGAATTTTGATGAACAACAAGTCTGCAAATCCACTTATTTTGGTTGCCGATGACGAGATCAATACTACGCTTATGGTGCAGCATATCTTCGAGCGTGAAGGTTTTCGAGTTGAGCGCGTCAATAATGGCATTGCGGCTTTGGAAGGCGCAAAAACCCTGGCACCCGATTTGATTTTGCTCGATATTTTGATGCCTGGCATGAACGGTTTTGATGTACTGCGGCATTTGCGTGAAGATGAACAAACACGATTCATCCCAACGATTTTAATGACGGCGAACGCTCGTCAGCCGGATAACATCGCGCTTGGTCTCGATCTGGGCGCGGACGATTACATTACCAAACCTTTCGCTCATCAAGAACTTGTTGCGCGCGCGAACAGCAAAATCAAGGCACATAAGTTACAAGAGGCATTGAAGCATCGCACGCAAGAACTTGAGGCATTGCTGCATGTCAGTGAACGCTTCGGGGAACATCTTATGACTGGCGAACTGCTTGCGCTTTCGGTACAGCTTTTACACGAATTACTGCCCTGTGATGTTGCTGCCATTTATCAGCTAAACGATGATAACCAGATCGAACACCATCGCATTCATCAGAACGAAGCCCATATTGCCGCAGAACTGCCGCACAACCGCTTGATCGAATTAGCGACACATATGAAAGACCGCCCCGCCAGCGCTATCGACGCCGACTTTATCAAAGATATGAACGCCGGCATCATCGCGCCACTGCGCCACGCCAATCGCACGATCGGGGTCGTTGTCGTGCTTAGCACTTCTGAATCTTATGACGACGATCAGTTTCGGTTGTTCACAGGTATTGCCAGTCAAGCGGCGTTAGCGCTGCATAATGCTCAGCTCTATGAATTCCAACTCAGTTATGCGCAGCGGCTCGAAGAAAAAGTCGATGAACGCACACGCCAACTGCAATCGACACAACAAATGCTGATACGTTCCGAAAAACTGGCATCGATTGGTCATATGGTTGCCAGTCTTGCACACGAGATCAATACGCCGCTCATGCCCATCAAGCTCGTTCTCGAAGATTTTATTGCCCAGCTTGATGACCAGCACATCGAATATGACGCGGAAAGTGTCAAGGTCATTCAAGATAGCATCGAGCGTATTCAGCGCATTATTCGCCGCTTACTGGATTTTACACGCACGTCAAATGGAGATGCTGTTTTACTCGATCTTGCGCAAATTTTGGAAGGCATCATCAAGCTCAACCAGAAATTTTTCGAACATGCCCACATACGTATCGACTCCCATATTGACACGCTGCCCGCAATCCACGGCAGCAAAGATCAGTTAGAACAAGTCTTTATGAATTTAGCGCTCAATGCGCAAGCAGCCATGCCCGATGGCGGCACGCTCAGTATTGGTGCGCACACAGACAATGAAGATGTGGTGATTCGGTTTCAAGATAGTGGTTATGGCATTCGACAGGACAACCTGCACAAAATTTTCGACCCGTTCTTTTCGACAAAGCCGAACGGAACGGGTCTGGGGTTATTTGTCAGTTATGGCATTATCCAGGCGCATCACGGTTCAATTGATGTGAACAGCACCTTGGGCGTTGGCACTGAGTTCGTTATCCGCCTGCCGATTCATCAGCCGGAAGCTCATCTGTAAACACCGTCCAGCGATCCGCAAATTCGGTATCGGTCAAACCATCGTTGGCATATGCATTCGCACTTACAACATCAGTGTCGATTTGTACTCGCACAACTTCTGACGATTCTGTGCAGTCGAACACACGAATGCCAACGCGCTGAATATCGCTGCTGAATGCGGTGCTGACACGCCCCAGCGCCAATTTAAGTGCATCGACAATGCGACCGATCACCGCGCCTTGCGCACCGCAAATGTTCGCAACTGCCAGGTCGCCTTCAACGACCGCGCCTGTACCAAACGGAGTCGCGTCCGCTTCTGTGATCGCGGTATTCAACAACACCAGTACAGCGCTTGAAGCGCTGTTTTGTTCTGGCAGCGCGTCGGTCGCTGCGGCTTGCATACTGCTATCGCTCGTCGCTTGTACAGTGACGACATCGACAGGGGGTTGGTTGCTTTGCGCCAACAAAATGCCGACGACCGCAATAATGATGAAGACCGCTGCGATCAGCAATATTCGCAGCAGGTTGAAACCGCCATCATCATCTTTATCATCCGCAGTCTGTTCTATAACGGGCGGCGGCGTTGCGACTCTGCCAGCAGAAGCAATCGGGACAGGGACTTGTGTTCCGGTGATATTATCGACGAGTTGAACCGCCAGTTGATCGCGCAGTTCGCGCGCACCGGAATAATCACGGTCGATACGCAGCACATTGTCTAGCGCTTCTTTAGCACTTTGTGGGTCTGTTACAGCATGTGAATAAATCCACCATGCGTCCGCATTATTCTTGTCGCCAGCGAGGATCGGCATGAGTAGCGTTTTCGCCTGCTCCAGATTGCCCGCCTCGATCAATTCATAAGCGTGCATCAACTTCTGTTCGGTCGCGTCGTTCATGCCGCCGATTCTCCCGGTGCAGTGTGAGATTATCTACGAAAAGCCATTATCAGTGTTGGAATATACATGATAGCGTGCATTGGTGCAAGAAAAACAAAAAACCCGTTTTTTTTATCAAACGGGTTTTGCTTTCAGCTTGCACCGGAGAGGACTCGAACCTCCACCCTCAATGAGGATATACCCCTCAAGCATACGCGTCTGCCATTTCGCCACCGGTGCGTATTTAATGATCATTATAACGCCGCACTTTTCCATGTCAATCCTTTACGCGTGGTGTACATGCGGTACGATTAGTACCTATAAAGCAAGACCAATGTTTTTTTACAAAGGAAGTTTTGATGAAAATCGTTTTGGATGCGATGGGCAGCGATACCTATCCCGAACCCGATGTCGAAGGCGCTGTACTCGCTGCGAACGCTTTTCCCCAGGATACGATTATTTTAGTGGGTGATGAAGCCTTGATACGAAGAGAGTTGGCGAAGCACGCTAACCCAAATGGGAAAATCGAAGTGGTTCATGCTTCGGAATTCGTGACGATGGAAGACAAGCCCAGTACGGTCGGCAAAGCCAAACCCAATTCATCGATGCACATCGGCATGAATCTGGTGCGCGATAATCTCGCGGATGGATTTGTCACGGCGGGCAACACAGGCGCGGCTTTAAGTATCGCTACATTGTTCACTTTGCATCGAATTCCGGGCGTCAAACGTCCTGCGATCACCGCCATCATCCGCTTTCGTGGCAGCGGCATTGTCATTGTAGATGCAGGTGCAAACGCCGATGCCAGACCTGATTGGATGGCACAATTCGCCATTATGGGTAAGATTTACGCTCAAAGTGCGTTCCAATTGGATAACCCACGAGTCGGTGTGTTATCCAATGGCGAAGAAGAAGGCAAAGGCACGGAACAGACTCGTGCTGCCTCTCAACTCATCGCTCAACTTCCGCTCAATTTCATCGGCAACGTCGAACCGAAAGATATGCTCAAAAACACCGTCGATGTCGTCGTGTGCGATGGTTTTGTCGGCAATATCGCCATTAAAGCAATGGAAGCCGCAACGAGCCAGATGGCGGGCGCGATCCGTGACGAACTGATGTCAAGTGTGTTTACCAAGATAGGTGGATTGTTGGCGCGTCCTGCATTCAATCGGGTGCGCAAACAAATTGACCCGTTTGAGACGGGCGGCGCGCCGCTTTTGGGCGTGAACGGGGTTGTCATCATTGGTCACGGACGTTCTAACGCCACCGCTATCAAAAATGCGATTGGGCAAGCGCGCACTGCCGTCACGGGTCGCGTCATCGAGCGCATCCGGGAAGGTTTGCAAGCGGTTCCAAGCGCGACTTAACAGCGTATTCACCAATTTCAACATTGGAAAGGGGATGCGGCAGCACGTGATGCCGCACAACAAAAATGGAATTACTCCGCAATGGACGCCAGCGCGTCGTCATTACCGGTATGGGTGCTGTAACCGCCTTAGGCGGCGTCAAAACATTATGGGAAGGCTTACGCGCGGGCAGATCAGGCATTCGTCGTATCGAGACGATCCCAATCGAGCATGTTCCAGTCAAAATTGGTGGTGAAGTACGCGGCTTCTCGCCCGACGGGTTCATCGAACATAAAGAATCGCGCCGGATGGGGCGCGCCTCGCAGTTTGCGCTCGTTGGTGCTCAGTATGCAGTTGAGGATGCGGGTTTAACCCATCAGGATATCATCAACGAAGGCGAGCGTGTCGCGGTCGTCATGGGGACGACACTCGGTTCACACGAAATGGGCGATCAAAGCACCGCCAAGTATCGATCATCTGGTTTCAAACGCCCCAATCCGCTGTCGCTGATCAACTCCCTGCCCAACATGCCAGGTCATTACATCAGCCGTTTTTTCAAGGCGGTCGGTCCCTTGCTGTCACCTTCGACAGCATGTGCCGCTGGCACACAATCGGTTGGCGAAGCATCTGAAATGATCCGTAATGGTCGTGCCGATGTTGTCATTACAGGTGGCGTCGAATCGGTCTTTCAAGATTATGCCATCGCTGGATTTGAGGCGATGGATGCGCTTGCCACAGGCTATAACGATAATCCATCGGCAGCCAGCCGTCCGTTTGACAAAAACCGGAATGGTTTCGTATACAGCGAAGGCTGCGGCATCCTCATCGTCGAAAGCCTTACTCATGCACTGCAACGCGGCGCGCACATTTATGCCGAAGTCCTGGGTCATGCGTCGTCATCCGATGCGTATCATATCGCTGCGCTCGACCCGGAAGCGGGCGGCGCTACCCGGTCGATGAAATGGGCACTGCAAGATGCGCATCTTAATTCCGACGATATCAATTACATCAACGCACATGGCACCTCCACCCCATCCAACGATGCGATGGAGACATTAGCGATCAAGCGTGTGTTTGGCGAACAGGCGTATAATATCCCTGTCAGCTCGACCAAAAGCATGATGGGTCACGCGCTTGGTGCATCGGGTGCGATCGAGATCATCGCCAGCGTCATGAGTCTCGTCGATCAGGTTATTCACCCGACGATCAACTATGAAACACCCGATCCCGACTGCGATCTTGATTATGTGCCAAATGTAGCGCGTGATATGCGCGGGCTTAAATACGTGCTTTCCAACAGCTTTGGTTTAGGCGGACAGAACGCGACGATCATTTTAGGTAAAATCTAGCCAGAAAGATATAGTATGACGGATAACGTTGTCGTCATTGGTGGAGGCTTAGCCGGTACGGAAGCCGCGTGGCAGTTAGCACAGCGCGGTTTCCAGGTACGGCTTTACGAGATGCGCCCGACTAAAACGACGGGGGCACATGTCAGCAATCGACTCGGAGAGTTGGTGTGCAGTAATTCATTCGGCTCGAAACTGCCCGATCGCGCGTCAGGGCTGCTCAAGAACGAACTCGATTTACTCAAGTCGCTGCTGCTCGATGTCGCTGAACGCGCAGCGCTCCCTGCGGGCGGCGCGCTTGCGGTCGATCGCGAGCTGTTTGCTGAATATGTCACGGATGCGGTTGGCACGCATCCCAATATCAGTGTGATTCGCGAAGAAATGACAAATATTCCCAGTTCACCGACGATTATCGCATCGGGACCGCTGACTTCAGAAGCATTGGCAGCGGATATCGCGCGACTAACGGGTCAGAAATACCTGTATTTCTATGATGCGCTCGCGCCGATTGTCAGCGCCGACACGATCGACATGAACATCGCCTTTCGAGCCAGTCGATATGGGCGCGGTGACGAAGAAGCGGGCGATTACATCAATTGCCCGATGAACAAAGATGAGTATGATGCGTTTGTCGCCGCAGTTTTAGCATCCGAACAGACAGAACTGCGTGAGTTTGAGCGCGAAGACCCACGTTTCTTCGAAGGATGTTTGCCGATAGAACAAATTGCCGCGCGTGGACACGAGTCGCTCGCATATGGACCTATGCGTCCTGTTGGGCTGCGCGATCCGCGCACTGATCGACGTCCCTATGCGGTTGTACAGCTTCGCCAGGATAATCTCGCAGGCAGTCTTTATAATCTGGTCGGGTTTCAAACCAATATTAAATGGGGACAACAAGAATCCGTCTTACGCATGATTCCAGGGTTGGCGAACGCCGAATTTGTGCGGATGGGGCAAATGCACCGCAACACCTTTATCAATGCGCCTACCCTGCTGCACCCTACGATGCAGTTTCGGACGCGCCCTGATTTGTTCTTTGGGGGTCAGATCACAGGCGTTGAAGGATACATGGGCAATGTCGCGACCGGATTGGTCGCTGGCTTGAACATGGCGCGCTTTCTTGAAAATAAACCGCTGCTCGCCATGCCGCCAACAAGTATGCTAGGCGCGCTGTGTCACTATGTTACGCACGCCGATCCTGATGACTTTCAACCGATGAAAGCCAATTTTGGCATCATGCCTGAACTCGCAGCTCAGCAAAAAGATAAACGTCTCCGTTACACGGCGTATGCCGAGCGTGGTCTGGGCGATATGCGCGCCTATATTACTGAACTTTATGATCCATTTCTTGCCCTTGAACTTACCCGTTAGGATAGCAGCGTGACTGAACCCGCTTATCGTCTGGGACGTTTACCCGTTTATCCCTTCGCCGCGCTCAATCAACGGGTGCGCGAACTGAACGCACGCGGTTTAGACGTGATAAATCTTGATGTTGGCAGTCCTGATTTGCCGCCGCCCGAAAACGTTATCGCTGCACTCGCAGAATCAGCGGCAGGCGCAAACACACATGGCTATTCAGGTTATAAAGGCACGGCAGCTTTTCGCGCGTCTGTAGCACGCCATTATCACGAACGATTTGGCGTCACGGTTGATCCCGAAACTCAGGTGCTGCCGCTGCTAGGCAGTAAAGAAGGTATTGTCAACCTGATGCTGGCATATATCGACCAGGGTGATGTCGTACTCGTGCCTGACGTAGGTTACCCTTCTTATTCGATGGGCGCCGCATTAGCAGGTGGCGACGCGTATTTCGTCCCAATGCCAGAATCGATGGGCTATATCCCGGATGTCGATGCAATCCCGGACAACGTACGCCGCCGCGCTAAAATGTTATGGGTCAATTACCCGAACAACCCCACTGGTGCGACTGTCGAACCCGGCTTTTACGCGCGCATGATCGAATGGTGCGCACGTTATGATATTCTGCTCGCGTCAGATAATCCCTATTATGATGTCACCTATGATGGATTCCTTGCCAGCAGTGCTTTACAGGCACCAGGCGCACTCGACCATGCGGTTGAATTCATATCATTCTCAAAAACCTACAACATGGCAGGCTGGCGTTTAGGGGCAGCAGTCGGCAGTGCCAAAGCGATCAGCGCACTGCTTCAAATAAAGAGCAATATGGATAGTGGTCATTTTCAGCCGATCTATGAAGCCGGCAGTATTGCTTTTGAGCATGTACCGCGATCATGGATTGCCGCACGTAATCAGGTTTATCAACGCCGCCGCGACCGCGTTCTCGCAGAACTGCCGCATATCGGATTGACCGCAGCCACGCCGAAAGGGTCGCTGTATATTTGGGGACGTGTCGAACGCGGCGACGGCGCACAGTATGCCGAGTCTGCGCTAACGGCTGCACATGTATCACTGGCGCCTGGTGAATTTTACGGACCCGGCGGAAAACAGTATGTACGCTTCAGTCTATGCGCGACCGATCAACGTCTACAACAGGCATTAGATCGCTTAAAAACATGGTATGCTTCGCAATAGTTTTTGTGTACCCATAGTAAAGAAACCAAAATGGTAGACCGAACTCACCAAATCATTTCTGACGATCACATCGAACGTGCTGTAATCGTTGGCGTTAATCTGCGCGGCAGCCGACCGCTGCTTAACCTGGAAGACTCGCTTCACGAACTGACACAGCTTGCCGATACTGCGGGTATGCAAGTCGTCGGGCAAACCTATCAGAATGTCGCACATATTGATTCAGCGACCTTCATCGGCACAGGCAAAGTCGATGAAATTCAGCAAAGCCTGTTGGCGACAGGCGCGAAAGTGGTTATTTTCGATGATGAATTATCCCCACGTCATCAACGCGAGTTAGAAAAGCGCTTTGGCGAGGATATCAAAGTCCTTGACCGTTCCGCGCTCATTCTCGATATTTTCGCGCAGCACGCGAGCACGCGTGAAGGCGCGCTGCAAGTCGAACTGGCTCAGTACGAATATCGTCTGCCACGTCTCACACGCCAATGGACGCATTTGGCGCGTCAAGCAGGTGGCGGTGGCGGACGCGGTGGTACAGGCGGCGTAGGGTTGCGCGGTCCTGGTGAAACGCAGTTGGAAGTTGACCGCCGCGAAATCAGTCGCAAGATCATCAAGCTGCGAGCCGATATTGAACACGTGCGTGAACACCGCAGCCGTCACCGCGCCCAGCGTGATCGATCCAATATCCCCTTGATCGCATTGGTAGGTTACACCAACGCGGGTAAATCCACGCTGCTGCACGCACTGACAGGCGCGGACATTTATATCGCCGATCAACTGTTTGCGACGCTCGACCCGACAACACGCCGGCTCGATTTACCCACCGGACGGCACGCGTTGATGAGTGATACCGTCGGTTTTATTCAGAAGTTGCCGACCACGCTGGTCGCGGCATTCCGCGCAACACTGGAAGAAATCAGCGAAGCCGACCTGCTCATGGTCGTCGTCGATGCCAATCATCCCAACGCACTCGAACACATCGAGACCGTAGAAGACACATTGGCAGAAATTGATGTCCCACCGATTCCGCGCTTGCTTGTGTGGAACAAGATCGATCAACTTGGCGATAAACCGCTGCCAATGGTCACAAATGCACACGAGTACGTCGCGCAAGTAGCAGTTTCTGCATCGAAAAGTCAAAATCTTCGCGCACTCCTCGATGCAACAGAAGAGGCGCTGAAAGTAACAACAACACAGGCGATACTCTTTATTCCATATCATCGCGGCGACGTGGTCTCACGCTTACATGAATTAGCGACCGTCGAACACCAGGAACATGGTGAAGAAGGTATTCACCTTACGCTGCAAATGCCCACTTATCTACGCGAACGCTATAAGGAATTTGAGGTATAAGTCGTGTTGAAATGGATCGATCGATCGCCTGCTTTATCGCGCCTGCTTGAGACGCTGTCTGGCACACTCGCCAAACAGCGCGGTTTGCTGGTTGTTATCGGTGTCGCGCTGATTATAGTGAGTTTCGTCGTACAGTTGGTCAACTATGCCGCGCTTTCGCCAGCACTTGACGTGATTTGGTCGATTACACACCATATCGGCATTATCGTCGCGCTGGTCGGTCTATTGTTGGTCGAGCCGCTTGGACAATGACGATTGATTACCGTGTTGTAGACGATATTGATGGATTAAACCGCATCGTCGATCTGGAAGTCGAAATCTGGGGCTTGGAATGGCGCGACGCAGTACCCGCCAATATCATGCGTGCCATTACCAATAACGGTGGTGTTGCTATTGGCGCGTATGATGCGGACAGCATGATCGGCATGGCATTTGCTTTTCCAGCGTTTCGCGAAAACCAACCGATTTTATGGTCACACATGACCGCCGTGCTACCCGCCTATCAAGGACGTGGGATAGGCGCTGCAATCAAACACACCCAGCGCCTATGGGCGCAGGTACATGGCTACACCCAACTTCGCTGGACGTTTGACCCAATCCAACGTGGCAACGCGCATTTCAACCTGACCGAACTGGGTGCTGTTGCCGTCAACTATCATGTCAACTTCTACGGCGTCATGAATGATGCGATCAATCAAGGGATGCCATCTGACCGCCTGGAGACACGGTGGAATATCCAACAAGCAGCAGCCGACGCAACCAACGACTTTCAACTATCAACCAGTTTATTAACAAGTCAAGAATCGCACCCCGTATCGAGCTTTCCAGATACCTCCCCAGATAACGTAACAATCACGATTCCGCGTTCCATTCGTGGATTTTCACACCAGGCGCTGCTTGACTGGCGCTTTGCGCTGCGTGCCGCCTTCCAATGGGCGTTTGAACATGATTATCAGGCACATTCATTTTATGATGACGCCGACAAAGGTGTTTACCTTCTTTCCAGAATTCGTTAGACTGTGAAATGCAGGTTAAACGACGATTAAATCTGAGGTGAATCCATGAGACGTCATTTGCTACAAGTGGTACTGTCTGTTGTTTTACTGCTATGTTTCACCGTTCCCGTACTGGCGCAAGCGGTTGAACTCCCCGACTTAGAAGGACGCGTGATCACGGTCGCACTCGAAAATGCGTATCTGCCGTTCAATTTCCGCGACCCGGCAACCGGTGACACGCTGGGCTGGGACTACGACGCGATCGATGAGATTTGCATCCGTCTCAACTGCGTACCGGAATACGTCGAAGCTTCGTGGGACGGTATGATTACCGCTGTTTCACAAGGGCAGTTCGATATGGCGGCAGACGGTATTACCATCACCGCTGAACGGGCTGAAGTCGTCGATTTCTCCGATGGCTATATCCGTACCGCCCAGGTCATTCTCACCCGCACAGGCGAAGAACGTTTCAGCGATGCCGACACACTGGCGGCAAACGAAGACCTGTTGATCGGATCGCAACCAGGCACGACGAACTATGCGACGGCTGTCGAACTCGTGGGTGAAGCACGTATCCAGGCATTTGACACGTTCCCGATTGCTGTACAAGCGCTGTTGGTAGGCGATGTTGATGCGGTCATCATGGACGACAGCGCAGGACTGGGGTATATCGGTGCGAACCCGGATGCACTCCAGGTCATCGGCGAACCCCTGACCTCGGAAGAACTGGGCTTTATCTTCCCGCCCGGCTCCGATTTGGTGGAACCGGTCAATGCAGCTTTGGCATCGATGCGCGACGATGGCACGCTCGACGCGCTTTTCCAGACCTGGTTTGTTGACTTTGATCCCAGTATATTGAGCGGCGAAGCGGCTGAACTCCCCGACTTAGAAGGACGCGTGATCACGGTCGCACTCGAAAATGCGTATTTGCCGTTCAATTTCCGCGATCCGGCAACCGGTGACACGCTGGGCTGGGACTACGACGCGATCGATGAGATTTGCATCCGTCTCAACTGCGTACCGGAATACGTCGAAGCTTCGTGGGACGGTATGATTACCGCTGTTTCACAAGGGCAGTTCGATATGGCGGCAGACGGTATTACCATCACCGCTGAACGGGCTGAAGTCGTCGATTTCTCCGATGGCTATATCCGTACCGCCCAGGTCATTCTCACCCGCACAGGCGAAGAACGTTTCAGCGATGCCGACACACTGGCGGCAAACGAAGACCTGTTGATCGGATCGCAACCAGGCACGACGAACTATGCGACGGCTGTCGAACTCGTGGGTGAAGCACGTATCCAGGCATTTGACACGTTCCCGATTGCTGTACAAGCGCTGTTGGTAGGCGATGTTGATGCGGTCATCATGGACGATAGCGCAGGACTGGGGTATATCGGTGCGAACCCGGATGCGCTCCAGGTCATCGGCGAACCCCTGACCTCGGAAGAACTGGGCTTTATCTTCCCGCCCGGCTCCGATTTGGTGGAACCGGTCAATGCAGCTTTGGCATCGATGCGCGACGATGGCACGCTTGATGCGCTTTTCCAGACCTGGTTTGTTGACTTTGATCCCAGTACATTGGGCAGCTAGTTAATAGTTGCTTTGTCTCGTGCGTTAAGTAAACTTGCAATCGGTGTGTCCAGAAGCGACACACCGATTGATTTTATTTTGAGGATTATCCACATGAGTACGCACGCCGGAGAGCCTGAAGAAGGCACAATCACTATCGCACCTTCGCATCGTACTGGATGGTTATCTCTAGCGTTGTTTCCTTGGTGGACGATACCGATTTTAATTGCGGGTATTGCGGTCGTTGTCCTGGTTCGAACAGACGCTCAGTATTCAACTATCTGGTCACAGCTGCAAAACGGAATTGGTACGACTCTGCGGGTCAGTTTTATAGCATTTGCGCTTTCAATGCTGATTGGGCTGTTAATAGGGCTGATTCGTTCTAATCCACCGACAGCGAAAAGTGGGTTTTTTCGTGTTCTGTTTTATAACCTCGCCACGCTTTACGTCGAAGTTCTGCGCGGATTACCGATACTCGTTGTTATTCTCGTCATTGCATTCGCTATTGTGCCCGAGCTGGTTAAGTTTCTGAACAGCATTGGCATGGATGTAACGGTGCGAGATATACCGTTCGACTGGCGAGCAATTATTGCACTCACACTGACGTATGCAGCTTTTTTATCGGAAGTCTTCCGCGGCGGCATTCAATCGGTTAGCAAAGGTCAGATTGAAGCAGCCAAATCACTTGGTATGACTTATATTCAGATCATGCGCTTCGTTGTCCTGCCACAAGCAATCCGCCGTATCCTGCCACCGCTCGGTAACGATCTGATCGCGATGGTCAAGGATTCATCGCTTGTGGCAATTTTAGGTGTTCAGGATATTGCCCAGCTTGCGAAGCTGACATCCAGCAGCACTTTTCGCTACCTGGAAACCTATTTAATCGCGGCGATGATCTATTTATCAATGACGCTGCTCGGTTCGCTGCTGGTGCGTTGGTTGGAACGCATATTCCGAACAGATTAATTGTCGATCTGCACCCAATAGATTTCTGGGCGGAACATGGTATGCACAAATAAACGCATATCATCGGAAATCGTGAGCCCTGCCAGAGGCGCTTCGAGTTCGGTGTAAATGACAATCTCTACATCTTCGGCTGTACATCCACCTTTTTCGCGGCATTCTGCGGGGTCAACGCGACCTACGACTCCGCGAGTGCCGAGCGCAAAGGCGAAATACAGATTTCCATCCCCGCCCATCACAAGTCCGGTCGTGTTTTGCATCCCTGATACCAGCACATTATTTTCTGATTGTGCTGTACCCTCAACAATACCAGCGTCGTAGTATTCGATTGCGCGGCGTGTGCTGCCGTTATTGGCAACATAAAACATGTCGCCGTCCATTACCAACCCTGTTGGCGATGACAAATCGGTCAGGAGAGTTTCCGCTTCCCCATCGCGTGTCACCACGACTAACGAGTTACCGAACAGATTCGTAATCAGAAAGCGTTCATCATCGTATGCAGCAATGCCCCATGGTCCAGCGAGATCACTGTTGACTCGTGTAATTCCTTGTCGTGTGATATGCAGTAGTTGATTGGATGAAAAATCGGGTACCCATAAATCAAGCGCGAAGTTTTCGTTCGGTTCGGCGTATAGTGTGTGTGCGTTTTGAACCCCACCGATATAAGTCAGTGTTTCTCCGCTTACAGAGTTGATTTCATACAGAGTGCTATCACCTGTACAGGCTGTATAAAGATTGTTGTTGTACCAGACAATGCCATTGGGTCGTTGTACATCGCCAGTCACGATGGTTAGATCAGATTGAGTGAATGGCTCAAACGGTTGTCCTTGTGTTGTTTCTGGCGCTGTTTCAGCGGATGGGGTTGATGGGGTTTCGGAAGTTAGCCGTGGTTCTACAGGGGAATCTGTTGGCGTTGATTGTGCAGAGGCGGTGAAAATCGAAATAAACAGGAGTATGATACCGATTACGATTACAGAGAACCCTTTGTTGTGTCCAGTTTGAATACGCAATTGAAGATTTTCCTTATTGACTATACGAATTTTTTCCCACCGACGGTAGTGAGATATAGAACGTACTGCCTTCGCCTTCTTGACTTGTTAACCAGATCGAGCCCCGATGATTTTCCACAACAGTTTTCACGAGGCTTAAACCAATTCCCGAACCTGTAATATGCTCCGTGCCTTTTTGCTGGACACGATAAAACCGATCGAAGATACGCGGCTGTACATCGAGGGCGATGCCCACCCCGTTATCTGAAACTTCAAATACAACCGTATTTTCGCGTGCGTAAGCGGCTACACGTACCGTTCCGCCGCGAGCGGTGAATTTAACAGCGTTTTCCAACAAATTAACCAATGCTCGCTTGAATTGCTCGAAATCACATTTTACGTTTGGAAGTGAATCAGAAACATCGACGACCAGTCGTACTTCATGACTATGCGCAAACTGTGTGAGTTCATTTACTGCATCTCCAATCATACGCGAAGGTGGACATGATTCAAGGCGAACAAGCCCAGTCTTAACCCGTTCCAAATCTAACACGCCACGAATGATGCGTGTCATTCGCTGAAGCTGCCAATCAATCTCGTCAATCGAAGGGATCAACGCGTGCTGACTTGATTCGAGCAGATCATCACGCAGTAGTTCGACATTCGCCATAGCAGCCTGAAGCGGATTTTTCAGATCATGACTGGTCATCCGCACCATTTCACTTTTAAGCCGATCGAGTTCTTTAAGTTGCGTCACATCGTTTAAAAACGCGACCCACCCAGTCGTACGAGGATGCCCGATTCGAGCAAGGCTGCACAGGTAGACTTTATCACCAAACGACACTTCGTACGTGTACGTGCCATGTCGCCGAAGTTCACGCACAGCTTCCGCTCGGTCTCTAGGCAGCGCATCAACTGGAATTAAATCGCGCAGCGACGCGCCAACCGATAATTCCCATACTGATGACAGTAAGCTTTTTGCCGCTCGATTGGCAAATATCAGGCGATACTGCCTATCTAACGCGACGACCGGGCTTTCAGTGCTGATCAACACGGTTTCAAGCTGATTGTGTGCATATTCCACGTCACTGAATAAGTGACTATGAGAAATCGCAACAGCCGCTTGCGCACCGAGTAGTTCAAGCAAATACAAATCTTCTTTTTGAAACAGCCGCCCCTGTTTCGCGGCGATCACCATCAACACACCAATCGTCTCGCCGCCATAAATCAAAGGCGTACAAATGACTGACCCGAAAGTTTCTCGTGCCAATGGATAATCGAGCGTGCCGCGCCAGTTGCGCCCGTAATCATCGATTAAGCGTGATTGCCGCGTCAACGCGACTGTCCCCGCGACACCTTGACCCAATGCCAAGCGCGCTTCCATATACGTTTTCGGCAATCGAAATGTCGAAGCCGTTTCGAGTTCGTTGTCTTTAAGCAGCAGAATACTGACGCCACCGTCTGTTTTCAGCAATTCGGCAGTTTGTGCCACGATTTGATCCAGAACCGATTCAATGGACGCCAAACTCGTAATCGCCATACTTACGCGGCGTATCGCTTCAACCTGAGAGTTACGCTCGGCAAGCGGCTTAATGATTTCTTGTGCCACAATCGAAAAACTAACCATCAACGCGGCGACTGCACTCGTCACCAACGAGAATTGAAAAATTTGCAATTCTGGGTTGATGAAGCCCAACGTCTGCCCAAACACGAACAACGTCAAGCCTAAGGTGATACCGAGTGAGCGGATTTTGCGCCGATTCTGCCAGATTAAGATCAATGTGCCTAAATCGAAAATTAAGTAGAATGCCACCACCAACGGCTGACGCTGAAAATAGGCGTAGTCGTCAAAATTGCTATAAGGGGTTGTGTTGTTGAAAATAGCGAACAGGCGATACAAGATGATAAAGGCGAGGCTGACAAATGCTAATACCCGAAAACGTGGCGTGTGCGCCCGCACCAATACCGCCGTTAGCGCGTAGACAGCCACGCTTGCACCCGTAAAGCCGAGTTCGGTTAAACCAATCGCGATGCTGAACAATGGCGTATCAAGGTCAAGTTGCTGAAATGCCTGCCATAACAACGCACCGCCATTCCATATCACCACGAACAGCAAAAACGTCGCAAAAAATTGGTTTAATTCTTTCTTCGAGTCGCTCCATAGCAAAATAATGATGAACGCAACTGCCAGCGCTAACGTGACACCATTGACTAAAATCGTAATGCTATTGAAATCTGCCATAAACGCTGCTGCACAAAGCGTGCGATTTTAGGGTGTGACGGACGGGGTTTGTTTCTCAAAACGATATCCAACGCGATGCTCGGTGAGGATATAGTGCGGGTTTGCGGCGTCACGTTCGATTTTGCGCCGAAGCTGGCTAATGTAGACACGCGGATAATATACGTCGTCTACGTATCCATCGCCCCACACATTTTCCAGCAAATCCCGCTGACTCACAACGCGCCCGGCATTTTCGAGCAGCACCGCCAATAATTTGAACTCGGTTGGCGTTAAATGCGCTTGTTCGCCGTTAACATATACGCGGCGGCGGTGCAAATCGATGGTCAAATAGCCATCGTCATAGCGTTGTTCAGTATCACTAACCGACATTTGCGAACGTCGGAGCAGCGCCTGAATCCGAGCGACAAACTCGTTTAAGCGAATTGGTTTGATCAAATATTCGTCTGCGCCCGCGTTTAAGCCATCGATAATGTCTTCTTCGGTCACAGCGTTCGCAGAGAGCATCATTACAGGCGTATCGGAGACTTCACGGATGCGGCGGCAGACGGTCAACCCGTCCATGCCGTCCGGCATGACAATATCCAATACAACAAGGTCAGGTCGCTCGGCATGAAACGCGCGCAGGCTTTCCAGCCCATCGCCGCATAACACAACGTCGAACCCATCGCGCTTGAGCTTTCGCCCTAGCGCTTCGCGGATTGCTTGCTCATCGTCTACAATCATCACTTTCATGTTGACGACTATATCATCACCCACACATGATGACAAGTAAGCGACTTGTCAACGATTTCACTACAACTCCACTACATCGCTGCAAAATTAGGCATAATGGTAACGTGAGTATGCATACAGAAAGGTGCCTTCCATGGCGCATCACCAGCGATTCCACGCCATTCCACTGATAATTATGTTCTTGTTCATCGCGCTTGTGGCAAGCGCGTGCAATTTGAGCAGCAGCGACGCAACCCAAGAAATTGATCTGACCACTGCTCCCACCAGCAGCCCGCAGCCTACCCGCACGCTTCAAGGAACAGGCAGCGTGCCAACCACCCTACCGCTGCCGACCGGAGGCTTCAACACGCGAACGTTTCCGACAGCGATCGTCATTCTGCCGCCTACGTCACAAATCGTGTTCCGTGCGACCAATACGCCGCTGCCCGTCAACATCGCGATTCTTGTACCCGTTCCGGGCAACATCGTATCCGGCAATGTCCAAGTCGTCGGCGCGGCGGCTCACCCCCAGTTCTTGCAGTATCAACTGGAATACGGACCCGATAATGCCGACAATTTGTGGTATCCCGCCACAGTCGCCTTGCAAAATCCCGTGTTGAACGGGTTGCTCGGCATTTGGAATACAACTTCCACACCCGATGGGTTGTATCGTCTCCGCGTTCGTGTCTATTTACGCGACGGCAGTTCATTGATCACGGTTGTCAGCAATATCCGCGTGCAAAATCAGCGCCCAACGCCGATTCCGACGGCGACGCAAAACATACCCCGCCCCATTGCGGCGTTCACACAAAATGTGACCAGCGGACAAGTGGCGTTGGCGGTTCAATTTACCGATCAATCGAACGGCACTATAAGCCGCCGTCAGTGGAATTTTGGCGACGGTTCGACCAGTGATCAACAAAATCCGTCACACACATTCACCGCGCCTGGGCTGTATAGCGTAACACTTACGGTCGAAGGTCCCGGTGGTACCTCCAACGTGACCCGTCAGATCAGCGCGCAAAGCCCCAACCCACCTGTCGCTGGTTTCACCCAAAATGCGACCTTCGGTACCGCTCCCTTCCCGATTCAGTTCACCGATCAATCGTCGGGAGGACAAATCACAGCGTGGTTGTGGAACTTTAGCGACGGCACGACTAGTAGTGACCGCAATCCATCGCATGTGTTTACACAAGCAGGTCTCTACAATGTCTTTTTGACCGTTACCGGTCCTGGCGGCAGTTCGTTCGTCACGCGCCAGATCACCATCGCTGGACCGACCCAAACATTTACCGCGACCTGGACGATCACTCCCGTCCCGCCAACAGCAACCCATACGCCCATCACACCAACAGCGACCTTTACGCCATTGACCCCGACCACTACGGGCGTCCCCCCAACGTTGACATTCACACCGACAAATACGCCAGAAACCCCCACGTTGACCTATACACCCATCACGCCCACAGTCACAGGTGTGCCGCCAACGATTACGAACACGCCCGAAACTCCGACGTTGACGTTTACACCCATCACGCCCACAGTCACAGGTGTGCCGCCAACGATTACGAACACGCCCGAAACCCCGACCTTGACCTATACACCTGTCACGCCGACCAATACACCTGAAACCCCAACGTTGACGTTTACACCCGTCACGCCGACCAATACACCCGAAACCCCGACCTTGACCTATACACCTGTCACGCCGACCAATACACCCGAAACTCCAACGTTGACCAGCACACCGTTGCCGACGGAAACACCGACCAATACACCCGAAACCCCGACCTTGACCAATACACCGTTACCAACCGAGACCCCGACGGTTGAACCCGTTGTCTTGGATTTCGCTGCACAGCAAAATACGGACTTGTCGGTGACGTTCACCAACCTATCCATCGGCGCACACAACATTGCATGGGACTTTGGTGACGGCACGAACAGCAGCGAAGTCAACCCGACACACATTTATGCGGCGGGCGGAAGCTACACGGTCATATTGACCGCGACCGACATCAACAGTGTGTCGCAGCCGCCAGTGAGCAAGTCCATTATTGTCGTGCAAGCCGCATTCTCTCTCAGCGCTGACGCGCTTATCGTGACGACGACCAATATTTCGGCGGGTGATATTTCAAACCACGCCTGGAATTTTGGCGACGGCACTGACATCGTGAATGAATTTGCGCCAACGCACGAATATACTGCGAGCGGTACCTACACGATCACATTGACGGTTACATCAACCGACGGCATCACCATCAACACTACGTCGCAAGAAATCACCGTTGAAGGCGGCAATCAACCCATTGATCCCGGTGCAGCAGGTACAGCACCGATTCAACCGGACGTAAATGCACTGTTTAGCACGCTGCGTCCCATTTACGACCAGGGCATCGGTGCCGGACGTCAACCGTACACACTGGCATATGCGGGCGACAGCACGCTCACGCAGTCCGGTATTCTGGAAGCCTTCGCGCCCGGACAGACCTATGATTTGAGCAATAACGGCAATCTGCAAGCGATCATCGATTGGTACAACGCGGTTGATCTCGGCGGAGTCACCAGTTTGTCACGCGGCAGCAACGCTGCCAACGACGGCTGGCGTGTAGAAGATTTACTCAACCCAAACAACTGCGACGGCGTTAAAACGCCAATCCAGTGCGAAATTGATGCCACCAATGCCAGCGTCATCTTGATTGCGGTCGGCTACAACGACGCCGTTAATGGAACCGAGTCGTCTTTCTTCCGTGACCAACTCGATGCAACCGTACAAATCGCACTCGATAACGGCGTTATTCCGGTCTTGTTCACCGTCCGCCCCAGCAGCGATGGCGGTGCGGTCGAACAAAACACGCGCTTTATCAATGATGCCATCATCGATGTCGCGACCAGCCGTAGTATTCCAGTGGTCAACCTATGGTCGGCATTGCACAATTTGCCCGATAACGGACAAGGCGGTGCCAGTTTGACCAGTTCGCCCAATGGCGCAGGCGATTTGAGAGACTCCGCCCTGAGCACCTATGGTGTCAGCGTAGTCAACCAGAATCTGCTGCGTGTGTTGACCACGCTGAAGGCGACTGTATTCTCGGATGCGGTACTGCCGACTCCCTAACCCTTGCGAATGGCTCACTTTCAAGGTAGCTTGAAAGTGAGCCGTCCCGATGATATCGATACTACACGGGCATGGCTCATCACCCATGCCCGTTTGTTTATATCGGTGTGATTACCCTATGAAACATCATATTTTCACTCTCGTTTTACTATTATCGCTGACAGCGTGCAGTCAAGACGCATCAGAAGATACGTTTGTAGTATCTTTGGTTGCCGATGGGCGCGAACGCGCCTATCAACAAGAGACGCCGATTACCGTAGGCGAGTTTTTGCGTCAATCCAATATCGAACTCGGCGCGCTCGATGAAGTTAATCCTCCAGAATTCAGCCAGATTACTGATGGAATGCGCGTCACTGTTGTAAGAGTCACCGAAACCACTGAATGCGAGCAGCAGGAAATTGCGCGCCGTGTCCGTCGTATTCTTAACGAAGGCTTGTCACCCGGCGAAGAACGACTGGGTCAAGGTGGACAAAACGGTATCGAAGAAATTTGCTATCGCGTGCTTACACGTGATGGTCAGAGTGAAAACCCGATCCCCGTTAGCCGCACATTAATCACCGCGCCGCAAGACGAAGTTGTTTACGTCGGACCCGCCGCTGGCGAACTTGATCCAGTGCCGATTGAGGGCACACTCGCCTACATTAGCAACGGCAATGCGTGGATCATGCGCGAAAGCAGCACGACCAAACGCATTCTGACCCAAAATGGTGATCTTGATGCGCGCGTCTTTACACTTTCGCCCGATGGACGCCAGCTATTATTCAGCCGCGAAACGTCAGGCAGCGACCGCGATACCTTCTTCAATCGCTTATGGTTGATCAACGACACGATCACCGATACCGAACCGCTCTCGCTATTGCCCGAAAATGTACTCTATGCCGACTGGGTTCCTAACCAGTCGAATGCCATCAGTTACTCAACCGGAGAAATCGCGTCTGGCGCACCCGGTTGGAATGCGTTTAACGATTTATGGATTTTGCGAATTGACTCTGCTTCCGGCACATCGCTCGATCTCGATCAGCTTGTAGAGCGCTCTACCGGCGGTCTTTATGGTTGGTGGGGGACGCATTTTTCATGGTCGCCCGACGGAACGCGCTTAGCGTGGGCGTGGGCAGATCGAGTCGGTCTTGTCGATTTGACAACAGGCGAGCTCGGCGAAGAAAACCCACTGCTCTCGTATGAAGTTTTCAATACCAACGGACCTTGGTCATGGCGCGCGGATATGTCATGGTCAAGCGACAGCAATTTACTCCTGACGACCACGCACGGCGACCCGATTGGTAGTGAACCGCCGCAAGCCAGTCCGGCATTTCATGTGACTGCCGCCGACATAGGCGGAACTTTCAACGCTGATGTTGTGCTCAATGCTGGTATTTGGAGTGCGCCTAAATTTGCGGGCGAACGCATGGCGTATTTGCGCGCGCGTGACCTTTCCAACAGCATTAGCGAAACCGCCGAGTACGATCTGATTATTGCTGACCGTGACGGCAGCAATGCAGAAATTATCTTCCCTGATGTTGGATTGCCGGGTTTGACGCGCAACGCGATTACGTTTACGTGGAGTCCCGACAGCGATGAGATCGCATTCATATACGATGGCAATTTATGGGTGATCGATGTCACATCGCGCATTTCGCATCAATTGACGCTTGACGGTGGTGCATCCAAACCTGTGTGGACGGAATGACCAGACTTCATCTTATCTTCTTGGTCTCATTGATTGCTTTTCTAGGCAGTTTGACGGCGACTTTTGCATCGGCAAATGACCGCGATTTTCGGTTACGCGGCTATGTCGACGCAACACAGCAGCATGAACTTCCATTTCGTATCCCGCGCGTCGGCGTCAATGCCGATTTGACGCAATATACGCCACAAGAACTCACGATCACGCTGGAACGTATGCATGTCGCCAACGTGACATGGATACGTCAGTTCGTACATCCAGCCGATGTGATGCTCGCGCCTGACGAGTTCGATTGGACGACATGGGATGCAATCTTTGCAGCGCTGGATAACTATACAGAATTGAAGATTATTCCAGTATTGTTCGGTTCTCCAGCATGGGCGCGCGATTCTCAAGCAGCAGAACCCTCCACCGCCCCACCGCGCGACATCACCGCATTCGCCGCATTCGCTGCTGCCTTCGCTATGCGTTTTGGTGGCTCGGTTGATATCTATCAAATCTGGGACGAACCCAATTTAGCATCGGCGTGGGGTGGGCTTGATCCCCGCCCAGCGGATTATGCAGCTTTACTGAGTGAAACCGCGGCGGCGATTCGCGCTGAAGACCCCGATGCGCAAATTCTGGCGGCGGCACTTGCGCCCACGTTTGAAACAGGCACCCGCAACATAAACGAGATGCTGTACCTGACAGAACTCTATCGACTTGGCGCGATTGATAACATCGATGGCATTGCCGCCAAGCCATATGGGTTTAATTTTCCACCCGATGACCGCATGATCGATGACAACGTGCTAAATTTCTCGCGCGTCGTCGCCCTGCGTGAAATCATGGTGGCGTATGGCGATGCGACAAAACCACTCTGGATCAGTGAATTTGGGTGGAACACGCTTCCAAGTTCCTGGACTGGCAGACCATCAATTTGGGGACAAGTGACACCGCAGCAGCAGACAGACTATACGCGCGCCGCATTCGCCCGTGCCGAACGCGAATGGACATGGCTTGGCGGCATGATATTGGCATACTGGCAGCCCAACGCGCCAGACGATGACCCCGTGCGTGGTTTTGCCATCATTGACCCAGACAACATCCCTACCCCACTTTACGACGCCTTAACATCGCTGCCACAGCCAACGAATGCCGCGAATGGTTTGTACCCCGCCGCCAACATTTACGCAGATTATTTTGGCGTTTGGACATTTGGCGATTTGGGCGCTGATATCGGCTGGATTCAGGACAGTCGGCTCGCGTTTCGGTTTCAGGGTCGCGATGCCGCTCTGTTATTGCGTCAAGGCGGTTATGAAGCCTATCTGTATCCGACGGTTGATGATGACCCTGCTAACGCGACACCGCGCGATGCTTCTGGCAACGCATTTATCAATCTGAAAAGCGACACGCTGGAGACAGAACTCGAACTCGTAACCGTCGCTCGTGGCTTGGCAGATACGGACCATGTACTGCGTGCGGCGGCAGATCGCGGTTGGGATCAGTGGGCGCTGGTTGGTTATGGTGTCAGTTCAGGTGATCTTTCCGCGCCGTATCAAGCACAAATGGCGATTGCATTGCTTTCGACATTGATTACCGGCGCAACAGCGCTTGTAACCGCATCGTCTATTGATTGGTCGCCATTTGTGCAACGTACCACGCTGCTGTGGCGTGGCGCGAGCGCAGCAGCGCAGATCACGTTCAGCATCATCACCTCTCTTGTGTTGCTCATCGGTATGTTCATCACATGGGATGACTCCACGCCGAGTTTTTTTCGCCGTGAACCTGTTCAAATTGGCATTGCGATCATCACGGCGGGGGTTATCTATCTCGAACCGGGACTCATCATTACGCTGATTGCGTCAGCAGTCTTGTTTGTGCTGTTTTATCATCGCGTCGATCTGGCGTTGATACTTACTATTTTGTACGCACCCTTCTTTCTGTTTCCGGTCGAATTATTGTTGTTCGCATTCCCCATGAGCGAACTCATCATCTTGATTGCAGGCGGTTCATGGTTTGTACGTCAGCTCGCGGAGTTCGCCCGTGCCCGCCGCGATGGAAGCATCTATGCATTTTTTAGCCTACGCTTATTATTTTCGCGCCTGCACGCGCTTGATTGGGCGATGCTCGCATGGGTCGCACTTGGTGTCCTCTCGCTGTCATGGACTGTCTATCGTGATGTAGCGATAACGGAGCTTCGCACGCTCATCCTTGAACCTGTCCTGTTCTATATAATTTTGCGCTCGTTCAAGCCCAATCTTAAATTGCTGCTGCGTTTAGTCGATACGCTCATCATTGCCGGTGTGATCGTCAGCATTCTTGGCATTTTTATGTTTGTGACTGGTGCAGGTGCGGGTGTCATCACCGCCGAAGAAGGGGTCGCGCGCCTCGCAAGCGTTTATGGTTCCCCTAATAACGTCGCCTTATTTCTCGGTCGCTGCATTCCCTTTGCGCTCGCGTTTACCTTGCTCAATCTGGATCGTCGCCGCAGGCAGCTCGCCGCCGCCGCATCACTGCTGCTCATAGTGACGGTTTTACTCACGTTGAGCGCTGGCGGCATTTTCATCGGGGTTCCCGCTGCGGTCATCGCCATACTTTTGTGGATTTATGGACGCCGTGCTGTCGTGTTTATCGCTGGCTTAATCGGCGTTGGTGCGCTCGGCGCGCTTATCGCATTGCAGTCAGCCAGATTTGCGCGGTTACTTAATTTTTCTGAAGGCACGAACTTTTTTCGTATCCGCGTTTGGCAAAGTGCGATTCAAGTCATCACAGATCACCCGATCACTGGATTAGGGTTGGATCAATTTTTGTTCGCATTTCGCGGACGCTACATGCTGCCGGATGCATGGCAAGAACCCGAACTATCGCATCCCCACAACATCATCTTGGATTTTTGGACGCGCCTGGGCTTTTTCGGCGTCCTTTTACTGGTCTTCACTCAATTTGCGTTTTGGCGAACCGCTTTACATGTCTATAAACGTTTGAATGACCCACTTCCGCGTGCCTTGATCATCGGCACGATGGGAGCGATGGTGAATTTACTCGCACATGGAATGGTCGATAACAGCATTTTTCTTAACGATTTAACGTATGTTTTCGCCTTAATGATCGGATTAATGGCATCAATTGGAACATCCGAGCTATTGACGCCACCCTCGAAATAGGGGTTTAATCTTTAGAATATCTAACCTATGGGATTTTTAACGTCATGAAAGCGAAAGTGAATCGAATCACTATTCAGGTCGTCGAAGCCGATCTGTTTTCGCTTTCCGTGGCTGCCGTCGTGAATGCGACCACGACTGACCTTGCCCTCTCCCAAGACCTTGCAAGCCGCGTCGGTGTCGAAGTACAGCGCGAATGCGCACGCATCGGCTTTGTTGATGTCGGGTCTGCGATTATGACCAGTGCTGGCAATCTGATCGCCGAAAAACTCATTCACACAGCAGGACCGCGGTGGGGCGAAGGCAGCGAGCGCGGAAAATTAATGCTCTGTGTGCAGGAATGCTTGCGCTTGTGCGAAAACAATAAACTGAAATCAATCGCCTTCCCAGCTATTTCCATCGGTGCGCTTGGATACCCGGTCGAAAATTGCGCTGTCACCATGCTCACGCAAATCGTCGATTATACATTTGAAGACCTAAAGCATTTGCGCACAGTCGTCATGTGCCTGAATGATGCCAATGCCGCCAGCATCTTCAAGCGCGAACTTCAGCGCCAAATCGAAGAATTGCAAGAAACAGGCGACGCGAAAGTTTAAGCAGACGTGCGAACGGCACAAAAACCCTTATGGTTGTCATAACCTATTCATGTGATACACTTCGCATGTTTTGCTCTCCGTAGCCATGCGAGGGACACCTCTTGCGCGTACTGATTACCGGCGCCGCCGGATTTGTAGGGTCACATCTGTCTGACCGTTTCGTTGCCGATGGTCATACTGTTATCGGTATGGATAATTTGATCACTGGCAATCCGCGTAATGTTGCTCATCTTGAACAACATCCGCTGTTCACGTTTGTTCGCCACGATGTTTCAACACATATCACCGTTGATGGCGATTTGGATGCAGTCCTGCATTTTGCCTCACCCGCCAGCCCGATTGATTACCTGAAAGTTCCCATCCAGACGCTAAAGGTCGGTTCGCTTGGAACCCACAACGCGCTTGGCTTGGCGCTGGCAAAGAACGCCCGCTTTTTGCTCGCATCGACATCAGAAATTTATGGCGATCCGTTAGAACATCCGCAAAAAGAGAGCTATTTTGGCAATGTCGATTCAATTGGTGTACGTGGTTGCTACGACGAAGCCAAACGATTTTCCGAAGCCATAACGATGGCATATCATCGCGCCCACAACGTACAAACGCGCATTGTGCGCATTTTTAACACGTATGGTCCGCGGATGCGCCTCGATGACGGACGTATCGTACCAAACTTTATTGGTCAGGCATTACGCGGCGAACCGCTGACGGTCTACGGCGATGGCGCGCAAACGCGCAGTTTCCAATACGTCGATGATCTGGTCGAAGGTGTCGTTCGATTGCTCGCCAGCGATTTTACAGAACCAGTGAACATTGGCACCCAGTTCGAACTAAGCGTGCTGGATTTCGCACATGTCATCAACGAACTGACCAGCAGCGTCGCTGGAATTGTGTACCAGGACGCACGCATCAAGGGCGACCCACAAACGCGCCGCCCCGATACATCGCGGGCAAAAGCGATCCTTGATTGGGAACCACGTGTCTTATTGCGTGAAGGTTTGACGAGGACTATCGCGTATTTCCGCGAGGTGCTGTGACCATTTTTCCACCTGTAGCATCATTTTCTCGTGCTGTCCGTTCATTGTTCTGGATCGTGCTCGCAGGCTTGGTCAGCGTCGTCATTGCCACTGAGTCGGTGTCAACATCTGGTACGTTGATCGGACTCATAACGCTGCTCGTATTATCGTTGATCACGCCGTTCGCGCCGCTTACTGCCCTACTCGTCATAGCGCCTATACGAACGCTGTTTGCGACCGAATCTAGCATACAAATACCACTCGATTTTGGTCAGTGGTTGTTAATCGCCGCGCTTGCCGCATGGATTGCACACGCAGTGATTTTTTATAACCGATTGCCGAAATTAAGGGTAACGCTCCCGCTGGTGGCTGTGTCGATATTTGGTATCGCCAGTGCCTTGAGCGCGTTCACCGCTTATTCGTCGAGCGCGTGGCTGACCGAATGGCTGAAATGGATGCAAATCGCCGCCCTCATATTTATGGTGGCGGATCTCGGTCAACACCGCGCATGGGAATGGATTTTATTCGCCGTCGTCATGAGCGGCGCTACCAACGCCGTCATTGGCATTTACGAGTTTTTCGGCGGCAGCGGTGCAGATCATTTGCTGATTCGTCCTGACTGGAATTTTTTTCGCGCGTTCGGCACATTCGGGCAGCCCAACCCTTTCGGCGGTTTTATGGGGTTAATCGCGCCGCTCGCCGCTGCTGCGACGTTTGGTTACACCGTACAAACCTTGAATCACTATTATGCCACTCGCATCATCGCGTGGCGATCGGCGTTGAGTGCATTCTTTTACGCAGGCTGCACCGCCCTTATCAGCATTGCACTGTTCATGTCCTGGAGTCGGGGGGCATGGCTCGGGTTTGGCGTGTCTATGCTCGTTATCGTTTTCGCTGCGCCCCAAAATCTCAAAGGTGGGTTTGCCCTGCTTGCCACCATGCTGGTGCTGGGCGCGGTGGCGTGGGCAAGTGGACGATTGCCCGCATCCATTGTCGAGCGCATTCAAAGCGCTACTCAAGAAACCTTCTCATTCAGCGATGTACGCGGGGTTGATATCAATCCAGAAAATTATCCGTTGGTAGAGCGGCTTGCACACTGGCAAGCGGCGATTAATATGGGCACGACCCATCCGTTTCTGGGCGTTGGTCTCGGTAATTACGAAACCGCTTATCCCGATTTTCGCCTGATTTATTGGAAGTATCCACTCGGTCATGCCCATAATTACTACTTGAATGTTTTTGCAGAGACTGGCATGATTGGTGTTATTAGTTATGTATCCATGTGGCTTGTTTTATTCGTCGTGACATGGCGCACCTCCCGCCGCCAACCCGATCCACTATCACGATTTATTGCGGTTGGGTTGTTGGGAACGTGGACATATCTCGCCATACACAGCCTGACCGATAACCTTTATGTCAACAATTTATTCATCCATCTTGGAATCATGCTCGGCATTCTGGGCGTGCTGTCCGACCCCGTACCGTTCATCAAATATAGTAAGAGGATAGCATGGCGCAAACCAACTCTGTCAATTTGAATAAAATCGTGCGGAAAAACCCGCTCGACCGCGTGATCGTGTCAATTGCCAGCCGCTTTGGTGATAAAGCCAAAGAAGTCGAACGTTTCCTGAAGTTTGCTTTTGTCGGCGCGATTGGCGCGATCATCGATTTTGGCACGTTGGTCATGCTCCAGGCGACACTACTACCACCTGTGGGACCCAATAAAGACCTGAAAGTTGCATTGGCGACAAGTGTTGCGTTTGCAGCAGCGGTGATCAGCAATTTCATCTGGAATCGTTTGTGGACATATCCCGACTCACGCTCGCGGTCGATTAAGCGCCAGCTTGCTCAGTTCACTTTGATCAATCTGATCGGTTGGACGGGACGTACGATATGGGTCAGTTTCGCTTACACCTGGTTGGGCGCAGCGTTGATGCCAATTTTGTTGCCCGAAATTCAGATATTCCGCCCTGGTTACGTACCCTCGGCATCCGCCGAAGCAAAATTGGGCACGATTGGCGCGTGGTTGATCGGCGTTGTCATTGTCATGATCTGGAACTTCACTGCCAATCGGTTGTGGACGTACAACGACGTGCAATAACGTGGCAGTCATTGCCATCGACTATACCCCTGCCTATCAACAGGGCGCAGGAATAGGACGACTGACACGCGATTTAATCACTGCGCTTGCCCGTTATGACATCGACAGCGAATATCGGCTGTTTGTGGCAGGCGCTCAACAAGCGCGGTTGCCGCCCCCCCCCGGACAAAATTTCAACTGGTGTGCAACGCCGATCACTAACAAATGGTGGGCGCGACTGTGGCAGCGTGCGCAGCTTTCCTACCCCACCATTGAAACCTTCACGGGTGCCGTCGATTTGTTTCACGCGACCGATTTTGTACTACCGCCCACGCGCCCACGCACCAAAACGATTTTGACCGTGCACGATCTGACGTACGCACGTGCCCCCGAAACCACAAGCCCGTCATTGAAAGCCTATCTCGATAGGGTTGTGCCACGCTCAGTTGCGCGCGCCGATCATGTGCTGGCAGATTCACAATCGACCAAAGACGATTTGATCGCTCTCTACGACACCCCACCAGACAAAATCACGGTATTGTTGAGCGGCGTCGATACACGTTTTCACCCCATCACCGACCTATCCGTCCGCGCTGCTGTCCGCACCAAGTACGCGATACCGTCGCGTCCCTATATTTTTGCGGTCGGCACGGTGCAGCCGCGCAAAAACTATATCCGGCTGATCGGAGCATTAGCGATGCTGCGCGCATCCGGTGTAGACATCGGGCTGGTGATTGCGGGTGGCAAAGGGTGGCTCGATGACCCTATTTATGCCAGCATCCGTGATCATCACGTCGAAGACGCGGTACAGCTCATCGGATACGCCGACGATACCGATCTGCCTGTTCTATACAGCGATGCCATGTGTGTAGCGATGCCATCTTTGTATGAAGGTTTTGGTTTACCGATCCTGGAGGCATTCCAATGCGGAATCCCGGTCGTGACCGCGAACGTGTCATCGTTGCCTGAAGTCGCCGGTGACGCCGCACTAATGGTCGATCCATATGATCAGGAGGCGCTTGCATACGCCATTCACCGCTTAGCAAGCGATGAAGCCTTGCGCGCGGACTTGACAAGGCGTGGTTTAGAACGGGCGAAGCAGTTCACCTGGGAATCGTCAGCGCGCAATCTCTACGAGGTTTACGCACGTGTAATCGGCATTCGACTATAATGGAGGTTATATCGTAAAGTCGGCAGCGCCATCTAGAATATGCCTATTGGAGAAATAAAAGCATGACCCCAGACCCACGCAAATTCGTCATCGACCACGAGAAACCGTTCTTCATCTACACGACGGGAGGCGACTGGATTGCGACGAAGTTTGGCTATTTCATCTTCGACCAGCGCGGCGATTATATTGGCTTCGTCATGAACGATATTCACGATGTCTATACGACTTCAGGAGAATGGATCGGCAACTTATGGAGTGATGGACGTATTATTCGCAAGCGCACCTATCAACGTCAACCGTTACTGAAAAAATTACCACCAAAACCACCCAAGCCCACAAATTTACCATCGCGATCACCGCTGGCGCGTACGCCCGGCGAACTTGGGTTCGACAAAGTCGATGTGCTCGAATGGGATGAAGATGTATTCAAACGTTTGAGCGACCTCGTCGCCGACGCGGGCGAGGATACCCAGTGACCGACTCCCCTACCGCGCTACGTGCACATAAGCACGTCAGCGACACCCGGTTCACGCTGAGCGCATTAATGGGTCCTCAAGATGCCAATTCGCTCGGCAATGTACATGGCGGCGTCATCATGCGGCTCGTGGACGAAGCTGGCGCGCTGGTCGCCATGCGCCATGCCAATTTACCGGTCGTCACCGTCGCCGTTGATTCGATGACGTTTGTCGAGCCAATCCGTATTGGCATGTTAGTAATGTGCAAAGCCGAACTCACGTTTGTTGGTCGCACATCAATGGAAGCTCGCGTCGAAGTTACTGCTGAGAATCCGTTTTTGGGTGAAGCCAAAATCACCAATACGGCTTATCTGGTCTATGTTGCGCTCGACGATACGGGTCATCCTGCCATCGTCCCCGAACTTCTCGCAGAAACGCCGGAAGAACACGCCCGTGCCGCAGACGCCCGCGAACGGCAGGAATTTCGCAAAAAACAACATGCACGCGAAACAGGATACACTCCATGACCGATACGTCACCAGTTTTAGGAGACGACTCCGTCGAAACATCCGCGCTTATGCGCATCTTGAATCAGGCAGGTGCGCGGCGTATTCTATCTGCCCCGACAACCGACTCTGGTCTATCAGATGTCCGTCCCTATCCGTTTATGGCGATGGTTGGGCAGCACGAAATGCGGATCGCGCTCATGCTGGCGGTGATTAATCCTGCCGTCGGCGGCGTATTACTGATCGGTCCGCGCGGCATTGGCAAAACGACTGCCGTTCGCAGTTTGACCGGGATTTTGCCCGATATCGAAGTGAGTGATTGTGATGACGGCGCGCTGCCGGAAGAACTCGAAAATCCCAATGCTGCCGTCTTATTTCCCGACTGCTACGAAAAATTCAAGGCAGGCGAACGCATTTCGCATTATGAGCCGACCAAAATCGTCGAGCTCCCGCTTAATGCGCGCCTGGAAGATGTTGTTGGCGGCATTAACGAACGCGTCGCCATACAGCAAAATCGTATCAAGCTCGAAAAAGGTATTCTCGCCCGTGCCGATAACAACTTGCTGTATATCGACGAAGTAAACTTGCTCAACAACGAGATCGTTGATGCCATCCTCGATGCCGCCGCGCAAGGCAGTTACACGGTAAGGCGCGGCGCGATGGCAGGGACATATCGCTCACGTTTCGCATTGATAGGGTCGATGAATCCCGAAGAAGGACACCTGCGACCCCAAATTCTGGATCGCTTCGGGCTGCGAGTCAACGTTCGAGGCTTGATGAGCGCTGAAGAACGTTTGGAAGTGTATCGCCTTGTAAGAGAATATCGCCTCCGCCCTTCGCAATTCGTCCGTGAATGGGATCTCGTCACTGCCGAAACACGCGACGAAATCATGCTTGCACGTCAGTTGCTCAAAGAGACAACGCTGGCAGACGACGCCATCGAAATGGGCATCACATTGGTTCAGGCATTGGAGATCGACAGCCATCGCGCCGAATATACGCTGTTTGAAGCCGCCCGCGCACACGCCGCCGCCGACGGACGTGATAAAGCGGTGATTGCCGATATTCGCGCTGTCGCCGCATTGGCGCTTCGTCAGCGCGGAAGCGAATTTATGACCAAATTTTTTCATGAACAGCGTGCCGAAGACGAACAAATTCGTGACAAACTCGATGAACTAACGGGCAACCCCGATGCGAATGCACGTGTCTAACATTTTATGTCAATCCTTTTGTTCGCACTGACCCTGCTCGGTTATTTTCTGCCATTTGTCATCAATCCTGGTGGTGGTCTTACATTGCACGCCCTTGACCTTGCCGAATGGACAACGCTGCACCCGCTTGTACGCGCCGAAACACCGCTACTGTTGACAGCACTGCTGCTGCGCCTGCCGCTTTTATGTGCGGGTATCATGATTACACTTCAAGCGCGATCATCGCCTGATAAGTGGTCGCGCAGAATTGGGTGGTTGTGCGCGGGCAGTGTCGTGCTTGGATTGCTTCCCCCACTCGATTTTGTCACGCAGTTGAACAACATCAATTACCAACAGCAGTTCGTCCTAGCGCTGGTTGGTTTGATGAGTTTAGGAATAAGTATTTTTGCGCGGCGTCAATCGGTGCTGTTCACGCTGACGGTAATTGCGGGTGTGACCGGAATAACGGGCGGCAGCATTGGCTGGCTGCGTGCGGCGACTTTGCTTCGCAATTTTGGTATACCTACGTCATTAGGAGCGGGAGGATTGCTCATGGTATTTGGATTTGCGGCGTGGATCGCTTGGGTCGCCATCGATTACCGCCGGAGTCTGAAAATGAAACAAGGTAGCGCATTGCTGCCAACCACCTTGTTGTCATAAAAGAACTATTTAAGAAGCGCCCTCGTAAAACTGCGCGCAGCTATTTGGTCATCTGTGTATCGATATATATGACTGCTTCGCCGACTGTCGTGATCTTTTGCGCGTCTTCGTCGCTAATTTCGCCGCCGAATTCTTCTTCAAACGCCATGATCAATTCGACCAAATCAAGCGAGTCGGCTTCGAGGTCTTCACGAAAACGGGCTTCGTGCGATACCCGTTCCATATCGACACCCAGCAAATCAACCACGATATTCTTCACACGTTCTTCAGTTGTTGCCATTCCAAATTCCTCCAACGCTGTGCGCAATGCAGCCCAGTTGATAAGTTTGTGATTATACAAGACAAGTGATGTTTGCCAACGCCCAGCACGGTTGACGACTGCGCTGCGCATCGGGTACGATTGATGTTCATCGTATTGAAGGAACACCACTTCATGAGTAAAGTCACGGCTTCTCCATCGATTGCCGACCGTAAAATTGATCATATTCGCATCAATCTTGAACAAAACGTACAATTCCCACGCCTGACCACAGGGCTGGAAAAATATCGTTTCTTACACCAGGCACTTCCCGAACTTGATTTGAACGCGATCGATACACGAATTCCCCTGTTTGGCAAAACCTTGAGCGCACCGATTTTAATCTCATCGATGACGGGCGGCGCTGAACTCGCGCTGCACATCAATCGCGCGCTTGCCGAAGCGGCACAAGCAAACCAGGTTGCACTTGGCGTCGGCTCACAGCGCGCGGCGCTCAAAAACCCCGAATTGGCTTACACATTTCGTGTTCGTGATATTGCACCCGACATTTTGCTGTTTGGCAATTTAGGCGTCGTTCAGTTCAATTATGGCTATGGCGTCGATGAATGTCGCCGTGCTGTTGACATGATCGAAGCTGACGCATTAATCTTGCATTTCAACGTGCTGCAAGAAGCCGTTCAACCCGAAGGCGATACTAATTTCGCTGGATTACTAAATAAAATCGAAGCGGTCTGTAAATCGTTCGATGTTCCGGTCATTGCCAAAGAAGTCGGCTGGGGCTTCAGTGAACAAAACTGCCGCGACCTGGCAAATGCCGGAGTGGCAGCTATTGATGTCGCCGGGTCTGGTGGCACATCGTGGAGCGAGGTCGAATTTCACCGTGCGCCTACCGCTTATCATGCACAAATTGCGGCGGCATTCGCAGATTGGGGCATCCCAACTGCTGACGCCGTACAGTACGCAGTAAAAGGTGCGCCCGCGCTCCCAATTATCGCTAGTGGCGGTATACGAGACGGGATCGACATCGCTAAGTGCATCGCATTGGGCGCGAGCATCGGCGGCATGGCGGGTGCATTTTTGAAAGCCGCAGATCAATCGACCGAAGCTGTCGATCAGCTTATTCGAGTCACCGCCGCGCAACTCCGCGTCGCCATGTTATGCAGTAGTGCGCGCACAATTGATGATTTGCGTCGTATTCCTTTGATCAAAGAGGCATAAACTGTGCTGGCTGTCGAACTTGCGAAACGTTATCTCCCAGCGCTTGATTCGTTCATGCGTTCCGTCGTCGATACCCTGCCTGACTCTGCCGACTTCAAAACCATGCTGCATTATCCACTCGGTTGGGTGAACGCCGATGGAGCGCCCTATCAGGGATCAACAGGCAAGCGTATCCGTCCGATTTTACTATTGCTCTGCACCGAAGCGGTGGGTGGAGATTGGCACGCAGCACTCCCGGCTGCCGCTGCCGTCGAGTTCCTGCATAATTTCTCGCTCATTCACGATGATATTCAGGATAACAGTCCCACCCGTCACAACCGACCGACCGTGTGGAGTATATGGGGTCGCGCGCAAGCCATTAACGCAGGCGACACCATGTTTGCGTTGGCATATGAAGCACTCGCACGTTTATCTGCTACCACGACCGCCGATATTGCACTTGCGTGTTGGACGATGTTTAACCGCACCAATTTGGAACTGACCCGCGGACAGTATCTCGATATGCACTTCGAGACGCAAACGGTCGTCACAGAAGCCGACTATATATCGATGGTGAGCGGCAAAACTGCCGCGCTGCTTTCGGGGTCGGCGTACATGGGTGCGTTGATAGGCACTTTCGACAAAGTAGAAGCCGATCATTTTGCTGATTTTGGACTCAATTTGGGCATCGCCTTTCAAATCCATGACGATATTTTGGGGATATGGGGAGACGCAAGCGTAACAGGCAAATCGACCGCGACCGATATCCTATCGCGCAAAAAATCGCTCCCCGTGCTGTATGGATTGGCAAATAATCCCGACATGATCACGATTTATAAGCGCGAACCGTTTGGCGAACTCGATGTAATTGACGCGGTCGCTGCGCTCGATAAGATCGACGCGCTCGATTATGCACGCACCAGCGAGTCCAGTTATTTCGAAAGGGCTATCGACGCGGTACAGCAAAGCGCATCCGGCGGCAGCAAGTCTTTTAACGATTTACTCGCATTAACCGAAACGCTGTTTCAGCGTCAGTACTAGACGACTAAACGAATTCACGAAAAATCATACTGCTCAACAAGCGTCCTTTGTGCGTAATTCGCACGCGCTCATCGTCGTACATGATCAGATCGTGAGTCGCGTACTTTTCGATGATATCACCGTGCAACGCGAGCAGATCGACGCCATAACGGGCACGAAACGTTGCCCTTTCGATGCCTTCTTCGGTCAAGCGCAGTCCCATCAGCAACGCTTCAACGATTTGAGCTTCAATCGTAAGTTTAGTAGCATTTTCGGTAACAGGCGACCGCGGAAATTCGTATACGCCGTCGGTCGCTTGCAGCCCGGCGATGTAACGCTGCGGCGACAACAACACCGAATAGCGTACTTCATCTGCGAAGCCGTGTGCGCCGGGACCCAACCCGATATAGGGCAAACTGCGCCAATACTGCAAATTATGACGACATTGACGACCTGGCTTCGCCCAATTGCTGATTTCGTACTGCTCGAATCCTGCCGCGCCCATACGTTCGGTAGCCAGTTCATACATATCAGCGGCGAGATCATCGTCGGGCGTTGGCAAACTACCCTTCTCCACCCACGCTGACATCGGCGTATTGTCTTCTAACACCAGTCCATAAAGCGAGACATGATCTGGCTTTAACGCCAGCATTTGTTTGAGCGTATTATCCCAGTCAGCTAATGTTTGATGCGGTACGCCGTAGATCAAGTCGAGGTTGAGATTATCGAAGCCCGCCAATCGCGCCGCCGAAACCGACCGCACGACCGCGTCATTATCATGCCGCCGATTAAACAAACGCAGTTCATTTTCGTTCGCGCTCTGCATTCCGATACTCAAGCGGTTAATCCCTAAATCGCGCAGCGCCTTTAGATAATCACGCGTAATGTCGCTCGGATTTGCTTCAACCGAAATTTCTGCGTCTGTCTGCACATCGAATGATTCATGCAAGGCGCGCAAAATATGCTCGAACTGACGTGGCGTGAGCAAACTCGGGGTGCCACCGCCGAAAAAGATGGTACTGACACGTTGATTAGGCTTGCTGCGCCCGACGATATTGATTTCGTGTATTAATGCGTCAACAAATGGATCAATCAAATGATCGATGCTGACATACGTATTGAATGCGCAATACGTACATTTCACGCCACAAAACGGGACATGTAAGTAGACCGATAATGGAGTTTGCAAAATTGTCATGTGCTCGAAGAGTTAAGAAGAGGTTTGATTGCGGGATTGTGTCAGGTTCATTATAATGAGTCAAGGTCATCATTGATCATCACTTTTTCAATTACGTAAATCAGATTATCGAACCGAGCAGCAGGTATGCCTGAAACCAAGCAATTTATGGGGATGGAAGGCGACGGGCGCAATGATACGTCGCTCAAGGCGAACGTCGTCTTACAAAACCGCTACAAAATTCTCGGCGTCATCGGGGGCGGCGGCATGGGGACAGTATACCAGGCGCGCGACCTCATGTTTACAGAAGCCAAACGACTGGTCGCTATCAAAGAAATGCAGTCCGTCGTCACCGATGCCAATCTGCGAACGACGATGCTGCGTAATTTTCAGCGTGAAGCGAATATTCTTGCCACGCTAAGTCACCCAGCGATCCCCAAGATTTTCGACTTTTTCGATTTGAGCGACCGCGCCTATCTGGTGATGGAATATATCAATGGGCGCGATTTAGAAGTTATCCTGTCGCAAACCAAAGAACTCCCCATCGACAAAGTGATCGATTGGGCGATTGAATTGTGCGACGTCTTGGATTACTTGCACAGCCAGACGCCAAACCCGATCATTTTCCGCGATATGAAGCCGTCGAACGTCATGATCGACGCACTCGGTCGTGTGCGATTGATTGACTTTGGCATCGCCAAAGCGTTTGTACGTGATGACAGTGGTAAGGGCACAATGATTGGCACGGAAGGCTATTCGGCGCCAGAACAATATCGAGGTGAAGCGATACCTGCCAGCGATATTTTCGGCTTGGGTGCGACGCTTCATCACATTTTGACGCGCAAAGACCCACGTCTCGAAATCCCGTTTAGCTTTCACGAACGACCGATCCCGAATTTCAACCCAACCGTGCCTTCAAGAATGGTCAGCATCATCGAAAAATCGCTCGCGAAAGATATTCCTGACCGCTTCCAAACTGTTCCCGAAATACGCACGGCTTTCAACGAACTCCGTTCGCGCCCTCTATCCATGCCGTATGCAACGACGGGTTCGTCAGGTCAGCCGCAGCAAAGCACCAATTTCTTCGATGACATGACGGTGAATAGTGATGGTGATTTGGGCGGCTTACAACCGAAGTGGAAATTCAAAACCGAAGACGAGATTCGTGTATCGCCCACTGTATATCGAGATATGGTACTGGTCGGCTCATATGATACGAATATGTGGGCACTCAAACTCGACTCTGGTGAACAAGTCTGGAAATACGCAACCAGAGGCGGAATCGCGTCGTCCCCGACAGTGGATGAAACGAACAAAAACGTTGTCTTTGGATCAGAAGACTTTACAGTGTACGCACTCGATGTTCGCAGTGGGCGCATCTCATGGAGTTTCCAGACAAAAGATCGCATTCGAAGCGGTGCTCGCATCGCGCACGATCACGTCTTTTTTGGCAGCGATGACGGCAAGGTTTATGCTTTAAACGTGCTAAATGGGCGTATGCTCTGGGCATTCGATGCGGGCGCTCCTGTTCGAAGTCGTCCGGTTGTCACCGAAGAGATCATCATCGTCCCTTCTGCCACGGGTGAGGTGTATGGATTAAGCCTATCCGGTCAGCGCAAATGGACCTATCGCACGCGGGGTGCCGTGTACTCGTCACCGTATTTCGAACCTAATGAAGGCAGCCTGTTCGTCGGTTCGTCAGATGGATTCATGTATGCGTTTGACGCGCATACGGGTGTCAGTTCATGGCGTTTCCGAACGGGCGCTGCTGTTATTTCCAGCCCAACTGAGAATAAAGGACTGTTGTATTTTGGGTCGGCAGACGGCTATATGTACGCTGTAAACGCACAGACATCGCGCGAAAAGTGGAAATTCAACGCAGAAAAACCGATTGTTGGTTCACCGATTGTCCACAAAGATGCGGTCTATTTCGGTGGCACGGATGAATATTTCTACTGTCTCGATGCGAACACTGGTAAAGAGCGCTGGAAGTACAAAACAGGCGGCGCGATTACGTCAGCCCCAACAGTCAGCAATGATCTCATTTTGGTCGGGTCGTTGGATCACATTCTGTATGCGTTCCCGCTCATCAACTGATACTTAGGATTCCACGATCATCGTGGATGGAGTCATATCACCATGAGTTTCTTCCGGCGTTTGTTTTCTAATCAGGCTGATCCGAAATCGCCCCCAACCGGTCGTACCGCCCCACTGGTGGATACCCCCGTGAACACTCCAACGCCATCGGTTGCAGCACCGTCAATCCCAGAAGTGCCGATCGTGGATAAACCGCTTCGCCCCACTGCTGAATTGGAGTCACGTTCGGTCAATGGGTTGGGCACGGGTGGCTTGACTGATGGTGTGACACGTCCGTTGCCACAGGATGCGCTGATCGACCTGACTGGAAACGAGCATCTTGCGTTCGGACAAGCGACCGATATCGGTATGGTGCGGACGAATAACCAAGACTCGGCATTCTCGTTCTTCTCAGCCGCACGCAGCGCGTTCGAGCGACCAGATTTTGGGCTTTTCGTCGTTGCGGATGGCATGGGCGGTCATCACGATGGCGAAAAAGCTTCGGCACTGGCGGCACGTGCTGTTGGCGCTTATTTGATGGACAAAATCGGCATGTCGCTGCTCCAAGGCGATGAACGTTACAACGAAGTTCCGATCACCGAAGCCATGAGCGATGCGGTTTTGAAGGCGAATGCAGATGTCGTGCAAAAAGTCCCCGATGGCGGCACGACCTGTACCGCAGTCATGGTCATTGGCGACATGGCATATATTGCCCACGTCGGAGACAGTCGTGCTTACTTTGTACAGCGCGAAAAAGTCGAACGACTCACCCGCGATCATTCGTTAGTCGAGCGCCTGATCGAACTTGAGCAGTTGACGCGCGAAGAAGCTGAAGATCATCCACAAAAGAATGTCTTGTATCGTGCGCTGGGACAAACAGACACGATTGAAGTCGATACGCTGACACGCCGGTTGCCGCCACGTTCACGCATTTTGATATGCAGTGACGGCTTATGGAATCAGGTGGGTGATGCTAAAATACGAGATGTAATTAATCTACATCCAAATCCACAAGAAGCGTGCAGCGAACTTGTGAAACTTGCCAACAATAGCGGCGGTCTGGATAATGTCACTGTAATCCTGTTACAATTACCGGGCTAAACTATCAGGAAATTATAGACCCGCCATGCTTCTAGATTTTGATCCATATGGCGAACTTGGAATCGCCACGAGCGCATCGCAAGACGATGTCAAAGCCGCATATCGTCGCGCCGCACGCCGATTACATCCTGATACAAATCGGGATAATCCTGGCGCGGCTGCGCAATTTCAAGAAATAACAGCCGCCTACAACCTGCTAATCGACGAATCAAAACGTCGCACTTTTGATTCGGAATTTGCGCAAATGAAACAGGGCGCGTTTTTCAATTTTCGTGTTACCACCAGCAAACGTGCACTGATGAGGCTGAATGAACCGCAAGTGATATATATGCTCGCGGATATTTTGCCCAATACGTACGCAGCCGAACACCCAGAAAAACGCACATCACGCCTCAATTTGACATTAGTGCTGGATCGCAGCAATTCGATGAATGGTGACGGTGCGCGCATAGAAAAAGTGAAAGTGGCAGCGCATCAAATCATTGACCAGCTCAATCAGGATGATATTCTTTCGGTCGTAGCTTTCAACGACCGTGCAGAAGTGATCATCCCGGCTGGCTTAGTCAAAGAAAAAAACAGCTTAAAGGCACGCGTCAGTATGATGAATGCCTCTGGCGGCACAGAAATCTATGAAGGCTTGGCGACCGGCGTTGAACAAATACGTAAGTTTATCGCCCCGCGTTTAGTCAATCATATGATCATTCTCACCGATGGGCATACCTACGGTGACCACGAACGCACCGTCAATCTTGCCCGCACCGTCGCCAGCGAAGGCGTAACCATCAGCACGATGGGCTTAGGACAAGAGTGGAACGATAAGTTTCTTGACGAACTTGCGACTTCTACGGGCGGCACATGTCTCTATATCAGTTCGGCAAGCGCGGTCGTTCGTTTTCTTAATGATCACGTACGTGGGCTTACCAATGTCTTTGCTGAGCGCATATCGATTTCGGTCGCGCCTGATCCCGATATTAAGCTGGAATCAGCCTTCAAACTGGCACCGAATCCACAGCCGCTCACCATCGATCAAGGCAATATTCCATTGGGCAGTTTGCAATTCAACCGCATCATCAGTGTGCTGTTTCAATTCGAAATGCCCCCAGATATGGAAATTGGCTTTCGTTCAGCCGCGCGTCTTTCAGCGTCAGGCGATATTCTGGGCGATAAGATTCGGAGGCATAAAGTGGTCAATGACATGTCTTTGGAGATTACCGAAAATAACGTCACCGACGAACCACCCACCGCGATTCTAGAAGCATTGGGTAAACTGACACTGTATCGAATGCAAGAACACGCGCAGTTGGCGCTTGAAAAAGGCGATGTGCCCGAAGCGACCCGCCGACTGGAGAATTTGGCGACGCGATTATTTGAATTGGGCGAAACAGATTTAGCGCAACAAACCCAAGCCGAGGCGCAGCAGGTCGCTTTTACCAGTACACTTTCCGATAAGGGGCGTAAGGCGCTTAAATATCACACTCGTTTATTATTGTCAGCCCCGTATCAAGAAAAGAACTCTGAATGAAAATTTGTCCCTATTGCGCATACTCGAACCGCGAGGGTTTTTTATTTTGCGAAGACTGTGGACGCCGTTTAAGCGGCGACGCAAATGCAACCATGCCAACGCGCACCTTACTCCCGTCGGCGACTAAAGACTTACCCAAGACAAACAGTAACACGACATGGGGAACATCGCATTTTGATCCAAATGCGACCATAATCATGGTTATCCGCGATGCCGATGAACCTCTGCACTTGAAGCCGGAAACACGGGTCTTATTCGGGCGCGTAGATAACAGCGGTATACAAAAACCCGATATTGACCTGACGCCGTTTGGCGCGTTAGAAAAAGGGGTGTCGCGCATTCACTGCGCTATTTATCGTGACGATTTAACGCTGACGATTGTCGATATGGGGAGTGCCAACGGCACCCACCTCAATGGTCAGCGCTTGACGCCTGAAGTACCACGTGTGCTGCGCGATGGGGATGAAATTCAGCTTGGAAAACTCGTTACCTATCTTTACTTCAAATCCACCAGCGCAAATATTTAGCCGAGATTCGATGAGGAATGCATGATTACGCTGCTTATTCACGTTCAGAATCAAGAATCTTTCAAACTCGATGTGGAAGAAATGCCGAGTGTAACTGATTACGCGCTCGTCGGCAGAAACCCACGTGAACGTACCGACCGCGAAGCCAATTGGATCGAAGAAGGCGTGACAACCATCGTCGTACCATGGTGGCGCATTACCCTAGTAGAAATCCTCCCATCCGAGTCGGACGCTGGCGAATTCCCGCTGCCCTTCCGTAATGACTGATGACGGTTCGATATGAGCATCAATAATAGATTACCACGTTCACAGCCGCGTAACGGCAAGAGAATTCTTGTTGTCGATGATGAACCACGCATGATCAATTTCATTCGTATGAACCTGGAAATTGAAGGACATAACGTCATCGATGCACGCAACGGCTTAGAAGCACTTGAATCGATTCGTACTAAGCTGCCAGATATTGTCCTGCTTGATGTCATGATGCCTGAATTAGACGGATTCGAGACGCTGCGTATGCTTCGTGAATTTTCGTCGATTCCAGTTATCATGCTCACGGCGAAAGGCGAAGAAAACGATAAAGTGTATGGTCTGGAACTTGGTGCGGATGATTATGTTGCCAAACCCTTCGGACCGCGCGAGCTTTCCAGTCGCATCAAGGCAGTGCTGCGCCGCGCCGATATGCCGTCGTCCACACCTGACCAAGCAACGCTCACAATCGATGATCGCTTGAGCGTTGACTTTAACCGCCATGAAGTGATCGTCAGTGGCATACGCATTAAACTGCGACCGACCGAATATCGACTTTTATATCATCTGATCGAAAATGCGGGCTGGACAGTGCCGCACGATCAGTTATTGGCGAAGGTTTGGGGCTATGAGTACCGGGACGAAGCGCATTACGTACGTTTGTACGTTAACTACTTGCGCGAAAAGATCGAGCAAGACCCGTCAAATCCGAAGTATATTCTTACGGAGCGCGGCGTCGGCTATCGTTTTACCGATTTTCGTCGCCCGGATGAAGCGGTATCCGAACGTTAAATGGGGAGTTACAACTCCCCATAAAAGTCACGGCGTCGGCGTGCCGATACCGAATTGTTCGCGCAATCTTGCATATTCAGTGACAAATTGTTCGATCATAGCGGCTTTCTTATCATCTTCAAGAAAACTGCACCGCACCGCATTCAACGCCAGCACCTCGAGTTCCGCCACGCTGATTCCGCATTTTTCGACTGCCAACTCGTATTCATGATTCAGCGAGGTGTTATAGAACGTTGGCATATCGCTGCCCAAAAATACGGGGACTTCAGCGTCAATCAACGTTTGCAGCGGATAATCTTCAATCTTTTCAACCCACCCACTTTTCAATGCACGAGTCAAGTTGATGCCAACACCGATGTGTTGTTCGACAATTTTATGCATAATATCTGGCGAATTAGCGATGCCCCACGCATCATACAAGCGCGAAGGTGCGAGCATTTCTAAGGTCGTCGTTACGCCTGTAATACCCTGTTGATCGCCCGCTCGCACCACACGCGGCATCCCGCGCTTTTCGACGGCACGAAACGCGCGCTCGAACTGGACGATCGGCTGCACATTTTCGCGACCGTTGAGTCCAAACGCGATCACACCACCACGACGGGCTGGCACAGAACCTATCCAACGTCCGATATCATCGGCACGGCGTGGTTCGTCACGCGGGGTGACAAAAATCCACGCCATTTCGATACCCCAAGCACGCTTCGCACGGTCACGCCCATCGTTAATCGTGACCAGAAAATCATCAGGCGCAAGCGTGATCAGTGACCACACCGCTGGATTGATGCTGACTTCGGCATACTGAACATTTTGGTTATGCAGCGCCGTGCCGACATCGTACACAATGCGCGCCATATCCAGGGTTTCGGTCAGCCAGGCACCAATCACCTTGACCAATTCGTGCAATCGTTTGTAATCAGGCTTCTCGACTTGCCCAAGCCAATCTTGAAAATGCTTGAGCGAATCAGGGATTTCATTCATTTCAGCAATGGTTTTCAGCGTCGCTTTGCGAATCGCGCCTTCCAAATGCACATGAATATCGACTTTGGGCATCGCTTGTATATAACTAGAAAGTGCTGACATTGACTTATCCTTCGTTCAATTCGTGAAAATTACTACTCGTCTGCTGCGCTGTTCGGCACGCGCCGCGTGCTGCCCCGGCTGGCATTCTTATCATATTCAACTGCTGCATTGATCAAGCCAACAAACAATGGATGCGGCTTATCCGGACGACTGGCAAATTCGGGATGAAACTGACTGCCGATCATATACGGGTGATCGACGACTTCCGCAATTTCGACCAGCGTCTCATCCGGGCTGAGACCACTAAAACGCATCCCATGTTTCTTGAAATCCGCGCGATACGAGTTATTGAACTCGAATCGATGACGATGACGTTCCATCACAACATCTTGTTCGCGGTAAGCGGCGCGCGCGACCGAGCCTTGCTGTAAATGACATGCATAAGACCCTAAACGCATCGTCCCGCCCAGGTCGGCAATCGTGCGCTGCTCCAACATCATATCGATGACATGATGATCGCTGTTATCGGCTTCAAACTCGCTGCTGTTCGCATCTTCCAGCCCTAAGACATTGCGCGCAAATTCGATACACATGGTTTGCATCCCCAGACACAAGCCAAGATATGGTATTTTGTTTTCGCGCGCATACCGACCCGCCAAAATTTTGCCCTCGACACCGCGATAGCCGAATCCACCCGGCACAATTATTCCATCAACCTGTTCGAGTAAATCCCAACCTTTGTCTTTTTCAAGATCTCCAGAATTGATCCACTCGATCTCCGCATGACGATTACACGCTGCTGCCGCGTGAAATACTGCTTCTTTCACGCTCATGTAAGCATCGTGCAGTTCGACATATTTGCCGACAATAGCAATGCGTACTGTATCTTTGGCATCGTACATTTGCGCCAACATTTTGCGCCAATCATCAAGATCGACCGCTTTTTTGGGCAGCTTGAGCATTTCGACCAGATAATCGCCTAATCCCGCGTCTTCAAGCGTAATCGGCACATTGTACAACAGATCAGTCGTGACCAATGGAATTACTGCTTCGCTCTCCACATCACAGAAGAGGGCAATTTTATCAGTAACATCTTTGCTCACCGGATAATCCGTACGTGCGATGATCACCTGCGGCTGAATGCCGATACTGCGAAGCTCGCGGACGCTGTGCTGTGTTGGCTTGGTCTTCAGTTCACCTGTCGCGCCGATATGCGGCAAGAAGGTGACATGAATGTACAGCGCGTCATTACGCCCGACTCCCATTCGCATTTGTCGAATCGCTTCTAGAAATGGCTGTCCTTCGATGTCACCGACAGTACCACCAACTTCCACAATGACGACATCGGCGTTGTTTTCTTTGCCAACCAGCATGATACGCCGTTTGATCTCGTTGGTGATGTGCGGAATGACTTGAATCGTGCCGCCCAAAAAGTCACCGCGCCGCTCTTTATCGATGACATAGCTGTAAATCTGCCCCGCCGTCACATTGCACGCGCGGCTCAAACTTTCATCGATAAACCGCTCATAATGCCCCAAGTCGAGGTCTGTTTCCGCCCCATCGGCGGTCACAAAGACTTCACCATGCTGATACGGACTCATCGTGCCGGGGTCAAAGTTCAAATATGGGTCAAGTTTTTGAATCGCCACTTTGAAACCGCGCGCCTTCAAAATTCGCCCAATCGCTGCGGCGGTCACGCCCTTACCCACCGAACTGACCACGCCACCCGTGCAAAAGATATACTTGGGGTTCGACATAACGTTACCCTCAACTGCCTGCACAAAGCCGAATAACAAAAACGCGGCGGGGGTATCTGTAGAGACAGCCTCTACTCCCCGCCGTTGGGCGACGATCTCATGTAAGCGTGACAGCGCGAAAAGCGCCGAAACAAGCGACTGTTTAGACGAGTTTTTCCAGATCGTCGGCGGTGCGCCGCATATCCAAGAAAATCAAACCCAGCTTCGCGCCTTCGCGTACCAGCGTGGTTAAAACCGCGCCTTCACCGACACTCATCAAAATAACATACCCTTCGCGACCACGAATGTAGACCTGTTCCAGCCCCCCACGCCCCAATTCGCCGGAGATACGTTCACCGAGCGATAACATCGCGGCAGACATGGCAGATACACGGTCTTCTTCAACGTTGGCAGGCAGCGAAGACGCCATCGGCAGCCCGTCGACGCTCACTACAGCCGATGCTTCAATTTCAGGGGTCGTGGTCTGCAAATCGCGCAGGCGATCCACCATCAACTCTGTCCGCGTTTTCGCCATTATTCGCTCCTCTCAAGCCCTGTGTATTATACAAATCGCAGGTTGAACGGCAAGAGACCGTAGGGTGGTCAACCGCAATCTGCTCTGTTCACGCCTTAAACATCCGCTATACTGAAACAATTCAATTATGATGAGTCAATCACAGGACTCCAATGCCGGATATTCCTCAAGAAACACGTCGTGCGACCGCCCCAACCCCTCAAAATAACCGCGCCGCACACATCGAGGTCGTTCAACAAGTTGCAGAACGAATCGCGCACAACGTCGGACAGGTCATTCTGGGTAAGCGCAACGAAGTTCGTTTGCTGACACTCGGCTTACTCAGTCAGGGACATATTCTTATCGAAGATATTCCTGGCGTCGGCAAAACCATGATGACCAAAGCGTTGGCGAGGTCTTTAGGCTGCACATTTAGCCGTATTCAGTTTACGCCCGATATGCTGCCATCTGACGTAACGGGTGTCACCATTTTCAATCCCGAAACACGCAAGTTCGAGTTTCGTCCTGGTCCTATCATGGCGCAAGTCGTCCTGGCGGACGAGATCAACCGCGCCACGCCAAGAACACAATCGGCACTGCTCGAAGCAATGGAAGAACGTCAGGTTACGGTAGACGGCACAACGTATGTTATTCAAGAACCGTTCATTGTGCTGGCAACGCAAAACCCCATCGAGTATGAAGGGACGTTCCCGCTCCCTGAAGCGCAGTTGGATCGTTTCTTGCTGCGTTTGACGTTAGGCTATCCCGCCCCGACAGAAGAAATGGCGGTATTGACAGCCCAACAACAGGATCACCCGCTTGGCACAATTTATCAGGTCGTCACCGCACAAGAATTAGTTGCCGCGCAGCGCGCCGTCCGTGAAGTATACGTCGCGGATGAGATCAAGCGCTACATTATCGAATTGGTGACAGCAACACGCCAACATCCCGATGTATCCCTAGGCAGCAGTCCACGCGGTTCGTTGGGCTTATTCCGCACGTCGCAAGCCCGCGCAGCGATGGCGGGGCGCGAATACGTAATCCCCGATGATGTGAAGGCGCTGGCGGAAGTTACGCTCGCACATCGCATCATTTTACGCCCAACCGCGCGTATTCAGGAAATATCGCCGCGTACCATTGTTCAGGATATTCTGACCCGCACCCCCGTTCCCGGCGCTTCGGTCTGGCAGTAGCACACGACTAATGACTAACCGCCGCAACTCGATTTACGCGCTGATCAGCCTGAGTTTGCTCGCCGGGTTATTTACTGGGCGGTCATTCTTCTTCAATGTCGCCTATTTGCTTGGCGCATTGATTGTCTTGTCGCTGGTTTGGTCGTGGTTTTCGGTGCGCTGGATTGGCATTAGTCGCAAGACTCGTTCTCGCCGCGCCCAGGTTGGACGCACGCTGAGTGAAGATTTCAGCGTGCGCAATTCGTCGATCATGCCCAAGTTGTGGGTCGAACTACGAGATTACTCGACATTGCCCGGTCATCGCGCTAGCCAGATCGTCCCAAGTTTGGCGTCGTGGGGGTCATATCGCTGGTATGTCGAAACGACGTGCCAGGCGCGTGGTGAATTTCAATTGGGGCCCATGAGTGTGGTCGGCGGTGATCCGTTCGGATTGTTTCAAACCACGCGCCGCCTGGCTGCGACTTCGCGCGTCGTGATCTATCCCGCCACGATCCCCATTACGCGGCTAGAAATGCCGATGGGTGTTTTGTCGGGCGGCGAAGCACAGCGTCGCCGTTCACAACAGGTGACAACCAACGCGGCGGGCATCCGCGAATATACGACTGGCGACAGCTTCAATCGTATTCATTGGGCATCAACCGCGCGCAAAGACCGCTTGATGGTCAAAGAATTCGAGATCGATCCGATGGTCGATATTTGGCTGTTCGTCGATTTTTCGGCATCGACGTTGGTTGAATCACCAACGGTACGCCGCGTCGATGGGACGGGACCCGTCATCCCCGAAAATGGCGAACTTCCGCCATCGACTGAAGAATACAGCGTGATCGTTGCGGCATCGCTGGCACGCTTTTTTGTCGAGTCGGAACGCGCGCTTGGGTTCGCCGCCTATATCCCCCACCGCGAAATATTTCAGCCGGAACGTGGCAACCGTCAACTGACACGGGTATTGGGTAGTCTTGCTATCGCGCGCAGTTTTTCGCCGTATACTTTGCGAGAAATGCTTACGTTGGAGACCCCCTACTTCACGCGCGGGACGACACTTGTGATCGTCACCGCGTCGCTTGACCCGTCGTGGGTCATGGAAGCACAAGTCTTGTCACGGCGCGGCATTCGCCCGATGTGCGTTTTGATCGATCCGGCATCTTTTGGCGGTGGCGTACCCGCCGACGATTTTCGTGCCTTGATGAAAATTTCAAAAATTCCTTCTCTATTGATCAAGCAGGGTGACAATTTGACGACTTCTCTCGCACAGCGACTCTTCTGAATATGACACCAAAACCTGTCGATCGTTATCTCTATCTCGCTGTATTCACAAGTGGCATGACCACGCTTGCCGTCGAAATGACCGCGTCCCGTTTACTTGGCAGCTTTTTCGGCACGAGCAATCTGGTCTGGGCGAACGTGATTGGCTTAATGCTGCTGTATCTGACGGTCGGTTATTTCATCGGCGGACGGCTGGCGGATCGTAATCCACGCCCAGCGTTGTTCTACCAGATTTTACTGTGGGGCGCGTTTTTAAGCGCGCTTGTCCCCATGGTAGCGCGCCCGGTGCTGGCAACCGCCGCCAACGCTTTAAGCGGCATTGAAGCCGGCTTGACGCTCGGTGCATTTGTGTCGGTACTGGCGCTGTTCGCCGTTCCGATCACGCTGCTTGGCACAATTTCGCCATTCGCCATCCGTTTGGCAGTGACCGATATCGAGGGTGCAGGCAAAACATCGGGTCGCATCTATGCCATTAGCACGTTGGGCAGCTTAGTCGGCACCTTTTTGCCCGTATTGTTCATCATTCCTGAACTTGGCACGTTCGCCACATTTTTATTATTCTCGGGCATTCTGTTTGTTATCGGCTTAATTGGGTTAGTCATGCAGCGTGGTACAAGCGCACTGATTTACCTGTGGATGCCCGTTACGGTGGCAATTTTATCCGCGATTGCGCTCAATACGACGCTTCGATCACCACTAGCGGGTGCGACAATTTTGTACGAAGACGAGTCTGCATATAACTTTATCGAAGTACAAGAAGACGCGAACGGCAATCGCTACTTGTATCTGAACGAACGACAGGGAATCCACAGCCAATGGCACCCGACACAAATCGGCTTCGGGCGCACATGGGATTTTTTCCTGTCCGCGCCCTACTTCAATACGCCGCCGTTTACGCCAGATCGCGTCGATAATATGCTTTTGATCGGGTTGGCAGCAGGGACGATTGCCCGCCAATATATCGACGTTTATGGCGCTATTCCCATTGATGGCATCGAGATCGACGGTGGCATTGTCGAAGCGGGCGCGCGTTATTTTGATATGAACGCCGAGTCGATGCCGAGCCTGACTGTATACATCGAAGACGGGCGTTATGTCTTGAACCAACTCGATACGCGCTATAGCGTAATCGGCATTGATGCCTACCGCCCGCCCTACATTCCGTGGCATTTGACAACCGTTGAATTCTTCCAGGAAATCCGTACCCATTTGACCGATGACGGCGTAGTAGCGATCAACGTTGGGCGTACACGCACCGACCGTCGTTTGATCGATGCACTAACGACAACGATGAGCTATGTATTTCCGTCCATTCATGCGATGGATGTGCCGCTTTCGTTCAATACGATTTTGGTTGCAACCATGCAGCCCACTGACTCCGATAATCTCGTGCGGAATATCGACGCGCTGCCTGCCGATGCCAGCCCCCTGCTGCGCAGTACATTGGACTTAGCAGCAGCAGCACGCGTACCAACGGCAAGCAGTACGATCGTGTTTACCGATGATCGCGCGCCTGTCGAAACACTGGTCGATTCGCTCGTCCTCAATTTTCTATTGTCCGGTGAAGTAGACAGCTTGCGAAACTAATTTATGGAAACTTCTACCCTGCTGCCTGTCGCACAAAACAGTGCCCGTCTCCCCGTATGGATTAGGGTGCTGACAGGGTATCTGATCGTGATCTTTCCAGTGCTTGCAGTTTTGCTCGGCATACGGATGGTCATGTCTCCACTCTTCTTGCAGTTTGAATACAATCGTCCCGGCTTCCCCGATGATTTCTACGGCTTTACCCGTGAAGATCGGCTCGACTACGCGCCATATGCGGTTACTTATTTACTCAACGACGCCGGAATCGAATATTTAGGTGATTTACAATTCCCCGATGGAACAGTACTCTATAATTCGCGCGAGCTCGGTCACATGCGCGATGTTAAAGTCGTCACTCAAGCCGCGTTTACAGTCGCATGGATCGCAGGCATTCTTGCGGTCGCCGCCTCGATTGCTCTGCTTCGACGTTCGCATTCGCGTGCTGCGTTTCGGATGGCACTGCGAAACGGTGCTTTCTTTACGCTCATATTAATCTTCACTGTCATTATTTTAGCAGTCTTCAACTGGGAATTTTTCTTCACGACGTTTCATCAACTTTTTTTTGAAAGCGGGACGTGGGTCTTCCTATATTCCGATACGTTGATCCGTTTATTCCCCGAACAGTTCTGGTTTGATGCCGCGATCACGATTGGCGCGCTGGCAGTGATTTTTTCACTCCTGGCGCTGTTCACCGTGCGTATGATGCGCCGCGTTGCCGCTTGACGCGCGTTTTATGCTCATCTACAATAATCGCTTCATGTGTTTCAGAAAACCCGAGTTCACCGCGCGATGTTTGAACAATTGAGCAAACGCTTGCAAGATACGTTCGATGGTTTGGGACGTGTTGGCAAACTAACCGAAAAAGATGTTGACTCCGCAATGCGCGATGTACGCATGGCGCTGCTCGAAGCGGACGTAGCCCTGCCTGTCGTCAAAGAGTTTGTCAAACGCGTCAAAGAACGCGCGGTTGGCGCTGAAGTGCTGAAAAGTCTCAAGCCTGGTCAGCAAGTTGTGCAGATCGTGCATGACGAACTGCTCGAAACGCTGGGCGAACCCGGTCGCCTGAACTTTTCTGGCAGCACTAAACCGCATGTGATCATGCTGGTTGGGCTGCAAGGGTCAGGCAAAACTACGACAGCGGCGAAGCTTGCCTTATGGCTGCGTCGTGAAGGGCGTCAGCCGTTTCTAGTTGCGGCGGATACCTATCGTCCAGCGGCAGTCGATCAGTTGGTCACGCTCGCCAAACAGATCAGCGTGCCGTATTACGAAGAAGGCACGAATGCGAAGCCACCAGATATTTGCGCGCGCGGATTGAAAGCTGCACGTGATGCAAACGCAGCCGTTGTCATTCTGGATACCGCAGGTCGTTTGCAAATCGACGACGTGTTGATGAACGAACTTGAGGAGATCAAACGGCGCACCAGTCCGGTCGAAATCGTATTAGTTGCCGACTCCATGACTGGGCAAGAAGCGGTCAACATCGCGGATGGCTTCAATCAACGCTTGAATATCACCGGCTTGATTCTGACCAAAATCGATGGCGATGCGCGCGGCGGTGCAGCGCTTTCTATGCGTGCCGTGACAGGGGTGCCGATCAAGTTTCTCGGTACAGGTGAAAAGCTCGATGGTTTCGAGCAGTTCCATCCCGATCGACTCGCTCAGCGTATTTTGGGCATGGGCGATGTGCTGACGCTTATTGAAAAAGCGCAAGCACAGTTCGATGAAGAAGAGTCGCTCAACTTGCAGCGTAAACTGATGCAAAATCAGTTTACGCTGCAAGACTTTCTTGAACAGCTTCAGAAAATTCGCCGTATGGGGTCGATTTCGTCACTTTTAAGCATGGTTCCTGGTATGGGCAAAGCACTCGAACAAGTCGATCAAAATGAAGTGGAAGGACGCATCAGCCGCGTTGAAGCCATTATCAACTCGATGACGCAGCAAGAACGTGCCAATCCCAAAGTCTTAAATGCCAGCCGACGGATACGCATCGCAAAAGGCAGTGGCGTGCAAGTACGTGACGTGAACGATGTTTTGAAACAGTTCAACGACATGCAGAAACTTATGAGTCAGGTTCGCAAAGGTGGCGGTCGTTTACCCGGCAATTTTCCGGGTGGCGGTGGCGGCAAGCACCCGCGCGGACGCGTGCGCTAGAAGAGTCCATTTCTTCTTCCGCAACTGAGTCACGACAATTCGTGCCAGTGGCTCTCCGTCGCGCGTGATTGACACGCGGACGCATGAGAGCGCTACTAAACAAGGAGATTGTAAACAGATGGTTCGTATTCGTTTGCGTCGCGTCGGCTTGAAGAAACAACCGAGCTATCGCATTGTCGTCACCGATCAACGCAGCCCGCGCGATGGTGATTTTATTGAGATCATTGGCAATCATAATCCGCGTACCGAACCGATCACCGATGTGGTCGATGAAGCGCGCGCACTGCATTGGCTAAGCGTCGGCGCACAACCCAGCGAAGCCGTGCAGTATATTTTCCGTCGTACAGGTACCACCGTGCGCTATGAACGCATGAAAAAAGGCGAGGGGCTCGATATCTTGTTGGTAGAAGCGGCAACACAACGCGCCAATACGCCGATCAACCCGAAAACACGCCGCCCATCGCCAGGACCAGGCGAAGGCAAAATGAAGAAAAAAGAAGAAAAATAACTAGCATCACAGGTGAAGGTACCAGTATACTTTCACCTGTGTATACGCCGAAAGTCGGTAATTATGGAAGAATTGATTGAATACGTTGCAAAAAGTTTGGTTGATGACCCAACACAGGTCAAAGTACGTCGCCGTGATACAGGCGGCACAATTATTTTAGAACTGCGCGTCGCTCAAGGCGATGCGGGACGCATCATTGGCAAGAATGGGCGCGTCGCCAACGCAATTCGCGCGCTGCTCAGCGTCGCGGAAGAAATGAATAAAGGCAAACGTGTAGTGTTGAAGATAATCTGACCAATGACCAACACGACGAGCGGACGCAACATAACCAACCCAAAATATTTACTTCTGGGCGAAGTTTTACGCCCTCACGGTATTCGCGGCGAACTCCGCGTCCGTTTATTCACCGATTATCCCGAACGTATTCGTCAGCTCGAAACTGTATATTTAGGCGATAGTCCTGATTCGTCCACTGTCATTCCCTACGCCGTCGAGGCGATTCGTTTTCATCAAGGGTACGGCTTGCTTAAGCTTACGATCATCAATGATCGCGATGCCGCCGACCGAATGCGGCAGTTGTTGGTCATGGTCGATCTTGAACATGCCGTCCCACTCGAAGAAGGCGAATTCTATTTATACGAGTTGATCGGGTTGAACGTCATCACTGACCAGGACGAACCCCTCGGCACTATCACCGAAGTACTGGAAACAGGCGCGAACGATGTATATATCGTCGATAGTCCCACGTATGGCGAAGTGCTCATCCCCGCTCTCGCCGATACTATCCTCAAAACCGATATCGCTGGCGGTATTATGGTGGTTAGACTCCCCGATGGCTTGATCCCAAACTTACCAGCAGATAAATGATGCGAATTGCGCTTGACAGTCGTTTTTACCGTCGATATGCTGACCGTATTTCCAATACACGCCGATTGAGTACAATTGAGTATCAGCCCATCCGAACGTTTAGCATGGCTCGGCTTCAGCCTGGTTCCCGGCATTGGGTCGCGGCGATTGGAGCGCTTATTGACCTTTTTTGGCAGTGCCGAAAACGCCTGGAGCAGCACTGAATCCGATTTGCGCGCATGTGGTTTGGAAACGCAGGCATTAGAAAACCTGCTTTCGGCGCGGCAGCAGCTCAATCTCATCGCTGAAGCGACGAAAATTGAACGACTTGGGGCGCGTTATCTTTTGCCCGCCGATGACGAATATCCAACCTTGCTCCGCCATATCGACGATGCGCCAACTGTGCTGTATGTCCGTGGCACATTGGACGCACATGACGGACGTGCCGTTGCAATTGTCGGTACGCGCAAACCAACCCACTACGGCAGCGAAGTCGCCTATCGTTTTGCGCGCGATTTGGCGTCACAGGGAGTGACCATTGTGAGCGGATTGGCGCATGGCATCGATGTGGCAGCGCATCGCGGCGCGTTGGATGGTGAAGGACGCACGATTGCCGTCTTTGGCAACGGGATTGATCAAATCTATCCGCGCGATCATACGGATATTGCCCAACGCATCATAGAAAAAGGCGCGTTGATCAGCGAATTTCCAGTAGGGTCAAAGCCAGAAGCGCGGCATTTTCCCGCTCGCAATCGTGTGATTAGCGGCTTATCACTCGGCGTCCTAATCGTAGAAGCACCAGAAAGAAGCGGCGCATTGATTACTGCAACGACGGCGGCAGAGCAAGGACGCGAAGTTTTCGCTGTACCCGGCAGTATTTTGAGCGCTGCCAGCGCTGGCACAAATCGATTGATCCAAGACGGCGCACAGCTTGTTACCAGCGTCAATGATATTCTCGACGCGCTCGACCTGACCACCCTGCCATCGGCGCAAACCCCAGCGATCCGTCAGGAAGCCGATGAACCCAACTCTGACGAAGAACGTCTGATCTTGCGTATGCTTTCGCATGAACCGATCCATGTCGATGACATCATACGTCAAACGAAAATGAGCGCATCTCTTGTACTAGGCACACTCACGCTTTTAGAACTCAAACGCTTAGCGCGCAATGTTGGTGCGATGCAGTACTGCTTAGGCTGACGATTTTATTTATCCATATCGAAAGGGTTATGAAGTGGATCATTTTTATGCATTGATTATGGCGGGCGGCGGCGGAACGCGCTTATGGCCCATGAGTCGCATCGAAACACCGAAACAACTGCTTCCGCTAATTGAAGAACACTCGATGTTCGCAGTCGCAGTCGAACGGCTCGCGCCATTGTTTCCGCCAGAAAATATCTATGTTGTCACCGGACGTGCCTATGTCGACGCGTTGAAAGCTGACGCACCCGACATTCCTGCCCGTAACTTCATCGTTGAGCCCTACGGCAAAGAAAGCGGACCTGCCGCAGCGCTTAGCGTCGCTGTAATTCAAAAACGTGACCCACTGGCAACGATTGCGATGCTCACAGCCGACCATCATATCGCCGATAAAGAGGCTTTTCGGGATGTTTTGAGAGCCGCTTATGAAGTCGCGCAGCAAGATCGCATTGTCACATTGGGCATTTCACCGTCAGTCCCGTCTACGGGGTTCGGCTATATTCGGCGTGGCGCGAAAACAGGTGTTACGGGCGGCTTCAAGGTTTATCAATCGCGCGGCTTCACCGAAAAACCGGATACACAGACCGCCGTGCGATTTATCCGTTCTGGTGATTACAGTTGGAATTCGGGCATGTTCATCTGGAAAGCCACGAAAGCATTAGCGGAGATACAGCGTCAAAAACCTGAGTGGTATACGCTGCTTCAGGAACTCGAACCAAACATCGATACCCCCGCTTACGATAGCACGCTCGATCACATTTGGGAAACAATCAGTAAGGTATCGCTCGATGTCGCCATCATGGAACATGCCGAAGATATGGCAGTTATCCCGGTGGACATTGGGTGGAGCGATGTCGGCACATGGGACGCGCTGTTTGAAGTTCTCGACCTTGACGAGAGCGGAAACGGCTTCAAAGGCGCATCCCCCGACCGAATCATCGTTGACACAAGGAACACACTCGTTTACAGTGACAAGCTAACCGTTACGATTGGAATTGAAGACGTGATCGTCATCGAAACGAAAGATGTTTTGATGATTTGTCATCGCCAGCGTACGCAAGACGTGAAAGCGATTGTGCAGCGCCTGCGCGAAACAAATCACGACAGCTATCTCTAGCACGCCACCGCAACGTGTCAGCCGAAGGAAAAGGCATGAGCGACTCGTTACAAGCATATTGCGTCAAGTGTAAGACCAAGCGCGACTTGACCAATCCACAACCTGTATTCACCGCTAAAGGCACACCCGGTACTAAAGGGACTTGCCCTGTATGCGGTACGAATTTGTTTCGCATGGGCGCAACCGACGCTCATGTGAGCTTGGAAAAACCGGAAGTCGTCGCTTCAGCGGCGAAAAAAGCGACACGCGCAAAAAGCACTACCGGACGTAAGAAAACCGCGGTCAAGCCGACTGCCGCCAGTGCTAAGACGACGGCAAAAAGTAAATCGGCTAAAACCAGCAAACGTACCGCGAGTAAAACCGCTGATGTGGCTACAAAATCACGCCGCGCTATCGGTAAACTGGTCATCGTCGAATCACCAGCCAAAGCACGGAGTGTCGGTCAGTATTTAGGCAGCGGTTTCACCGTGAAGGCGTCCAAAGGACATGTCCGTGATTTGCTCGTCTCACAACTTTCGGTCGATGTTGAAAACGACTTCGAGCCGAAATATCGTGTGATGAACGACAAGCGCGATGTCGTCAAAGACCTCAAAAATGCCATCGAGAGCGCTAAAGAAATCTTCCTGGCTACCGACCCCGACCGGGAAGGCGAAGCGATTGCATGGCACTTGATCGCTGCGACCGACATGGATATCAACACAAAAGACATTAAGCGGGTCGTTTTCCACGAAATCACGAAACCCGCTGTGCAAGAAGCATTCGCACATCCGCGCGAGATCGATATGAATCTCGTCAACGCGCAGCAAGCGCGCCGCATTCTGGATCGGCTCGTCGGTTATAACCTGACCGAACTTCTATGGGAAAAAGTCCGCAATCAATTATCCGCAGGACGTGTACAAAGTATCGCTGTGCGCCTCATCGTGGATCGTGAGCGCGAAATTACGGCGTTTGTCCCTCAGGAATATTGGACGTTGGACGCGCGCCTGTTCAAGCAGCGTGCCAATGGCAAAGGTGGCGTGTCGCGACCGTTTCTGGCGCGCTTGGTTAAAATCAACAGCGATGATATTGAGTTCGGCAAAGAAGGCGATGTTACGCCGCATTTGAATGTGCTGCGGCGCAGTCAGTTCGTCGTCGTCGATGTCAAACGCGGCGAACGTCAGCGCAAGCCGTCCGCTCCGTTTACAACCAGCACGCTCCAGCAGGAAGCATCGCGGCGCTTAGGGTTCAACGCCCGCCGTACCATGATGATCGCTCAGCAGTTGTACGAAGGCATTGTCGTCGGCGCTGAAGGCTCAGTCGGGTTGATCTCGTATATGCGTACGGATAGCATGAACGTATCACCCGCCGCCCAGCAAGACGCACGTCAGTGGGTTACAAACAAGTTTGGTGCAGATTATGTGCCGCCTAAGCCGCCGATTTATCGCACGAAGGCGAAAGGCGCACAAGAAGCGCATGAAGCCGTCCGCCCTACCAGCGTCGTGCGTCAACCTGATGCAATTAAGAAATCGCTCTCAAGCGATCAATACAAGCTGTATAACCTGATCTGGCAGCGTTTTGTCGCCAGTCAAATGTCACCTGCGATTTATAATACCCTGCGCGTCGATATCGATGCTGGGGTAACATATGATGACATGCCATATCATTTCCGCGTCAGCGGCAGCACAATCAAGTTCAGCGGCTTTTTGGCGCTTTACGAAGATACACGAGACGAAGATTTGGCGGTCGATGAGGACGAAGGGCGTATTTTGCCCGATCTCGAAGTCGGTGAAGCCCTTGATCTGGCAGAGCTGCTGCCAGAACAGCATTTTACACAACCGCCACCGCGTTATACCGAAGCGACACTGGTACGCACCCTGGAAGAATATGGTATTGGTCGTCCCAGCACCTATGCACCGACGGTCGGCGTCATCCAGGATCGGGAATATGTCGAAAAGAAAGACAGCCGCCTGACACCCACCGCAACCGGCAAAACGGTCAACGATTTGCTCGTCGCGTACTTCCCCGATGTGATGGACTTTCAGTTCACCGCCCGCATGGAAGAACAATTGGACGAGGTGAGTGAAGGCAAGGTTGAGTGGCGCCCGATGTTGGGCGATTTCTACACCCCATTCCGGCGCGAACTACAAGTCGCCCACGACGTGATTGTTCCCGTCGAGCAGACGGAGTATATCGGACGCGACTGCCCGGTATGTAGCAAGCCACTCTTGATCAAATATGGACGGTTTGGCAAGTTCATCGGCTGTTCGGATTACCCGGAATGCCGTCATACCGAGCCACTGCTGGATCGCTTAGGCATCGCGTGCCCGACTTGCGGCAAAGAACATGGCGGCGAAATTATCCGACGGCAGACACGGCGCGGACGCACCTTCTACGGGTGTCTGCGTTATCCCGACTGTGACTTTACCAGTTGGAAAAAACCGCTCGCCACGCCTTGCCCCAACTGCGGCGGCTTGTTGGTCGAACAAAATCGCACGACTGCCGTTTGTACGAACTGCGCCCGCCCGACACGCATCGCGGCGCTGCCCGAAATCGATGGCGAAAAACAAGCTGTTTAAGGCATTTTAGGGCGATCTCATCGGTCGCCCTTTATACTGCTTTCAACACCCCCGACGTATTTCCCACAACAAACCATAAGCAGTGTTTGCTTTTAGCAGACATTCCTGGTTACTATAGATAGACTGTGCGCTTCTCAGGCGAAAGGGCGCTCCAAAATGATCAAATGGTTACAAGATAGTTATAACGGGCTTTACCTTATTCTCTTAAAACCGTATATGCCGTCCGTCCGTGTGCTGGCGGTGCTGCTGACCGGTTTTTTGCTGGGTCTTGTTGTTGCATATGCCGTGTATCCGACCGTTTACTACGATGCGGACCCCAGCACGTTACAACAATCGTGGCAAGATGAGTGGGTGCGTTTGCTGGCGGATCGTGTAGCGACAGCCAACGCCGATATTACCGAGCCTACAATTCAACTGCTGCGTAGTATCGACGACCCGCTTGGAACAGTTGACCGCTTATTACAAGCACCGGTCGATCAACAACAGGCTGACCGACTTTCTGCGCTTCGTCCATTGGCAGACGCGGCACAGCAGCAAGGCGCTGCCACCGCGCCACAGCCGGATGCACTTGCCAGTCTGCGTCCATGGATTATCGGTACGATTGTCTTACTGATTATCACCGTGATCGTATCCCTGCTGTATGGGATGTTTGTATACCCCAACCTGGTCGAACCCGTCATAAAGCGGCTGCGCGGCGAAAAAGTCAGCGAAGAAGTCATCAAGATGCGTCAGCAAGTGGCGACCCAGCGCGCCGCCGAAGCCACGCTCAAAACCGATTACGCGACTACATCACTTGGCGCGCCTATTTTTCAACGTATGTCGTCGTTTTCAGTTGGCATGGGCGAATTCGATTATTCGTACAGTATCGAAACCGCCACAGGCGCATTTCTCGGTGAATGCGGCGTGACAGGCAGCGAGACAATCGGCACCGAGCGCGATAAATTCGCAGGCATCGAAGTCTGGCTGTTCGACAAGGAAGACTTTCAGAATACGATCACGAAAGTACTTGTATCGCCCTTTGGCATGAACGACCCAGCGCTTCGCGCACGGTTGGAGCCTAAAGGTGACATGATTGTTGCGCAAGTGGGCGCGACAGCAATTCTCGAAACCTCTTCTCTGCGTTTGCAAGCCCGCGTCGTCGATGTCGAATACGGCACGGGCGCGCTGCCACCCAATAGTTATTTCCAAAAGATCACGGTTGAATTGGCAGCATGGAAGAGAACGCCCGGAATCGTCACGGTCGCTGTACCAACAACGATTTCCGCGCCGCCACCTGTTCCCATCATGGCAACGCCCCCAGTACAGCAGTTTGCACCGCCGCCGATGAACCAACCGACGATGCAAGCCGCTCCGCCGCGTGTGCAGCCTGCACCCTCCAGTATGCCGCCGCCAATGCCGAGTCCCTATCAAAGCACGCCCCCACCGCCGTCGACAGCACCACCGCCGGCAGCACCGCGTCGCTTCGATGACGATCCGTTTGGTGGCACTGGCGATTTCACCCCATCTGGTTGACAAACAAAAACCCCGTTCTCATAAAGACGGGGTTTTTGTTTTTTCAATTGTGTGGATTGTGCCTTAATTGATGCTTTTGATCTTGAAGATGATTTCGCCGCTTGGGGTCTTCACGCGGACTTTTTCGCCTTTTTTGTGACCAAGCAGTGCAGCACCAATCGGGCTTTGGTTAGAAATTTTGCCTTCGCTTGGATTTGCTTCCGCGGCGCCCACAATGATATAGGCTTCTTCGTCGCTGTTGCCCTCTTCGACGATCACCACCCGTGTCCCAACCTGAATCATATCCGATTTGTTTTCATTGACGATAATCGTCGCGGATCGCAGGATATTTTCCACGTATTGGATGCGTCCTTCCATAAACGCCTGCTGCTCTTTGGCGTCATGATAATCAGCATTCTCTTTCAAATCGCCTTGAGAGACTGCTTCCGTCAATTTTGCCGCCAATTCGGGACGACGCGTGTTGATCAGCAGGTCTAACTCACGCCGAAGTTCCTCAGCGCCTTCGGCAGTTAAGTAGGTCGTATCAGCCATGAAATGTCCAGTTATGGTTTGCGTTTGAGTGTGGAATAAAAATCAGTATAGACTTGACAAGTATGAAAATCAAGAGATGGGTCAAGAGGTGCTTCAATCGATCCGATGAATGGTTTATCATTTTGGCTGTGCTGAAAAATACGTCTGTAATTTCACTCTGTAGGGAGTTTAGCATGAACATAAAGCGGAGATTTACGATTTTATTGTTGGTATTAAGCGTGCTGCTTGTCGGCGTCTTGACGATTGGCGCGCAAGAAACACCTACTTTCTTTATCGGTGTGCTGGATACGCCGACAGGTACAGTTACACGCGGCGCACGGCTTGCCGTGGATTCGATCAACAGCGCGGGCGGCGTACGCGGCGCGGATGGCGTCGATTATCAACTACAACTCGTGGTTGAGCCGACCAATTTTGGCGAAGGGTTGGAATCTGCGGTCAACAATCTCAATCAAGCAGATGTTATCGCTATACTCGCCCCTGCCAGCAACGAAGAAGTGCTGAATGGTTTGACCATCCTGCAAAGTTTGAATGTACCCGTGCTAACGCCTGCCACCGATGACACATTGTTGATCACGGCAGACAGCGACTCGGTCTTTCGCACACGCGCTGCCGAAGCACAATCGGGACAGGCATTGGCGAACTACATTATTAACGAGTTCGGCTTGCGCGAAATCATCGTCGTACAGCTCGATATTGCCAGCACCGCCAGCGTTGTCGGGTTCACCAGCGCCGCTGAAGCGCTGGACGCCCCCCCCGGTTCGGCACTCCTTCGCGACCCACAGCAAGTTACGAATCTGGCACAACAGCTTGTCGAAGCGGACACCGACGTCCTGGTCACGTTTGGCAGCCCAGCACTTGCAGGCACGTTGTATCGTGATTTACGGGTGGGAGGTTGGGAAGGCTTATTCGTTTATAATCAGGCGGATGACACCAATTTCAAGACGTTCATTCCTGACGACCAGCTTGAAGGCATCGTAAGCGCGAATACCTGGTCTTTTGCTCGTATCGATGCGGCATCGAACACGTTTCTCAATCGTTTCATTCGCAGTTTTGGTGTAATTCCAGGCGCAGTCGAAGCCGCCAGCTACGACGCAGTGCTCATGGTCGCCAATGCCCTTCAGCAGCCGGGTAATCTGACCGATAACTTGCGCGCCATCGATGGCTTGGAAGGCGTACAGGGCACACTCAACCCGGCTAATCTCGGCAGCGGTGAAACGAGCAATAACGTCGTCATTACGCGATTGGGTCAATACGGTGCGCCGGAAGTACTTGCGCGCTACGCAGGTGCCGTCTTGCTGCCCCCAGACGTGCCCACGCTTCCGGGTAATGTCGAAACTGGCGTAACGGCAACGCCGACGCCGGACGGCGTTACCATCTCGATTCGCGGTTCTGTACAGAATGTTCGTTCGGGACCTGGTCTCGATTTCACGATTTTGGGTCAATTGCGACAAGGCGAAACCGCGCGTGTCATCGGCGCACTGGCAGATAATTCATGGGTTATCATCGATTATCGTGGTCAGCAAGGCTGGCTGGCGACTTACCTGCTTGATGTATCTGGCGATTTGAATTCAGTACCGTTGATCACGCCACCGCCGACACCGACGCCCCTCCCACCGACCGCGACGCCTACCCGTTCGCCAGAACCCGATCTCGTCATCGATGCCGCGATCGTCATTCCGTCGCCGATTGTGCCAGGGCAGCCATTTAACGTGGCGGTTACGGTTCGCAACGCGGGTTTGAGCGTGACCGGGACGTTCGTGGTTTCCGCCAATCTGCCGCCGAATAATATTCTTGTCACGGCGATTGTGCCAGGTCTCGCGCCTAATCAGTCGTTTGTCGCCAATATGCAGGGGATTTTGACCAATACAGGCTACTACAGCGCGACCATCATCATCGACTCAAACAATCAAGTCTTTGAAGGCGCGAATGGCGAGATTAATAACGCCTTTATCTTCAATTACGCGATCGATAAATCGGTGCAGCGTTCAGCAGGGCAAACGCTCAATCTGGGCGATACCATTGATTTAGAAGGCAATGCTGTGCAAGGCGATGCAAATTGGAATACTGACAGTGGTATCGAACTTGACGCGCTCAACGGCGCGAAATTGGGGATTATTCCGGGTACGGATATCAACATCACCCACTACGACTTGATCAACCCGGCGTCGATCAATCGTGATAGCATCCCGCGTACCGAACTTGTCGTCGGCTCGCTGATCGGCATCATCACCGCTGACGGCAATCGCGGCGTTATGCGGGTCGATGCGATAACCGATACACAGATCGCACTTGCATTCAAACTCTACAATAATTAATGACTTGAAAACGCAAGGGCGATCTTGTCGATTGCCCTTGCGTTTTATCAGTTCAACTGAATGTCCAACCACGTTGTCCGGTTTGGGTAGATATAAATCACCTCGCGGAAACGCACCCGTCCATCGGCAGTTACACTCACCTCGTAATAATCGGCGGGTAAATCACCCAAGGTAAAGTGTTCACTAAAAACTGAATCGGGATTCACGCTGTCATCGGCGTAACTGAATGCATACCGTGTGATACGCGCCGATTTGACCTGAATCGTGACCTGATACAGGCGATTGCCTGCTGCATCGAGCGTTCTCCCTGCTAACGTCGCATACGTCGGAAACGGGCGAATCCATAATTCGGGGTTACGCGTCGCGCTAAACTGGTACGGATCACCCACACGCACTTCAAAATGCAGGTGAGCACCCATCGCTATACCCGTTGCGCCGACCGAACCGACATGCTGACCGCGCGTTACCGCTTGACCTTGTTCGACTTCAAACCGATCCATATGACCATATAACGAAAATACAGGCTGACCATCTGGCGCGGTGAAGCTGTGTTGAATGACGACCAGATTGCCGTAGTAATTCGTGTACGGTCCGAACTGTGTGCCCACGTCATCACCGACGTAAAACACGGTGCCTGCTTCAACCGCCAATATCGGCGTGCCGCCAGGATTGACGAATTCGACGCCATGATGCGTTTCTAATCGTCCGCCTGCCGTACCACCATACGGATACGTCCGGTCAACCCAGTTGGTAGCACCATCCGCGATCGGGCGTCCCATGAAGTAATGATCCGCAATTTGACGGGATGGATCGAGCGGCGGCGGAGTCCATGTTGGCTGCGGTGTCCCGCTCCCGTCGATAATCTCGCCTTGTAATCCATCTGCGCTGGTATTGGTCACGACCAACGTTTGCGTAGGCGTTGACGTGGGCAGTGCAGTATTCGTCGGACGACGTGTATTGGTGGGGATCGTCGTCAGCGTTTGTGTGGATGTCACCGTACGCGTTGGTGTGCGACTGGGTGTCAACGTCGGTGTCGCCGTCGCGGTATCGGTCGCACGTGTTGCGGTGCTGCGTGTTCGGCTCGGTTGTGCCGATGCCGTTGGAACTGCCGTATCCACTTGTGCTGCAACTTCCGCGCTGACTTCTTGCGGCAGTTCGACGTTTGCCGATGCAACCTGCACAGATGAAACAGAGAACTCAACTGGTACATCTGTGGCGATAATGACTTGCGTTGCAGGCAGCGTCACTGCGAATGGCTGCTGGTTAATCTGACGACAACCCACTAGCGTCAGCAACCACAGAAGCATACTTATTTTCAAGACGATTACTTTCATAGCTTCACTCAAAACTTAGCTCACGATAGTCGTTCATAACCGCGCCCAAACGCTGCTCTAGAATGCGGGCTTCAGTATGCGCGGGAAATCCTAATGCTGTCAAAGAAGACTCTTGAAGCGCTAACTGGGGGATCAAGCCAATCAGCTCACTTTCCATGACGCCGACCCCTAACGCGTTCGCAGTGAGGCGTACCGCGTCGATGATCATTCGGAGCGACGTGATACGAAAATCAACAGCATTGATCGAAACCTGCGCGCGACCCTTGACGAACATGCCAAGCGCCTTGACACACGGCATTCCGCCACTTGACTCACGAATGGTTTCAGCGACCTTCCGCGCGATCTCGACATTCAATGTATCAAGATACACATTGAAAGCGATCAACGGCGCACGGGCGCCAATGGCAACCGCACCTGCTTTCCCCAACACAAGTGCGCCAAAATCGGGCACCCGTTCTGGAAACGCAATCTCGTGTTTAAGCGTTTCGTAACCGCCGCGCCGTATATGTGCCAGATTGCGCCGATTTGGACGCAATGCTGCCTGTTCATACAAGTACACAGGCAGCCCTATTTCAGCGCCTATACGCAGCCCTAGCGCCCGCGCCAGCACAACACACTCGCGCAAGCTGATCTCACGCAATGGCACAAACGGAATGACATCCACCGCGCCGATGCGTGGGTGTTCACCGCGATGCGCTTCCAAATCAATCAACGCCGCCGCCGTTTGTGCGCCCCGAAACATCGACTCACTGATCGAGGCAGGTTCGCCAGCGATCGTCACAACCATACGATTATGGTCAGCATCAGCACTCCAGTCGAGCAAATACACAGGCACCGATGTCAACGACGCAATAATCGCATCAATAACATTTTGCCGCCGACCTTCGCTGAAATTCGGGATGCATTCAACGAGCGCCACTCAAGACTCCTCATTGTCGATAAACGAAGGCGGTTTGACAGGCGTGCGTACGTGCGGTGAGGACTGGCGCACGCCCACTTGCTGGCTGATATTGGGCAATGTCGTTTCATCGATCACGCGGTTATTGTATTGATCATACAACACCGGGCTTTCACTTGGGTCAACCGCGTAACGCCATCGCCGTTCGCCCGCTTCGCGCAGAACCGAACGACAATCGGTACAGCGCACTGTAAAGCGCGTCCGCGCCACGCCCAATGTACGCTTTACAGTGGTATCAACCCGCAGCGATCCACGCCCACAGACAGGACAACGGTCAATAATGAAGCCGTCTTTGTAACGCTCAGCACCCACTACACCTCGCCAATACAATCCGATATATCCCAGAACCAATAACACGCCCCCGCTCCCGACGATCAACTCTGTCGGCATACCGGGCATCGGGTCGCTCACAGTTTGCGTGGTTAAAGGCATCGGCGTATTGACGGGCGGCACAAGCATGACAATTGCAGTCGGTGGCATACGGGTCGCGGTCGCAGTCAGTGTAATGGTTGCTGTGGGTAAAACGCGCGTGGCAGTAAAAGTCATACTTGGCATTGCGGTGTCGGTCGCGGATTGAGTCGCTGTCGGTGGCACAGGTGAAGCACTCGGCGTTTGCGTTGGCACAGGCGTATTCGTTTGGGAAGGCGTCGGCGGGGTATTGGTCGGTAGTTCAGGCGAAACCACTACCACTGGCTCGGTTGCGGTCGCAAGTACGATTAAGTTCGGCAAAATCGGGAGCGGTGTCAGCATATCTGTGGACGTCGGCGAAATCATCGTCAATGTCGCGCTACTCGTCGTCGTTGCCGAAAACGTTGCTGTCGGCGTCACAGGCGTAAACGTCGTCGTACTCGTAGCTGTAGCTGTCAATGTGAGCGTCGGGCTTGCCGTCATGGTTGGCGGGTTTGGTGTTTGCGTTGGCGTAATTGGCGTAAATGTCGGTGGGTTTGGCGACGGCGTTTCGGTCAGCGTTGGCGTCAATGTAGATGTCGGCGGCACACTTGTCGGCGTTTCCGTCAAGGTCAAGGTTGGCAGCGTTAATGTCGCGCTCGGCGATGCAGTAAAGGTCGGCGTTAGCGTCCAGGTAAATGTCCCGCTCGGCGTCAATGACGGCGTGACCGACGGCGTAAATGTCACGCTCGGCGTAGGCGTGGATGCAGTCGTCGGTGTCAAACTCGGCGTAGGCGTGGATGCAGTCGTCGGTGTCAAACTCGGCGTAGGCGTGGATGTAGTCGTCGGTGTCACGCTCGGTGTTAATGTTGCAGACGGAGTCAGAGTCACCGTAAATGTAGCAGATGGGGTCAAGGCATTGATCTGCAAGATAGGGAGCGTTTCCAGATCATCCGCCCAACTAACCAGACGGCGATTAATCCACGCGAAACCGCTGTTCAAACGGAGCAATATCCAACTGGTATCGGTATTACGTCCGACGGGTATGACTCGATCACCGCCATCTAATTCACCATAGATCGGGTAACGAAAGCCAGGACCCGTGCGAACGTACGCGCCACCTTCTCCCGCCGTTACCCAGTTGCCTTGTGGGGTTGGCGTGGTAAAAAATGGAGTTGGCGTCTCACTGCCCGCAACAAAGGTCGGTGTCAATTCTGATTCAATGATAATCGGCAGCGCGTCGATATTTTCGCGCCAAAAACCAAGATCGCGGCGTACCCAGCCAAAACTGCGATAATAGACGATCAAGACCCAGGTTCCGGCTTCATTCTGGCTGACAGGTATCAGCGCGTCACCAGCGCGTAAAGACCCAACCGGTTGATAAGACTCGCCAGGACCGCCACGCACAAAAATATTGGCGCGCGTTACGTAACTACCCACCCCTGTTTGTGTGGCGACGATATCGCTTTGAGCAGATATCGAACTTGTTAAACCCGACGTGAATAAAAGCGCGGCGATCACGATCGCAACCAGAACTTTCACTCGTGTGCCTCAATCCTTACGCGCTCACGAAATGGTAAAAGGTACCGCAGAGTCGATTGTCTGACCGTTTGCCAGCACTTGCACTGACCAGCTTCCAGGCGAAAAAGTCACCGACTCTTGATCGACATAGAACCACAGACAAAAATCGTCATCGTTCTCGCTCACGGTGAACGCATCGAGATCGTAAACAACGGTGCCTTCGTAACTCCACACAGCGCTCATTGCTGTACCAGCCGTGATGTTAAAAGCGCGCGTCGCCACATAAATACGCGCATCACTGGTCGTGAAACTCGACCGATTGCCAATCGCACAGCCATCATTTTCGTTCACGCTGTCTGTAGTAACGCTCTGCGTGAACTGAGTCCCGCTTCCGTCTACCGTTGTCGTTTCACCCGATACTCCTGGTAAACCCGGCGCTTGATTCAAACCCGGCGTGCCAGAGTCAAACTGTTGAATGATCTGCTGCGTCGGCGGAATCACGGCGCGCATCGTCGCCAACAACTGCGCGTTGACGCCTTCTCTTAACATCACATAGGTTTCGGCAGCAACAGCCGTTGCCTCGACGGAGTTGGCTTCCGCTTCCAACGTTTGGCGCAGCGTTGTCGCTTCTGCCATCATCGATGTCGCCTGGGCTACAGCGGTGCCGCTTGTATCAGCGCCGCCAATTGCGCTGCACCCACCCACGAGTCCGCTGATAGTGATGAGCGCCACAAATGCTAAGTTTCGTACATTCATGCGTAAACCAACCGACATTTTTGGTCAAAACAGCAGCACCTTACCCGATTTTAGGGTCATTTTCTAGAGTCAACACCCACCGTTCGCCCTCCGTGTCTTGCGCTGTGGGCGTGATACTGCTACACTACATTATAAATATCCGCCCCCATAGCTCAGCGGATAGAGCGTCGCCCTCCGGAGGCGAAGGCGCAGATTCGATTTCTGCTGGGGGCATCGCGGCACAGGTGAATCCCTGTGCTGTTTTGATTCATCCAAAATGATGGGGATAGACGATGTTGTCGGTTTACATCATGCGCTTACTCGCCATCGCCGCACGATTAGGAATCATCCTGGTCGTGTTCGGCGCGTTCGTTCCGCCACAACCGCGCGCCCCGCTCGGTGAAGCACACACGGTCGAAACGATACAGCCCCATGTCTGCGTACATACGCGATTGATCGATGAGGTCGAGACGTGGAAAATTCAAAAAACGTTGATCGATGTGCGCGAAATGGGCGCACGGACGATTGTGGAATTTTTTCCGTGGGCGTATATCGAAGGCACACGCGGTCTTTACGACTGGACTAGTGTCGATCGCATCGTCGAACACGCCCAAAATCAGGGTATTCGTATCATTGCACGCATGGGGCTGGTTCCAGAATGGGCGCGCGAGAACTCAGCAGAAATAAATACCACGCTCAATAGTCTTGCACATACAAACTACCCAGCGTTCGCTGATTTTGTCGCCGCATTCGCGGTTCGTTATTCAGGTATCATCGATCATCTTATCATCTGGAACGAACCGAATCTTGCCTTTGAGTGGGGGTATCAAACCGTCGATCCGGCAGGTTATGCCGAACTCTTGCGCGTTGTTTACGCCACCGTCAAAGATGCCAGCCCATTGACGCAAGTTTTGGCGGCGGGTTTGGCACCAACGCTGGAACCATCCGGCAGCCCAAACGGATTAAATGATTTGCTATATCTGGAAGCGTTATATGAACACGGAGCGGCAGCTTATTTCGATGCACTTGCCGTACATACGTACGGTTTCACCCAGCCTGCCGAGGCGGATCCCGCGCCTGATCAACTGAATTTTCGGCGCGTCGAACTGCTGCGAGCAGTTATGATGCGCCATGATGACGCGCACAAGCCAGTTTTTATCACTGAAAGCGGCTGGAATGACAGCCCGCGCTGGATAAATGCCGTCACACCTGCACAGCGCATCACCTACACACTGGATGCCCTTGCAGTTGCCGACACATGGGCATGGCTGGATTCGCTGTGCTTGTGGGCGTTTCGCACCCCTGCCCCGACTTTCAACTACCCGGATTATTTCACACTGGTCAACGTCGATTTTCAGCGCAAACCAATTTATACCGCAGTCCAGGCTTATGCACGCGGTTTCGACACCCCATGACAATGCGACGCGTGCTGCCTGCGTTATGGATGTGGACAGTATTAGGCGGGCTGTTGGGATTCTTACCGTTCGCACGTTCGTCAGCGTTGCCGTCTATCGAACAGGCTTTGCCGCGCGGTGAACTACGAATCGGCGTTGATCCGAGCGTAGCGCCCTTCGCTGGGATTATCGAGGACACGCTTATCGGTTTCGATATCGACCTGGGGCGTGCGCTGGCGGAGCGGTTGAATATTTCAGTGCGTTTCGTGCCGCTTGGCTTCGATGGCTTATACGACGCGCTGTATACCGATCAGGTCGATCTACTTATCGCATCGTTGACCGTTGATCCGTCGCGGCAAGATCGCGTGTTGTATACGCCCGCTTACTTCGACGCCGGACTCGCGTTGATGATGCCCCTCGATAGTTCGATACTCACGATCAACGACATCGGTGGGAGACGTATCGCTTACGCGCTGGGCTCTAATGCACATAGCGAAGCCAACCGATGGGCGCGGCGCGTTTTGCCTTTTGATTCTATTCGTCTCGATTCTGAAACGGCTGCTTTAGAGTCAGTTCGCACGCGCGAGGCTGATGCAGTGTTGGTTGATGTCATTGCTGCACGTCTGTTCATTCGGCAGCACCCAGAAGAACGTTATCGTTACAGTACGGTTACGACACAGTCCCACGTTATTGCTGTCAGTGCAGACAATGCGCCGCTTGCGGTGCTAGTGACCAACGCACTTACACATCTTGAGTCCATTGATGATATAGAAGTGTTGAGGGCGCGCTGGCTGTAAACAGCATAGACAGGCGAATTAAGCGTCGCTATACTGCGACTTATGACTCACATTGGCATCGACGCCCGCCTCAACGCCTACCAAATGGGCGGCATCAGCACTTACGCCAGACAGCTTACCGCCGCGCTAGAACAGCTTGATCCTGAAGGTCACTACACAATTTTTCACAGTCGCAAAGCGACCGACTTGTTGACGACCAACTTTTGCAGCGCAGCATTGTGGACTCCCCCCCATAATCGCGTCATGCGTTTGGCATTGGCGCTGGAAGTCGCACGTTTCCGGCTGGATATTTTGCACTGTCCCGATTTTATTCCGCCGTTCTTCGGCGCCAAACGAATGGTCATCACCGTACATGATTTGACATTTCTACATTATCCGCAGTACATCACCGCGGACAGCCGCCGCTATTACAATGATCAAATTCAAGCTGCCGTCCAAAAAGCTGACCATATTTTGACCGTGAGCGAGTCCGCCAAAGCGGACATTATCGAACGGTTACACGTCGAGTCAGAAAAAATCACTGTGCAGCCCAATGGCGTCGATGCCAACTTTCGACCGCTAACGCCAGAACAGATCGATCCCATCATCCAAAAGCTCGATCTACCCAGCTCGTATATTTTGCACGTGGGCACGTTCGAACCGCGCAAAAACTTGATCACATTGGTGCGCGCCTACAAAATCTTAAAAGCGCAATTTCCAGATACCCCGCCGCTTGTATTTGTCGGGCGGCGTGGATGGCTGTACGATGAAATGATGCATGATATACACGACGTTGGCGTCAGCGATCATCTTATCTGGCGCGAAAATGTCGATCATGTTGCGCTGCCTGCCGTGTACAATAAAGCTGCCGCATTAGTCATGGCGTCACATTATGAAGGGTTCGGCTTGCCCCCGCTCGAAGCGATGGCGTGTGGGACAATTCCGCTGGTCAGCAATCGCGCATCGCTGCCCGAAATCGTCGGTGATGTTGGGCTGCAATTCGACCCCGATGATCCAGCAGCGCTGGCAGATGCGCTTGCTTTTGCGCTTACGCACAACACATGGCGTGCCACCATGCGCCAGCGCGGACTCACTCGCGCCGCACATTTCACGTGGGCGAACAGCGCGCAGATCGCTTTATCCGTTTATCGATCACTCAGTTAGGGTTTATGCGCGTCCTCATCATCACTTCCAATCCGCCATTTCCGCCCCAGCAGGGGGGAGCATTGCGGGTCTACGGTATTATTCGCGGTTTATTTCAACAACAGCATCGCGTCACGCTTGCCTGTTTCGTGGATGTGGAAACACCCGAAAGCTACACCCCGCTCTCAGCCATCTGTGAAGAAATTATCACCGTCCCCATGCCCGCCCGCAGTAAACTTGACCGTATCCGCGACCTTGCATTCTCGCGCCAGCCAGATATTGCTGGACGACTAAACAGTGTCGCGATGCGCAAACGCTTACGCGAATTGGTCGAGCAACATGAATTTGACTTGATACAGTTTGAGGGCATCGAAATGGTGATTTATCTACCATTCATTCATGCGCTCAAACAGCAAGGACTTACCCGCGCTGCATTAATTTACGATTCCTTTAATGCCGAAGCCCAACTTCAGCGCCTAATTGCCAAAGTCGAGGAACATCGTTTGAAGCGACTGCCAATGGCAGTCTATTCACATATCCAGGCGCGGCGTATCGCAAGATTTGAAGCCTATATCTGTGCGCTCGCGGATGCGGTCATTGCGGTATCCGATGAAGATGCTGACGCACTGCGAGCATGGCGTCCCGACCGAAAGATATATATCGTGCCGAATGGCATCCATACCGATGAATACATAAAGCATCCACAAAAACTCAATTTAGGTGATCAGGTTTTAGTTTTCACAGGTAAAATGGATTATCGCCCTAATGTAGATGCCATGTTGTGGTTTACATCCGATATTTTCCCAGCGCTGCAAGCACATCTTCCCGATTTACGGCTGGTCATCGTCGGTCAAAAACCGCATCGCAGCCTGGATGGTTTGCGCGACCACCCGAATATCTCGATTACAGGGTGGGTAGAGGCAGTGCAACCCTATTTGCACGCTGCCAGCGTGTATATCGCACCGCTTCGCATGGGAAGCGGTACGCGCCTGAAAATTTTAGAGGCGATGGCATCCGGCTGTGCGGTTGTGGCTACGCCCATTGCCGCTTCTGGCTTGAACATGCAGGTGCGTCAAGCGCTGCGCCTTGCCGAGGATGCACCAGCACAAATTGAATCTATTCTGCGATTACTCAATAATGCCGACGAGCGCGCTTTTTTGGGCAATTTAGCGCAAGAACGCGTCCGTACGGGGTATGATTGGGACGTGATTATCCCGTATTTGCTCGATATTTATAAGGATATTGGGGTTGGATAGAGAAACGCTGGTATTGCGAAACAAAGGCATGACCGAAGCGTTTCATCGGCTTCCGCTCAAGCATGTTCTACGGCGGGTGCTGCTGCGAACTGCTGCGAACATTCCAGTCATGCGCACTGCCGAAAATCGCAAAAACGCCAATACAATTTTGATGATTCGTCCTGATCATCTCGGTGATGTTCTACTCACCACGCCTGCCTTAAGCCTGCTTCGTGCCGCACAACCCAGCGCTGATATTCACATGTTGGTCGGTGATTGGTCTGCCGATGTTCTCGCCGCCTACGATGACATGGATACCATCTTGACGCTGCCTTTTCCAGGTTTTGCACGCGGAACAACGCACTCCGCGCTTTCGCCTTATCAACTCGCGCTCAAATCGGCGCGCAAACTGCGTGCGATTAATTATCGTGCTGCACTCATCATGCGACCTGATCATTGGTGGGGTGCTTTAGTCGCCCAATTAGCTGGAATTCCGATTCGTATTGGCTACGATCACCCTGACGTCGCCCCTTTTCTTACGCAGACCGTCGCGCTCCAGCATGAACATACAGTTATTCAAAATGCGCGTCTTGTCGCTGCATTAACACAAAAAGAGATTGATCCAGCAAATCTGCCTCTCCAGTTTCGCGTCAACGAAGCTGATCGCGGTCAAATCGACGATGAACTTTACGCGCGTACCATCAACGACGATAAGCCGATTTTCGCCATACATCCTGGGGCTGGAACATGGGTTAAACGCTGGGATATCGAAAAATGGGCAGCCGTTGCGGATACCCTGGCAGGGCGACTCGACGCGACGCCGATATTTACGGGCGGCGATCACGAACGTGAATTAATCGCCAGCATTCAATCGCATATGAGAATCAGCGCGATCAATTTTGCGGGCGAAACGGATATTGGAACGCTGGCGGCGCTGTATCAACGCGCGCAGATCGTTTTGGGTGCAGACAGCGGACCTATGCACCTCGCCGTCGCGGTTGGCACACCAACCGTCACGCTGTTTGGCGCGGCTGACCCCGTAGCATTTGGATCATGGGGCGACACGCTTAAACATCCAATGTTGTTCAGTGATATTGGCTGTCGCCCATGTCGAGTGCTCGATTGGGGAGCGGATGATCCGGCATACCACCCGTGCGTGCGCGACATCACCGTCGCGCGCGTTTTAGATACGGCAGCACGCGCACTCGCTAGTCGGGAATAACGACCGCTTCTAACCCGCTTTCTGGCGCGGGATAATGCAAATCGAGTTTTTCCAGCGCTTCGACAATCGTCCTTGTCACGACAAAATCTCGATACCATTTTTTGTTCGCAGGGACGATATGCCAAGGTGCCAATTCTGTATTACAGCGCGCCAACGCATCGGCATATGCCAGCATGTAGTCATCCCATCGCTCGCGCACTGCGAGATCGCCCATCGCGAATTTCCAATGTTTGGTCGGGTCAAGCAAACGTTCCTGTAATCGCTGCTTTTGTTCGTCTTTGCTGATGTGCAAATAAAACTTGAGGATGACCGTCCCGTTTTCGCTCAACAGGCGTTCAAAATCGTTGATTTGGGCATAGCGCTGTTCCCAGACTTCTGGCGACACTAATTGATCGACACGTGCGACCAATACATCTTCATAATGACTTCGGTTAAAAACGCCGATATAACCTTTTGGCGGGGTCTGTCGATGCACGCGCCATAAGTAATCGTGCGCTAATTCTTCGGGCGTCGGGGCTTTGAAATTCGCAATGTGCATCCCCATCGGATTGACGGCGTCGAAAACTTTCTTGATCGCCCCATCTTTTCCACCGGTATCCATCGCCTGCAGCACCACCAGCACTGCATAACGGCGCTGCGCATACAAAATGTCTTGTAAATCTCGCAGACGCTTTTGCAGTGTGACAAGCTCAGTCTGTGCGTTGTCTTTTTTCAACCCGTCGGTAAATTCGGGATCATATTCTTGTAAATTTACGCTTACGCCTATCGGCGGCGATAGCAGTTGATCGACCATGATTGCTCCATTATTTCAAACCCAGGTCTTTTTCACCGCGCGGTTTGATAGTGCGCGTCACTTCGTTGCGATACGTCACCATGCCGGACGCCCCGCCTTTGATCTTTTTGACATAGCGCCGCTCCGTTATATCGACGACGGCGTGCGCTTCGCCGCGATGCGCGCTGTAATACGCTGCTAATGCCGCTGCCGTGTCTAAAACATCGTCTGGTGTGCGTCGCCCGTCGCTTTTGATGATCACATGCGCGCCGGGAACACCACGAGCGTGCAGCCAAATATCCTGCGGACTCGCTTTGTCGAACGTGACCATTTCATTTTGGCGACTATTGCGCCCGACAAAAATCACGAAATTATCGATCGTGACAAAGCGAAGCGGCGCACTTTTATTGCCACCCGCTATCCGCGCTGTAGGCTTGCCGCGCCACAAGCCATGCGCTTGCAGCGCTTGCTGCACCTCGTCGATTTCGCCCCAGTTCGACGCCAAATCGAGATCAGTCGCTAACTGATCGACCAGCGCATATTCGTTTTCAGTATCGGCGATTAACGTCGGCACATCGTCCAACGCGCGCTTTGCACGGTTATATTTATCGAAATAGCGCTGGGCATTTTCGAGCGGCGTTTTTTCAGGATCGATCGGGATTACGATGTCTGGTTGATCCTGCTCGTACTGTGCGCGCAGTTCGGTCTGCTCTCGCGTCAATGTGTACTGATACGCGAGAATCAGTTCCCCGCTTTGACGTAATACTTCACGTTCGCGGTCGTCTGTCATCGATCGCCTGAGCGATGCGAGCCGCGCGCTCAGCTTCGCGCGCGCTTCTTCGATTTCTTCGCGCGCACCGCTTTTCGCGGCATTATATGCATCTTCACCCACAGGCGCGTTGTAGAAACGCGTCATCGCTTCGCTAACGCTTACGACGGCGTGCCAACCCGCCACATGCGTGATCGGATACACACTATAAGCCGTGACACCACGGTCGGTTTCGACAATCCCTGGCTGCCATTCGCGCCGCACCAAGGGCGCGATGACATCACGCAGTGCATTGTACAGCGCCTCCGGATCGGCATGATTGGCTTTTTGTTCGGCGTCATGCGCCGCGCAGAACACGATCTCGCGTCCGATCAATGGACTGATGCCAAGAATATGGGCGGTCAATAATGCGTGTGTCTTACGTTTCGGGTCATCGTTCGCTTCCACGATGCCGATCATGTCTTCATACGTGATACGTGTTGGGTCGATTTTTCCTATCTGCGGCGGCGGTGGCACATACTCTTTACCTGGCAGACTGACACGATAACGATTTTCGTCCGCGCCGACCCGCCGCAAACAATCCATGATGACCCCGCCTTGAACTAAAAGCAGGTTGCTGCGGCGTTCCATCGGTTCGATGATGATCGTCACCAAGCCTTCAGGTCCGTCTACATCGATATGAATGATGCGTTCCCAGGCAGGTTGGCTGATATGATCGATGACGCCACCTTCGACATACCGCCGGATCATCAAGCCGAGCTGCGACGGCTTCGCGATACCACGGCGCAGTTTATCCGGCACAATGTGTACACGCGGCTGCCGATTGTCAGCGCTGATGTACAAATACTGACGGCGGTGCGCCGCGTAGATTTCGAGCCCGATGCTGTCGTCGTCTACCCCGACCGAATCTTGAATACGCCCACCTACCAGCGTATCCATGAACTCATCCACCAACGCCGACAGCGTAAACGCATCTAAATACATAGGGATTTAACAATTTCATGTGGGGGCATCATTGAGAGAAACGCGCTTGCGCACCTTCAAATCTGCCCAAAATAAATCAACCCGCTTGTTCAGTTAGCAGATAAGCGATGATGTCGCCTAATTCACGGTCGGTCAGGCGGGCGCCGAAATTTTGCACCATCGAATTTGGATAATCTTCGACGATATACGCCGCCGGATGGATGACGCTCTCGTAAATGTACGATGCCGCCGTCATTGGTGCGCGGCGTTCAGCCGCCCGCGCCGCGACACCGACAAACGCAGGAGCAACGCCATTTTGCGCGCCTTCTCGGTGGCAGGCTGTGCATCCATACGAAACCACCAGCACCGCGCCCTGTTGCGGGTCAGCATCGACTAACAAGTCATCGACGATAGCGACATAGCTCGTTGCAGAAACTGGTTCTGCGCTGACTTCAGCGACGGGCGGGTGAAAAGTGACCAATTCCAGCACGAAGAACACGGCGAAAATCACAAGCAGTCCGATAACAATGTAAACGGACAGCCCAAGTTTGCGCCCATCAGCGACAGTTTTCACCGTTTTTGAGCTCATTTACAAGATCAACGCGTCCAGCAGCATTGCCATGAATAAAAATGCCAGGTACGCAGTCGAGAACTTATAAGCGTTGCGCGCAGCCGCACCGTCTTTCTTTTTCAAAAGCTGAATGCACTTCTGCAACATCCCTATTCCCAGCACAATCGCCGCCACCAGATAAATCGCGCCCAAGGTACCGAATACCACAGGCAAAATGCTGATAAGGACGAGTTGGATGGTATAAAACAGGATTTGTTGGCGCGTAACCGCTTCACCGCGCGCGACGGGCATCATCGGCACTTTAGCGCGCGCGTAATCTGTGTTGACAAGCAGCGCTAATGCCCAACTATGCGGCGGCGTCCAGTAGAAGACGATCGCAAACAGGATAAATGGCTCAAAATTCAGCGCCCCTGTCACAGCCGACCACCCTACCAACACGGGAATTGCACCAGCACCACCGCCGATTAAAATATTGACGACGGTATTGCGCTTGAGCAGCACCGTATAAATAAAGACGTAATACACCGCGCCCAACAATGCCAGAAATGCCGCTAACCAATTGACGAACAAGCCCAAAACCACCACTGACCATACGACCAGCGCTAAACCGAATATCAGCGCGTTTGTCGGCGCAATGCGCCCAGATGGGATCGGGCGACGGCTGGTGCGCGTCATCAACGCGTCCATATCACGGTCAATATACTGATTGATCACGCTCGCACCAGCCGCCGCCATTGACCCGCCAATGATCGTCGGAATAAGGATCGCAACCGCTGGAAAACCGTCTGCCGCGATGATCATCGTCGTCACTGTCGTGAAAATCAACAGCAGGACGATGCGAACCTTGGTCAGTTCAAGATACGCACGCAGCGTATCACGCACATTTAGTTTGATCGACTGAGAACTGGTTCCGACGGTCGCTGCCATACCTGCTCCACTTCTGAAATCGGCGGGCGGCTATTGACCGTCTCAACCGTACTTAACAAAATCATTGTTGACCAGGTCAGCGCTGCGAAAGCGACATGCGCTGCACCCCATTCAGGCGTTGCGCGGCTCAACACATAGATCGCACCGATGCCAGCCTGCATGAAATAGGTGGTCAATGCCATCGTCGCAATCAAACGGATCGCGCGGGATTGACGCTGACGGAATGCCGACACCACGACCAAAATCAGCGCTATTCCCAAGCCACCGACGGCAGTACGATGCAGCATATGAATGGTTGCTAAACTGCCTTGTTCAAACGGCAGCACTTGACCATTGCACAATGGATAATCGGTACACGCAAGTGTCGCGCCGCTTCCACGTACCAGTGCACCCGTCAAAATAATCACCAGCGCCAGCGCAGTCGTCATATAGGCGAGTGCAGTAAAGCTGTCGCGCGCATAGTGCTGCTTTGGGCGGTAAAACGCCGCGAGACACGCGATCACCAACGCGCCTAAAAGCAGCATCGCTGTGCCCAAATGCAGCGTCACTATCGTCGGTGGCAAATCAAATACAACTACCAACGCGCCGAGTGTGCTTTGCAGGGCAAAGAGCAGTGCCGCAGCACAAGTCGCGTAGAGCACCGTTTTATTCCGCTTACGATACGCTATGACCGCGACGCCAAGCGTCGCCAACCCTAGCAAGCCGATCATGACCGCAAAAAAGCGATGCAGCCATTCAATGACCGCCGTCACGTTATCCAGTGGCGGGATCAAAGAACCGTGGCAGGTAGGCCATTCATTATTGCATCCCAAGCCCGAATCAGTGACGCGCACGACAGCGCCGAACACGATCAAGCCGAATACCAGTAGTGCAGTCGTTGCCGCCAACCCGACAAACAAACGAGAGGTACGTCCCTTCGCAGTCGTCGCCATGTTCACAACCTTTTACACCTAAACCCATCATGACACATATCAATAAAGCGCGTTAACGGTCTTCGGTCGCCGCCAGCGCAGCGTCACGTACCGCTGCCTCTGCCTTACCTTGACGAATACCACGATCCATAAACCAGAAAATAATCGCCAGTGTTGCGGCAATACCAACGACATTGAAGACGACAAAGCCGATAAGCAAGAAGAACTGTTCTGCTTTCCACGGCAGCATCGTCGTCGGAGAGGCATCAGGTTGTACAGTCTGCATCAATACCGGAAGTTGCAAGCTCCCGCCGTTAGAAAGTAACTGTGCCGTCAACCCACCGCCAGCGAGCATCAATACGACTATAACGATGAGAAATACTAACCGCTTCATGCGCGACCTCTAATTCAAAGGGCGAGTTACCGATAAATTGTACTATTTATCACAACCGCAATCAAGTGCCGTACGCCGCCTGTTATTACCCGTGCTGCCGCCCAGCTTTCGCGTGCGAATCGGCAATTTCATCTGCTGTATCCTGTGATTCCTGAATGCGATCATCTACCGCATCGGTGATCTCATCCCCTTTGTTCGGTGCGCCGGGTTGGTTCAGGCTTTCGCCTTCGCTATTGATACGGGCTATCTCGCCCGTCACACGCTCAAGCGGTTCAGCACTGGCACCAAATCGACGCGGGAGCATCACTGTGAACGTTGTCCCTTGATCCAGGACGCTGTGCAGTGTGATCATGCCGTCATGACGATCGATCGCGGTCTTGACAATCGACAGTCCCAACCCAGTCCCCTCGATTTTACTTGCGCCCTTTGAGCGAAAGAAACGGTCAAATACATGTGGTTGATCCGCTAACGGAATCCCACGTCCGCAGTCTTCTATCGTCATCGTTACACGATCGGGCGCATCGCTGACGGTGATCTTCACGAAACCATTTTCCGTGTTGTATTTAATCGCGTTCGAAAGCAAATTCAGAATGACCTGGTTGATCATGCGCTCATCGGCTTCGATCAACCCGATTGGATCAGCAATTTGCACGCTCACATCGATATGGCGTTGTGTTGCGACATCTTCGAGCAAGTTCACCTGGCGACGAATCACGGCATCAAGATCGATCATCGCCAATTGGAGCGGATAATCGGCATCGATGTACGCCATTTCCATAACGGTGTTGAACATGTGGATCATATGCACGAGCTTGATGCGCGCACGATCAGCAAAATACTGCTGTTTTTCGTTCAGATCGCCCACTTCTTCAATGCCGTCAATCAAGATTTTGATCGAACTGAGTGGCGCTTTCAAATCGTGAACCACATCACGGAGCAACTGCATCCAGTGTGTTTCTTGCATGATGAACCGCCCTTTTCTCAGGCTTCATTTTCATCGGCGGGGTAAAATAGTGACGGCAGTTGTGCCAGCGCTTGCCCCATGCGCGTTCCGTGCCAGAATAGCAACGAGCCATCGACGAGATGGATGCGGTCATGATGCGCCGCCGGAATATCCAAGGTCTTAAAAAAATCGGCGTGTGCCTGTGTAAAGGCATATGGCTCGCTCGGCAGCAGCACGATTTCGGGCTGCGTGGCGATGATTTCTTCGAGCGTTATACGCGGGTATCGGGTATCACGCCCTTCGATGCGCATATCATCGCTCGGCAATGCCTCACCAACGCCTAAATCCGCTGCAAGTGGATACAAGCGTTCACGTTCTCCAAAACTATTGATCCCGCCACACGCACGGATGACATCATGCGCGTAAGTATCCTCATTGAAGGTCATGTACGGGTCTGACCAGATCGGCACGAACGTACGCGGAAAAGAATCCCGATTTTCTGTCATACGTTCAATCCAATCGAGCGTCCATTCCATGACACGCACGCCTTCGACTTTACTCGGTTCATCGAAAATGTGCATGATGTTCCACAATATCGAGAAGGCTTCGCGCATTGTTTGGGGAAATGTCAGCCAGACAGGAATACCCGCCACTTGCAATGCTTCGATATCCGCTTTGCGATTTTCTTCTTGATTCGCCAACACCAAATCGGGTTGGAGCGCGATGATTGCTGGTATATTGGGGTTTTTTGTCCCACCAATTCGCGGCACATGCACCACTTTATCAGCAGGATACACGCAGTAATCGGTGATCCCTATCAGTCGATCCCCGACATTGAGTTCAAACAACGACTCGGTCATACTCGGCACCAGCGAAACGACACGACGCGGCGGTTCGCTTACGGGTGATTCCAAGTTGTGTTGATACGTGCGCGCGTCCATATCATTCATCATTTATGTCCGATGTACCAATTGATCACGTTCGGGACCAACACTGATGGTATGAATCGGTACACCAACGACCTCGGCTACAAAGTCGATATAGCGCCGCGCATTCTCCGGTAGGTCGCCCCAACGCTGCACCGCGCTGGTATCTTGATCCCAGCCCGGTAATGTTTCGTAAATTGGTGCTGCCCGCGCCGACTCCCCCGCCGTGGCGGGCAGCCAATCGGTGCGCGTACCATCAATATCGTAGCCAATGGCAACTTGCAGCGACTCGAACCCCGAAAGAATATCCAGTTTGGTCAGCATGAGTTCTGTAAACCCGTTGACAAGCGCCGCGTATCGCAGGACTACCGCGTCCAGCCAACCACAGCGACGCGGGCGTCCAGTTGTCGTGCCAAACTCATCCCAAAAGTTCGCACCGGTGCCGCGCAGCCGATCCGCGATTTGCCCTTCCAGCTCGGTTGGCATGGGACCCGAGCCAACACGGGTACTATATGCTTTGGCGACGCCAATCACACGCTCGACATAGCCTGCGCCAAATCCCAGCCCGGTAAGTACACCGCCAATTGTTGGCGACGAACTCGTCACATAAGGATAATCACCGTGATCGACATCAAGTAATGTACCTTGCGCGCCTTCGCACAAAACCGAAGCACCTTCGCCCAAACGTTGATTGATCAACTGGGTCGTGTCACGCAAGTAAGGCGTTAAGAATTGCGCCGCACTTACGTAAGCGTGTGCTTTCGCTTCAGGGTCAAGCTGCGCGTCTGCCAAAAGCGATTGATTCGCTGTGCGGATATGTTCGATCATCGCATCAACGAAACTTTCTTCATCGCTCATCATACCAGCACGCAACCCTTTGCGTCCGGTTTTATCTAGATATGCGGGTCCGATCCCACGCAGTGTCGTGCCAATCGCGTCATTCCCGCGCGCCTTTTCGTTGGAGGCGTCAAGCGCAATATGCGCGGGTGTAATCAAGTGTGCGCGCGTGCTAATCGCCAGTCGCTCAGGTGAAATCAGCACGCCTTGCGCTTGAAGCGAGCGCATTTCTTCGACCAGATTTACAGGGTTGATCACCATGCCGTTGCCGAGAATGCACAAAACGCGGTCGTGCAAAATACCCGACGGCACTAAATGTAATTTGTAAATCGTCGTACCCACATTGACAGTGTGTCCAGCGTTATCGCCACCCGCATAGCGCGCCACCACATCAGATTGTGCCGCCAGCCAGTCCGCGACGCGTCCTTTACCCTCGTCACCCCATTGCGCGCCAATGATGATGGTCGCCGTCATATGCGCCCCTTGGTTGATGAATACGACGCCTTATTGCGCGACATAAGTTGCTCCAAAACCAACCGCGACTTCACCAATACCCCAGATTTCGACTTCCCCATCAGGTCCTAATGCCAGCGCAGACCCTTCATTGATGCCGACAACAATGGCGTCGGGTTCTTTCGCAAAAATCGACCTGCCATCTTCGGTGACCCGCGATGTTACAAGGACGGCTGCGCCTTCGAGCCATTCCGAACCATGTGCTACTGTGCCATCATTCTTGAGTATCCACGTACCAAATGCCGAAATACTGTACCCCTCAATTAAGATCATCGCGCCATTGGTATACGCCGTTTGAATACCCTCCATTGGCGCGCCCACAAGCAGTGACCTCGCAGTTTCAGCATCCGGCGCACTATCGATGACGATGATCCCTGCATCGGCGAGTTGTTTGGTGATCGTAGTGTCGTCCTCCGACACCACATCGACAACGTAACCCGACGACGCACCGACATCGAGTAAATCTTCAAGCAAATCTTCGGCACGATTGGAGTCGCCTGAAAGCGTCACACAGACCACGCCGCCATCCGCCGACGAGCGCGCCAATAACAATGATCGAATGCCGCCAATATCGTTCGCTAACGCATCAAGACGTCCTGATAACACCAGCCAACCGCGCCCGTTCAGCCACCTAAACACGCTTGTTTGCGGCATATTATGTGCCGTCCGAACTGGCAGGAAGCACATACGACGCCACCGCCGACGCCAGCAGCGCGACGCTCAACGGAAGTGCGTCTTCGTCAATGCTGAAACGCGGGTGATGATGTCCATAATATGCATCTTGTGTCATATCGCGCGCACCGACAAAAAAGTACAATCCCGGTGTATCGGTCATGAACTCGCTCACATCTTCTGACCCCATCGTACGCACCTGAATATCCTGAACCAGTTCTGGTGCGACGGTGCGGAACACCTCGCGCACATGCGCGCTCACCGTAGGATCATTTTGCACGGCTTTGGTCAGGTGGCGCACTTCAACGGTCGCCGTGCACGCCATCGCTTGTGCCATATTTTCAACGACCGCGCGAAAACGCTGCTCGACTTGTTCACGTATGTCCAGCTTGAACGTACGAATCGTTCCAATCAGTTCGGCGCTTTGCGGAATGATATTGTAAGCATCGCCGGTGAGTACTTGTGTGACCGAAATCACTACCGACTCGAATGGGTCGATATTGCGACTGACAATACTCTGAATCGCCGTGATAATGTGCGCCGCACACAGTACGGGGTCTATGCCCGTTTGGGGTGACGCGGCGTGACCCCCTTTACCGGTGATGGTAATACTAAAATTCGACGCGCCAGACATGACAGGCCCGTCCGCCACACCAATCGTGCCGACGGGAATACTGTTCCACAAATGCAGCCCAAGCGTGACATCTGGTGCGGGATCATTGAGCGCACCATCATTGACCATTGCCAGTGCACCACGCCCTATTTCTTCGGCAGGCTGAAACACAAATTTGATTCGACCCGCGAGTTGATGGCGCTGCGCAGAGAGCAATTTAGCGACTCCAAGCGCAATCGACGTATGCCCGTCGTGTCCACACGCGTGCATTTTGCCATCGACCGTCGACCGATAGTCGAAGTCATTTTGTTCTTGGATTGGCAGCGCGTCCATATCTGCACGTACTAACACGGTCGGTCCGTCATGCGCACCTTCCAAAATTCCGATCACACCCGTTTTGCCCACGCCTGTTTGCACTTCCAAACCGAGCGCGTTGAGCTCGCCTGCGACAATGCCCGCTGTACGAATTTCTTGGAACGCAATCTCTGGGTGCTGATGCAAATCACGCCGCCGAGCAACCAGTTCATCGCGCAGCGCATACGCCTGTAGCTTGATTTGTTCGTACATGTTCATTCACTCGCCCGATTATTCATATGTGATGACATGAAACGACTCGGTATAGCGCGGCGCATCGCTCGGCGCTTCCGGGTCGATAAGTTCGCGGATTCGTTTTTCCAATCCGTCCATATCTGCAATTTGACTTTTATGTTCGCGCAACGCCATGATTTTAGCATCGATATACGCTGTCACATCGACCTTCGTCGTAGGATTGAGCGAGCGCGCGATATAAATCTGACGAACCTTATACGGTTCCAGCCCTTCATCGCGCAGTAGTTCAGGAAAGTACATCGCGTTACGCGCCGCCGGAAAAATCGCATCCAGGGTCGCTTCTCCAATCGCACGATGATCCGAATGATTGATGCCGCGTCCTGGGTACCACACAACTGTTGGGTCATTGGTCACGACGATATCTGCTTGACGCAACCGGATTACGCGCGCGATGTCGCGCCGCAATTCTAGTGAAGGGGTCAGTTCGCCATCGGGGTAGCGTAAAAAGATCACGTCGTGTACGCCGAGCGCCGCCGCCGCGCTGCGTTCTTCGGCTTCGCGGATCACGATCAGGCGTTCCGGCGTCATCTCATGATCGTCTGATCCTTTATCCCCGCTTGTTGCCAGCAAAAATGTAATCTGGGCACCTTCCGATGCCCAACGCGCCATAGTCGCGCCGCAGAAAAATTCAGGATCATCGGGATGAGCGAAGACCGCAAGGACACGCTTGATTTCAGTTTCGGTCACTGTCTGTATCTCTATTCATCTTGTTCAGGACTCTCAGCCGTTGGTTCTGCGCCCGCTTTGCCACAATCACAGCCGCCACCTTCATGTTTGGCGCACGGTTCTTTCGATTTTTTCGCCAGCGCCTCAAGTTCATCGAGCGGCACCAGTTCTTCACGTTTGACGGTGTAAAACGTATCTTCTACGACCACCAGCACTGCGTCCTGCAGCGGCAGCACATCGATGACTTTGCCTTCGCCGTGTGGCGTTCCAACGCGCTTGTTTTTCTTAGGTAATTTCGCACGCGCTGCCACATACTGTTCATATTCGTAGACCAAACAGCAGCGTAAACGCCCACACATACCCGTGATTTCGGTCGGGTTGAGCGAAATTCCCTGCGCTTTTGCCATCTTGATCGAAATCGGACTGAAATCGGTCAGGAAGGTCGAACAGCACCGGAGCTCGCCGCACGCACCGAACCCGCCAAGCAGCTTGGCAACATCGCGCGGTCCGATTTGCCGCATTTCGATTTGCGCAGAAAATATCTTGTTGAGTTCGCTCCACAACTTATTGACATTGATTTTGTCGTCTGCTGTGTACAAATAGGTAAGGAGCGACCCATCGTAGTTGTAAAGCGCCGCCACAAACTTAACGCCGTAAAAGCCACTCATATCTTTGACTTTTTCACGGCAGATAATGAGTGCTTCGTCCTGTTTCGCCTCCCAATATTGCTTGAGCAGCAAATCGCGCGGCGACGCCGGACGAATAATCGGTTTATAGTCGCGCCCTTCGGTATCAGGCACTGCGAACCCCATAATCTGCCCCATCTGCCGTCCGCGCGTCGTTTCTACAATCACGTAGTCGTTCAGTTCAAGGGTGGGGTATTGGCTAAAATCGAAGTGGTACAGTTTGCCCACTTTGTGAAAACGTATCCCGGCAATCGTCTGCTGCCGTACTGGTGTCTCAATCATGTTTAACAAACCCTGTCAACGTTGTAACCTCATTAATGATAATGGCGGACACCGCTCCGTGCAAAGGTTTGACAAACAAACACGGTTTATAGCAGTCCGGCGCGGGAAAACCTTGCGCTTTAGCGCTTGGATGAAAGCGCACGGTACCCTTGTATTGATCGCTCATTTGGACTACACTTCTTTTCAATACGATTGGACGAAAAACTACACAAGCCTGTCATGGGATGGTAGAAAAGACAGTCCAATGCGGCTTTTTAACAACAGAATGTACGGCGTTGAGATGGGAAGTCCATCTCGTAACATATTCAACGTCTCCAAGAGAAAACCGGACGTGAGAGTCCTTAAAATCTCAATCCGTTGGGGCATCAACGGTCTATCAGAGCGGTCGTCAGACCATCCTTCAGGGTGCAACCGTGTTGACGGTAGCAGCTCCTGGCTTTCGCCGGGAGAATATGTCACGCTATGTTCGGTACATTGACGCGAGCAATCTCTCGCGTTTTTGTTTTCACCCCATCAACACGGTCGTCTGTTATGAATACCCTCGTCATGAAATTCGGCGGTTCAGCCGTCGGTATGACCATTGGACTTACACAAGTACTGAGCATCGTACTTGCCGAGCATGAACGCTGGTCACAATTGTTGATCGTCGTATCGGCGCTCGATGGCGTCACCGATCAACTGCTCGAAGCCATTCATCTGGCGAAAATGAGCAATCGGCGCGGCTATCGACGCATCGTTGCCAACATCCGCCAGCGCCATCTCGCCTTGATCGAACATCTTCCACTCGGCGTTACCGAACGTCACGCGCTGCAAGCCGATATCGATCAAATGCTGTTCGATATGCTGGCGCTTTGTCAAGCCATGTCCTATGACACAGCCATGGTCAAACCAGAAACGATTTATCCAGTCGTCGCGGTTGGCGAACGCTTATCCGCGCGCATCGTCGCCGCACTGCTGCGCCAAAATCAAATTCGCAGTGTTGCGCTCGATGCCACCGATCTGATTATTACCGACGACGTTTTCGGCAATGCCACGCCCGATCTCGCGCTTACGCGACAGCGTATCGAGCAAAATCTACTACCCATGCTCGACCGTAAAATCATTCCGGTCATCACCGGCTATATCGCGTCGACAAAATCAGGCAAGACAACGGTGTTAGGGCGCGGTGGCAGTGATTATACGGCGTCGATTTTGAGCGTGTGCATCAAAGCCGATGAAGTGTGGATTTGGACAGACGTAGACGGCATGATGACCGCCGACCCGCGCGAAATTCCTTCCGCACAAACAATACCAGCGCTTTCTTATGAAGAAGTAGCAGAATTGGCGTACTTTGGCGCCCGTATTTTGCACGCCCGCATGATCGCCCCGATCCACGAGCTGAAAATACCCCTGCGCGTGCGCAATGTGTTTAAACCGCAGCAGCCCGGCACCCTGGTGCAAACGCGCGATCCGAATTTGTCCATTGGCTTAAAAGCTGTCACGTCGATTCAAGGTCTCGGTTTAGCCGCGCACCACAGTGGATCATTGGCAACGGTCGCCGCGCTGGTCGACCAAACTCTGTTTGAAATCACAGGCGGTCATGCCGATGTCATGATCTCGGCGCAATCATCATCGCAGAGTTTCGTATGTTTTGTTATCCCGACCAGTGCGGGGCAAGATGCCCCGCACACGCTGCAAATTGCCGTCGAATCCAAGCTGCGCGCTATCTTTGGCGATTCTCAGTGGACAGCGCGGTCAGTCGGCATTGTGACCGTCATCGGCGTACAAATCGATCAGCACCATCAATATACGACGCAACTTCTGGTCGCTCTCGGTGATATCAAGATTCTCGCGCTTTCGCACGGACCGACAGGCAGCAGTTTATCGCTTGTGGTCGAACTTGAAGACGCACTGAATGTCCTGGAGCGCATTCACGACGTGATTCTAAATCAATCCTAGAACGGATTAATATAGCGTTCGACCTCCCAAGTCGTCACTTGACGGTTGTATTCATCTACCTCTTGACGTTTGGCGGCGACGTAGCGGTCGCTGATATACGCGCCAAGTGCCGCCAAAATTACGTCATCCTGCTCTAAAACATCCAATGCCTCGTTGAGCGATGATGGCAGTGTTTCGACCGCACGCTGACGAGAACGTTCACGCGCCACCAACGACTCCTCCAGCGCATTTGCCAGCGACATCCGCTGACGAATACCATTTAACCCCGCTGCCAGCATCACTGCCGTCGCCAGATACGGGTTGCTGCTGGGGTCGGGGCAGCGAATTTCCAGGCGTGTATGTTGTTCACTGCCAGGTGCGATGTGGGGCACGCGGATCATCGCCGCACCAGCGCGATTTACATGTGCCCATGTCACATATTTTGGTGCTTCAAAACTCACGGTCAACCGCTTGTAAGAATTGATCAACGGCGCCAGAATCGCGCACATTGCCCGTGCATGATACAACTGCCCTGCCAGGAAATACTGCGCAGTTTCCGAAAGTCCGTATTCATGCGTGGTATCGACAAACACATTGTCATCAGTCATTTTGTCGTGCAAACTTTGGTGCGTGTGCATTCCCGAACCCGGCAAGTTCGCCTTTGGGCGCGGCATGAATGTGCAGTGCAAATTATTTTGCTGTGCAATTGTTTTCAGCGCGACGCGTGCCGTAAGCAGTGAATCCGCCGCATGTAGTGCATGATCGTAATCCAAATCGATCTCGTACTGTCCGGCGCCGATCTCGTGATGCGCAGAATCGACCGAAATATCCAACGCCAGCAGCGTGGAGATCATTTTGCGCCGAATCCCCGTCCAGCCATCGTTCGCCATATCAAAATAGCTCGCGTCATCGTAGGGCTGTAACGGCAGTGTCACCCCATTGTCGCCGCGTTGAAATAAGAAGAATTCGAGTTCCATACCCGTCTTGAAAGCGAAGCCCATGTCGTCGGCTTCTTTAAGAACTTTCATCAACACATTGCGTGGATCACCAATGAACGGATCATCTTGCGGCGTGTAGACACTGCATACCACGCGCGCAGTACGTTCATCGCCGCTCCAGGGAAGCAGGGTAAACGTCGATAAATCGGGTCGCAATACCATATCACTTTCGGCGACGCGCGCGAACCCTTCAATTGATGAGCCGTCGAAATGCAGCCCATGATCGATGACACTTTCGATTTTCCGTGCGGGCACAGTCACACTTTTGACAACACCCGTAATATCCGTAAACCATAATGCAACATAATGTATCGATTGTTCATCAATCGCGGCAAGCACCGCTTCCTTAGTCTTCATATCGGTTTGTCTCATGACTATCAACCCTTGGAGTATAAAGTCGAGCGTCGTGCAGTCGCTAGGAAACACCTGACCAAAATCGGTTTGTCAGGTTTGGTCATCGCTCACAAGTCCGGCTCAGTCAAGATGCCTAAATGACCGATCAACGCATCGAAACCGAGCAGATAACTACGCCAGCCGAATCCCGCGATTTGCCCGACACACACCGGCGCGATCAATGAATGATGACGAAATTCTTCGCGCGCATGAATATTCGACAGATGTACCTCGACGACGGGCAGTTGTATCGCGCTGATCGCGTCGCGCAGCGCAATACTGGTGTGTGTATACGCGCCCGGATTGATGACGATCCCGTTCGCCCACCCGCGCGCATCGTGCAGCGCATCGATCAGCGCGCCTTCATGGTTCGATTGAAAACTGCGTAAATCGACTCCATGTTTCGACGCATGGTTTTTCAGACGCGCGTCGATGTTTTCGAGCGTCATCCGCCCGTACACGTCTGGTTCGCGCGTGCCCAGTAGATTCAAATTTGGTCCGTGTAACAACAAAATTTTCGTCATAACGCTTCGCTCTTTTCTTCGTGCCTTCGTGTTATGTTTTTAGCTTTTTAGCTCGTCCAGTACCGCGATCACATCGGATTGCGCAACATCTTCTACGATTATTGGTTGATTCATGCCTTTGAGCAGCACAAACCGCGAATTACCGGAAATCCGCTTTTTGTCGGTATTCATCGCTTGCCATAATAATTCGGGATCGAGATCGCCCAACCGCGTCGGCAAATCTGCAAGTGCGACCGTCTTTTCAACCTTTTCCGCCAATTTTTCATGACACAAGCCAAGCCGAACCGACAGGCGCGCCGCCGCGATCAAGCCAATCCCCACCGCTTCGCCATGCAACCACGCATAATTTGTCACCCGTTCGACGGCGTGGGCAAACGTATGTCCTAAATTCAAATGCACGCGGATATTCTGCTCATATGGGTCTGCTTGTACCACAGCGACTTTGACTTGCACCGCGCGCGCGATCAGTTCTTCCATACGTTCCAACGTCCACAGTGCCGGGTCAAGTAGACCTTCATCCGCTAACAAGCCATGTTTAATCACTTCCGCCATCCCGCATGACCACTGGCGATGATCGAGACTTTTTAACACTAACGGATCGATAATCACGCGCTCAGGCTGTTTGAACGCACCGACCAAGTTTTTACCTTGTGGCAAATTGACCCCCACTTTACCGCCCACGCTTGAATCAACCATCGCGAGCAGTGAAGTTGGGATTTGTACAAACTTAACGCCGCGCAAAAAAGTCGCCGCCGCGAACCCGACTGTATCGCCGACGACACCACCACCCAACGCGATCACCGTCGAACCACGATCCAACCGTGCCTCGATAAAATCGGCATAGAGCTGCGCGATAGTTACTAACGTTTTATGCGACTCGCCATCGGGGATCGTAATGAGTTTCGTCAAGTTAAGCGAATTTGCATACATGCCATAAAGCGATTCCAGCGTCGTATTGGTGACAAGCGCATCAATGACGGTGATTTCTTTTTTTATATAGACGCCATACAAATGATGCAATACCGCGCCGCTCTCAATTTCAATCGGATAGCTGCCTTCTGGCGTTTTTACGTCGATGCGGTGCGCCACAATAAAATAATCTCCTGTGCAAGTTGATCTGCCGTTTTGCCGACCACACTGACATGAACCGGAATCGCCGCATAGACTGTACGTCGCTGATCGTACAAGTCACGCCAGTTTGCCGCCAACGGACGATCCGACGCATGTTTGAGTCGTTCTTCGATCACTTCAGGTGTCGCATCCAAACAGACCAGATAACCGGATGCGCTCAACACCGCGCGCGTCGTCTCGTCTACCAACATGCCGCCACCTGTAGCGATCACAAATCTTTCTTTCGCCGCCAAGTCACGCCCGACCTCACGTTCCAGTACACGAAAATACGACTCGCCATACTTTGCAAAAATCTGCGGGATCGTCATGCCCGCCCGCGCGATGATCAGGTCGTCGGTATCGACAAAATAGCGCTGGACAAAATCCGCAACCCGTTTGCCAATTGTCGTCTTGCCTACGCCCATAAATCCAGTCAAGACGATATTGGTCGGAGGGTCATTCTGGGTAGCCAAACCGCCACTCCACATTGTCCATCGGCAAATCGTGCAGCCGCGCCTTGCGAAGTGACTCGAAGCGCGGACGCATTTCGTCGATGCTGTCACCGCCCAATTTTTCCATCAGCGCATCCGCGATGACCAATGCCATCATCGCCTCCAAAATCGGGACGGCACGCGGTGTCGCGCAAAAATCACTGCGCTCATACGTCGTTTGTTCGGGTTCGCCCGTCACTAAATTGACCGACCCAAGCGCTTGCATGACCGTCGAAATCGGCTTCATCGCCACACGCGCGATGATCGGCGCACCCGTCGTGATCCCACCTTCAAGACCACCCGCGCGGTTGCTATTGCGCGTCAATGATCCACCTTCGCCCAACAAAATCTCGTCATGGACTTGTGATCCACGTTTGCCCGCGTTCTCGAACGCTGAGCCAATCTCCGCGCCTTTCATCGCATGGACGCTTACCATCGCAGCGACAATTCGCCCATCCAAGCGGCGGTCATATTGCACATGCGATCCCAAACCCGGAGGCACGTTGAGCGCGACGACTTCGATTACGCCGCCCAACGTATCTTTGGCGATCTTTGCCTGCCGAATTTCTTCGTGCATCGCTTCGGCGCTGATCAGATCAAAGCAGCGTACATCGCTAAGTTCCGCAAGTCTAAGTCGTTCTTCGTAGGGCAAATCAACATCGAGCGGCGCGATTACCCCGCCGATTTGCGTCACATAGCCGCCAACTTCGATACCGAACGCGCGCAAAAACTGCTTACACACCGCGCCCGCCGCCACACGCATCGTGGTTTCGCGCGCGCTGGCACGTTCCAGCGCGATCCGTAAATCGCGATAGCCATACTTGATCGCCCCCGTCAAATCGGCATGACCGGGACGCGGCGTGGTCATCGGCGCGATGTCTTTTTCACGCCAGTTTTTGTAATCGCGATTCTCGACGATCAATGCAAGCGGCGCACCCGTTGTTTTGCCCGCCGCCACCCCACTGGTGATATGCACCGTGTCGCGCTCGATATTCATGCGTCCGCCGCTCCCGTACCCCTGCTGGCGGCGTTCCAGTTCAAGATTGATGTCATCGACGCTTAATAACAGTCCGGCGGGCATTCCGTCTAAGATTGCCGTCAAACTGGGTCCATGTGATTCACCCGCCGTCAAAAATCGGATCATTCAAATTCACCTTGCTTGATAATCTGAAATTTCGTAACTGTCAAAATGACAGACTCGATACAATAAAATCTTATCTCGACAGGAAACCCATAACTTGGATGATAAATTGTCGTATAAAGCAGCCAGCAGCGCGCAGCACGATCAAACAACTCATTCATATGACAAGGCGCGTTTTGCATGATGATTTCAGAAGGGTCATGTCACCTAAAGCGCGCCTCGCAGCGTCGCAAACATCACTTCTATCGGCGGCTCGACGCCCGTCCACAGCTTGAACGCCGCCGCGCCCTGCCGCACCAGCATCCCCATCCCGTTGATCCCATGTCCGCCGTTCACCTCAGCCAACTCCATCAACTGCGTGCGTGCCGGGCGATAAATCGTATCGTACACCGTCACCCCGCGCGGAAACGGAACGCTCATATCCCACGCATTCGCTTCACCATTCGGGTACATGCCCACCGACGTACAATTGACGATCAGGCTCGCGCCCCAAGCCGCCGCTTGCTGATGAGTCATAACTTCTCCCGACGCAGCGAGCGAACGAAAAAGTTCGCGCGCTCTTTCCGGCGTCCGGTTGACGATGCCAATCTGCGCGCCCGCTTCGCTCAAGCCATAGACAATTGCCCGCGCCGCACCGCCCGCACCCAAGACGACGACTTTTGCACCCGTTACATCGATCTCGTTGGCGGCTAAATCGTCCATGAAACCGCCGACATCGGTATTCGTCGCCTTATTCGTGCGTAAATCGATGGTGTTGACCGCGCCGACGCGCTGCGCCAGTATATCCGCGTATACCAACCCCAACGCCGCTTCTTTGTGCGGCACGGTCACATTGACGCCAACGATATGATTGTCGCGCAGTGTTTTCAGGCTGTGCGCCAGAATATCCGGTGGGATCGCTATCTTGTCGTAGCGCCAATCGGTCATGCCCAATGCCGCAAATGCCGCGTTGTGCATAATCGGGCTTAAACTGTGTTCGACCGGATACCCGATCACGCCGACGATATTCACGACAGATCAACCTTAACTTTCATTTCTTTGTGACTTCCTACCTTTGTGCCTCAGTGTTATGTTCTTAGCTTTTCATCTGCATTTACGCCACATCTTCAACGACTACATCCGCGCCGATACCACGCATCACGTCGGCGAAGCCGGGAAATGAATCGCCCGCACACCGCGCATCTAACACCGTCGAATCGCCGTGCGCCGTCAGCGCCGCAATCGTCAAGCTCATCGAAATACGATGATCGTCGTGACCATCGACAGTCGCACCTGTCAGTTTTTGACGCCCAAACAGATAAAAACCGTCGTCGGTTTCGCTGATCGCCGCGCCCAGCTTGACGAGTTCTGCGACCATAACGGCGATTCGATCTGTCTCTTTCACGCGCAGTTCGCCCGCATCTTTGACAAACGTTTCGCCATCCGCGAACAGTGACGCGACCATGAAGATCGGGAATTCGTCGATCATACGTACGACGACCTCACCGCCGACGCGCACGCCGCGCAAACTGCTGGTGCGCGCGCGGATCGTGCCGACGGGTTCGCCCGCTTCCAACCCCGTTTCGGTGATCGTGATGTCGGCGCCCATCTCACCCAGCACGTCGAGCAAACCTGTGCGTGTTGGGTTCAAATTGATGTTGGTCAGCGTGATATCGCTGTCTGGGACAATCAATGCCGCTACCAAAGGAAATGCTGCCGATGAAATATCTGCCGGGACGGTAAAGTTTATCGCCTTCAACGTGCTGCCCGGCTGCACCACGACCGTATTTCCATCCACCGTCAGTTTTGCGCCCATCGCTGCCAGCATACGTTCGGTATGATCGCGCGCAGGACCCGGCTGCGTCACCGTCGTCTCACCATCCGCGAACAGCGCCGCCAACAAGATCGCGCTTTTGACTTGTGCACTCGCCATCGGCATTGTGTAACCGATCCCGCGTAAATGCGTCGGTGTGATGCGCAGCGGCACGTAACCGTTCGTGCTGTGGATTTCCGCACCCATCAACCCTAAGGGCTGGATAATGCGGTTCATCGGGCGGCGGCGCAGTTGTTCACTGCCGTCCAACACGCTGGCAAAAGGCTGTCCCGCCATGATTCCCGCCAACAAGCGAATGCCCGTCCCAGCGTTGACCAAATCAAGCGCGCCCTGAGGCGGATGCAGTTGACCACCCGCAATCGTCAGTTCGTGGGCGCTATGTCGTTCGACATGTACACCCAAAGCTTGAATCGCGCCCAATGATGCTTCGGTATCACCTGCCGCCAGCCAACCCTTGATATGACTCGTGCCCTGCGCCAAGGCGCCGAACATGACCGCGCGATGCGACAACGATTTATCGCCTGGTACGGTCGTTGTCCCCTGTAATGCGTGCCCCGAATGCACGCGAAAACAATCTTTTGCCACAGCCATTACGCTTTGCCTTCTCGTTTATGCATCCACGCAATGCGTGCCTGCCGTGCTGATTGCAGCAGCTCCATCAATTTCGCTTCGTCTTTGCTGATCAACATCGCTTCCAGCATCGCCAAGTGCATCCGAAACCGCGCCAACTGCGTGGCGACCGCTTGCGTGTTGGTCGTCAAAATATCGTTCATCATATCGAGATCACTTGCCGCCAGCCGCGACATATCCCGAAAACCACCCGCCGCCAAATTCCACACCGCCTCATCTTGCGCGCCTTCATGGTCAATCGTCGCCACCAGTGCTGCGCTCAATAAGTAGGGCAAATGGCTGATCGCTGCCACCGTTTGATCATGGCGATGTGCTTCCATCTCGAACGGGTTCGCGCCAAGCGCGCCGACCAATTCCAACGCGCGCAGCCGCGCAGCCGGCGTGGTGCGCCGCGTCGCACACAATACGAACGGACGATTACGATACAGCGTGTCGTCGCTGGCGTCGATGCCGCTTGATTCTTTCCCGGTCATCGGGTGTCCACCGATTGCCTGTATGCCAATCGGCAGCCGCCCCATCGCGCTGCAAATATCCTCTTTTGTGCTGCCGATGTCAACCAGCAGCGTATTCGAGCGCAAATACGCGCCGATGCGCCCATTGACGATCTGAAGGATCACACGCACCGGCGCGGCGAGAATTACGACATCGGCATTTTCCACGCCGCTTCTCAAGTCGTCGGTCGCCGTATCGACGATCTTTCGTGTCAGCGCCGTGTGCAGGGTATCCGGATTTCTATCGACCCCTGTAATCGTATCAGCGCACCCGCGAAGTGCCAGCGCCATCGAGCCGCCCATCAAGCCTAAGCCAACAACAGCGAGATGACGGGCTGTAAAGACACCTGCCGTCATAGTTACGCTGTCCGTCCAACTGCTTCTGCAATCCGTTTGACCGATTCCATCATCTTGGCGAAACCCTTGTAATCCAAACTTTGTCGCCCATCGCTCATTGCCTTCGATGGCGTGGGATGTACCTCGACAATCAATCCATCCGCGCCCGCTGCCACTGCTGACCGCGCAATCGCTTCGACAAATTCCGAATACCCTACCGCATGGCTTGGATCAGCGATGACAGGCAAATGGGTACGCGCTTTCAATACCGGAATCGCGTTGATATCGAACGTGTTGCGCGTATATTTCTCGAAGGTGCGAATGCCGCGTTCACAGATCATGACCCGGCTGTTACCCTGCGCCAGAATATATTCCGCGCTCATCAACAAGTCTTCCATCGTATTCGCCATGCCGCGCTTAAGCAGCACCGTGTGCTGACTTTTGCCAACTTCGCTCAATAGCACAAAATTTTGCATGTTGCGCGCGCCGATTTGCAGCACATCAGCATACGATGCAACCATCGGCACAAGCGCCGGGTCCATCACCTCAGTGATAATCGGCAGCCCGGTAATTTCGCGCGCCTCTGCCAGCCATTGTAAACCTTTTTCACCGTATCCTTGAAAGCTGTACGGTGACGTGCGCGGTTTGAATGCGCCGCCACGTAATGCCGTCGCGCCCATTTCTTTTACGGCGCACGCAATTTCGATAATGCTTTCACGGCTTTCGACCGCGCAAGGACCAGCGATCACCGCGATTTTCGATGCCCCAACCTGTGATCCATTGAGCGCGACATAGGTATCGTTCGGGTGAAAATCGCGGCTGGTCAATTTATACGGCGCGCTCACACGTACAACTTTTTCCACGCCATCCATCGAATTATAATTTTCTTCACGGAGCGGCGTTGGGCTTTCGCCCACCAAGCCGATAATCGTCCGTTCATCCCCTTCACTGGTATGCGGTGTATAACCATCTTCTTTCACTTGTGTAATTACTTCCGATATTTCGTGCGCGCTCGCGCTTTTCTTCATCACGACAATCATGCTGTACTTTTCCTTTGCGCGTTTGCGCCTTCATATCTCTGCGTTATATTTTTCGTATTGCGGGCATGGCAGAGCCGTGCCGCTACTTCGACTCGACGCGGTTATCGGGATACAAATCCGGGCGCAGCTTGACCGTATCATGCATATAAACATGCTTGATCTCGCCCAGTCCCTTGTCCGTGTTCCAATGGATGAGCACGCGAATACACGTGTTCATCCCGTTGGGTACTTGAATCTCTTGAAACCCCATCAGCGCAACCTGATGCCAGCCAATTTCGCGCGCGGCTTGTGCCGGATAACACGCGTTCAGGTCGGGCGTGGTTGTAAATAAAACGCTGGCGACATGGTCTTCTTCAATCTGATTCAGCACGATCATTTGCTCAAGCAGTTCGCGCGTTGCCTGCAAAATTTCAGCGGAATCATTTTGTTCCACGCGCGTCGCACCCCGTACCCCTCGCATCATCATGTCCCTCGTTCTCCATGTGTGTTGGCTCCGCGCAATAAAAAAGACGCGGAGCGTATGCCCTGCGCCTCATTTGACTGAGTGACTGACTGCAAACCTGTTTTATACAGGCAGCATGGCACGCTCGACTGTAGCTATGTCGCCGCTAAAGTACACATAATAAAAATAGAAGCGGTTCAGTTGAGCAGTATTCACGCTGTCGTTAATCCCGGTTCGTAGAGATGACCTCATAGGTCGCCCTCTTAACTTACAGACAGAGCATACATGGCAGAATAAACCTTGTCAACGGATGGTGTTTTACTTTCAAAAATTCAAGCGGACAATCGCCTCACGCGATGGGTTACTGATGTTTCTTTCGTATACACCTCAATCGACTTGCGGTTGTTCATCAAGCGCGCGGCGCAGCGTGTTGGCTAAATCCGTGACAGCCGCTACGCTCTGTTTGCCCGCGCGTACCAACGCACTGCCGACAGCAAATCCATCGACCAATTCGCTTACCATGCGCACCTGTTCCGGTTGGCTGATCCCGAAACCCATCACGAGCGGTGTATCACCTGTTTGTTTGCGCAAGCGCTGAATAAACGCGGTCAAATCGACTGGCAGCGCCGTTCGTTCACCCGTCACGCCCGTCAGCGATACCACGTAGATAAAGCCGCTCGCTTGCTGTGCGACCAGCGCGATTCGTTCGGTGCTGCTCGTCGGTGCGAGAAAAAATACCAGCGCCATGTCTTCACGCGCACAGGCGTCACTGAACAACGCACCTTCTTCCGGTGGTAAATCCGGCACGATTAAGCCATCCGCGCCCGCTGCTTTAGCATCCGCAACAAATCGATCAATCCCGTACGATAACAACGGATTGATATAGCCCATCATCAACATCGGCTGTTCTACGCCTTTGGCGCGCAAATCGCGCACTGCTTGCAAGCATTTACGCACGGTTATGCCATTGTTAAGAGCGATTTGGGTTGCTTCTTGAATCACGGGTCCATCTGCCAGCGGATCGCTGAAGGGAATACCAATCTCAAATCCATCGACACCAACACGCGACATTTCATAAAGCGCATCAACCGAGTCGTCATAATTTGGAAAGCCAATCGGAAAATAGGGCATAAACGCCGCGCGACCATCGGCTTTCGCCGCCTCGAACATGGTATGAATCGCGCTTAATCCACGTGCTTGTTCAGTCATTACGTCACTTTCCGTCTCTGTTTGAACATCCATTCGTAATGCCGTTTATCCCAAAATGCGCGGTTCGAGGTTTCGCCATGCGTTCCGTTCGGATAGCGCGTATAGCCAAATTGCACATCAATCTTGAGCAGTGCCGCGTACATCTCGTCCGAGCCTGTGACCGGGACTTCGGTATCTTCGGCGCTGTTGATCATCCATACAGGCATGTGTGCCGCAATCGCTTCCAAATCGTTGAAATATGCCCCGCTCCGGCTTGCGAAAGCGCTGCCGCCGACCGCGATCAGCGCCGCGAAACGGTCAGGTCGCAGACTCGCCCACTGCCAGGCACCGAAACCACCCATGCTAAACCCGGTTAGATACACACGATTGGGGTCAATCGGGTACTTTTCCATAGTTCGGTCGAGCAGCGTTTCCAGCCGATCAAGCAGATAGCCCCATCGCGTGTCGGTCGGGCATTGCGGGATCAACACGAATGACGGTTCGGGCATATCGCCGCCCGTCGTCATGTAACGCGGCAGCCCATGTTTCAGCACCGCCGCCAAATCGTCGCCGCGTTCGCCAGAACCGTGTAGAAATACCACCAAAGGATAGGTTTTGCCCGCTTCCAATTCGTGCGGTTCGAGCAGCAGCAAATTGTCTGGCGTGGGTGTGCCAAACGTCTCTTTTACGTAGTCGCGCACGATCACATGCTGTGCGAATGCCAATTCCAATTGAGCGGCGGCGTCAGGTGTGAACAGCTTCATTCCCTGCCCTTCGCGCAGTGTTAACGTGTCGAGACGACGATCGAGCCGCCCGACATAAACATGATTGCGCGTATGGATATATCCGGGCTTCGAGCGCACCGGACAGTCGTATACCCGCCACGCGCTCAACGCCACATCCAAATCGAGTTCTTCGCCTAGTTCGCGGCGAATCGCCTCATCAGCCGTTTCGTTATCTTCGACGTAACCGCCAAAGATCGTCCACCAGTTCGCATATTGCAAATCTGGTTTGTCGTTGCGTTGTTGCAGCAGTACGCGCCCGTCAGCATCGAACAATAACACGGAGACGACCGCTTTTTGTGTCTCTTGCCCATTGAAAATGCGGGACACAGGCTTATATCCCCAATTCTTTCATGATCGTGCCCAAATCTTTGTCGCCGCGCCCGCTCAGGTTGATCAACATGATCGACTCTTTTGGCATCGTCGGTGCGCGCTTGATCGCTTCCGCGACCGCATGTGCAGTTTCGAGCGCGGGGATAATGCCTTCTGTTGTAGACAGCACTTGCAGCGCCGCCAACGTCTCGTCATCGGTCGCATAGGTGTAAAACGCGCGTTCAGTCTCACGCAAAAATGCGTGTTCGGGTCCTACCGACGCATAATCCAGCCCCGCCGAAATACTGTGCGTATTCATAATTTGACCGTCTTCATCTTGCAATACAAACGAGCGCGTCCCTTGCAATACGCCCGGACGTCCCATCGACGGGTCAGCAAAACGCGCCGCATGTTGACCAGAGGTCACGCCGCGCCCACCTGCCTCAACCCCAATGAGTTCGACATCGGCATCATCACGAAAACCATGAAACATGCCGATCGCATTGCTGCCACCGCCGACACACGCCAAAATCACATCGGGCAGACGCCCGGTCAGTTCGATAATTTGCTCGCGCGATTCGATACCAATGACGCTTTGAAAATCGCGTACCATCATCGGGTATGGATGCGGTCCTAACGCCGAACCAAGCAGGTAAAATGTCGTCCGCACGTTCGTCACCCAATCGCGGATCGCATCGTTAATCGCATCTTTGAGCGTTTTACTCCCGCTCTCCACAGGAATAACCTGGGCGCCACACAATTTCATCCGAAGCACATTCGGTTCCTGGCGCGCCATATCGACGCTGCCCATGTAGACAATGCACTCCAGACCGAGCATCGCGCACGCAGTCGCGCTTGCGACGCCGTGTTGTCCCGCACCTGTTTCGGCGACGATACGTTTTTTACCCATCCGCTCTGCTAACAGGGCTTGACCGAGCGCATTGTTGATCTTGTGTGCGCCGGTATGCGCCAAATCTTCGCGTTTGAGATAAATTTGCGCGCCACCAAGTGCCTTACTTAAGCGTTCGGCATACGTAATCGGTGTCGGTCGCCCTGTAAACGTGCGCTGCAAAAATGCCAACCGCGCCTGGAACGCCGGGTCAGCCATCGCATCTTTGTATGCAATGACCAGTTCGTCCAAGGCGGGAATTAATGTTTCTGGGACAAAGCGCCCACCGAAGTCGCCAAAATACCCACGTTCATCGGGGACGTTCGTTGCACCAGTTGGGATATACATCTTGTTGATTTGGTCAGTCATCCTGATTATTCCGTTACGCTAAATTTTTCGTTACGTCGAACATATCGTTATCGTCAATTAAATATGGCGCGCGATCTTTCGCATACCCTATCGAAAGATGACCCGTAAATCTTCTGTTCTTGTATGTCAAACCGATACTGGCATATCATACCTGCGTTCATGATTCGTCTGCGCCTTTTACCGCTGCAACGAACGCGCGCATTTTGTCCCCATCTTTGCGTCCAGGCGTATCGCCTTCAACGCCGCTCGCCACATCCACCGCCCAGGGACGAATCGATTTAACGGCGTCGCCAACGTTTTCGGGGTTTAAGCCACCCGCCAGCATTAAGCGCGCTGTTTTCGCTTTGACAGCCAGCGCGATGTCAGTACTGGCACGTTCGCCTGTACCACCATACAACGTTGGATTGTGTGCATCCAGCAGCAGCGATGGTATACGCGCGTCACACATCGCTTCGCCGTAATATACCGTATCCTCCAAGGCTTCTTGCAGGCTGCGTGGACGCAGCGCCTTGAAACCGATTCCGCGCAGTTCGCGCAGCATCTCGACGCTTTCATCACCGCTCAACTGCGCGAAGTTTAAGCCGACTTGTTCCATCGTGATCGATATGCGTCCGACGATCTCGTTGACAAACACGCCGACAAGCAATGGAGTCGCCGCGCCAAGTTTTGCGCGCAGGCTCGCCGCCAGTGTTTTAGCATCATCAGGCGCAAGATAGCGCGGACTTTTTTTGTAGAAATTTAAGCCGATCATGCCAGCGCCCACATCGGCAGCACTAAGCGCGTCTTCGAGTGTTGTGATACCGCAAATTTTGACGATGGTCATGATCTTGCCTGTGATCGCTGCTGGCTGGAAAACAACCGGACTTGTTGCGCGATATTATCTGCCTTGACGAGTCCTTCGCCAATCAAAACCGCGTGCGCGCCTGCATTACCCATCCGTCGCACATCATCAAGCGACCGCATTGCGCTTTCTGCGACCAAGGTTACGTGTGGCGGCGCAAGTAACGCGAGCTGTTCTGTAATACTCAGGTCTTCGCGGAATGTTTTCAAATCACGGTTGTTGACGCCGATCAGCGTTGCACCAATTTTGAGCGCGCGCTCCATTTCGCCCGCATCGTGAATTTCTACCAGCACTGTCAAACCCAACATCAGTGCATGCGCGTGCAAATCCTCCATTTGTGCGTCATCCAACGCCGCTGCGATGAGTAAAATCGCATCTGCCCCCGCCGCTCGTGCTTCGGTGATCTGGCGCGCGTCGATCACGAAATCCTTACGTAATACCGGGATTTCGACCACTGCTCGCACCGCGCGCAAATCGTCGAGACTGCCTTGGAAAAAATCTCGGTCAGTGAGCACGCTGATCGCCGCCGCGCCGTTGCTCGCATACGTCGTACCAAGCGCAACCGGGTCGAACGGGTCGATCAAGATACCTTTGCTTGGCGACGCGTGCTTGACCTCCGCAATCAGCGCGACGCTCAAGCGTCGCAGCGCGACGGCGAAATCGCGTACCAGAGGTGCACTCGCTAATGCATCTGCAACCGCCGCCATATCAATCAATTCGACTTCTTCGATTTTCCTCGCCAAAATCTGGTCAAGGATGGTCTCGGTTCTGACAAAACTCATTGCGTCTTCGCTTTTCTTAGCGTCTTTATGTTATGCAGTTCGTTTTTATCTTATGCGGCGGTCACAGAACGCAATGCCGCCACAATACAAACCAAAATTATGCCACGGGTTGTGCGACCTGCTGCGTATATGCGATCAACGCGTCAAGTTTCGCCACCGCAGCACCGCTATCAATCACGTCTGCTGCAATCGCGATTCCCGCCGCCATATCATCAACCAACCCACCCGCTACCAGCGCCGCACCCGCGTTCAACAGCGCTACATCGCGTTTCGCATCGCGGATTTCGCCGCGCAAGACGCCGCGCATAATTGTCGCATTGGTCGACGCATCGCCGCCCAATAACTCGCTGATGTGCGCACCGCGAAAACCAAGTTCCGCTGGGTCAAGTTCATACGTGCGGATTTTGCCATTTTGATAATGAGAGATCGTATTGGGTCCGGTTGTCGTCAGTTCATCGAGATTGCCGTATCCGCTTACGACCATCGCGCTGACCGCACCAAGTTCGCCCAACACATGTGCCAGAAACGTCGTCAAATCGCCAGCAAACACACCCATCAACTGGCGTTTCGCACCCGCTGGGTTGGTTAACGGACCCAAAATATTGAACATGGTGCGAATCGCCATCTCACGGCGCGGATTGATTGCATATTTCATCGCCGGGTGCAGCTTAGCAGCAAACAAAAAACCGATCCCGATCTGATCGATGCTCTCGCCAACTTGTTCGGCTGTCAAATTCAGATTGACGCCAAGTTCCGCCAGCACATCCGCACTGCCACATTTGCTGCTGCTGGCACGATTGCCATGCTTGGCAACTTTCAATCCCGCGCCCGCCGCGATAAACGCGACTGTCGTACTGATATTGTAAGTACCGCTTTTGTCGCCGCCTGTGCCGCAGGTATCGAGCAAATCGCCTTTGGCTTGAGTCACGACATGGTGCGCGTTGGCGCGCATTGCGCGCGCGCTGCCGATAATCTCATCCTGAGTTTCACCCTTCATCCGCAATGCCATCAAATAGGCTGCGATTTGTGCGTCGGTTGCGCCACCCGTCATGATTTGCTGCATAACCAATTCGGCTTCTTCGGCGGTTAAATGTCCGAAGCGGCTCAAAATATCGATCGCGCGTTGAATATCCATATTTACACCGCCATTTCCGGCACGCGCATATCCAGGAAGTTTTTCAGAAGGCTTGTGCCATACGTTGTTAAAATGCTTTCGGGATGAAACTGCACGCCATACACCGGATATACTTTATGACGCAGTCCCATAATTTCGCCTTGATCGGTGAACGCTGTCACTTGTAAGCAATCTGGCAGCGTCGCTTTTTCGACGATCAAACTGTGATAGCGTGTCGCCTCGAACGGATTTGGTAAATTGGCAAAAATGCCCTCGTCAGTGTGATAAATCTGACTGGTTTTGCCATGCATCTGCCGCCCAGCGCGTAACACGATTCCACCATACGCCTGACCAATACACTGATGACCGAGACAAACGCCCAGAATCGGCGTCGTCGCGCCAAGTTCTGTGATTACATCAAGCGAAACGCCGCCATCATCAGGGTTACCCGGACCCGGCGACACGACGATATGCGACGGGTTCATCGTGCGAATGGCGACCAATGAAGTTTGATCGTTGCGGATCACACGCAAATCCGCCCCCATTTCGCCCAACAACTGAACAAGATTGTACGTAAAGCTGTCGTAATTATCGATCACAAGGATCATGTTAGTTTTCCAGTTCTCCAATCGAACGCACTTCCAAACCGTCCAGGTGTGAAACATCATCGATGGCGACAACGTCCCATTCACCATCGTCTTTACGGCGAATCGTCGTCACGCTCGTGTTATCCAGATCGGTACTCGGCGGGTCGTAAGCGGGAATGAGTTCCTTTAACATGGTAAAAATCGCGGTTGTATGCGAGATAATCGCGATCGTCTCACCCACGTCCTTGCTGCTCATAATATCGTGAAAGGCTTCGACAACCCGTTCGCGCACTTCCGAGCGTGCTTCGCCGCCAGGAATGACAAAGCTGTCACGGTTTTCGAGCAGAGCCGCAAATTCATCGGCATACCACATTTTGATTTCGTCGAGTGTCAACCCTTGCCATAACCCAACCGAGCGTTCGCGCAAGCGCTCGTCATACACCACCGCGATCCCTAGTGCTTGTGCGATCGGTTCAACAGTGTCAATACCGCGCTGTAGATCACTCGCATACAGTGCGCTCACGCCCATATGCCGCACAAAACGTGCCAACGCCGCCGCTTGCATCCTGCCCGATTCATTCAATGGCACGGCTACCCAGCCTTGCCAGCGCCCATGTTTGTTCCACTCGGTTTCGCCCGTGCGTATCAATATCACCCGTTTGATCATCTGCGTTTCCTTTTCTTTTTGGTTGCGCGTTGGCGCGTTTATATTAATGTTTATGTTGGCGTTAGATCAGTCCGTTTTCAGCACGCTGAATCGCCATCGCCATTGCGCGCGCTTTGTGCAGCGTCTCATCGTATTCAGTCGCGGGCACGCTATCGGCGACCAACCCCGCGCCGCTTTGAAAATAAACAATATTCCCCTGCATCAGCGCCGCTCGTATCGTGATGCACGTATCCATTGACCCGTCATAACTGAAATAGCCGACCGCACCGCCGTATATACCGCGCCGTGTTCCTTCTAACCGCTCGATGATTTCCATTGCGCGTACTTTCGGCGCACCGCTCAATGTCCCCGCCGGAAACGTTGCACGCAGCAAATCGAACGCGGATAGACCAGCGCGTAATTTGCCTTGAATATTGCTCACGATGTGCATGATGTGCGAATAACGCTCGACATACATCATATCGGTGACTTTGACCGTGCCATATTCGCACACACGACCGAGATCGTTGCGTCCCAAATCGATCAACATAACATGTTCGGCACGTTCTTTGGGGTCAGCGAGCAAATCCTGTACATTTTTCTCATCACTGATTTTATCAACCCCGCGCGGACGCGAACCCGCAATCGGGCGATTGGTCGCAATGCCATCTTCAAGGCGCACCATCATTTCGGGTGACGCGCCAACCAGTGTAAAATCGTCGCTGAAGCGCAGCAAAAACATATACGGTGACGGGTTGGTCGCGCGCAGCGACCGATAGAGCGACAATGGACTCGCATTCGTCTCACGCTGGAAGCGCTGACTCAATACGATTTGGAATGCATCTCCCGCAGCAATATATTCCTTCGCAGCGCGCACATTGTCCTCGTATCGTTCGCGCGTCATATTCGATTCGACCGACGCTTGCAGTGCAATGCCCTCATACGGCAGCGGCGGCATTGGTGCGCGTAAGACTTCGATAATCGCCTCGATGCGCGCCAGTGCAGCATCATAAGCGTCGTCCGAGTCGCCCAGATTGTGCGCGTTCGACAGTACCATCAACTGATGCTTGACATGGTCAAAGATGACCAGCGTATCGACCAGCATGAAAGCGACATCGGGGACACTCAGATCGCGCGTCGCGGTCGCTGACAATTTCTCGAAATAGCGCACCACGTCATACGACAGCACGCCGACCGCCCCACCAACGAAGCGAGGCAAACCCGCAACGCGTACCGGTTTCGCGCGCCGAAATTCACGTTCGACGACATGAAGCGGGTCTTGTCCTTCGGGCATAATCTGCTGCGTCGTCCGGTCGCCAGCAGTCAACTGAATCTGATTATCTGTAACGCAGATCACGCCTTTAGGGCTGACCCCCATGAATGAATAACGCCCGACGTGCTCGCCACCTTCGACACTTTCTAACAAGAAGCTGATTTGCCCCATTTGAGTCAGTTTATGATACACCGACACGGGAGTTTCCAGGTCTGCCAACAGCGTGCGATAAACCGGGACAAGATCGCCGCCCGTGAACAACTGTCTCACCTCGTCGCGGCTTGGTATCGCTTCCAAGCCCATTTTTGCATCCTTGACTGCAAACATCATCGTTCTTCACCTTTGTTTTGCGGCTTTGCATTGAATCTTTTGCATTTATTTAGTGACTAGAAAGCAAAAATCCCCTATCTCGTTCAAGGACGAGAGGGGATTCCTCGTGGTGCCACCTTGATGCCCCAATGCGATCAGTCAAATCCATCGGCGGCGCTCTTAACGGATGCGCGATAGAAGATAACTTCATCGGATACCCGAAACGTTGATAACGGACGTTTAATCCCGGCTTGGGCTACTCAGCAATTGCTTTTCCCCCGTGCAGCTCCCCAGTCCATTCGGCATCTGTCGATGTACCGCCATCTCAGCACCGGCGGCTCTCTGTAACACAACGGTGATGCGTACTCATCTGGATCGTCGCTGTTTTCATGTGTAATTTCACAAAAGCGTATCCACAAACGACAGGTATGTCAAGAGGGTGACAAATACACCGCCTATCCTGTATAATCTTTTATAACATGCGTTCTAATGCAAGGGGGCAGCGGGTGGTACTTTCCAACCGAGAAATCGCAGATATTTTCGATGTCGTGGGCGATATACTCCAGATCAAAGGCGAAATCATTCACCGCATCCTTGCGTATCGCAACGCCGCCGATTCGATCCGCGAACTTCCGCGCGATTTGCGCGCTTATGCCGCCGATGGCGAACTCGATTCTATCCCCGGCGTCGGTAAAATTATCGCTGAAAAAATTCAGGAAATGCTTGATACAGGCAAGCTTGATTTTTACGAAAAACTTGCCACCGAAGTCCCGCCCGGCGTCGTCGATATTTTGCATATCAACGGTGTTGGACCGAAAAAAGCCAAGATGTTCTGGCAGGATGCTGGTCTTGTCACGGTTGAAATGCTCGAAACTGCCGCTCGTGAAGGCAAAATCCGCGATATGGCGGGTATGGGCACGAAAAGCGAAGCTAAAATCCTTGAAGGCATCGAGTCCTATAAGCGGCGCAAAAGCGATACGCGCACACCGCTCGGCGTCGCGCTGCCTGCCGCAGAACACATCCTGAATCACTTGCTCGAACTGCCAGAAGCGTTGTTCGGCTCAGTTGCGGGCAGCATCCGCCGTGCCCGCCCGACGATTGGTGATGTCGATTTGCTGGTTGCCAGTTCGACGCCGATTCCTATCATGGAACGCTTTACCACCATGAGTGAAGTCGCGCGCGTGCTTGGTCATGGCGACAAAAAGAGCTCCGTCGAACTACTCAACGGCTTGCAGGTCGATTTGCGCGTGATCCCGCCCGAACGTTGGGGGACAGCGCTTAATTATTTCACAGGCAGTCAGGCGCATAACATTCGTATGCGAACGCTGGCACTCGAAGGCGGCTTGAGCTTAAACGAACACGCTTTTACACGAACGGATGACAACACCGAAATCTTGTGTGCCACCGAAGAACAAGTCTACGCACAGCTCAGCTTACAATACATCCCGCCAGAAATTCGTGAGGATTGGGGTGAAGTCGAAACCGCTGCCCAAAGTAAACTTCCCAAACTGATCGAACTCAGCGATATTCATTCCGATTTGCATATGCACACCTTATGGAGCGACGGCACGGCAACGATCCGCGATATGGCGCAAGCCGCGCGCGCGCGCGGGCGCGACTTCATCGTCATCACCGATCATTCTCGTGGCGCAACCATCGCCAATGGGCTTTCAATTGAACGCCTTTTAGCGCAGCGTGAGGAAATTCGCACTGCCGATGCAGAAATGCAGCCGTTCCGCGTTTTCCATGGTACAGAGATGGAGATCAAAGCGGATGGCGAACTCGACTTTCCCGACGAAATTCTAGTGGAACTTGATTTCGTCGTCGCGTCACTGCATGTCAGCTTGCGCCAGCCGCGCGAACAGATTACCGCGCGTTTGCTCAACGCGATTCGCAACCCGCATGTCGATTTAATCGGTCATCCACGCGGACAGTTGATCCCCGACCGCGAACCTGCCGATCTCGATATGGATGCAGTGTTCGATGCCGCGCGCCAATCCGGGATCGCGTTGGAGATCAACAGCAGCCCTTCGCGGCTCGATCTAGAAGCGCAGTACGCGCGCCGTGCGATTGAACTGGGCATCCCGATTTGCATCGATACCGACGCCCACGCCATCGAAGAACTGGATCAAATGCGGTACGGCGTGCTGACCGCGCGGCGCGGTTGGGCGCAAGCTGCGAACATCATCAATACATGGTCGCTGGCGCAGTTTGAGGCGTGGGTGCGCCCACGTGGAGGACACGCATGACCGATCCACTGCACGACACGCAGCCAACATTTGTCCCGATCCGCGAGAAAGCCAAACGCGACGACTCGACTGCTTCGCGCAGCGGTTGTTTGATTCCGGCGTGGTCGATTTTGCTCACATTGATCCTCGTCTTCGCGTGCGCGTTCTCGATTTTGGCGGCGGCGATTGCGCTCGGCGGTGACGACGCACCCGGTGGTCAACCGCAAATCGTGGTCATTCCGGCACAGGTGACACCGACTTCCCCGCTCGTCGATTTTTCGATCACACCAACGCCGACGTTGATCGCGCCTGCTGACGCGCTTGCCTTGCAGGCGACATTCGCGCTTGAAGGACCGATGCTTGCTCCTGTTGTATTTACCCCCACGCCGATGGGGATCGCCGTTGGCGTGATGGTGTCAGTCGATGTCGATGGTGGGCTGAATATACGCCCACAGCCTGGCGTGGATAATACCGAACTGTATCGCGCCAATTTCGGCGAGTTTTATACAGTCGTCGCGGGACCCGAAAATGTCAACGGGCTGACCTGGTGGCGACTGCAAGACCCGACCAATGCAGATCGCGGCGGCTGGGCAGCCGGAGAATATTTACTCGTCGTTCCCTCTTCGCCGTAACAGGAGTCGTCATGTCACTTGATGTCGCCGCGCGCGCTGCCGAACTGCGTGAACAACTGCACTATCATATTTATCGTTACAATGTCCTCGCCAGCCCCGTCATTACCGATGCAGAATACGACGCGCTCTTCAACGAACTGCGCGAACTCGAAGCCACTTATCCCGATTTGGCATTGCCCGATTCTCCCATTCAGCGCGCGGGCAGTGATTTGAGCGATGAATTCGTCAAAGTCCAGCACGCCGCGCCCGTTCTCAGCCTCGCGAACGCCTACAGTGCCGACGATCTCAATGAATGGGAAACGCGTACCCTCAAATTGCTTTCCGCCGGAACATCGCTCGATTACACGCTTGAACCTAAACTCGACGGTTTAACGGTCGTCTTGACGTATGAAAACGGGGTTTTGAAGCAAGCCGCGACACGAGGCAACGGTCTGATCGGGGATGACGTGACGCCCAATATACGCACCATCAAGACCGTGCCGCTCCGCATTCCAGCGCATCCGAACGGCAAGACTGCCCCAGAGCGTTTGGTCGTGCGCGGCGAAGTGCTGTATCACAAGCGTGATTTTGAAGCGCTCAACCGCCGTCAGGTCGAAGCAGAACTCGCGCCGTTTATCAATGCGCGTAATGCTGCATCTGGTGCGCTCAAACAAAAAGACTCACGGATTACCGCTTCGCGACCGCTTACCATGTATGTGTATCAAATCATCAGCGCGCGTGGGATAACACTCGATCATCAGTGGGATATGTTGGATTTTTTGCGTGAAATGGGATTTTTAGTCGCACCGCAATCTGCACTTTATCCCACATTATCCGACATTATCCAGCAGATACCCACATGGGAAAGCGAACGAGACGCGCTCGATTACGAAATCGACGGCGTTGTCATCAAGGTCAACAATCTGCACATCGCCCGTGAACTTGGTATTTCGGGTAAAGACCCACGTGGCGCGGTCGCGTATAAGTTCCCCGCCCGCGAAGCAACGACGAAACTGCTCAGCACGGTCGTCAATGTCGGGCGCACTGGGCGTGTCATCCCGAATGCTGTACTAGAACCCGTCTTTATTGGCGGGATCACCGTCGTCGCAGCCACACTGCACAATTACGACATCGTGAACTTGTTGGATATTCGCATCGGCGATACCGTCGTTGTGCGGCGCATGGGTGATGTCATTCCTAACGTCGTCGCCGTCATTGCGGATGTCCGAACGGGAGACGAAATTCCGATCACCCCGCCGCAGCGCTGCCCATTCTGCGATACAGCGATTATTCGTCCCGAAGGCACGGTCGATTACATGTGTCCCAATTTGCGCTGTCCGGAGCGTGTATACCGTCAAATCGAGTTTTTCGTTTCACGCGGCGCGATGGATATTGATGGGATGGGGTCACAGACCGTCAAGACGTTGATCGAAAAAGGCTTTATCACCGACGAAGCCGATATTTTTACATTATCCGACAAAAAAGAACAGCTCTTAGCATTGGATGGGTTTGGCGAGAAAAAAGTTGGCAATTTGCTCGACTCGCTGACTGCTGCCAAGCACCGCCCGTTAGCGCGGTTGATCACCGCACTCGGCGTCGAAAATGTCGGCAGCACCATTGCGGTCGATCTCGCACGACATTTTGGGTCAATGGATGCACTCATCTCTGCCACAGCCGATCAACTGCTCGAAGTAGACGGGATTGGCGATATATTAGCCAATGGTATCGTCGCATGGTTTGCCGAACCTTATCATCGCGCGACGGTCGAAAAGTTACGCTCATTCGGAGTCAATCTTCAAGACGAACCGCGTGAACGTGCCAGCAATGCATTTGAGGGAATGACGTTTGTCCTGACCGGAACACTGCCAACGCTCAGCCGCGAGCAAGCCACCGAACTCATTGAATCGCACGGCGGAAAAGTCAGCAGTACCGTCAGCAAAAAGACCAATTATGTACTGGTTGGCGATTCACCGGGCAGCAAAGCCGAAAAAGCGACCAAATTGAAAGTACCGATCATTGCGGAAGCCGACCTCTTAAAATTACTTGACATGACGTAGAATGAAACTCTAAATCCCCTTTGCGACTTCGCGCTAACGCGTTTTTGCGTTGAGCCTTTAGTTTTTCGTTAACTCGTCAGGTCACTCTCATGTCTATACCAACTCAGATCGTCATTCAGCGCGACCGTCAAAAGCCCATCATCAACCAGCATCCGTGGATTTTTTCGGGCGCGATTTCCCAAATTAAGGGCGACCCGCAGCCCGGCGAAATTGTCACCGTTGTCGGTGAAAAAGGCGAGTTTCTCGCACGCGGTTACTGGAACGAAAAATCGCAAATTCAAGTGCGCATTTTGACATGGCACGACGAACCCATCGACGATGCATGGTGGCATAACGCGCTGCAAAACGCTGTTCAACGCCGCGTGCTGAATCCAAAAGGCGGCACGCGCTTAATCAACGCTGAAAACGACTTTCTTCCCGGATTGGTTGTCGATCATTACGCAGGCTTTTTAGTGTTGCAAGCGCTGACGCTCGGCATCGATATTCAGAAAGACAAGCTCACCGACATGCTCATGAACATCGTCGAGCCGCGCGGCATTTTTGAGCGCAGCGATGTCGATGTGCGCAACAAAGAGGGCTTAAAGCTGGTCACAGGCGTCTTGCATGGCGAAGAACCACCTGAACTTATTGCGATCGAAGAAGGCGACCGTCACTTTTATGTCGATGTCCGCAATGGACACAAAACCGGTTTTTATCTAGATCAAGCTGAAAACCGCGCATTATCGGTCGACTATCTCGACGCCGATTCGCCGCGTTTACTCAATTTGTTCTCGTATACAGGTGGCTTTGGCACATGGCAGTCCGCATATGAAGGGCATGTCGTCAACGTCGATGCATCACATGACGCACTTGAACTCGCGGAAAAGCAGATCGAACTCAATCGTGAAACTGTGCATTCGAACTACACCGCCGATTATATTCAAGCCGACGTATTCGACTTTTTGCGCGATCAAGTGACTGAAAACGAGCAGTATGATCTCATCGTGTGCGACCCACCCAAATTTGCACAAAACGCAGGACAAATTGAACGTGCCGCGCGCGGGTACAAAGACCTCAACCTGAACAGTTTCAAACTGGTCAAGCCCGGTGGTTATCTGATGACCTTCTCGTGTTCTGGCGGCGTTTCGCCCGATCTGTTTCAAAAGATCGTGTTCGGCGCGCTGGCGGACAGCGGACGGCAGGCGCAAATCGTCCGTCATCTGACCGCCGCCGAAGATCACCCCGTCGCGCTCACCTTCCCCGAAGGCGCTTATCTAAAGGGACTGCTGCTGCGCGTCTATTAGCCACCACGCCCGTTGTAGACCAGCGCACCGCTCGCGGCGAAATCACGGTATACCGCGAGCGCTTCATCTTTCAGCACATCCTGGATTAACGCGATCCCGCGCTTAGCAAGTTCTTTATCCCACTCAGGATGAATGGGACCCTCGTCGAAGCCAGTGATTTGTTCGAGTTCATCTCCACTGCCGGCAATTGCCAATGACCGAATGCCAGACCACAACGTCGCGCCATAACACATCACACATGGACGCCAGTTCACGACCAGTTGATAGGCGGGCATCATCGCGCCGCCAAGATCAAATGTGCCCAAAAGTTGCTGCGCGACCGAAAGTGTCATCACTTCGGCGTGCGCCGACGATATATTGAGCGGTACGACACGGTTGACGCCGATCACAACACGCTTCCCGGTATCGCGCTCGAAGACACCCGCTGCAAAAGGACCGCCGGTGCCGCGCTCAAAGTTGAGACGCGAAAAACGGATGACTTCGCGCATTCGTTCTTCCAATGTCGGCATCACCTGGGGCAGACGTGCGTTTTCTTCAATTGCCCAGTCGGGCAGCGTCAATGTGAACTGCATCTATGCCTCATCTTTCAGTTGGGCGTCGGTCAGCCGCTTGATTTTGTCGAAGGTTTCCGTCCAGCTAATTTTGCTCAAGCCTAATTTTTCACGGATCATATCCGGGTCGTTATGAGCGCGATAATCGCGCACCGCGCATGTCCAGCGCAGCATCTCGAATGACAATTTCGCTTCAACGCCAGCGCCGCGTCCAACATCGCTCAGAATATATTCCAGATTACGCGCTGTGCAGGTGAAAATCGCCTCGCTCGGCTTGTATTGCACGCGGTAAGCATCGTAGATAACCAGCCAATCGGGGTCAAGCGTGATCTGCCGTTCTTTATACAAGTCTTTCGCCGTTTTGCGTTGGATGAGCAGCGTAGGCGGATCGCTGAGTCGGTCTACTGCGTCCAGCGTCAAATTAACCGCTTCGCCTTTTTTGATTCCCGTGTTGATGAGCAAGCGGAACAACATCGTCGGTCGAGTATCTGGTTTTTGCGCCCTTTGCAGTGTCGCAGCATATTCCAGCGCACGATCGACCTCATCAGGCGACAAAACTTCGCTCAACGGTGCCTGTCCAGAACGCTGCAAGATCGCATTGGCAGGGTCGAGCGCGATCGCGTGTAAACTTTGCAACCATTTGAAATAAACCTTGAGTGTCGTCACGCGACGCGCATATGATTTGCGGCTGCACGGAACGCCGCGCCCATATTCGAGCCAGTGCAAAAACTCATTGAGCATGGTCGTGGTATAAGCGCCGATCTTAACCTCATCGCCGCCCCATTCACCAAGCAGATGTAAATCCGCCGTGAACGCCCTGATCGTATGCTCGGTTTTTCCAAGCTTAATCAAGTGCTGCTGGAACAACATCACGCTATCACGCAGACGGGTATGCGGGTTCAAATCCGCTTCGGAAGCAGTCAGCGCAGAAAATAATGGAAGTTGGCGACTATCGGTCATCGTGTTCGCTCACACGGCTGATACTTGACACGAGCATACGGCGCACTGAGATCGCTGTCAAGCAGGACGCACTGTAGGCAAAATGCCGACGAAGCGCCATTGACGCTCGTTTATGGCGCTCCTATACTGGTGAACATGACAAACTTACCCCCTCAAAATTCCGACGATCAAGCCTACTACACACCACCGACTCTGTATCCACCGCCCCCTGATTCCGCCGAAACGCCGCTTCGTGAACGGGCGCGTCGCCGTGACCGCCAGCGCAAAGCGGGCGCAGATTGGGCATGGGTTGTGATCGCACTTGTGCTGCTTGGCATCGTCGCGCTCATCGGTTTCGCATTGATCGTCGCGCTGCGGGTTTCGGCGCAAACCACGCAGCCTGCGGCGCTCGATCTCGCTGCACTACCCACGCCGGTCGATGCGCGTATCGATTACAGCAATCGTGTTCCATCCATTCGTGAAGGCAGCGAAATAACCCTTGCAGATGGTCGCAGCCTTACATTGACGGGTTGGGATAGTGAATCGCGTGTCACCTTGCTGCTTATGGGGTTGGATCGGCGTCCTGGCGAAGGCGGACTTGCTTACCGTACCGATACGATGATGCTTGTCAGCTATGATCCGCTTGCTAACTCGCTGGGTATTCTTAGCATCCCGCGCGATTTATACGTCGCTGTACCTGGCTACAGCGCGCTTCAGCGCGTCAATACGCCGATGGTCTTGGGCGAACTACAACAAACTGGTTTTGGACCCGAATTGGCGATGCAGACCATACAATACAATCTCGGCATTCGTGTACAGGAATTTGTCGTCGTCGATTTTAATGCGTTTATCACGCTTGTCGATGTATTGGGTGGCGTCGAAATCGACATCCCCTACCCTATCTATGATTACGAATATCCCGACATGAATTACGGCTTCGACCCATTGATCATTGAATCGGGACGCCAGACATTAGACGGCATCAACGCTCTCAAATATGCACGCACACGCCATAACGACAGCGATTTTGAACGCGCACGCCGACAACAAGCGGTTTTGATCGCCATGCGCGATCACGTCCTCAATCTTGAGCTGCTGCCCAATCTGATCGTACAATCACCGACACTACTAGCGACGTTGAGTGATGACATTTATACGAGCTTGTCGCTCGACGAGATGATTCAGCTTGCCTTATTACTTCCCGATGTGCCGAGCGAAAATATCCGTACCGGTGTCATCGACGCCAATTACATCACCGACTTTGTCACAGAAGACGGCGCGGCGGTTTTGGTACCAATTCGTGAGCGATTGGCAGGGTTGATGGCTGACGTTTTCGGCGCCGATTACTCTCAATAAACAAAAACAGCGTCCTTGTTACAGGACGCTGTTCGCATTGACAAAGAACCCGCCATGCCGTGTGAACGTTGTTTTGAACCTGCTTTCGCAGGTGGAAATCGTCTTGGCTCTGGGGTCTTGGCTGCGCGAGCCTATCACCTTGCTGCCACATTGGGATTTCCGTTATCCAAATGTTGGCTCAAAACCTAGATCGCTCAATCACGAACACAGCAGGATATCTTTAGTTATACCCTGAATATCATGGTTTTCAAAAGTGTAATCAGATCACATTGCGTTATACTCGTTGATAGAATTTCTTCTCTCCACAGAGGTTGATATGAACGAAAAGTTATTCAAAGCCGCACTTGCAGAACTGCTTGGCACGTTCACACTCGTCTTTGTCGGCGGTATGGTTGTCACCACTGCGAGTGCTGACAACGGTGGCGTCGTCGCGCCCGCGCTCGGTCATGGTTTAATTCTAATCGCGCTGGCATTCGCCTATGGCAGTATTTCCGGCGGGCACTTTAACCCGGCGGTTACGGCGGGCTTGCTTGTCGGGGGGAAACACTCGCTGCTGCAATCGGTCGTGTACTGGATCATGCAGTTTTTAGGCGCGATCATCGCCGCAGTCGTCATTCAAGCCGTCGTGCCGGCGGGAACGAATTTGGGACAAACGACAGGCTCACTCACCTTTGACGCGGCGGGTGCGCCGACAGTGACAGCGGCGATCATCGAATTTATCCTGGCATTCTTACTTGTCACCACGATTTACCAGACTGCCGTTCATGGACGTACGGGGAATCTCGCGCCGATTGCGATTGGTTTGACCTTAGCGGGCTGTATCTTCGCGGCAGGCGTGTATACAGGTGCGTCGGTCAACCCTGCGCGTACCTTCGGACCAGCCTTAATCGCGGGCGATCTCAGCTACGTGCCGCTTTATTTTATTGGATTGTTTAGCGGTGGCATTGTGGCAGGGCTGCTCAATGCTTATGTGCTGACCCCGGATAAAGACTGACTTTTTACAAATAGTGGGGTGAATCTCTTAATGAGTTCACCCCAGTAAACACTTTACGGCTTCTCATTCTTTTTTTCTGGCGGCGGCACGAGCTTGATGAATAAATCATCGAGCTGGCGTTGTTCGGCAATACTCGGTGCGTGCGCCATGATGTCCGCACCCGTTTGTGTTTTCGGGAATGCGATCACCTCGCGGATATTCGGTTCTTCCGCCAAGACCATAATAAGACGATCCAACCCGCACGCAAGTCCGCCATGAGGCGGCACGCCATACTCGAATGCTTCCAGCATATGTCCGAATTGTTCGCGCGCGTTTTCTTTAGTCAAGCCGATGAGCGGGAACATTTTTTCTTGAATCGCGGCATCATGAATACGAATACTGCCGCCCGCCACTTCATAACCGTTGCACGCCAAATCGTACTGCGATCCACGCGCCTTGCCGGGGTCGGTATCCAACAATGATAAATCTTCGGGTAACGTCGCGGTGAACATGTGTTGTGACGGATCCCAACGCTGTTCTTCTTCGTTCCAGTAAAACATCGGAAAATCGATGACCCAGCCGAAGGCGAGTTTGGAAGGATCAGCAAGGCCGAGTTCTTCCGCCAAATGACGACGAAGCGTATCAATAACGAGGTAAACCGTATCGCGTTGATCCGAGATGAACAGGAGAAGATCACCAGGACGTGCGCCGACGCGCTCGAATAACTCGACTTTTTGCTCGATGGTGAAGAATTTGCCGATGGGACCTTTGACTTCGGCATCCTCGGTATCACCAAGTGCCATCCATGCCAAGCCTTTTGCGCCGACCGCGCGCACACGATTCTCCAGGTCTTCAAGTGTTTTACGCAACTGGGTGCCACTTTGCGTACTGGCAAAACCGGGCACACGCATCACCTTGACAGGCTTGCCATCCGCAACATTGCTGACGAACACAGGGAAGGCGCTTTTACCCGCCAAGTCGCTGACATCGACAGCGGCAAGGTCATAGCGCAAGTCCGGTTTATCCGAACCGTATTTTTCCAGCGCATCCTGATACTTGATGCGTGGGAATGGCTTGAACATTGGCGTTTTGCCCGCGACTTTTTCGCTGATATCGATCATCAAGCTTTCGATCAATGCCATGACATCGTCGCGCTGTACGAAGCTCATTTCAAGGTCAAGCTGCGTAAATTCAAGCTGACGATCACCGCGTAAGTCCTCATCGCGGAAGCAGCGCGCAATCTGAAAGTATTTTTCGTAACCCGCCACCATCAACAATTGTTTCAACTGCTGTGGACTTTGTGGCAGCGCATAAAACGTTCCAGGATTCAACCGACTCGGCACAAGAAAGTCACGCGCCCCTTCGGGCGTCGTCTTGAACAGAATTGGGGTTTCAATTTCGATAAAACCGCGCTCATCCAAATAATCGCGGATGAATTTAATGACTTTGTGACGCAATACCATATTTTCTTGCATACGCGGACGACGCAGATCGAGATAGCGGTACTTCATACGTGTCACTTCTTCGATCTTACTTTCCTGGTTGATATAGAATGGCGGGGTCTTTGACGCGTTCAGCAACACGACGCCATCCGCGACAATTTCGATGTCGCCGGTTTCTAATTCAGGATTGTTCGTCCCTTGTGGTCGCACACGTACGCCGCCAGTAATCTGTACGACGTACTCGTTACGAAGATCGCCCGCGACTTGATGAGCGTCGGGCGTGGTTGCCGCGTCAATGACAATCTGCGAAATGCCCCAACGGTCGCGCAAATCAAGAAAGATGATTCCCCCTTGATCACGGCGGCGGTGAACCCAACCTGCGAGTTCAACGCGCTGCCCCGCGTGTTCTGGACGCAACTCGCCGCATGTATGCGTTTTCAACATTTGCTGCTGCTCCCTGCGAAGATGCGTAGCTAGAAGTTGCCATGTGTTTTTTCAACAGGGCAAAGCATAACACGCCGCCGCACGGAAATGTAGGGGATAGAGAACGAGCAGGTTTAAGACCCGCTCGTGAATGCTAAACTGTATTCAAAAAACCGCCCGCCAACTGCCGATCCACCCATCGCGCGATGAACGGATAATGGTAATCGCGTCCTTGATACGTCTGGATGGCGGCAATGGTGCCGTACAGCAGCATCGCGATTGGCAGCAGCAGTACGATCAACAGCAGCGCTACGCCCAGCAATCCCCACACAGGCACAAGAATAATGCCGACAAGGATCACAACCGCGAGTGCCGCGATCACCATGCCGATGCCCCAAACTAACCCGCCAGCTAACAACAATACCAGCGCGCCGACAGTGCCAATCAGTTGAATGACGAATGCTTGCAGCGCATGAAACGCGACGTAATCCGATTTACGCCGGAACAAAAAGTAGATACCCAGCGGGATGAAAATACTGAGCGGAATCACGGTACCGAACGTAAAAATACCCGCCAGGAAGGTGATCCATGCACTCGCGTGTGCCGCCGCCGCCCACATCCGTTCTTCATCGCTGACGCGCAGTGTACTGTAACTGCGTGGGCTAAAATTTCGACTGCCCAAGGAACTCCGTTTTTGTTTTTCGCCACCAATCTGGTGGCTCGGTTCGGCATCATCCTCAAAATCAAACGCACGATAGCGTGCTTCGTACTCGCGTACAGTCGCTTCGTCTTCTTGCATCGGTGGCGGTGATGTCAGCCGAGACATACGCTGATCGTCGTCAGGCTGTGGAATTGGCTCGTTCGTCATTTACGACTCCTGCGTTAGTAGCAAAAAGTGCAACGATTTTGCACCCTGTTCATCTGGTTATGTGTCAAAGTATACGCACCGCATTTGAAAACGTTGCGCGACATCACAGTGTCTCGGATAGGACTGGACGCATTACCAGAAGTTGAGCCTTTTTATGCACGGGGATATACTGCGCTGATGATCTTCTCAAAATGCTACACCTTCACCAAACGCACGCTGGGCGTGTTGCTTACCGTCGGCGGCTTATTGGGGTTCGCGGCGATTTTTGCCGTCGACATTATTGACATCGGACGTGAAGGCGGCATCGGACCCGCACAGCGTATTGCGTTGGGCGTATGTGTCGCGCTCACCTTAATTGGGTTGTCGCTGATCCCGCTTGGCAAGGCACAGGCGTGACGATGCGCGGACGTTCGCTTATTTCCATCAATCGTATTTTACTGACGGCAGCGCTGCTGATTCTGGCTGGATATTTTGTGATTTACGGGGTTTACGCCGTCAATTTGATGCAGTTCCCGTTCGATTACGATCAAGGCGAAGGTTTTGAACTGGTCGATACGATTTTGTTCAGTCAGGGCGAATTTCCCTATCGCGATACCGATACTTATCCGTTTTATTCAAGTAATTACCCGCCGCTCTTTCATGTCATCGCTGCACCGTTGGTCTGGGTGTTCGGTGAGGCATACTGGTACGGGCGTTTACTTGGCTTTTTAGGCACATTGGTCACAGCAAGTGCGATCGGATACGCCGTCTTTCGAGAAGGCAAACGCCGAGACATCGCGCTGCTCGCGGCGTTGGCTTTTCTCGCGTCCAACACGATTTATCATATCGGTCCGTTGTTTCGTCAACACATGACGATGGTGCTGTTCGAAACACTGGCGGTCATCGTACTGGCAGGCGCAAACGAGATTATCAACCCGCGCCGCCGTCGATGGGTGATCGCGCTTGGTTTGCTGCTCATTGTCGCGGCAGGGTATACCAAACAACTGGCGGTGTTTACGGCGGCGGCGGCGCTGATATTTCTGTTCATCCGGCAGCCGCGCCGCGCGATTCTGGCTGGGATCGGCTTTACGATTGTCGGGGCAGCAATTTTTGTCTGGCTGACCTGGGCGACGGACGGCGAATGGTGGCGACAGGCGATCCGCGCCAATGTCAACCTGATAAACTATGATCAAACGGTCGGTTTATTCCGTTTATGGTGGGGCTTGCATGGCTTCCTGATCATGCCAGCGCTTTTATTAGTATTGTATGAACTTTATTTCGCACGCTTATCGATTTATTCGATCTGGCTAATCGCCAGTTTGGGTCAGGGCGCACTTTCTGGCACATGGGGCGGTGGTGACAGTTATTTCGCCACCTCGATAGCAGCCGTATGCGTGCTGAGCGGCATTTTCGCAGCGCGCACGCTTAATCGAGCGTGGCAGTTCTCTGATAATTATCTAAGCCGGATTTTTATAATTCCGTTTCGTCGGTTTGCACCAATTCTGGCGGCGTCAGGCTTGATTGTGATTCCCCTGCTGTATATCGGCTACGGGCGCGCCGTGCTGCACATACCGACGCAAGGCGCGGTCTTTGAAAATATTGCAGACGTATTGAATCTTGAGCCGAACGCACTTAACGGTTTTTATGATTCGGCGACACGGATTGTTGGCGGCTACGCGGATATTGGGCATTTGACTACCCAAGCGGATATTGACGCAGGTTGGCGTATCGTGGAAATCGTACGCATGTCTGACCGCCCTGTTTTAAGTGAAGAAGCCGCTTTCAATCTACTTGCAGGGCGCGATGTGATCACAAACCCAACACAGCTTCTCAATTTATCGCTGAATGGGTTGTTCAACGGCGACGCCTTGATCAGGATGATCGACAATCAGGAATTTGGCGCGATTATTTTGCGCGCTCAGTTTTATCCTGCAAATGTGCTGCAAGCCATCGCTGTGGGGTACGAGCCAAGCGAAACCATTCCGATGAACGGGTTCAATTACATCATTCTGCGCCCGCGTGCGTCAGCGTCGCCATAACTTGCGGTAACGGACTTTCGCATCCACAATGGCGGGAAATTTTCTGGTCTAGGAGCAGCATTCATGACGACGGCATACGTCACACATCCGCGTTGTGTCGAACACGATTTACCCGAACACCCCGAACATGCCGGACGTTTACGCGCGGTCTGGTCACGGCTGGACGAGGCGGGGCTAAGCCCGCGAATGACCCATATCGAACCGAACGCGGCTGCCCCCGATGCAATTTTGGCGGTGCATACGCCCGATTATCTCGATTTACTCGAACGAATCAGCGCGCAACCGCATCTTGTACGTCTGGACGCGGATACCTATGTGCTGCCTGTCAGCTATGAAATCGCGCGTCTTTCGGCGGGTAGCGTGATCGAAGCAGCGGCTTGCGTCGCGCGCGGAGACGCTGATAACGCGCTGGCAGCCGTGCGCCCGCCGGGACATCATGCCACTGGCGAAAGAGGCATGGGCTTTTGTTTATTGAGCAACATCGCCATTGCAGCCCGTTATGTGCAGCAGCATCATGGTATCGAACGCGTCATGATTGTCGATTACGATGTGCATCATGGTAACGGCACCGAAGCCGTCTTTTACGATGACCCTTCGGTATTATTTGCATCTATCCATCAATACCCGATCTATCCGGGCACAGGCGCGCTCGAAGATACCGGAACGGGTGATGGCACAGGTTACACAATCAATGTTCCAATCCCAGGTGGACATGGCGACGCCAGTTACGCAGCGATTTTCGAGCATGTGATTTGGAATGCGGCGCGGCGTTACCAACCGAACATGATCCTGGTTTCGGCGGGTTTCGATGCGCACTGGGCAGACCCACTGGCAGGGACGAATTTATCGTTGACCGGATACGCGCATATCAGCCGCGAGTTAGTCAAAATGGCTGATGAATTGTGCGACGGCAAAATCGCTTTCATGATGGAAGGCGGCTATAACCTGAATGCGGTCGGTTATGGGTGGGCAAATATCGCACGGCTTTTGCTGGGGGATGCAGAAATTATCGATCCGCTGGGGTTAGCAAAAACTGAACGCAGCATCAACGATTTGCAACTAATTTTGAACGCAGTCAAGAAAATTCACAATTTATAAAAGACTGTTTAATCGCAGAATACGCAGAGAGCGCAGACAGAATAATCAAATTCTCTGCGCTCTCCGCGTCCTCTGCGGTTCAGGCTTTTTTCACTATTCACGCGTTATAACTGCTGTCATGCGCCTTCGATGCCGCGTCGCAGAGTCGCAATCTGCGATTCGTAAGCACGCAGCGCGTTCAGGTTCGCCGTATAACGCGCACTCAGCACATCGAGGCGGCTGAAAATCGGCGTCAGCACTTGTTTTCCGTATTGCGTCAAACGCGCACGTTCTTTTTGCGTCAGCGTATCGAGCGCATCATGATACGTCTGTTGGAGTTGATCGATCCGTTGGTTGAAGTCGCGTTTGGTATCATTACTGACACGCCGATAATACCGATAGGCTGCCACCCCACCAATCGCCATAATCGGCAGCGCGATCACGACTGCCGCAACGATGACGGGGCCCGGCGCTAAAAATGCCACTATCGTGATGACAGCGCCAACGAACACAGCGACAAAACTGGTGGTGAAACCGCTCATGTTGGTACGGAACATTTCTTCCATTTGACTAAGTACGCGCCCACTCGAATATGACTTGAGTTCGCCTTCCGCGATGCGGATCGCGTCCTCTAACGCCTCGCGCTGTTCAGCGTATACGCCCGCGTCCAGCCCTGCGGTTTCCTGGTCAAGCTGGTCGCGCACTTGATTCAAGCGCTCGATGATGCCGCGCCAGTACAAGCGGCTGTTATCGATCAGCGCGTTGATATAATTACCGCTCGCATCGGTAATATCGCGCAGTGCGCGCCCGATGACAACATCTTGAAATTCGGCACTTAGCCGCTCGCGGTTGACCGACCGTCCAATTTGACGTATCGATAAACGGCTGTTGATGAATTCCAAGCCACGCCGCCGCATATCCTCGAATACACGGTCGATATCGCCGCGTGCAGACGCCAATTGTCCGCTCAAGCCGGTCGATTGTTTTTCCAATTCGCTTTGAATATCGCGCGCCCGCCCGGTATCTGTACCAATCACATCGGCACTCGCTTTGGAGACGGTAATCTGCCGCGCGATGATATGCTCCGCAAGGTCAAGCGGTGAAAGCAATTTTTGCTTGGCGGGCGGCGCTTCTGCAAAAATGCCGCGCAGATGTGCGCGGACGGCTTCGACGCCGCTGGCGTCCACGCCCGCCAACGCGGACTTGGCGGACGCCATGAAAATCAAGGGGCGCAGGTCAAGCAGTTCGCTCACTTGCTGTTCGACAAAACGTCTTACTTCAAGCTGTTGGCTGGCGTCGAGCAAATCGATTTGATTGACGACCAAAATCACTTTCTTGCCGTAATTTTTCGCTAATTCCAGATACAGGCGTTCGGTTTCAGCAAACGCACGCTTTGCCGAAATCACAAAAATGACCAGGTCACTGCGGTGTAAAAACGACTTGGCGGTCTTTTCGTGCTTGGCGAAAATCGACCCCGTTCCCGGCGTATCAACCAGTGCGACACCCGGCGCACCCGTGTTCGGATGTGTCCACACGCGGATACCATCAGGGCGCAAATCCGGGATTTTGTCACTGACATCACCGTGTCGAATCAGCTCGATCACTTCGGTGGTCGGTGTAATGCCCACAGGCAGTACGTTATCACCCAACAATGCGTTGATAAACGTCGATTTTCCCGCGTTGAACTCGCCAATGATGACCACCAGAAAGAACAAATCGCGTAAATCCTGCGCAACATCCAGCAGGTGCAAACGGTCTTCGTCTGCAACCGCGTCGTTCGCGCTCGCCAAGGTGGCGGCAATATCCGATAGCAGACGAATTTCGGCTTCACGCAGCGCTGCTAAAGGTCCTTCTAAAGTGACGACAGGCGTCGGCGTAGCAATACTCACGTTAGCCCCTCAATCCGGCAAATATCCCGGTTTTCCCCATCGCGGTCAATGCTGATTCGATCCCAACGATCTCTTGCCCGGCGGCTTGTAAGACACGTAATTGATCGGTCTGTATTGTCGTTTGTGCATCGATCAAACGTGTCAGCGGCGCGACAGCTTCGCGCCTTAACGCCATTCCATATGCGACCTGTTTGTCCGCCGCCTTATTGAACGCTTCCAGATAACCCGCTCGCAATCCGGCTAAGCGTTTGGCGTATTGATTTTGCAGCGAACGTCCACGGAGCGGTAAGAGGGCAAGACCAAATACACCAAAACCCAGCAGCAGCAAAATCAAGCCGAACGTCAGCCATGGTTGATCGGGCGGTGCTGGATTCCATAAACCGACGAAGATCGCCAGCACTACGATGATGACCTCGTACGCCGCCAGATACAGCAGGGAATTACGCACGGCAGACTCTAGCTTACCTGTCTCTATCTGGCGCGCGTCAGCTTCGATCTGGTCAAGTTCAGTCCGCACATTGTGGAGCGCAGTACGATCATAGCCAAGCGGCGCTTTCACATCGCCAATCACCTTCGTCTGTATCGCAGGTGGCAAGCTATCGATCTCTTTGCGTGCATATTTGACCAAATCGTCGATATCCTGAATATCTTTGCCTTCTAAACGGGGCGCAATTTTATCGACGACCACGGAAAGTTCATCGAGCGGCGCGAACACACTGCGCGTCTCGAATTCGGCACGGGTATACGATCCACCACGCACAAATCGCGATAAGCTGAGCAATTCAAGCAAGCCGCGCCCAACCGAACCAAGCGCACGATTGACCTGAAACATATCGCGGATCGACTCTACGCCGCGCGTCGTCGCTTCACTGAATTTTTCGGTGATGTCGTTATTCAAGTCGCGGATTATTCGGTCTTGTTCACGCCGATGCACATTCAACTGTTGATCGATATTCTGGGCAATCGACTGAAATTGATCGAGCGCGGCTTGATTGGCGCGGACTACGCTCAACGCCGATTGATGTACATTCTGTGTGATCGAAAGTGGCGTTTGCAGTTTCTGTTTGAGCCGCGCAATATCGCTCAACTGATCGTCAATATAATGTTCAAGTTGATCCAACCCACTCGCGTGCCATTTTTCCGCGTCCACGGTGCCATCCGCTTGGCGCGCTTCAAGCGCCAGCGTTGCGGACATCAACCAAATATCGGGCTTAAATCCTAATTGAAGCGAACTTTGATCGATCACGTACTGCTTCACCGTCTCAAGTTCTTCTGGTGACAACAAATCAACCTGATTGAGCACGATGATTACATTCTTGCCATATTCACGCAGCATCCGCAAATATTCCAGGTTGCGCTGTGTCATTGCTTGCGTCGCCATCATCACAAGCAGCACGGTATCGCTGCGATGCAAAAAGCGCCGCGTTGTTTCTTCATGCTTTTGAAAAACCGACTCGAGACCGGGCGTATCGACAAAGCTGACTTTTTGCAGCAGCGGCGATGGATAAAAAACAGTGTTCATTTCGGTCGCACGCATCACTTGCGCTTGTTCGCCATAACGCAAAATGCTGATTCGATCCGTTGTTGGCACAGGACCCACCGCCAACAAATCATGTTTGCCCAATAACGCATTGATCAAACTCGATTTACCCGAACTGAATGGTCCTACGAAAACAATCAAATACGGATGATCGGCATGAAACAGCGCATCGCGCACCTGCCCCACACGTTCGTCACCAATGCCATCCACTTTCGGCAGCACATCCAGTAGTTTGGTGATTAATTCATATTCGCGGCGGCGGATCGCTTCATACGTCACCACCAGTTTAGCGTCCGCTTTATCGACCGTCGCTTCCACGTCGTTCACCTGCTTCACATATATGGTATCTTATCAGGATACTACCCTTCGGTATCTCGATACAATGGTTGGGTTGTGCAACCTTTTATACCCGAAAGACCTTAGCCAATGCTGAATCCTGCTTTTCATTACCGCGATGATGCTTTATTTTGTGACGATGCTGCGGTCAGCGAAATCGCGCGTGCAGTCGGCACGCCGGTATATATTTACAGTCTCAAACGCGCTTTTTATAATTACGCTGTAATCCGCGATTCGTTTCGCGCCGCTGGAATCCATGCCGACATCCATTACAGCGCCAAAGCCAATGGCAATCTTGCCGTCTTGGGCACGTTGATTGGCGCGGGCGCGGGTATCGACGCCGTATCGGGCGGCGAAATCTTTCGTGCGCTCAAGGCGGGCGCACGACCAGCAAATATCGTCTTTGCCGGCGTAGGCAAATCGGCACATGACTTGCGCTACGCACTTCAAAATGGCGTTGGTTGGATCAACATCGAAAATCTTGAAGAAGTCGCGCTCATCGAGCAGATCGCGGGCGAACTCGGCGTCACGCAAACCGTTGCACTGCGCCTGAATCCAAATATCGCCGCTAAAACACATCCCTTCATCGCCACCGGACACGGCGGCGCAAAATTCGGCATGTCCGCCGACGTTATCGTTGAGGTTTTAGCGCGGCGCGCCGATTACGCACATATCCGTTTTCAAGGGCTGCATGTGCATATTGGCAGCCAACTGCACGATGTGGCGGAAACCGCGCAAGCCGTCACCATCGCGCGCGATTTGGCGATGGAATTTCCGTTCATCGATACGCTCGATATTGGCGGCGGCATTCCAGTACCCTATCAGCCGGGTGAATTGCTCCCGTCCGCGCGTGATTTTGCCGAGTCGTTGGCGTCGATTGTTGAAGGTTACAACGTGATTTTGGAGCCGGGACGCGCCATCATCGCCGATGCGGGCATTTTGGTGACGCAAGTCGAGTATGTCAAACAGCAAGACGACGAAACCTTCGTCATCGTCGATGCGGGCATGACTGAACTGATCCGCCCGATGTTGTATGACGCCCACCACGAAATTGTCCCGGTTGTGCGCGGGCAAACCGAAGCGTTCAACACGCATGTTGTCGGTCCCGTATGCGAAAGTACCGACGTATTCGCGCGTGACTTGATCATGCCCGTCGTAGAGCGCGGCGATTTGCTAGCGATTTTGACGGCGGGCGCGTATGGCATGGTCATGAGCAGTAACTATAATGCGCGCCCGACGCCACCCGAAGTCGTGGTCAGCGTAGAGGGCGGTTCATGGTCAATCGCACGCCGCCGCCAAACATGGGAAGATTTGGCGAGTTTGGAGCAGGTCTCACCCGCGTAGCTTAAGCTATTATTGGGGCGGCATAGATGCGGCTCGCAGCAACAAATAGCGATTAATCAAGCCATGCAGGGTTATCCAATGCGCTATCGGTGGTTTGTCGAATATATAAACAAAAAGGCTTCCGTTAAGGAAGCCTTGTAGTGGTGATGGAAGAGCTCGAATCTTCGACCTCGCGATTATGAGTCGCGCGCTCTAGCCAACTGAGCTACATCACCAGTTCTTAATTCTGTCTCAACTTTACAAACATCGAGCGCACTTTTTATGGTGCGCTCGTGTCAATAGCGGGGGCGTGACTCGAACACGCGACCTTCAGGTTATGAGCCTGACGAGCTACCTCTGCTCTACCCCGCATCATGTTGAGAATAATAGCACTGCCTTTCTCGCCTGTCAACGGTCATTTCACCATTTACGCATCTTCTTGTTCAATTGCTGTCTGCGTGACGCGGATCACCTCATCCAAGCTCACACCGCGCGCCGCTGCTAAGCGTGCATAGCGTTTTTGATACTGCATCGTCGCATACATCGCAAATTCATCCACGACCAACCCGAACGGCATCGGGTCGTACAGATCGAACAATTCGGTGATCACCCCAAGCGCGGGCATGAGCAGCGTGTTCATCGTCGTCTCTGCCACATCCCACAAGTGCGGATGCGCCGCCACCAGCCGCGAGATCAAATAAATGCCGTACGCAATATGCCGCGATTCGTCCTGCTTGAGCAGACGAATGCCCTCCAACTGACCGGGCATAATGCCGTTGCGCGCCAGCATTGCCTGATATGCATGATATCCGGTTTCTGCTAATACGCCTTCTACGATCATGTTGTACGTGATCGCTGCGATGACTTGCGCTTCCGGTGACGAATCGACCGCGAGTCGGTTCAACGCCGTCGGCAGTGCCTCGTCAAAGATCGTTGCGTAATTCGGCGTACGATAATGACTGAGATCATCGCTCACGCCGGTTACTTCGTCTAAGAAGCGTCGGAAAAAATCAGTGTGCTTTGCTTCTTCCCACAAAAAGGTTGTCAAAAACATTTCTTCTTCAATACGCCCTTCACGCGCAATCGTCATGATCAGCGGCAGTAAATCGAGCGTGACCGCTTCTTCGCCGCCTTGAAAAAGCGCCGTCAACCGCAAAATCACATCTTGTTCTGACGCGCTCAAGCGCGCCCAATCCGCTTTATCCTGCGAAAAATCAAGGTCGGACGGATTCCATATCCCAAATTTTTTGGCTTTTTCAAATAAGCGCATCGGCGGTGTCTCGCGACGCAAACCACGGGATACGGTAGCAAATGTGCGTGGAATCATCGTTGTCATAATTGTTCACACCATCTCTAAATTTCACATCACCGAAAGATGTTCAACGATACCGCATTTATGTCAATTCCGCCGTAAACATGCACGCTTGATCCTATAATTTCGACCCCAAATCTGCTATAATTTCTAGAACTCACGTTCGGAGAAAGCTGCGCATTTTATGCCTAAATTTGAACTTGTATCCGACTTCCAACCGACAGGCGATCAGCCAGTCGCGATTGGCGAACTTGTCGAAGGCGTCGAAAAAGGGTTACGACATCAAACACTGCTCGGCGCGACGGGGACAGGGAAGACGTTCACGATCGCTCAGGTCATTCAGGCGACACAGCGCCCAACCTTGATTCTCGCACACAATAAGACGCTGGCGGCGCAGCTATATTCGGAGTTCAAAGAGTTCTTTCCACGCAATGCGGTCGAATACTATGTCAGCTACTACGATTATTATCAGCCGGAGAGCTACGTCCCACGTTATGACCTGTTCATCGAAAAACAGACCGAGATCAATGAACAGATTGAACGCTTACGTATCGCGTCGAAAGCAGCATTGGTATCACGGCGCGACGTAATCATCGTCGCATCCGTGTCGTGCATTTACGGCACCGGAGACCCACAAACGTGGGGTTCAGCGATCCTCGAAATGCGGGCGGGCAGCGAAATTCGCCGCGAAGCCGCATTACGAAAATTGGTGAGTTTGCAATATACGCGCAGCGATAACGATCTCGCTCCCGGCACATTTCGCGCTAAAGGCGATGTCCTGGAAATACGCCCGCCTTACGAAGAAGCGGCATATCGAATCACACTGTTTGGCGATGAAATCGAACGTATTTTGCAAATTGACCCGCTTACAGGCGAACTCCTGGCACAACACGAAGTCGTGGTCTTCTTCCCTGCCGCGCAGTTCATGGCGGATCAAGACAAACTACAAAAAGCGCTTCACGATATCGAAATCGAACTTGATCAGCAGATTAACCATTTCAAAGGCGAAGGCAAGCTGGTCGAAGCACAGCGACTTGAACAGCGCACACGCTACGATCTTGAAATGATGCGCGAAATGGGCTTCACATCAGGGATTGAAAATTATTCGCGCCACTTGGATCAGCGCCCACCTGGTAGTCCGCCATGGACGTTGATCGATTACTTCCCCAAAGATTACCTGATGGTCATCGACGAAAGCCACATGACGATTCCGCAGTTGAACGGCATGTACAATGGTGACCGCGCCCGTAAAGGCACCTTGATCGACTACGGCTTTCGCTTACCGAGCGCGGGGGATAATCGTCCGCTCAAGTTCGAAGAATTTGAACAACGAGCCTACCAAACGATTTACACGTCCGCCACGCCTGGACCATTTGAACGAGGAATCAGCGAAAAGATTGTGCAGCAGATCATTCGCCCGACGGGGATTCTTGAACCGGAAGTCAGCGTTCGTCCGACCAAAGGTCAAATTGACGATTTGCTGCAAGAGATCGCACAGCGCGTCATTCTCGGTCAGCGCGTGTTAGTCACAACGTTTACCCAGCGTATGGCAGAAGAACTGGCAGGTTACATCAACGAAAACGGCATTCGCGCCCAGTATCTGCACGCCGAAATTCAAACATTGGAGCGCATCGAAATTTTGCGCGATCTACGACTTGGTGTCTATGACTGCCTCGTCGGAATCAATTTGCTACGAGAGGGGATCGACTTGCCAGAAGTATCGCTTGTCGCCATTCTCGATGCCGATAAAGAAGGCTTTCTACGCTCGGAACAGGCATTGATCCAGAACATGGGACGCGCCGCCCGTCATATCGAAGGCAAAGTCATCATGTATGCCGACCATATGACCGAGTCGATGAAGCGCGCCATTGCAGAAGTTGACCGCCGCCGCGCTATTCAAGAAGCGTATAACGAGGCGCGCGGCGTCAAACCGATCCAGATCGTCAAGCAAATCCGCGATCTCACCGACCGAATCAAAGCGGCTGTCACCCAAGATGCGCGCGCCGCAACCCCAGATGGGCATGTCAGCGTGGCACTGCTGCCGAAAGACGAGCTGTATAAAATGATCAAAGACCTGGAAAGCGAGATGAAGACCGCTGCGAAAGCGCTCGAATTTGAAAAAGCAGCGCTGATCCGCGATCAGGTTGTCGAACTTAAGCAGATGCTGGCGGATAAAGAACCCGCCGATTTATTGGCACGGTAGTCACAAGGGCGACCTATTTGGTCGCCCTCTATACTGGCTGTATATATTCACCTACACCACGAACTGCCCATTTTGATAGAACAACTCAGCATCCACATGAATCGTGCTGTCGGTTCTCATGTCGCAGATCATATCCCAATGGACACTGCTTTTGTTCACGCTGCCCGTATCGGGATAACCCGCCCCAACTGCCATGTGAATCGTGCCGCCGATTTTCTCATCGTACAAAATCGACCCGGTGAAGCGATTAATGCCGAAGTTCGTACCAATGGCAAACTCACCTAGATAGCGCGCCCCGGCATCGGTATCTAACTGCGAAAATAACAGTGCTTCATTACGCTGGGCGCTGGCATCCACGACTTTACCAGCTTCAAAACGCAGTTCGATGCCCTCGACCGCCTGACCCTGCACAATCGACGGATAGGTAAAGCGAACCCAGCCGTTGACCGAATTTTCGACGGGACCGGTAAATATTTCGCCATCTGGCATATTGCGTTCACCACACGCATTGATGAACACCCGCCCATCGATGCTCAGTTCGAGATCGATGTTCGCGCCCTGACACTTGATATGTTTTTTGCCCGCCAACCAGTCAATTTTCTTTTGTTGCACTGCGCCTAGTTTGCGCCATTCCGCCACTGCATCATCGCGGTCGGCAAAACATGCACTGTAGACGAAATCTTCGTATTCTTCCAAACTCATACCCGCTTCTTGTGCTGCACCTTCGGTCGGAAACAACGTCCCCACCCATTTGAATGTACCTTCGCTGGCGCGGCGCATACGTGTTGATAACCAACCAGAGCGTGCTTGTTGAAAGCGACGAATCTTGGTCGGGTCGATCAGTGTAGTCGCGCGGGTGTTCGGCTGCGCGCCGCAGCGAATATACACGTCTGCCTGTTCGTAATACAACGCTTGACTCGGGTCAGTCCACGCAAATTGATCCTCGTTGGCGAGCCGCATAAACTGACGAGTCATCATTTCATCATTCAACATCAGCGTGGGATTGCCGCCCGCTTCTAACACTTTGGTGTACACGGCACGAACCAACGGCAGCGCCGACACATCGCCTAACACACCGACCCATTCACCCGCCTGCACGCTGGTCGAATAATTGACTAGAATATCTGCCAGCCGATCAATACGAATATCGTTCATGCTTAAAATTCCTTTTTCTAGACTAATTCGCGCGCTTTTGCCAAGGCGTCAGCAAAATTTACATCATCGCCCATCACATACACATAATCGACATGCTGCACAATATTATGCTGATCGACCACAAAGCACGCGCGCTGACAGATACGTAAATCCATTACATGCACACCATAAACGTCAGAAAAATTCATATCTTTGTGGTCGCTCAAGGTCGATACGCGGTCGATGCCTTCCGCTGAACACCAACGTCGTTGTGAGTAAGGTAAGTCTGCGCTGACAGTCAACACAACAATATTGTCACTCAAATTTGCCGCTTCTTCGTTAAAGCGTCGTGTCTGCGCGGCACATACCCGCGTTTCCAACGATGGAACAACACTGATGATTTTGACTTTGCTATCGTAATCCGCAAGCGTTTTAGTCTGCCAATTGTTCGATGTCAAACGAAAATCCGGGGCGACATCACCCACTTTAAGCATCTCGTTTTTAACAGCGAATTCAGTATCACCCAGTTTCATGCCGGGACGAGCCATTAGTTAAACCTCCTCTACACAATCCACTATCGTGGAATCAACGCTGTACGATGATCAGCCTGCGCCACCGTGACGCCAGTCGCCGTTTACCATCGTGCCGATCACGCGCGTCTGCAAAATCAGATCAGGCTCAATGGCTGACCAATCATGATCGAGCACGACAAGATCGGCATAGAAACCAGCTTTTAATTGACCGAGACGATTTTCCATCCCTGCCGCGTATGCAGGGGCTATCGTGTAGGCACGCAACGTCTCTTCTAACGACAAGCGTGCATTTGGATACCACCCGTTTACGCCAGGTGACCCGTCCGCACGGCGGCGCGTGATTGCCGCGTGAATGCCTTTAATGGGATCAAGAATGTCATACGGCGAATCCGAGCCGAACACGACAACGACACCTTGATCCAACTGCAAACGCGGATTATATGCAAACGCCGAACGCTCACCCCAATAACGATCTGCAACTTCATAATCGCTGGTCGCATGGATCGGCTGCATGGAGGCGATCAATTTTAGTGCTGCTAACCGTCCTGCATCGTCAGGATGAATAAGCTGTACATGTTCGATACGATGTCGGCGTGCTGATTGTGCCACTCCGCGGTCGGCTTCATCACGACGCACGATTTCGAACATATCCAAAACATCATGGACAGCGCGGTCGCCAATCGCATGTACTGTCGATGCTAATCCCGCACGGCTGGCACGCAGCGCAGAAATGATCATTTCTTCTTTGTCGATGACGATGATCCCTGTATTATCGGGTTCGCCTTCATACGGCTCGATCATTGCCGCCGTCCGCGGACCCAACGCGCCATCGGCGAACAGTTTGAGCGCGCCGATGCGTATCCAATCATCGCCAAATCCAGCACGCAGTCCGCTTTCAAGTGCCGCATCAAGAAATGCTTTATTGATATGTTTGACTATACGCAAACTCAAGTCACCGCGCTCACGCAGCACTTGCAATGCGGCTAAACACGACGGATTATCGAAATCGTGCAGACCAGTCACGCCGAGTGAGAGCAGCAGCGCCTGCGTATTTTTCATTTGATCGGCAAGTTGGTCAGGCGTCTTTTCGGGAATATGGTCGCTGACCAATGCCAGCGCCGACCATTCATATAAAATTCCCGTCGGGTTGCCGTCGTCGTCGCGCTCGAGCTGTCCCCCATCAGGGTCAGGCGTATCGCGGTCGATGCCGCACAAGCGCAGCGCGAGGCTGTTCACCCATGCCGCATGTCCGCTCCGCGCACGTAAAAATACCGGGTGATGCGGCACCAGTGCGTCTAAATCATACGCAGTCGGGAACTGACGGTCTGCCCAATTTTCTTGCCACCAACCGTAACCTTCAACCCACTCCCCTACTGGAGTGACTGCGGCGCGTTCGGCGGTCAAACGTATCGCCTCGGCTTTGGTCGGCACATCGAATATATTGACTTGATGCAACAGTCCAGTCGTCCCCATAAAGTGGATATGTGCATCAGTCAGACCGGGAATGACATAACATTCGTTCAGGTTCTCTTGAATCGTCTCCGCGCCTGCCAGCGCCAAAATCTCGTCATCACTCCCTACGGCAACGAGTCGACCATTCGCAATTGCCAGCGCTGAAGCTCGCGGCTGGGCATCATTGAGCGTATGAATCATCCCGTTGTACAGAACGCGATCAATCCAATTAGGCATTATGTATTTTTCTCACCTCACGGATTGCCGTCGCTGCTTCGTCGGGTGTCGGTGCGCCATACAAACCAGAACGGGTGACGCTAAGCGCAGCCAATCGTGCCGCCACCTGAATCGCTGCTCCATAATCGCCATCGAACGCCCGTAAACTTGCCAGCAGCGACGCGGCGAATACGTCTCCTGCACCCGTAGGATTGACTAATTCGACGCTGGGTGTCGAAAATGTCATTGGCTTGCCACAGTGATAATACGTGCCGCCGCGTTCCGCGCGTGTGACCAGCACATGTTTTACGCTTGCAGCATACAAGGCTTCGATTTCTGGTGCTTCTGCGATGTCTTCTTCACTAAACACCACCACATCGATATGTTTCAGCACGCGCGTATCATGCCACGGCTTAAAACGGACAAGACCTGTATCATTCCAACGTCGCAGCCACCCTTGCAGAGTCAACATCACGGTCGCGTGCGGAAAACGCGCGGCGACATCCCACTGCACTTCGTTCGCGATGGGTGCGATATGCACGAACGGCGCGTTCAACCACGCTTCTGGCACGTCCTGTGCATGAAGCGGTGCCGCGACGCCGCGCACATATTGCACGCGACCTTCTTGGGAGTAAATATTTTCAAAAGTGGTGGTTTGTTCAGACGGTAGGACACGCAGACTTGCATAAGGAGAAATCGCGTTTAGCAGCGATTCATCGGGGGCAGCACTTGTCAGCACACCGACATTTAAGCCGAATGCCGTCGCTGTTCGTGCTGCATACGAGACCGTACCGCCCGCGACCCGCCCATCGGCGGTGATGTCCGCCGTCAGATGTCCGATTAAAACCAGATCGGGCGACTCACTCATGACTCAAGTGATTGCGGGACAATCGTGACTTTACGCGATTGTCCTTCGCCTGTGCTTTTGGTGACGACATCGCCCCGCCCGCGCAGCGCGATATGAATAATCCGCCGTTCGTGTGGCGGCATTGGTTCCAGTGTGATCACACGGCTTTGCGCGACAGCTTCATCTGCCATACGCAGCGCCAGACCGTGCAAGTTGGTCGCCCTTTTAACCTTATAACTTTCCACATCGACCACTACATCGACCCGTCGTTGCAATTCACGGCTGGCGATCAGGCGCGTAATGTATTGCAGTGCCGCCAATGTTTCGCCGCGCCGCCCGACCAAACGACTGGAGAGCCGACCAACATTGACATCGAGCACCCATGGTGATTTATCGGTTTCGTCGCCTGCCGTCGCCCGCTTGACAACAATACGCGCACGGATCGACATGCGTTCGAGCAGTTCGTTTAGGACGACTTTGCTCACTTGCGCTTCTTCGTCTTGTTCACTTTCTGGTACTTCATCCTGCACATTGACGATTGGCAGGTTGACATCTTTATCGTCTACATCTAAATCAAAAAAGGGTTTTAAGTCACTTTCGGGATGTTGATCACTCGTTTTTTCGCGCACAACTGGTCGCTCGACGCGCTGGTCGTCACGTGGTGGTCGGTCAGGGCGGGGCGCACGTTCTTGTCGCGGACGCTCACTACGTTCGGTGCGCGCTGGTGGGCGCGGTTCGACACGACGAGGACTGTCATCACGTTCACGCGGTTCCGGGTCGTGGCGCGGAATTTCCAAAACCTCTTGTGTCGGCTCAGGCGTTGGTACGAACGGCATTGCAGGGGCGCTCGATCCACGTCCACCCAACAGTTGTAAACGGACGCGTGCCAGGCGCACATCCGAACCGAACAAACCGCCGCCGGGTTCTTCGAGCACTTCAATCATGACTTGTCCTGGACTTACCCCTAATTCATCCAGACCGTGCTGAATAGCATCTTCGACGGTCTCCCCCGTCGCTTCTATAAAATCCGATCCTGAACTCATCGTCCGCATCCTCACAAAAATGCTATATAAGAGAACTGGCGCGGGTTGATTCATCCGCGCCAGTGAAGTTTATTGTCGCCACACTACGCTTGGCATTACTTTGTCTTACTGGGTTTCGCGGCAGGTTTCACATTGTTGCGCGCCGACGAATTATTACTCTTGTTTGAAGGCGTCAAACGCGCGGGGGTACTGCTACCCTTCGACGTACCGTTGGATGTCGAACCGCCTTTTGTGGAAGTCGCGGTCACAACCGCCGGAAGTGGTTGGAACTTGGCGCGACCGCGCGCGACGATTAACCCTTGCACAATACCAATCGTGTTCGAGACGATGAAGTAAATCGCCAGACCGACCGAGAACGATAGCGCAAAAAAGCCATACATGATCGGCATGATCGTCCCCATCGATTGGGACATCTGCTGCGCCTGATCCGGCTTACCATCTGTTTTTGGCGCTGCCTTCGGCATTGTGACTCGGAATTGCAAGTAGGTCGTTAGCACAACCAACCCGATTAAAATAATGGGAATGAACGATTCGATGCTTGTACCGATGGTCGCCAAATTCGGCGCTTGTGTCAAATCCATGTTCAGCCAACGGCTGTTCAACGGAATAACGCTGTCAAGACCCGGAATAAGCAAACGCCCTGCCGTATCCAACATTTGGGTCGGCGTCGCCGCCAGCGCCATATTGATCGCTTGATAGAGCGCCAAGAATATCGGGAGCTGAATTAACAGAGGCAAACAGCCACCAAGCGGGTTGATGCCGTATTGGCGGTACAAGGTCATCTGCTCTGCCGCCAGTTTTTCGCGGTCGCCCTTATGCTTCTCTTGCAGTTTCTTCAACTCTGGTTGAAGCTGCTGCATGGCGCGGGTCGAACGCTGCTGCTGGATCGTTAAAGGGTAAGTCAACAAACGTATCAGCACCGTGAACACGGCAATCGACAAAACCATGTCGTTGCCGAACACGCGGTAGAGGAACGTCAGCAAGGTGACAAACGGGTTTAGGATAAAATCCATTGGGAGAAAGCTCCTCTAGCCAACTCGTTCCGCGTCACGTCAACGCGGATATTTCCACAGTGCTTCGCCATTGCCATCCGCCGGGAACGCGAACAACAAATTCTCGCGCGCCATCGTATTGACGAACAACATTGGCTGGGTGATATTTAAACCTTCAGCAGGTTCCAGCAGCAGCATTTCTGCCATTACTTCACCGCGCACATCCTGGCGTACTATCGTATCGCCTGTGTTGCGGTTCAGCCAATACACAAAATTATCGCGCGACGCAACGATCAAGCGATCTTCATACACCACCGGAGTCGGACGAATCGCCCGCGTAGTCACTTGATGTCTCCATAATTCGGTGAAACCAGCGTTCGTCAGTTCCAGCGCATATACATTGCCCACCAAATCGCCGGTGTACAAGATGTTGTTAGCGATGACTGGCGTCCCCCACACCCAATCAGCAGTGGAGTAACGAGCGATAATTCGACCGTTAAGGCTGACCTGTACAATCTCGCGCCCGAAAGTGCCAACATACAACGAATTGTTGTACAACAGCGGCGCAGATGGAATCGCACCACCCGTGTCAACACGCCAGATTTCTTCGCCCGATTCCGCATCGATGGCGTAGATGAAGTGATCCATCGATGTCAGATATAACACGCCATTAAGCAGCAGCGGCGCAGCCCATACGCCGCGCGTCGTGGTAAACCGCCAACGTTGAGAGAAATCATCTTCATTCAATGCCAGCAGGTCTTTTTCGCTCAATGGTACGTACAGCAGCCCATTGGCTTGCAGAACATCCGCGACGACATGACCTGGCAAATCCACACCGACCGTATTTTCGATGCGGGCGGCGTCACGTTCAATTTGAAACAGTTTACGATCATACGAAGCCACTAACAGCGTTTCTTCGCTGACGACGAGCGGTGCATGATAAAAACGCATCGTCGCACCAAGACTGATTTCCCAGCGGCGCGGTGCATTCGTTTCGGGGTCAGTCCGCACGTTGCCTTCAGTATCGTAAAGGTTAATCGGCGTACCATCGTCCGGGTTCAATTGGAGGATTGTGCCGCTAAACGCGAGGATCAGATTATTATCTAAAACGCTGATATCGCCCCAACTCGGTTCGGTGGGTCCCCCAGTACAAGCAGTCAGCACCAGTGCCAGCAGCATTGCTGCGCCGATGAAACCGCCACGCGACCTTAAGAATGTCAAATTACTGAACTCCCTCAACCTTAAAAGGTCGCTCCGTCCAAACCGCGAAATCACGGGACGGGATCATAACCACCAGGATGAAATGGATGACAGCGCGAAATGCGGCGCGCGCCCATCCAACTGCCTTTGATCACGCCGTATTTTTCGATGGCTTGATACGTATAGACCGAACATGTCGGTTCAAATCGACATGAAGAAGGCAGCATTGGAGAAAGAAACCGCTTGTAAAAACGGATCATCGCTAAGGCGATTGCTTTCATTATCCGCGACCGCGCCTTTCAACTTTCCAACAAACCAGCTTTGCGAAATAGCTCACTGAGTATACGCAGCACATCACCGTAAGGTTGCCCAACGATAGCTACACGAGCAATAACAACTATATCGCTGCCTGTTCGCAGTTGAGGATGCAAGGCGCGTGTCGCTTCGCGTATCACGCGCTTTGTTCGATTGCGAACCACCGCGTTACCCACTTTTTTGCTGACCACGAACCCATAACGGTTATGTTCAAGCGGATTGGGGGCGATGCTCATCCGCATCGCGCGATGCGGAAACCCGCGCCCTTCTCGGCGCAAGCGTTCAAAATCTTCACGCCGCGTTAAGCGATAGCGCCTGTGCATTCACTATTGCTTCAGTCAGAATGTACTTTGCTTTTCCAGTTCACTTTCTTAACGTGCTGCGGCGTCACCGTCAACACATGACGCCCCTGCAAACGACGACGCTTCAAAACTTTGCGCCCATTCGCTGTCGCCATACGTTGGCGAAAACCGTGTACACGTGCACGACGCCGAATTTTCGGCTGGTAAGTACGTTTGGTTGACATGCGAAACTCTTATCCTGTGCAAAACGGATCAATCGTAGGCAGCAAGTATAATGGACGTATGGGGGGTGGTCAACCCGACGCTTGCCAATGCCCCGCGCCATTCTGTATAATTTCAGACCGTCTATACACACAAAATCAACCTTAGTTGTTGTGAACGACAGTTTTCGATCCCGCCCAATAACAATCGGAGGTGGTTGACCATGTTACCGGTCTATCACTGGACGCACCAGTTTGAAGTTTCGAATGACGATTTAGATTACATTTCCGGGCAGTTACTCGAACGTGAGATACCGCTCAGCGCTGAAGAACTCACGCGCGCGCTCATCGACCGTCGTCTTGCCGAAGAATCCGCTGCGCTTGAAGCGCGCTATGAAGATGTGCGGCTTTATGACCCCGCACAGCAATACGAAGTCGATCAAAAAATCATGTTTCCCGCGCTCGATTATCAAATCGGCACGGTCGTGAGCCGCCGTGATGGGACAAATATCTTTGCCTACAGTGATTACACCGTCATCACTGTACGTTTCGACGATACCGCTGAAGCTGTCGAGCGTAAATTCGCGGCGATCTTGACCACCCCACACAAATTGAGCGCGCAAAATGGCGATTCTGCCGACCATGCGCCCTGGCAAACAAAGTTTACCGTTGAACAAATCCTGGAAAACGCGGGCGAAATGCTCACTTCCAAAGTCCAGAACGCGCTGCTGCAAAACGATGATTTAATCAGCGTGGCGAGCATGTGGTTCGCCCGCAGCTTGATGCTCGATGTTAACGAAGGGCATTTGAACCTCGCTGAAGCCATCCTCGATATTTCTGAAGGCGGTCCCATTTCGACCGAAGAAATGCTCAACCAAATCGGCAGTCTGGGCAAATCAAGTCGTGAGTTACAAGTCTTTTGTCTTAACGATGCCCTCAACCGTGATAATCGTTTTGACGAAGTCGGTCCCCTCAATGCGATTTGGTGGTATTTGCGCCGTCTCGAACCACCCGAAGTGCTAACTCCCCCGCCCATGCTGGTTTACAACGCCATCGATTACAACCGCAACTTGTTTACATCCGAAATGCGCGAACTTGAACTTGAAATCGATGATGAATGGTCAGACCCGCTCGATGAGGAGATGTTGACTCAGCTTGATGAAACTGAGATCACGCTCAATTACCCGCATCGTCGCGTCGGCACGCTGCCCTTGAATGCCCGGATGCGCCGCGTTTTTCCGACGGCACTGCGCACACCGCGCATCTATGTCACATTGGTTGATGGTCAAGACCAGGAAGAATATGTTGGTTGGGTGCTGCGTGGCGAACGCTTTGTTTATGGATTAGGCGCGCTTTACCGAAAGCATCGCTTGCCAGTTGGCGCTCATGTCACCATCAAACGTGATGCCGACCCCAGCAAAATCGTGGTCGATTTCCAAGCCTATCGCCCGCGCACCGAATGGATTCGCATCATCACCCCGAAGGATGGCAATATTACGTTTGAAGATCAAAAACGCGCTATTGGAGCCAATTACGATGAACTCATGTTGTTCGGCGCGGACGATCTCGCTGCCGTTGACGGGCTCTTTAGCCAGCATCAGCGCAAAGGCATCACGACACTGGTCAAAACGCTCCTGACCGAACTCAGCCGCGCGACACCGCACACCGCGATACATGGCAAGACGCTGTACAGCGCTGTCAATATCACCCGGCGATGCCCACCCGGTCCCATTTTCGCCGCGATGATCGATAATCCCGATTTTGAATACGTCGGCAATAACTACTGGAAATTGAGCGAAATCTAGGAGGACGACCGTGACCATTCAAGAGGCTGCCAAAGTCAGCGCGTCCGTCAAGCCGACGCAGGGCACTAAGTTCCACATCGATTACAGTTGGTGGGATAAAAGCGATGAAGACCTACGCATGTACCTGTTGAGTCATTTACCTGCAGAACAACGTGACCGAATCAGCCAGACAACCAGTGGTCAGATCATTGATTATATCGACCCGGATACCGGCGAGGTATTTGAACTTGACGAGATTGGCGTAGCTATCCAGGCTGCTGCAAAAGACCCGAATTTCATTAACCCCCATACGGGAGTCATCGACAGCATATTTCGAGTCTTTTTAGCAAACAACAACCAACCGATGAGTCCGCGCGAATTGGGCGAGGTGCTCAATAAAACCGCGCCGACCATCCTCAAGACTTTATCAACCGCAGGACGCGTGTACAGAGGCATTCGTCCTGTCCAAACCTAAATTTTATTGGAAAGGTCAACTTGTCAGGATGCCCTCAATTTTCCGACCATCATCAAGGAGAGTAAAGCAATATGGGGCGTGTTATCAATACGGACAGCACCGGTAAGGCGCGCACGCAGTTGATGCGAACGTGCGCGGAAATGCTGCGTGCGCTGACACAAAAGACCGAACTCGACGACCAGGCAAAAGATATGGCAGCGACTATTGTCTTTTCTCTGCGTGAGATCGATCAGGGCATCGAGGACTCGGCGCAAGCATGGGAAAAACGTGATTATTGGCAGAAATCGGAAGAACTACGCCAGCGCTGGAGCTGGCCCGGTCGTATTGCGGATGAACTTTCCGCGCTCATTTTGTCCGAGTCATGGCAAAATTTACCGCCGCTTTTGATCAAGATGCTGCCGTATTTTGCTGATATCAAAGTGACCAAGGTCACACGCAAAGAAGACACCTGGATCGGGGCGTACAACCGTTTACTGCACGAACGCCCGCCGACAATGTAATATCGGTCGCTAACGAACATACGCGTCCAACCATTCGGATAGCGCGGCGTAATTCGGGATGGCGATACCCTCCGCCGTCCCACTGATCAACTCACGATCAATAATCAACGTCTCAAACCGCCCCGTGTTGAACACGACGACGGGTGCATACAGCAGTAAATCGACAATATTTATATTTGTATTGATGCTGCCATTGAATAAAGCGACCAGCGCTCCCCAATGGAATGGATTGATCAACTTACCCGCTACTGCCGCTACGACCTGCTGTTGGCGAGCCGCACGACGGTAGTCATCGTCGCTGTAACGCGTGCGCGCAAATATCAACGCCGTGGCGCCATCCATCGTTTGTTCGCCTTGCTGGAACTCCACGACCATCGAACCGCCATCCGCTGATGGAAAATTACTATCCGTAATCGTGTTTTCAACATTGATCGTCACGCCGCCCACCGCATCGATCAAGCCAACAAAGCCGTTGAAATCCAGCCGCACAAAGCGATCTACATCAACCATGAAGTTGGTTTCAATACTGTCGATCAAGAGGGTATTGCCGCGACCCGCTGCCTCTTGTTCACCCAAGGCGTTGACCACATTGATACGCTGCAAACCGTACCCTGCCGTCGCTATCGATAAATCTCGCGGAATCGATAGCAGACTCACCTGCCGCCGCGCAGGGTCGAGCGACAAGAGCATAATAGTGTCTGTGCGCGTCAAATACCCTTCACCGGGACGCGCATCCACCCCAGTCAGCAGCATCGTCAGGGTGGGCGGCGGAACGAGTATATAAATCGCCGTAAATAACCCGCAGATCAGCATCGGAGTCAGCACGATTAGCGCAAACAAAACGCCACATGGAAGCCGCCTAAAACGAGATTTATAAGGGACGTGTGTCTTTCGCCTATCCAAAGACGATCCCCAAATCGCGTGCCATTTTGACCAACTCACCCGCTGGATCGACAAATTTAAGCTTGATGGCATCGCTGAAGGATACCGATGTCAGCGTATTGCCGTGCAGCGCAACCATCTGCCCCCATTTTTCATCGATGATCAACTGCACCGCCGCCGCGCCGAACTGCGTCGCCAACCAGCGGTCATGCGGTGTCGGCTGCCCGCCGCGCTGCAAGTGTCCCAAAACCGTGACGCGCACTTCGCCCTCGACTTCATCTGCGATTAAATTGCCAACCTGATAACCGATACCGCCCAATCGCCCAGTCATCAACCCGTCACCTTTGATATAGTACTGCTGGTCGCCGCCAATGGACGCAGCACCTTCTGCGACTACGATCAAACTGTAACGCCGCCCTTCGGCTCGCAGCGCGCGGATTTTTTGATTGACCACGTCGATGTTGAACGGAATTTCGGGGATCAAAATCGCATCCGCGCCCCCCGCGACACCCGCCTTAAGTGCAATCCAACCTGCGTTACGCCCCATCACTTCCAAGACCATTACGCGGTGATGACTTTCCGCCGTCGTCTGCAATTTATCCAACGCTTCGGTCGCCGTCAAAATCGCAGTATCAAAGCCAAATGTGACATCGGTTTGATCAAGATCGTTATCAATCGTTTTCGGCACGCCAACAATGCGCGCACCCAATGGCACCAGATGATCTGCGATTGCCATTGTGCCATCGCCACCTGCGACGACCAGCGCGTCCAAGCCTAATTCATCCATGCGTCGCACAGCTTCAGCGGAAACATCGATCGAATCGATTGAACCGTCCGCTTGATCCACCAAACGCACAAACGGATTGCCACGATTGACCGCACCCAAAATCGTGCCGCCGCGCGGCAGTAGATCGCGCACACGATCCTCAGTTAATTCAACGATAGGCCCCCCTGCCAGCAATCCGTCATAGCCTTCTCGAATGCCGACTACATCCCATCCACATCGATTTTTCGCCGTCAATACGACCGCACGAATTACTGCGTTCAAGCCCGGCGCATCACCGCCACCTGTCAAAATGCCAATTCGTTTCGTCATGTGCGGTGTTTCATCCATGTTCGCCAAAATTGCGTCGCTATTGTACCAGCGAAAAATGCGAACTTCTGTTAAAATAGAACATCAGTATTGAAGATGAATAGGCAGCACTTTTCACATTTCAATTAACCACTAAAGAGTAAATCATGGCTCGTAGACGTTCTGACTCCCGCGACGATTACTATAACAATGCCCCTCGCCGCCGCACCAGCAGCCGAAGCCGATATGACAGCGATTATGATCGTGGATCGCGCGGCAGCCGAAGCCGAAGCGGTTACAGCCGCCGCCGCAAAACCGAGCGCGAAGCGCGCGTTGAACGGATCACCTGGGGACTGCTCGTGCTCATCTTTATAATTTTGTACCTCTTGCCCGATTTATCCATGCCTGATTGGTTGATCCCTGCTGCAGGCGCGGCGATATTGCTCGGTTCTGGCGTGTATCAGGCTGGGCGGCGTTGGCGCGTTAGCCCGATTACCTGGATGGCGGGCGCGACAATGGCGCTTTTCGCGTATTACAGCTTTAGCACAGGAGTCAATATGACGGCGTTTACGCTGATCGCATTCGCCGCAGTCATCATTTTGGGCGTGGTCACAGGTGAGACATAAAAGCAAAGCATTGTCATTGGCAGGTGAGATGCAACATCGAAATTACCCGTGTGTATCTCATCTGTATTGACAATTCCCCCAAAATAGGCTATTCCAATCTGCAACAACTTGTGCAACTTGTATAATCGCATCGTGAAATTATGGTCGAACCCACCCACCGCGTCACTGTTGAAGATGTTCGTAAACTCGCCTTACCGCTTGGCACGAAAGTTGTAGCCGGCGAAGGATTGTTAAATCGTGTCGTGACGTGGACAACGATTATTTATCCCGAAGACGCTGCTGCCACCAAGACGCTGCAAACGGGCGAACTCGTTTTAATGGCACCGCACGAAAATCAGGCACCGCGTGTCATCAACGATCTGGATGTCGTTCGCCTCGCATCCGATATGGGTGCAGCGGGCGTCGTACTGAGCGAAAACGTCAGCCCGAGCGCGCTGGCAGAGGCGACCGCTTACGGAATACCTGTCATGATTTTGCCAATTGGCAGCCGCATTCGTTTAGTTGAAAAAGCGATTGTCAGCCTTTTGGTAGACCGAAAGGGACAAATTGAGCGGCGCGGTACGCAGATTTATCGTCAACTGACACAGATATCGTCGCGCAACGAAGGCATGGCAGAAATCGTCAGCGCAATGGCTCGACTGACGAATAAAGCGGTCGTAGTGCAGGATAAGCGGCTGCAAATTCTGTATAGTGCCGTACAACCCCAGTTTGTCGCACATTGGGAAGATGTCGAAGGATTCTTGCGTAAGCTCGATAATTTACCTGTGGAACTTCAAGACCGTCATCGTGTGATCGAAGTGGAAAATCCGGTTTTGATGCAGTCACTTCCCACACCAGGAATCGCACGCCTTGTCTCGCCCATCATCGCCAAAGATTTGGGACGCGGCTATCTTTCGATCATCGGTCGCGATACCGACCTCGATGATATCGATACGCTGGTGGCGGAACACGGCGCGGCTGCGTGCGCGTTGGAAATGGCAAAGGCAAAAGCAGTCAGCGATACCGAAAAACGCTTGCGAGGCACATTCCTTGATCGGCTTTTAATCGGTGATGTTAGCCCTCAGGAAGCCATCCGACAGGGCGAACGCTTCGACCACGATATGACGCTTACCCACTTAGCGATTGTCTTAGGCTGGCACGGTGATAAACCACCGTCGTTACGCCGCTTAGAGACAATCGTCAACAGCATCGTGCAAAGTCAGCGTATCGTGGCGTTGGTCTGGCAGCGCGAACGCGAAAATGAAGTGTTGGTCTTTTTTGCTGTCCGCGAAAACGATGCGGTCAACGCGGCGATGAAATTGGCGAAGAACTTCACGTCCGAGATCATCCGTCAATATCCCGGCGCGCGCCCTGCCATTGGTTTAGGGCAAGCCGCACATGATATTGCTGCGTGGCGTTCCAGCTATCGTGATGCTGTTCAAGCGCTCGATCTCGCGCGCCGTTTGCAAACGGATACCCCGCTGTATATCGGCGATCTCGGCGTGTATCAACTTATTCTGGGTTTAAGCGACCGCGAAAAACTCGGCGCTTTTTGCGATAAAACGCTCGGCATGTTGATCGATTACGATAAACGTCAGCAAGCCGACCTGATTAAAACACTGGAAGCATTCTTCGCTTGCCATGGCAATTTATCGCAGACCGCCGAAATGTTGATCGTGCATCGCAATACGCTGCTGTATCGCATGAACCGAATTAACGATATTGCACAAATTGACATGAATCGTCCAGAAATTCGATTGGCGCTGCATCTTGCGTTGACGATTCGTCGTCTTTTATCGCTTAATTCTTGAAAAGCCTATGCATCTTGACACGTTTGTGTGCTGTGTGTTCGATGCGCCTCAATCATGAAATCCACCTAATTTTTAGGCACTTTATACAATAAACGTGCCTAAAAGTTCTCATAACTTGCCCTCACGGGATTTGACGACACTAAATACGTCGAAAACGACGAATTTTCCTCAGTTTTTGTTGTACAAACTACCCTAAATACGCTATGACAATTTCTACGAACGATGCGTGCTTTCCGCTCACGTAAATGACAAAATTGTAGAGTGTTTCTTTAGCTACCTCCACCAACTTCACCATCTTCCTACTCACTTTTGAGGGACGCCGATGTCATCTGATTGTCTACCACCCGACCAGCCAGTGCTGCATCCCGAAGATACCCGCGAACGTGATGCGTGCGCCTTGATTTGTGCAGTTCGCAAGGGCGGACAAGCCACGCACGGCAACGTCAAACGCACCATCGAAGCACTGACGCGCATGGGACACCGTACCGGCATTGTCGATGGTGAAGGCGACGGCGTTGGCATCATGACCGATATTCCACGTCAATTGTGGGCGCGCACGCTTGGACAACGCAACCTGCGTGCATCATTGGCGTCCGACCCGAATTTTTGGGTTGGGCATTTGATGATCCCCGCCAACAAACGCGAACAAGCGCACGAGATCACCGATTATTTATGGCGTGCCATCACCAGCGAAGGTTTGGAACTGCTGTATGACGATGCGGGCAAGGTCAATCGGTTGGCATTGGGGCGCAGCGCCCAGCAAAACGAGCCGTTGTTCTGGCAAATGGCAGGCATAAACGGACGCGTCACTCCGGACCGCCTGGAGTCTGTCTTATATAGCATTCAGCGTCGCACCGAGCGCGATCTGGGTGTGCATTTCCCTTCGTTTTCATCGCGGTGTGTCGTCTACAAAGTACAAGGCACAGTCGAGATTTTGCAGCGATATTATCCCGAACTCCGCGACCCCGATTACACATCGACAGTCACGCTTGGTCACGCACGTTACAGCACCAATACCAACCCGATTTTTGAACGCGCCCAGCCCTTCAACGTGTTGGGGCACAATGGCGAATTCAATACGATCTCGCGCTTTCGTTTAGAAGCAGAACAATTAGGGATCGCGCTCAATCTCGGCAATTCGGATTCGCAGGATGTAGATGCACTCATCGACGCGCTGTGTATGGAATATGGCTTGTCGCTGATCGAAGCGATGGAGTATGTTTTTCCGCCCTTTAATCACGATTTGATCCAGAATACGCCCGAAATTCATACCATGTACGATGAGGTACGGCGTGCGTTCGGACCATTTGCACAAGGACCCGCCGCCGTCATCGCCCGCGTCGGCGACCAGGTCGTGTGCAGCGTCGATGCGCTCGGTTTACGCCCGCTCTGGTTTGGCGAGACCGAAAAAGAGTATTTTGCCTCCAGCGAACGCGGCGTGTATTCGCTCGACGCCATGACCGTTGACCCACGCCCGCTTTCCCCAGGCGAAAAAATCGCGCTCATCATCAAGCCGGGGCGCGCGATTGATGTGATGGATTACCCCGCCATTCAGCACTACATGTTGGCACGCAGTGCCTTCGCCCGTCCGCCAGGTGGCAATCGTCCCGTCGGCAGTTGGATGCTCAGCGATTTGAGCTACAAATCGGTCGTGACACCGAACGGCGGCGGAAATGGTGTCACACTTGGTAACGGCGGCGCTAGCGCCGCCGTCGCGCCTGTGGCGGTCGTTGAAGCCATCGCGGAAATGCCTACCGCCTACCCTGCCATCTGGAATGAACGCGCTGTTGCGCTGCATACCACGACGCTCGCAGCATTGGGTTGGGAGCGTTATCACACCGCGATTATCGAAACGATGGCGGAGTCGGTCAAGGAACAAGTAGGCTCGCTTGGATGGGACGGTCCGCTTGGCGCGATGAGTCTTACACGCGTCAATCTTGCCGATTATTTCAAAGAGACAGTCGCCGTCGTCACGAACCCGTCAATTGACCGCGAACGCGAACGTGCACAGTTTTCCACGACCGTTTATCTGGGCGTGCGTCCGGGCATCAACACGCCCACCGGCGAAGGCGATTTGCGCCTCAAACTTGATATTCCGCTGCTCGTCGGTGGACATCCGGCATTGGGGTCGCCAGATGATCTACGTGTCATTGCCGAAAAACACGGCACGCGGACGCTTGACGATGTCATGACGCATTTTGGCGACCATGTTCATATCATCGCGATGCGCGCCGAGTTCGATGAAAGTATCGACGCCGCACTCAAACGAATTCAGCGCGACAGCGTTGAAGCGGTAAACGATGGGTATCAACTCATCGTGCTGGACGACACCGAGTCATTGAGCGGCGAGTCGTTGTGGCTCGATCCGTTATTGGTCACAGCAGCGGTCGATCATGCGCTCCGTCGTGCCGGAGTCGCACCGAATTTACGCCGTCGTGTTGGGCTGGTTGTCCGCACTGGCGCCATCCGCGATTTGCATGATCTCGCGTTGTGCGTTGGCTTGGGCGCAAATGCAGTTGTCCCTTATGCGTTGTATGCTGTCGGCTTGGGTATTGCGCCCAAACCTCCACGCGAAGCATTGAGCAGCGAGCAAGTCTTGCTACGCCTGGATAACACCGTTACCGCGCTCATGGGTGGGCTGCAAAAAGTCACATCAACCATTGGCTGTCATGAGCTGCGCGGTTACGGACTGGCGTTTAGCTCCGTCGGCTTATCAAGCGGCGTGGCGGATATCTTTGGCACGCCCAATTATTTCGGTTCGGCAGGACGCGGCAGAACATGGGCAGACCTGCACGCAGATTACACGGAGCGCGCCGCCGAACTACGCGGCGAAACGGTCGTCAAAATGGAAAATCCTGACCGCTTCTACCCTAAAATGTGGAAGAAAGTTGAAGATATTGCGCTCGGCGAGATGACACTCGACGAGTACGAAGCCGAAATGCTTTCGCTCGAACACAATATGCCCGTCTCCCCGCGCCATTTGATTGGTTTACGGACAACGGAGACGGATATTTCACCCGATGATGTCGATATTCGGATTGGTCGCCACGACATGCCCGTCTTGATCGGCGCGATGTCTTTTGGTTCACAAGGTGAACTTGCCTACAAAGCCTATGGTGAAGCGGCATACCACCTCAATATTCTGTGCATCAACGGTGAAGGCGGCGAACTGCCCGATGTCATGGGAAAATATCCACACCATCGCGGTAATCAAATCGCGTCGGCGCGTTTCGGCGTCAACATTGGATTCTTGAACTCGTGCGACTATCTGGAGATCAAGGTCGGGCAGGGTGCAAAACCGGGCGAAGGCGGTCAGTTACCCGGCTACAAAGTCACCGAACAGGTCGCGCTTGCGCGTAGTACGCCCGTCGGCGTCGATTTGATCTCGCCGAGCAACAACCATGACTTGTACTCGATTGAAGATTTAGCGCAATTGATCGATGAGCTCAAGACCGCAAATCCCAAAGCGCGGGTATCGGTCAAGATCCCTGTCGTGCCAGGCGTTGGCATCATCGCCGTCGGCATCGCCAAAGCGGGCGCAGATATCATTAATATCACCGGTTATGAAGGGGGCACAGGTGCGGCACGTGCGCATTCGCTCCGTCATGTCGGCTTGCCTGCCGAAATTGGCTTATGGTTAGCGCATCGCGCATTAACCGAAAGTGGTTTGCGCGATCAAGTCGAATTATGGTGTGATGGCGGCATGAAATCCGGTCGCGATGTCGTTAAGATGTTGTGCTTAGGCGCCAACCGGGTCGGCTTCGGCACACTGGCGATGGTTGCAGTCGGCTGCACAATCTGCCGCAAATGTCATGAGGGCACGTGTCATGTCGGCATTACGACCCACATCACCACGCGTGAACAAGCGAAAGCGGTCGGCATCAAGCATTTCGATCCGCGCGATTACGATGCGTCGGTACACGGCATCGTCAATGTTTTTCATTTACTTGCAGAAGACATCCGCCGTTGGACAGCCGCGCTCGGTTTTACAACCACACAAGAATTGGTCGGGCGAGCAGATTTGCTCGAACAAATTGGCATGAACGACCGCATCGATTTGTCGCCGTTATTCATCCCCGCTCCTGTCGTACAAAAACGCGAACCGCAGCCAGGAATTGGTCGCTTGCTCGCACGTCCACGAAACACCTTGAGCAAGCAAATTACAGCGCTGATTGCAGAACGCACCGAACACGGTGACCGCGAGCTGACGTATGTCGATGAACAAGTCATGGCGATGGATCGTGCGCTCGGTACGCATCTCAACGGTGCGATAAAGCGCGGCGAAGTACCCAACAGTCACGATATCACTGCCATTCACCTGTATTTCAGCAACAGCGCTATTCCGGGCAACGGACTCGCCGCTTTCCTCGATGCGCCGCTTGATGTTATGGTAGAAGGGGGTGCACAAGACGGCGTTGCCAAGTGTGCGAAAGGTGGCACGCTCGCGATTTTGAAAGGCTTGAACCACGATGGAAAACGTCTTGACGGGTCGGTGGGGAAAAGTTTCGCCTATGGCGCGCAGGGTGGACGCTTCATTGTGCAGGGAAATGCCGACAGCCGCGCTTGCATCCGTTTAAGCGGCGCAGATGTAATCTTTGGCGGCGAAGTTACAACCCCGCTCCGTGACGAACTCGGCGGCATCGGCGCGCGCGCGAACCTCAAAGGTTATGCGTGTGAATATATGACGAGTGGGCGCGTTATCATTTTGGGCGATCCAGGACCTTGGATGTGTGCGGGTATGTCTGGGGGCATGATTTATCAGCGTATTCAGCCCGAAATGAATTTAACCGTACAAGCGATTCGCAATCGTTTCGCTAAGGGGGCGATGGTCGATATCTACGAACTCGACGAACGTGGCATTAGCGATGTGAACGAACTGCTCTCTTTCTACATCCACACGCTCGAAGCACACAATCAGGCGGAAGAAATCCAGCATCTTTACGCGCTCCTCGACGCGCCTCAACATCATTTCGCAATGATTACACGCAAATAGACCACACACGATGGAGAATCAAAACGCCCTCGCACATGGCGGGGGCGTTCTTTTGCAGGCACGCAGAAACTAGGCTTTCTTTTCTTCTTCGTACTTCATCTTGTCCCAGTCGGCTTTGCTGACGAACTTGGTCAACATACGACCATCATCCGTCTTGCCGCGAACGCCGTACCGGGTTTGACCGTTCTTGGTCAAGAATGTAGTCTTCAAGACATTCTTGTCTTCAATCTCGACCTTCTGGCGCGTTTTCACATCATAAAATTCGACAGCCATTGTAAAAACCTTTCTTTATGTGAGATAACCTAAGCTTGTTACCTTACAACAAGCGTTTCGCTTCGCTTGCTGTTAACATCATATTATGCTTTTTCACGCGAGGCAAGAGAGAACACGAGAAATACGCGAGAAGAACTCGTAAAAAAGTAGTTAATATTAGGTTTAGGTCACGGGAAGAGTCGCTAAAACACGTTGTACCTTCAATGCGAGATTAAGAATCAGGCGGTTATCAGCGTCGTCCAAATTCAGCGACGTTAGCTCGCTGATGCGCTCAAGACGGTATACAAGCGTATTGCGATGGACATCCAGGTGCTTAGCGGCTTCGGCTAAATTACCGTTCGCTCGAAAGAATCCGTTGAGCGTGCGTATTAAATCGCCCTGCTTACGCTCATCGTGTTCTACCAATGGACCTAACGTTTCCAGATAAAAACGCCGCATTTGTTCCAGATTGCGTTCTTTGAGCGCCAGCAAAAATTGGAACAACTTCAAATCACCGTAAAAAGTCGTTTGTTCACGGTCACCCAGTTCGTTGGCAATACTCACTGCATCTTTGGCTTCGCGGTACGCTTCGCGCAGCGCCGATAAACCGCACACTGGGCGGCTGATTCCCGATGCAACTAATCCGCTGGAGGTACGTCCCGCCAACATCACCCGCAATTCGTCAATCACACCGCGCACACGTTTCGTCGCGTCCAGGGCATCCAGAGGATAAAGCGCCACAATTACATCGACATACTGCCCAACCGCTCCGGCGATCTGGCGACGTGTCATATCATCCCGTACCAACGGGATCAACGACTCAAGCGGCAGGGCGACGCCAACATCGGTCATCGCGCGATACACTGCCACCACATACAACGTATTGGCATCGAAGCCTGCTTGTGCGGCGCGCGTTGCCATCAAATCATCGTCGGCGGGCGTACCACTCAACCACATTTGCACCCAATCTCCGCGCGCTTGTTCCACCGCGAATGCAATCGCGCGACTTTTTGCCAGTTCAATTGCACACACATCAGCACCATATGTGATGACCAACCGATCAAAATCGTCGATTTCTTCGCTGGTATCGACCAACGACAAATAGCCTGCGATCCGCTTTTCGACCTTCAATGCGGTCGTAAAGCCTAACGGACTTGGCAAAATTGTCCCTTCACCTTTCGGCGCTTCCCGACTCAGCCAATTTTGAAACGCACCGTATGGCAAGCTCTGAACGATGTTGCGCCCACCCGTATTCGTTGGCGTACGCCGCGCTACGTTCGGATAGACCTGCGCCATCAATACGCCCGCGTCATCGTGGACAACAACTGGTTTTGCGGTCGCACGCGCGATAATCTGCAACAGGCTGTTCAAATCACGATTTTCGGCGGCGTGACGTGTCAACTGCCGTTGAATTTCTAGCGCGCGCTGCTGCAACTGCGCCTTTTGATTGACAATCAGCGTATTCACAGCGCGTTCGATGCGCGTCAGCGCGGTATCTTGAGGCAAACTGAGCAGCGCCAGCCCACGCTCATTGGCGGCGTCAACTGCCGACTGCGGGGTGTCTTCTGGCACAGCAACTGCCAAAACGCCCGCGTCCGCCAGGCTGCGAATTACGTCCGAAAGCGTCATACGGCTGTCATAGCTGCGCAGAATATCCATCGAAACCAGCGCCAGTTCATTTCCATACACATCGGGGAACGCTGGCGGCTGTGCGCGCACCATCACCGCCCACGTGATCACCATTTCCGGCGTACCTGCCAACAGCGTCGTGCCCAGTGGCAGCGCGAACTGCATTAACGCTTGTATGGTTGCCCCGTTGGGATCGCTCATCGCCACATTACCCTTTTTGAATTTCAATGATTCTACAGTCCCCGATCGCGTAGTTGATATTCACGTTTCACAACGTATCTTCGCACGTTTTAGTCAATTCGCACAATTATAGTGACTTTAGCCATAAATTAAAGCAGGGCAAGCCTGAAATTCAGCGCCTGCCCTGCTTTATCAGTTAGCGATTATTGCCAATCAATACGTAGACTTGCTAATCGCTAACCGCTTCGTTTGACTCCAAGTGTCAGTGTTTCGCCATTGATGCTCGTGTCTTTTTTAGGGTCGCCTTCGACATCTGCCGCAAAGGTCGCCTTGAAATAGACGTTATCCGCTTCACCTGCTTCGATGCTGGTCGCCAGCGTCTGTTCAGAAATGTACCCGCCGAACTGCTGGATCGCGCGCGCCAGTTTTTCGCTGGCGTCATACTTGATGACGATGGTATCCGTAATGTTGAAATCTGCATCAGCGCGCATCGACTGTACACGCCGTACCACTTCACGCGCCAGACCTTCGTTGATCAAGTCTTCCGTTAGCGTGGTATCGATGGCGACCAAATAGCCATTATCATCCGCCACCGCATAGCCTTCCGCCGCCATGCGAACCACCTGACATTCGTCTGAAGTCACCGTATAGGTTTGTCCATCCACATCCACTGTGATGGCGTGACCTTCGAGCAGCGCCTCTGCCCATACGCTTACATCGGCTGCCGCACCTTCACGCAGCGCTTTTTGCACACGTGGAAATTCTTTACCGAGTTTTTTGCCCAGCACTTGCGGCAGCGGATTTAGTTTGTACTGCACGATGTCACCCGTGCTTGTCATCACTTCGCACACTTTGATGTTCAGTTCGCTTTCGATCAGCGATGCAAGGGCTGTAATGGTCGCATTTTCGCTGGTATGACGGGTCGCCACCAGCATTTTCGACAACGGCTGACGCACGCCGATTTTGACACTTTCACGCGCCGCACGCCCCAGGCTAACCACCCGCTGTACAAGACGCATTTCTGCAATCCGTTTGTCATCGATCAACGAGTCGTCATACGTCGCCCAGTCGGTCAAATGCACGCTCGGCGTCGTGGTTTCATCCAGCGAAACGACCAGATTACGATACAACGCATCTGCGATGAACGGCGCGGTCGGCGCGATCAATTTGCTCAATGTCACTAAACATTCGTACAACGTCGCGTACGCGCTCTGCTTATCCGCGTCCATCTCGCCTTTCCAGAAGCGGCGGCGGCTCAGACGCAAATACCAGTTGCTCAACATTTCGACAAAACTCTGCACCGGACGCGTCGCGCCGGGCACGTCGTATTCCTCGAAAGCGATCGTCACATCTTTGGTCAGTTGATGCAGTTCCGCCAGGATATAACGGTCGAGCGGGTCGCGTTCGCTCACCAATGGTGCAATCATGCTCGGTGTCCAACTATCGATGTTGGCATACTCGATGAAGAACTTGTATGTATTCCATAATGTCAACCAGAACTTGCTGACAATTTCGCCAACCAGGTCTTTCGAGAAACGGCGCGGTTCTCCGGGCGGGCTGGCAGTATACAAATACCACCGGAATGCATCCGACCCATGCGAGTTCAGAATTTCCCACGGGTCAACCACGTTCCCCTTGCTCTTGGACATTTTCTGACCTTTTTCGTCCAGAATCAGCCCAAGACAAATCACGTTCTTAAACGCGACGTTCTCAAATACCATCGATCCAATCGCGTGCAATGTGTAAAACCAACCGCGTGTTTGATCAACCGCCTCGCAAATGTAGTCCGCTGGAAACTGTTCGGCAAACTCTGCTTGATGCTGATGCGGGTAGCCCCACTGCGCCACCGGCATGGCACCACTGTCGAACCACACATCGATGACTTCTGGGACGCGGCGCATGATTCCGCCCTTGCGATTGGGGTTCGGAAACGTGATGTCATCGACATACGGACGATGCAAATCCAGCCCGGTTAAATCGCGTCCGACGAGCTGGCTCAATTCTGCCACGCTGCCGATGCACATCGACTCGCCAGTTTGCTCATCGACCCAAATAGGCAGCGTCGTGCCCCAGTAGCGTTCACGACTCAGTGCCCAATCTTTAAGCTCAGTCAGCCAATTGCCAAAGCGCCCTTCACGGACGTGTTCCGGCACCCAGTTAATCGTCTGATTCAGCGCCATCATCTTGTCGCGGTAATCCGTCGAGCGGATAAACCAGTTATCACGCGCGTAGTACAGAAGCGCTGTGCCACAGCGCCAACAAAACGGATAGGTATGTTCGTGCTGTCCGCTTTTGTACATTAAGCCGCGCTTCTTCAAATCACGTGTGATTTCTGGGTCAGCATCTTTCACCCACTTACCGCGAAATTCCGTCACCGCATCAATGAACGTGCCATCGCTGGCGACGGTCTGCAAAATCGGCAGTTTATTCTTGCGCGCCACTTCCATGTCATCGACGCCAAACGCGGGCGCGATATGCACAATGCCTGTACCATCAACGGTGCTGACGAAATTCCCGCCGACGACATAAGCATACTTTTCTTCGACGGGCAAGAAGGTATACAACGGGCTGTAGCTCATATTGAGCAGGTCTTTGCCCTTCATACGCTTGACAACCGTGTAGTTTTCGGCGTGGATCAGCGCTTTTTCTACCAACGCCGCCGCTAAGATCAACTGTTCTTTCTCGTCGCCATCACCGATGGCTCCTTCGACCTGCACATAATCGATGTCTTCACCGACGGCGAGCGCGACATTAGCAGGCAGAGTCCAAGGCGTGGTTGTCCACACCAGGAAATACACGCCTGGCTTGTCGCGCAGCGGAAAGCGCACAAATACGCTGGGGTCTTTTACATCTTTGTACCCCAATGCGACTTCGTGGCTGCTCAGTGCCGTGCCGCAGCGTGAGCAATAAGGAACAACTTTGAAGCCCTTATACAGCAGATTCTTGTCCCACATCTGCTTAAGCACCCACCAGATGCTTTCGACATAGTCGTTCGTGAACGTTACGTAAGCATCATCGAGACTTGTCCAGTACGCCATACGTTCGGTAAACCGCTCCCACGCACCGATATTCCTCAGCACGCTTTGGCGGCATTTCTCGTTGAACGCCGCAATACCATATTCTTCAATCTGGCGTTTGTGCGTGAAACCCAGCTCTTTTTCGATGGCGATCTCGACGGGCAGACCGTGCGTATCCCAGCCGCCTTTACGCAGCACGTAATGCCCACGCATCGTCTTATAGCGCGGAAAAATATCCTTGAATGCGCGCGCCAGCACATGATGCACGCCTGGATTACCATTGACTGTTGGCGGACCTTCGTATGTGACCCAGACTGGACTGCCTTTTCGTTCTTCCATCGAACGCTCGAAAATACGATTCGCGCGCCAAAAATCCAGCACATCGCGTTCGACTTTTTGAATATCAACTTTCGGATTGACCGCTTTGAACATGACGCGCTCCATGTTGTTTTATCGCTGCAATGTACGAACGCAAGACGTCGATTTGACGTCTTTTCGGGGGAACTAAACAGACCGCGTAATAACTCGCATGGTGAGAGACGACCTCACGAACACGGACGCACCTCCTTTAATTCAATTGACCATTGGGTATCGTCAGAAAATATTCGTCAATTATCGTAGATTTTACGGTTTTCGGGTAGAGCGAAGGCACATTATTCCGAGGTTGGCGCGGGTATCGCGGCGCGCGTGCCGAGCCAATTCATTTCGCGCCACACATTCAACTGTGCCTCGGATGGATTCTTTTGACTGCGTACGATTAACGTCCACCACGTCATGCTAAATGGCGCGAGATCGACAACCCCTTCACAACGCGCCAGAAGCGTATTGCCTGTTTGAAAACCTTCGGGCGCTGCACGCCCATCACATTGATACGGAATTACGCGGCATGTCGCGCCGATCTCCTGATAAAACGTGACTGCGAGACACGGATCAAGGGTTGTTTGATAAACAAACTCATCGACACCATATGCGTAATTCTGGCGGCTGATTTCAACGCGCCCGCCGTCCGGGATCGGCGGCATCGGTGGCAGCAAAATCGTGATCAAGATGCTCAAAAACGGCAACGAAATCGCTACCACCGCCACGACCACGCCTAGCACGATCAGCCATAAAACTGCACGGCGGCGTGACGGTTTTTCTTGGTTTACTTCGTTGGTTACGGCTGCCATACTTGCTCGTAGTTGATCACCGTGCTATCGGACGAGTCATAAAACGGATCAGTGCTTGGCACACCCGGAAAAATTGTCACACGCGTGTATTGAGTCGAATTAACGCCCGAACGGTCGAACATACAATCGTATTTGTACGGAATACTATTCGGCACATTGGGGTCGATAGGTATAGAACCGGTCGCCGGTGTACGTACACATCGTTCGCCGTCAGAAAAATTCGCCAACTGTTCTTGATAATAAGCGACAACCTGTTCACTTGTCGCTCCCCGCGCACGGAAAAATATCGTGCGGCGTGTACCGCTTTCCGTCGGCGCACCCCATAATTCGGCGTTGACATACGGTTCGATATTCAACGGCGTGCGGCGAGAATTAGTATCATTGTTCAACGTCAAAATACCGCCGACAATCAAGATACCGCCGATGACAGCACCGATGATTGACACACGAAAGAGCGATAATTTTCCCTTACTATCAAACATCCTCAAGGCTCCTTAAATATCGCTGTATCGCTTCTATGTTCGCCTCAATAGCGGTTCCATACGGGGTCGCCTCGAACCGCTGCGCCGCGGCTTTCCAATAGGGCAAACCGTCGCGCAGTACCCCTGCTTCCGGCGGATTTTTATCCACCCCAAGTTGCCAACGCCACCACCCCACCATCGCCGTGCGATGCGCTTCCTGGAAATGATCGGCGACTAAATGCGGCAAGGCGTTTTCTGGTTGCCCCGCCAATATCAACCCCTCACCCAAATCAAACGACGCGGTTTGGGGCGCGCCCGCCACGATTGCCTGTTCGATGAGCGCTACTGCATCGATGTAACGTCCCATCGCTAACAGTGTACGTCCCAAATTATAGAGAGGATAATGATGTTCTGGCACTTTGTCTAATGCTTCGTACAAAACCGCCGCACTTTGATCAAGCGCGCCAAATTGGCGATAGGTTGCGCCCAACAATGTAAGTGCACGCATATCGGCATGACCGCTTTCGCGCGCCCGCTCCAGAATGTCGCGCGCACCGTCCAGATCACCCGCCAGATACTTGTGCTGCGCCGCGCTGTACGGTGTAACCGCACCGCGACCACCCCACAACACCGCTATCTCTGCAACGAGCAGCAATGCGCCGACCCCAATCGCAAGCCCAAAACGCTGCTCCTGAGGCGCGAGTGCGGTAAAAATGATCCCAAAGATTCCCAGTATCAGCGCCAACGAAAACGCGATCTGTGTCGGACGATCCCAGTTTTGAAAGTCGCGCCAAATCCGTCGCGCCAGCCAAATCATGAAGTGGTGAGCGACGGCTGACCGCCACCCGGCATCAAATCATCGACCGTTATACTGCCATCGATGAGCGCTTGCGCCATCTCCACGTCCGCGCCAATTACTGCTTTCAGGGTAACAGCCTGGTCGCTTTCAAGGATTTTCTGCCATTCTTGTAAACCGGTTCTGTTGCGTTTGACGCTATCGACCTGTGCTTGCGCCTGATCGAGTTCGCCCAACCGTGCATATGCCCGTGCCAAATACACATAAATCAGCAATCGGTGGCGCTCATCCGGCACTTTTGCATTCAGCGCGTTCTGCAAATGCTCGATGACACTGAGCGATAATGTGCCAATGCGGTCTTCAATCATGCCCAGGTTGTACAGCGCCACCCAATCACCCGCCGCAATTTCACTTGCCTTTACTGCCGCGTCGCGTGCATCGTTGAACTTACCCATCTGCAAAAAGACTTCTGAAAGCCCATTATAGGCATCGGGCGCATCGGGAGCGAGTTCGATCATGGTCTGATAATCGCGCCGAGCACGGTCAAGTTTGTTGCTCAAACGCAGTAGTTCCGCCCGAAACCGATAATGTCCCGGCGTGTTTGGTTCTTCTTTGATAACCGCGTCGATCTCGTCAATCGCTTCTGCGAACTTACTTTTCCGCAGCAGTTTAATAGCGCGTTGATACCCCATTGGAATGCGGCTGCGAAATAAGAATAACCCCGCAACGATCCAGGCGATTGCGCCCGCCATCAAGAAGGGCAGCAGAGTCGGCAATGCCAGTACACCGATCAAGACCGCACCCATCGCAGGCAGCAAAATCGCTAAGAACCGCGACCGTGCCGACGACTCAAGCCGCCCACCGATAATGATGAGTGCCCCGACAATGAACACAATCACCATCAACGTTTGCACGGAGCGCACATCGGCACTTGATGTCACCGTGTTGAAGCCTAGGCTGATAGCACCTGTGATTAGAAGCAGGAATAGCAGTGTCCGCGCACGCGCGGGTCCTAAAAACATCAAAAATCGATTGATCACGTCAAATCTTTCCGCATACGTATCATCACTTCGCGCCCGCCCATCTTTTGCCAGAATGCCACGCCCGCTGCGTTACGCGCCGCTACATGCCATTCAAAATAACCCAATCCGCGCCCTTTGAACCACATGCTCAAGGAGTCGACCAGCGCTTGTCCCACCCCGCACCGCCGAAACGACTCCGCCACAAAAATATCCGCTAAAAACCCACTCGGTTCTTGCACGAACATCTCTGGCGCAAGATCGATGATCACTCCTAAGACATAGCCGGCTGCCACCCCGTTGACTTCCGCAATCAGCACTTGTGTCAGCGGGTCTTGTACCCGTTCCAGCAGCCGCCGCGCATATCGCCGTGCACCGTTTGGCGCCGCAGACGGCAAATACGGGTCAAGATCGACATGATAATCGACCAACGTTTCCCACATCGCCGCCACTGCATCGGCATCATGCGCGTTTGCAGGACGAATTATGATTTCAGCCACAAAATATCCATCCACTCGGACGTACCATATGCGCGCCAAAAGGCTTGTTCTGCTGGCGAACGATGCGGCACATAGACAACCACCCGCTTCACATCGCGTTCACCGAACCAGTTGCGGATCGCTTCGACCAGCATCCGCGCTGCACCGCCATAATACCCGTGCGGGTCAATCGCCATCTGCGTAATCGCACCCATGAGAGGGTACGATAAGCCCGGCGGCGCACTTTGCACAGCGCCAAGCGCATACCCGATGGGTCGATCATCTGCACATGCGACAAACATCGCACAGGTCTCATCACTCAGCCACAGCATTGCGGCTTCGAGCCAGCGTGCGCCCGCATCTGACGTTGGCATATATCGTTTATCTGCGCCAGCAAGAATCGTCAGTTTTTCATGCCAGATACCCGACAACATCGATAAATCATCCGCTTGTGCGCGGCGGCATATAATCGCCATAAAATTCCAAACTCAATTTACGTAGTATACAACGTGCGTCTGGAAACCGTCTACGCCTCCGCTATAATCCGCCACATCGATTGCGGATGGGTAATATTGTATCGCCCGACGCAAATCAAAAAAATCGAAGGATAAAGGCGTGCGAATTTTCATCACTGGCGCGGGCGGCTTTGTCGGTCAGCATCTGTTGAGCTATCTTACTGTGGCGATGCCCGACGCCGAATTACATGGCGGCGTGCTCAATATGCCCATAGAACCCTGCGTGCCGGCGACTTATCACGCGCTTGATTTACGCCATGACACGGCCGTGCGTGACCTGTTACACGCCCTCGAGCCGGATCAAGTGTATCACTTGGCTGCACAAGCTAATGTCGCGCGTTCGCACGAGTTTGCGTGGGAAACGCTCGAAAATAACATTCACGCTCAGGTGAATTTACTTGATGCAATCCGTTCGCTCGCTCATCCAGCGCGCGTCGTCCTCATTAGTTCGGGTGAAATTTACGGCACTGACCACGAAAGTTCAATTGCGCTGACCGAGAACGCGCCGTTTCGCCCGTCCAGCCCCTACAGCGTCAGCAAAATTGCACAGGATATGATGGGGTTGCAGTATTTCATTACACATCACTTGCCGATTATGCGTGCGCGTCCGTTCAATCATCTCGGTCCCGGTCAGGGACTTGGATTTGTTGCGCCCGATTTTGCCATGCAGATCGCACGCATTGAAGCGGGGTTACAAGAGCGTGTCATCCACGTTGGCAATCTCGAAGCTGAACGCGATTTCACAGATGTGCGCGATATTGTGCGCGCCTACTCTTTGATCATGGTACGCGGCGAACCTGGCGACGCTTACAATGTCGCGGCGGGCAAAACACACAGCATCGAATATGTACTGAATACGCTTTTGAGTTTCTCAGACACCCCTATTCAAGTCCGCGTCGATACAGCGCTGCTACGTCCAGGCAGTTCGCCCCGGACGTGTGGCGATTCATCTCATCTCACAAACTTGACTGGCTGGCACCCGCTAATTCCACTCGAACAAACCTTGCGTGACTTGCTCAACGACTGCCGCCAACGCATTCAGGTGACAACATGAAAGCCATATTATATGAAACACTCGGCACGCCCGATGTACTTTATCTGGGTGATGCACCCATGCCGACCCCTAAGCACGATGAGCTGCTTGTGCGTGTTCACGCGGCGGGGGTCAATCGTGCCGATCTGCTCCAACGTGCCGGAGGCTATCCGCCGCCACCGGATGCTTCGCCCATTTTGGGCTTGGAAATCGCGGGCGAAGTCGTCGAAACCGCCGGGACATTTCAGCGCGGCGGTCGCGTGATGGCAGTCATCACAGGCGGGGGCTATGCTGAATACGCGACCGTGCCAGTTGGCATGGCGATGCCCATCCCCGACGCATTTACCTATGCGCAAGCCGCCGCCATTCCAGAAGCCTTCTTGACGGCGTATCTCAATCTATTCACGTTGGGTGATCTAGAAACAGACGAAACCGTACTCATTCACGCGGGCGCAAGCGGAGTCGGTACGGCAGCGATTCAACTCGCTTACAGCGTAGGCGCGCACGTTTTCGCAACCGCCGGGAGCGCTGATAAACTCGCGTTATGCCGCGAACTTGGTGCCGAACGCGCTATCAATTACAAGACGGACTCTTTCAAAACCCTCATCGCACAAGCGACCGATGGACGCGGCGTCGATCTGATCTTGGATTTTGTCGGCGCGTCCTACTGGAATGACAACTTATCGACGTTGGCGGTCGGCGGTCGTTTGATGTTGATTGGTTTTTTGGCGGGTGCGACAGGCGATCTTAACTTGGGCATGATTTTGTCTAAATCGCTGACCGTAGCGGGTACAACACTGCGGCGTACGCCGTTAGAAAAGAAGAACAACCTCACCCGCGATTTCGTCACGCACAAAATGGACAAGTTGGTGCGCGGCGATATGCGCCCCATCATCGACTCGGTGTTTCCGTTGGCGCAAGCTGCCGACGCGCATCGTCGTATGCACGCTAATCTCAATTTGGGCAAGATTATCCTCACAATCGATTGAGTGCGTCTGGTAATTTTGTACGTGCATAGGTTGCTCTATGGCATTCTGCACAGTGAGCCGCAATCTGCCTTCAACTCTCTTGCACATTGACGCGCTTTTGTGGATAAGTGACAATTCTTCTTCAAACTTTTCGTCAACAGATTGGTGCAGCCCACGATGTCTCGCTTGGATACCCCCGAATTCGTTTTACCACCCGAATATCAGATACCGAACAGCCGTTATCCAGCCTCGATGATCGAGATTCCGCCGTCGCGTATGTTCCTGATTCGCGATGCACTCACTGTCTATCGTCAAAAAGTGGGCGTTGACGCCGTGACGTTCGATGCCTCGCAGGGAGACGGCGGCGCATCACTGCCCGGCGTGCCACTTGAAATTCTGGAAACTGCGCTCAAGCTCCAAATCGAACACGGCAGCGCCTACGATCAGCCGTGGGGAACAGTGCGCTTTCGCAAAGCCGCCGCCGAGCATTACTGGAAATTAGACGCGGCATCAGGCTGGACGACCGACAATATCATTTTCGTGCAGGGCGGGCGCGATGGTCTGCAAAAAGCGTACTCCGCGATGGTGCATCTTGGCACGCAAGAAGTCGGCTCTGCACTCGTCGTCTCACGCGTGCCGTGGATTAGCTATAACTGGGGACCTTACGCGATGGGCTTGAACGTGCTGCTCGCACCAGGCGACCCCGCTGACGGTTGGAAATACACCCCAGAATCGATTCGCGCGACGGCACAGTTTGCGCAGCAAGCCGGACGTAAGATCGCAGGGCTGGTCATTACATCCCCCGATAACCCAACCGGACGCACACTGACCACGCCGGAACAAATCGAACTGGCAAAAGCCGCGCTCGATGCGGGCTATCCGTATGTGTTGTTCGACTGGATTTATCACTGGGTGACGGATAGCGGACACACCAATATCAATGAACTTTTGCAAGCTTTTACACCCGACGAACGCGAGCGCCTGATGGTATTAGATGGTTTGACCAAAAGTTTAGGCGGCTCGAACGTACGGAGCGCACATTTGCTCGTGGGTAAAAAAGTCGCCAAATTCTTGACCAGTCAGGCATCACACGCTGTGATTCCCAGCTTTTACTCTCAGGCAGTCGCTATCGCTGCCTACGAGATGGGCTTTGAGAAAGCCGCTGCCGGCATCATCGAGCCAACCAAACAGAGCCGAGCCCTATTGCGCGACGCACTCACCGAGAAAAATGTGCGCTATATCATGGGTGATGGTTATTATGCGTTCATCGATTGCGCACCCTACATCGAATCACGCGGGATGAAGGACAGCGAAGAATTGCTGACCTATTTAGGAGAAAACTACGGCATCGCTGTTGTTCCAGGCGTGTATTTTTCGCAGGCGGGCGCGAACTGGATTCGCTTCTCGTATGCAACGCCGCCGGATATCACCCAAGGCGCGGTCGTGCGCTTATTTGAGGGCTTGGATTCGCTGCTATAAAATCGACACTGTGATATTGACGACTTGATCAAACATAAAACAAGGCGGACATTGTTGAATGTCCGCCTTGTTTTACGTAACAGGTAATCCGCTGGATTGCCTGTTGATGTCTGTGCTATCGCTGCTTACGCGGCAGGCGTCGATTCTGCTGTCGGTGCTGGAACCAACACGCCATCGATGACGTGAATGATACCGTTCACCGCCATAATGTCGGTCGTTACGACTTCAATCGTACCGTTCAAGAACACGCCATCATCCGTCACGGTGACGACAATTTCCTGACCCAACGCCGAAATCAATGGTTCTTCGTCTTCTGCCGCCGCCACTACTGCTTCGGCATCGACAGAACCGGTCACGACGTGATACAGGAGCACGTCATTCAGCAGTTCGGTATCTGCGAGCAGTTCTTCTGCCGTGATATCCAACGCTTCGAGCAGCGCTTCAAAAGCTTCGTCAGTCGGCGCAAACACTGTAATTTCGATATCGGTGGTGTTCAGAATTTCCAGGACTGAAGGATCAGCCGCCTGAATCGCCGCCAACAAAATCGTGAATTCAGCGCCTTCGTCTGCCGTCGCCAATGCGATCACAATTTCGGCAATTGTCATTTCGGTCATGTCCGGCGCTTCTGCCGTCATTTCCGCTTCCATCGTCATTTCGGCGGTGGGTTCTTCCGTCGCCATCATCATTTCTTCGGTGGCTTCCATCGTCATCTCTTCGGTCGGCTCGACCATTACTTCGGTCGCTTCTTCCGTCGCCATCATCATTTCTTCGGTGGCTTCCATCGTCATCTCTTCGGTCGGCTCGACCATCACTTCGGTCGCTTCCATCGTCATTTCTTCGGTCGGCTCGACCATTGCTTCGGTCGCTTCTTCTGTTGCGTCAGACGCCATCGCGACTTCGGTGACTTCTTCCGTCGGAACCGCTGTCGGCGGACGCGGCGTTGGCGTCGGCGCATTCGACGGCTGGCAAGCGGCAAGAACTAGACTCAGAACCATCAAACCAAGTACTGCAAAGCGTCGCGTATTCGACATGCGTAGTTTCCTCCAGGGCGTTCAACGTTAACAAGGCAAAAGAAATCAATATTGGGCTTCTGCCGTCTCAAACAAATATCATTGATTAAGGGAAGTGACAATAGTTACAAACGTTGTATTCTGACACACTTTTATGTAGTTAATCTACACAAAATCTTGTATCGCCCGAGCATTATTCAAGGACTGCACCGCGACATTCGTATCGATGCGTTTGATTAGCCCAGTCAAAACATCTTTCGGTCCAAACTCGATAAAGCGGCGCGCACCATCATCAATCATCCGCCGCACGGACTCCGTCCAGAGTACTGTATGCGTCAACTGTAACGCAAGTTCCTGACGGATGATATTTATATCCCCCAAAGGATCGGTTGTCACATTTGCATAAACTGGAATTTCAGGTGTCACAAATTCAACGCTTGCTAATATCGCAGCGAAAGAATCGGCAGCAGGCTGCATGAGCGGTGAATGGGACGCAATGCTCACAGCCAGCTTAAGGATTCGTTTTGCACCAGCCGCTTTCGCTAACGTCATACCTACGTTCAGCGTCTCAACATCGCCGGAAACAACGATTTGACCGGGGCAATTATCATTCGCGATCACCAACACCCCACTCGTTTGCGCACACGCTTGTTCACACACACCGCGCAGAATGTCAACGTCGAGCCCCAAAATCGCCGCCATCGCGCCCGGTATTATGTCGCCCGCCATTTTCATCACCCGTCCACGCTCGCGGACAAGTTTCAAGCCATCCTCGAAACTTAACGCATCCGCTGCTACCAGTGCGGTCACCTCGCCAAAACTATGCCCCGCCGAAAAACCAGGCACAGCATCACCATGCAGCGAGCGCAGCGCTCTTAAGGCTGCGATTCCGAATACATAGAGAGCGGGTTGTGCATTGAACGTATTGTTGAGCGTTGCTTCAGGACCTTCAAAACACAATGTCGAAAGTTCAAAACCAAGTGCTTGATCTGCCGCCAAAAATGTGTCACGCGCAGCAGGAAAAGAATCAGCAATTGTTTTACCCATGCCGACAATTTGGGAACCCTGCCCCGCAAATACAAACGCGCTAGTTGACCAATCGACCATGACAACCATTCTGTGTTGTGAATCAGCGCGCAACCATGCAAAAATATAGCTTGTAACCGCGTTCTTGCAAGAACATAACGATGACAAAGCCTTAAAACTCATCCAGACAAAAAGAGAGCCGCCTCATTCTTACAACGAGCGCGGCTCACTCCCCTATCGGAGACCGATTAGTTACTGCTATTATTCACTTCGATGACAGTTTGGCCGTTATACGAACCACAGGTTGGACAAACGTGATGAGCGACGTGATAACTGCTACAGGTTTCACAACGAACCAGATGTTTACGCGCCAGCGAGTCGTGCGCGCGGCGTTTATGCGTCCGGCTGTGCGAGTGGCGTTTCTTGGGAAGCGGACCCACAATACAGCTCCTTACATAAGAAAACGCCAGAATTTCTGGCGCGTCGTGACGAATTTGAGCGATTATAGAGGCGCATTTCGTGTTACGTCAAGGTAAACCTTTGCGCACATCGGCGCTTCTTCCCTCAACGGTTATCAACACTGATGACGAACTACCTGGCTGGATGCGTCGTACCCTTCGTGCAACGGACTACGGCGTTGTATTGGCGGCACTGTTCAGTCTGTTGATCGCATGGTCATTTATCGTCCAAACCGAAATTCCACGCACCAATGACTTTGAACGTTACGTTTTTCGCACCGCTGATACCGCGACTACTTTAAGCGAAGGTCGGTTGTATCCGCGCTGGTCAGCACATGTCTTGAGCGGCTATGGCGCACCCATCCCGCATTATATACCCCCAATGACCGCTTATCTACCCGCGGTCATCGATGTTTTGTTCATCAATGATCCCATTATCGCTGTTCGGTTGATGTGTATTATCGCCTTTCTCATCGCTGGCACGGCGGTGTATTCTTTGGTGGCACGCAGCACAAATGCGAGCACCGGGATGCTTGCGTCGTTGCTGTATCTGTACAGTCCGATTGTTGGCATCGTCACCCCACATTTACGCGGCGATCTTCCTGCGCTGTTGGTCTTTGCACTCATCCCAGCCTATTTGTGGGCACTCGATGCAGCGCTATCCCGTCCGCGACCAATCGATTATGTTATCTTGATTGGCGCTTTCTCCGGTCTCATTCTCACCGATGGCGCGTTGATTACGATCACGGCGCTTGCGCTAGGTACGCCCTTTTTCATCCGCCGAATGAGCGCCGATGCCTCGCCGCGTCGCCGTTTGCGCGCGCTGTGCGCACTGATATGCGGCGCAGGATTGAGCGCGTTTTTTTGGCTGCCCGCGCTTCGCGAGTCAACGATGGTGCAATGGCAAACAAGCCCACTAGCGTCATCCATTCGACCAAATTGGCTTGAATTGTTTACCCCATTCGCGTTGATTGACTCAAATGCGCTGCGTCCAACTGAGATACTCTCACTTGGCTTACCAATTATTATCGCAACGTTTGCTGTATTCCCGTTGTGGTTAAGAGAAAAAACGCTGTACTTTCAGCGCGTCTTTGGAATCTTTGGCATCACGATCGTCGCCTTATGGTGGGGCATTTTTCCAGATTATTTGTCGCTGCTCGGCATAGGCGTTATGTGTCTGGCAATAGGCGCGAGCGCGGTCATGAACTGGCAACCACGTTTATCACCACTCCTCAGTCGGCTATTTTTGCCGATACTGTGCATAGGCATTCTAATTGCATCCATAGGCGTTTGGCTGACTCCGCATTGGCGCGCGTCGGATCAGCGATTTGATGGATTAGCCCAAATCGAATTTGAAGAGGCGGGGTTTGGCATTGCCGTACTGCCGGATAACCAACCCATACCACAAACGCTGTCGCCTGCATTCACACGCAACCCGTTAATTTTGTCGGGTTATCGAACGGGTCAGATCAACCGCATTGAATTGATCGACTCATCTGCCGCCTTACAATTCGGCACGTTGGTTACGTTATCCCACAGCACCCGCTTTCAAGTCCGCAGTGTCGCAGACGCACAATTTCGCTTCTTGACAGCACAATTTCCCGGCTGGCAAATCACTAATTCCACTACGCGCGCGGATTTACAGCCCGAACTGACAACGGGATTGATGACCATCAGCGCAGCAGCCGGGACGAGTGAAATCACTGTTGAACTCGGTACAACGGACGTTCGTCAGATTAGCTGGGTGGTATCCGCTTTCAGCCTCGTCGGTGTGGTCTTGCTGATCATCCTCAGCCGACGCACCGCGCCCGACTGGATTGAAGCACATGCCCCGCTTGCGCTTGAAGAAACACGCTTGATAGCGATTATCGCGATCACATTTACCATCTTGCTCGTCTTATTCGCGATGCCGTTTTCACCTGCCCCGCTTACGACCCGACCCGGAATTGGTCTTGATGGTAGCAGCGCACTCCGCGCCCGGTCGGATATTGGCTTAGAAGCAATTGCCTTTCGCTTAGATCGAACACAGTATCGACGCGGCGACACGATTGACGCGCTGGTTTATTGGCGCGTGCTGCGTCCATTGGATACGACGTATCTGGTACAGGCTAGTTTAGTCAGTCGTATAACGGGGACACGTGTTTCAAGCGGCGCGTTGCATCATCCTGGCGGCTACCCGACACCACGCTGGTTGACCAACGCATATATCGCGGATCAGTTGCGGGGGTTATCGACGGCAGAACTCATTCCGGGCGAATACAATTTCGCGCTCGAAGTCTTTCAATGCCGCACCGATGAATCGTGCGACACCGAAAATCGGCTGTCATTCTTCGATGCCAACGGCGCGTCGGTTGGGCGCTTACTCATTTTGCCGCCGCTGATCATCATCACCGATTAATATACTCGCTTGAATTTTCCTCCCTTGCCAGTACAATCATTGTCTATTTTCAATCATATTAAAGGACATTTCAGCATGGCAGTCGATAAAGATTATGCGATGCAGCTTGGACGAGCGTGGGCACAGCACCGCGAAAACAACAATCTTGCTGCCATTACCGAATTTAATGCGATTTTGAAACAGTCAGCAGAAAATATTGATGCGCTGTACGGTTTGGGGCTGGCACTGCGTGCACAAGGTCAGCGTGAAGACGCCATTTCCAACTTTCGCAGCGCGCTCCAACTTGTCGAAAACGCGCTCGTTTTGGAGCCAGGAAAAGATCGTTTTGAGATGATGCACCGGATGATAAGCCAACGTTTGACCGAACTCGACGCACCGACACTGCCGCGCTGAATGCAACGATTGCTAACGTGGTTCAAACACGACGATGAATAAACGAGAACGGCTCGAACGCACCATTACAGGTGAACCAACCGACCGCTCGCCGGTAATTGCCTGGCGGCATTTTCCCGGTGACGACCAACGCTCGCTCGATTTTGCGGGTGCGGTGCTGCATTTTCAACAGACTTATGATTGGGATGCAGCGTTCATCACCCCCGCTAACGGTTACATGGTTACGGATTATGGCGCAGGCGACGAATGGACGGGGTCAGCCGACGGTCAGCGCGTTTTTCAGAAACGCGCCATTCAGCGCACCCTTGATTGGACTGCGCTGCGACCGCTTGATCCCGCGCGTGGTTCATTCGGGCGCGTGGCGGAAGCCATTCGGGTGGTTCACGACTCCTTGGGCGAAAGCGTGCCGCTGCTTGTCACGGTCTACGCGCCACTCGTGCAAGCCGCAGATTTGAGCGGGCAGTTGACGCTGACGCGGCATCTTCGTACGCAAGCCGAGCGCGTCCATACGGGTTTGAACACGTTTGCAGAAAGTACCCTGCGTTGGATTGACGCGCTCCGTCGGCTGCCGATCGCGGGCATCCACTATGTCATTGACGCGGCGGACTATACGCTGTACAGCGAAGACGAATACACCGCCTTTGGATTGCCCTACGACCGCAAGATCATCGACTCGCTGCCTTCCAAATTTTGGTTCAACATGATTTCGATCAGCGGCGAACAACCGATGTTCAAATTTGCAGGCGCTTTCAAAGTACAGGCGGTGCACTGGCATGATCGCGCCGCTGAACCAACACTTGCCATTGGCAAAGCGTTATTCGCGGGCGCTGCATGTGGCGGAGTCGGCACACGGGATATGTACTTGGCGACGCCAAATGCGATTCGCGATGCTGCGCGTGAAGCGATCATCCAGATGAATGCGCATCGTCTGATTGTCGCGCCAGGCGGGGTGATACCCGTTACAACACCGATTTCAAACCTACGCGCGCTGCGTGACGCTGTCGAACGGAGCATCTAGCCATGTCGATTCGCGTTATCGCGGGCAGTGCCAAAGGGCGACAACTTAAACTTGTACCGGGAGATTCCACACGTCCTGTCATGGATCGTGTCAAAGAGGCGTTGTTCAGTATTCTAGGACGTACCATCTACGATTCGGTCTTTCTCGATAGCTTCGCTGGAACAGGCAGCATCGCTATCGAAGCGCTCAGTCGCGGCGGCTCTCACGCGATTATGCTTGACATTGATAAGCGTGCAGTTCAAACCATCAACGAGAATCTGACGCTGACGAAACTCACTGATAAAGCGACCGTACGGCGCGCTGACGCGTTCGTGTATCTTGCCGGAAAACCGGAGCGTGCGTTTGATTTTATTTACATCGCGCCGCCGCAGTATCAAGATTTATGGCTCAAAGCCCTTCAACTTATCGATACCCAGCCGGGTTGGCTTGCACCTGAAGGGACAATTATTGTCCAGATCGATCCCGTAGAAAACAAGCCCTTGGAATTAAAGGCATTTATCGCACAAGATGAACGTAAATATGGCAAGACGTTACTACTTTTTCTCGCACATCGTGCGGCAGAGGATACGGCTGTAGCGCTAAAGGAATAACAGGTTATGGTCGATTTGAAACATCTCGAAGGGTTAACCCGCGATTTGATTGCGGAATACGAGCTCACTGCCCCGCCAATTCCGGTTGAAATGATCTTACAAAATCCGCGCGCTGATATGTGGGACGACCTTGATATCACGCAGATTTCGGGGAGCTTTATTCAAGTCGGCGACAATTATTCCCCGCGCATGTCAATGGCGCGTGTGCTCGCCCGTCATATCACGCTCTCAACCTGGGGCGAACGGCGCGGAGTCAATGAAACATTGGACGACCCAAGCCTACAAGCCTTCGCGCGCATGTTGGTTATGCCTGCTACCATGATCCTGGAACTCAACGCCAGCGCGCGCACGCCCGAATTGATCAGTGCACATTTTGAAGTCCCGGTTGAAGACGCGCGGCTGCGGCTGAACGACCTGAAGACTTATACACCCTGATGCGGCGTTGTTCCATTATGACTGATGCGCTGGAGCGCGAACGCGAGTGCTTCATCGCGAGTGCGAATCGACCCTTCGACCTGTAGTTCACGGATTGCTTCAAGCAGTTCACCAATTAATCGACCCGGCTTGAGGTTGAGCGTCGCCATTAAATCACGTCCATCAACGAGCATCGGCGGATCAACCAATTGATCGCGCTGCTCAAAGTAAGCATTCAACAAAGTCCGGGCAGTTTCGACAATATGCAACCATGCATCCTGATCATTGAACTGCCCGGCACGCGCCAGTTGGAACGCCATCGTGAGCAAAATGATATCGATTCCTGCGCTGTCGGTATCACGCCAATAGCGGTAAATGCTGACGGGTGTTGGTTCGTCGTTCCAAAAGGCAGCGAAGCGCGATTGATGACGTGCAATCGCCGTGAAACGGTCTTTTTCCGAGTTACTTAACCGAAGCGTGGTTGCGACTGTTTCCCAAATACTGCCTGCATCCGCCGCATTTTTATCGTCAATACCCCACAATAGCCCCGCCAGTATTAATAAAGCGCGGTGTGAACGATCATTCGCATAGTGCGCTTCGACATGGGATTGTAACGGCTTGCGAAACCGATCCAGCGCCATGACCAACATACCAAACGTGAACTGAGCGGCGGTTTCATCCGTGCGGCGCGGGCTGATAGTCGTCACGATTTGACTGAGCATACCAATCGCATTGAATGTGACGCCCAAGCCGTTTGGCATCATGCCAGTGCCTGGCAGCGCGCGCTGGTATTCTATCTGCGGCACGATGACTGAGAGTAAGCCTAGCATATCGGCAATTCGAAGCGCGACATCCGGTTTCGCTAATTCAAGCAATTGAAAAAATTCGTCGCGCAGCCGCTCGGGGGAGTTTTCGGTCAGGTGCAAGCCCGCCGCACGAATATCGCGCACGGTTTCGGGGTCGATATGTAAACCAAATTTGACGCTCTGACGCACACCACGCAGCGCACGGATCGAATCGTCGGTTAGTGCATTCGGGTTGCAGCGGCGCAGCGTCTTGGTGATCAAATCGCGTTCGCCGCCAGTCGGGTCAATAATTTCGTTGAGGTCACCACGCACATCGACCGCCATCGCATTAATGGTAAAATCACGGTCGCGTAAATCGCTTTCGAGGTCAGCCGCCCGAAACGATGCCACATCAAACGTGAGTTTGCCATTGGGTGTTTCGATGAGCGCCCGCCCAACATCACGGTCGGCGTCCAACGGATAAAAGTCACCGCCAAGCGCGTTCGCGATTTTGCGTCCTAGCTTGATTCCACTTTCGGGGGTCACCAAATCGACATCTTTAAGCGGACGCCGCAAAAATGCATCGCGTACCGCGCCGCCGACAATATAAACCGGGGTGTCAATTTGTGACAGCGCATCTTGTAGATCGAGAATCACATCATCCCATACCAGGACGCGCTTGAACGATTGATTATTTGAAGTAGACATCTTTTTTGACCACACCTACGAACGGCAGATTACGATATTTTTCATCTAAATCCAGCCCATAACCGAACACAAATTTATCGGGAATTTGGAAGCCAGTGTATTGCACAGGAATAGGAATAGTACGCCGCGATGGTTTATCGAGCAGTGTACACAATTTGATGCTGGCGGGATTGCGCGCGCTTAACACATCCATCACGAATTTGAGCGTGTGTCCGCTGTCGATGATGTCTTCAACAATCAGCAGATGTTTTTCCTGTACGGGACGGCTCAAATCCATAACGATACGTACATCGCCAGTCGATTCGCGTGCGCCAGCGCCGTAACTGGTAACTGCCAAAAAATCAATCTCATGCGGCACATCGATATGGCGCATGAGATCGGTCAAAAATACCACGCCACCCTTAAGAATGCACACGAGCAGCAAATGATCAGTATGAGCATAATCGCGCGAAATTTCCGCGCCAAGCTCGGCAACACGCGCTTGAATCGTGTCGGCATCGAGCAAAATTTCATCGAGTAATGATTGGTCACGCAGAATCATGTCATCCCTCTCATGAATGCGTGACCCAGTATACCCGATCAATTCAAGCCGTGATGTGCCTGTAGGCTGCGGACTTTGAGCGGCTTCTGTCGCAGCGCCCGAATACCCTGTACGACCGCCGTTGCCGCGCTCATCGTCGTGATGATCGGCACACCATACAAATGCGCCGTGCCCCGAATCAGCGCGCCATCGTAATGGGCTTGCCCACCACGCGGCGTGTTAATCACCAGATGAATGTCGCCCGCGCGAATTGCATCCACGATATTGGGCGACCCTTCGCTAACTTTCTGAATAATACGTACAGGCAGCCCGACATTTTCGAGATATGCCGCTGTGCCGCGCGTGGCGACGAGCGTGAAACCGAGCGCGACTAAATCTTTGGCGATCTTGGTTGCAGCGCCGCGATCATACGGGTTAACGCTGATAAATACACTGCCTTCGCTCGGCAGCGCGGTATTTGCAGCAAGTTCGGCTTTGTAAAACGCATGACCAAATCCAGACGCATGACCCATCACCTCACCTGTCGAACGCATTTCGGGTCCTAAACGCGCATCGACGCCAGGAAATTTCTGAAATGGCAGCACCGCTTCTTTGACAAAAAACCCATCGACACGCGGTTCTTCCATAAAGCCGATTTCAGCGAGCGACTTCCCCGCCGCGATTTGTGTCGCATAAGTCGCCAACGGAATACCTGTCGCTTTGCACACAAACGGTACCGTGCGGCTGGCACGCGGGTTGACTTCCAGCACGTAGACGACTTCATCTTTGATGGCGAACTGAATATTGAACAACCCGCGCACACCCATCGCTTTGCCAATCATCTGCGTGTATTCGCGGATGATTTCGACATGGTAGTAGCTGATTTTGTACGGCGGTAGCACACACGCAGAATCGCCGCTATGCACCCCTGCTTCTTCAATGTGCTGCATGATGCCGCCAATGGTCACACTATCGCCATCGCACAGGGCATCGACATCGACCTCGAACGCATCATCCAAAAACTGGTCGATTAAGACCGGATGCCCGTTCCATTCGATATGTTTGTCGCTCCACGCCATCAGCATATCATCGTCAAACACGATCGCCATACCGCGCCCACCCAGAACATAACTCGGTCGTACCAGCACTGGATAGCCAATCTCATGGGCAACGGTGAGCGCTTGATCGTGCGTCGTCGCCGTTGCTCCCGCAGGCTGTGGAATTTCGAGTTGACGCATCAAGCCGTTGAACTGTCTGCGATCTTCAGCCAGGTCAATCGTATCGACCGATGTCCCCCAGATCGGCGCGCCAGCGTTTTCCAGCGCTCGCGCGATATTGAGCGGTGTTTGCCCACCAAATTGAACCAGCACGCCGTCTGGTTTTTCAGCATCGATGATGTTCATCACATCTTCGACGGTGAGGGGTTCGAAATACAGCCGATCCGCCGTATCGTAATCAGTGCTGACCGTTTCCGGGTTGCAGTTGATCATGATCGTCTCGTAGCCCATCGCACGCAGCGCGAAACACGCATGAACACAGCAGTAATCAAACTCGATACCCTGCCCAATACGGTTCGGTCCGCCGCCCAGGACAATCACTTTTTTACGGTCGCTGATGTGCGCTTCGTCATCTTGCTCATACGTCGAATACAAATACGGTGTATGCGCTTCAAACTCTGCCGCGCACGTATCGACGCGGTAATACGAAGGAATCACCCCAAGCACTTTCCGATGCGAACGAACTGTCATTTCGTCGGTGTTCAAGAGAACCGCCAACTGTCGGTCAGCAAAACCGTACTGCTTCAAGCGGCGCATCTCGTGTGAATCAATGCCATTTATACTTTTGTTTTCGAGTCCGATTTGCAGGGCGGCGATATCCGCAAGTTGGCGTACAAACCACGGATCAAAGCCGGTATTTTCCGCTACTTCTTGCGGCGTCAAGCCGTCGTGCAGCGCCGACGCGACCTGAAACAGGCGCTGTGCGGTCGGTAGTCGCAGCGCTTCGGGCGCGCTTTCTGCGAGTTTATAGCCGAAACCGAACATGCCAATATCGAGCGAGCGAATGCCTTTTTGGAGTGCTTCGGCAAACGTGCGCCCAATCGCCATGACCTCGCCAATCGCCTTCATTTGCGGACCCAAACGGCTATCTGCACCCGGAAACTTGGCAAAATCCCATCTCGGAATTTTGACCACAACATAGTCGAGCGACGGTTCAAAGCTGGCGGGCGTGACCTTCGTGATGTCATTAGGAATTTCATCGAGCGTAAAGCCAACTGCCAGCAGCGCCGCAATTTTGGCGATGGGGAATCCGGTCGCCTTGCTCGCCAGCGCCGATGACCGCGAGACGCGCGGGTTCATTTCGATCACATAAACCTGACCATCCGCCGGATTGATAGCGAACTGCACATTCGCGCCACCCGTCGCCAAGCCAACACGATCCAGCACGATTTTTGCCATATTGCGCAGGCGCTGGAGTTCTTTATCGGTCAGGGTTTGCGCGGGCGCAACGGTTATGCTGTCGCCCGTATGCACGCCCATCGGGTCAAGATTTTCAATTGTGCACACGACGACAAAATTCCCAGTCACATCGCGCATGACTTCGAGTTCGTACTCTTTCCAGCCGAGTACGCTCATTTCGATCAAGACCTGACCGACTGGACTGAGCTTAATGCCGCGTTCTGCGATTTGACTGAGTTCGTCGGGGTCATAAGCAATACCGCCGCCCGACCCACCTAACGTGAACGAAGGACGTATCAGTACCGGATAGCCGATTTGTACAGCAGCGGTCAGCGCATCATCGACCGCGCCGACAACGACACTCGGCGGACACGACAAGCCAACTTCGATCATGGCGTCTTTGAATAACTGACGGTCTTCCGCCAAATCGATACTTTCCATGACCGCACCAATCAGTTCGACGCCGTGTTTGCGTAGAATGCCGCGTTCGCTCAACGTTTTGGCAAGGTTGAGCGCAGTTTGTCCGCCGACCGTTGGCAATAAAGCGTCCGGTCGTTCGGCTTCGATGATGCGCTCGATGATTTCTGGTGTGAGCGGCTCGATATAGGTGGCGTCGGCAAATTCGGGGTCGGTCATAATCGTCGCGGGGTTACTGTTGACTAACACGGTGCGATAGCCTTGCGCACGAAGCACTTTACACGCTTGCACGCCGGAATAATCGAATTCGGGTCCTTGCCCGATAACGATGGGACCTGAACCGATGATTAAGATGGTTTTAATGTCTAAGCGTTTGGGCATTTTAGACTCGTATCGGTTCGCGTTTGACACGCGAAACAAATTCATCGAATAAATACAGCGAGTCATGCGGTCCCGGCGACGCTTCGGGGTGATACTGCACACTGAACGCGCCGAGCGCTTCGTGGCGCAAGCCTTCAATGCTGTTGTCATTCAGGTTGATGTGCGTAACTTCGCCGCCTTGCAAATCGCTGTCCGACGTGACGGCGAACCCATGATTGTGCGCGCTGATTTCGATGACTCCAGTGAGCAAATTTTTGACCGGTTGATTGCCGCCGCGATGTCCAAAGCGCATCTTTTCGGTATGACCACCCAACGCCAGCGCTAAAATCTGATGACCGAGACAAATCCCAAATACGGGAACCTTGCCGAGTAAATTGCGCGTGTTGTCGATCATATAGGTGACGGCGGCGGGGTCGCCGGGTCCGTTCGATAAAAACACGCCCGCCGGATTCATTGCCAACACGGCAGCGGCGGTCGTGCGCGCGGGCACAACCGTCACGCGCAAGCCGCGATCGGTCAGCATTCGTAAAATAGTGCGCTTGATTCCGGTGTCATACGCGATGATCAATGCACCGTTCGGGTCGTAATCATGATCTTTGTACCATTGGGGATCGCTATGTTCCGTCCAGTTATAGGCTTCTACACAGCTCACATCATCGACCAGATTCGCGCCGCTCATATCGGGCGCGTTTTTCGCCATTTCGATCAGCGCGGCTGGATCGTGCGCCGCTTCGCCGTGCGCCACTGCCGCACGCATCACGCCTTTTTCGCGGATATGGCGTACGAGCGAGCGCGTCGCGACTTCGCTAATACCAATCACGCCTTGTTCACGCAAATAGCCGTCTAAATCACGCTGACTGCGCCAATTGCTCACGGTCGGCGACAATTGACGCACGACAAACCCCGCGACCCACACCCGATCTGACTCCAAATCGTCTACGTTAATGCCTGTATTGCCGACATGCGGCACGGTCATCGTCACAATCTGCTTGTGGTACGACGGATCGGTCAGAATTTCCTGATAGCCCGTCATCGATGTGTTGAAAACCAATTCGCCCGTTTGCACGCCATTCGCGCCAAAGCCGACGCCGGAAAACGTCCGCCCATCTTCCAAAGCTAAAAGTGCGTGCATAGTTTTAGCTCCGGTAATGTCCATTGATCGAGACGTAATCATGCGAAAAGTCACAAGTCCAAATATTGGAATATTCTCCATTCATGATTCCGCAATCGAGTGTGACCGTAATCGAAGGCGAGCGCATAATTTGCGATGCTGCACCTTCGTCATAATTCAGCGCAATGCCTGCCGCAAATAACTGTATTGCGCCATTACAGGTGGCGATGGTTGGGTCTTCCCAATCATTGGTTGTAGGATACGGGGCAGCAGACCAATTTTCTCCCGAACATATCCACAATTCTGCCTTATCGGCATCAAAAGGGACGCCCGCACGCCCCGCTGCCGCAATGATACGTCCCCAATTGGCGTCACCCCCATAAAAAGCAGTTTTGACCAGTGGAGAGGTCGCAATTGTATTTGCAATTTGGCGCGCCGTGTTCTGATGGGCGTTTCTTACATTGATCGTGATGAACTTCGTTGCACCTTCGCCATCACGGACAATACTGGTCGCCAATTCGTGACAAACCGCCAACACACCTTGTACGACACCGCTATCCACTCCATCACGAATACCTGATTGACCGTTGGCAAGTAACAACAGCGTGTCATTGGTACTCATATCTCCATCCACACTGATGCAATTGAAGGTTAAATTGGCGGTAGTTTTCAACTGAGCAGGCATGGCATCTGCTTGAATGGACAAATCGGTTGCCACAATGCCTAGCATCGTTGCCATATTTGGCGCAATCATGCCAGCACCCTTTGCGATGCCGCTGACTACATAATCAGTATTGCGGTCGCGCCATGAGGCAAATTTGGGGCGCGTATCGGTCGTCATGATCGCGCGCGCCGCCGCTTCCCAGTTCTCGTCACCGAGCGCGTCCGCCACCAAGTCGATTCCGTGACGGATTTTCGTCATATCGAGCTGTGTCCCGATCACACCCGTAGACATGACCAGCACTTCATCCTCGCCAATGCCCAAACGCTCCGCGACCCAGCGCTGCATCTGGCGCGCGTTGTCGATTCCCTGCTGCCCCGTACACGCATTGGCGCACTTGGTATTGATAATGACCGCGCGGATGTGTGTGTTATTCTTCGCCAGCGTCTCTTGATCGACCAGCACAGGTGCAGCTTTGACCAGATTGGTCGTGAATATACCTGCCGCCACACACGGCGTCTCACTGTAAATGAGCGTCATGTCTAAAGCGCCATCGGCTTTCAATCCAGCATGAACGCCCGCCACTTTGAAGCCTTTTACGGCATGGATCGTCGATTGCACATCGTTCATTTAGTGGACGCTCCCGGCGTTGCTAAGAATCGTCGTCAGTTTGTCGATCATCGAGTCCACATCACTCTTTTGCGCGATGAGCGGCGGCACAAAACGGATCACATTCATGCCCGCGTTGACCAGCATCAACCCGTGTTGATAGCCCGCTTCGATCAACGCGGGCGTTTCGATGGTGAGTTCCAGCCCGACCATCAAGCCGCGCCCACGCACCTCTTTGATCAACGGGCTGTTGATCTCTTCCAACCGTTCTTTCAAATACGCGCCTGTTTCGCAGACGCTGCTCAAAAATTCTGGTTGGCTGATCGTGTCAAACACGTATTTGGCGACTCCAGTCGTGAACGGGTTGCCCGCAAACGTCGAGCCGTGATCGCCGGGGTGAATATGCGAGGCGACCGTTTCGGTGACCAAAATCGCGCCAATCGGCAGCCCGTTGCCCAACGCTTTGGCGATCGTTTGAATATCGGGCGTGACGCCGCTCGGTTCGCTTGACCACAACGTCCCGGTGCGACCCATGCCACATTGAATTTGATCGAAGATGAGCAATGCGCCGTGCTGCTCGGTCAATTGGCGCAAGCCTTGCAAAAATTCTGGCGTCGCTGGATAAATGCCGCCTTCGCCCTGCACAGGTTCGAGAATGACGGCAGCGGTTTTTTCACTGATGACCGCGCGCGCGCTTTCCAAATCGTTGTATTCCGCGACGATCACGCCAGGCATGAGCGGGTGAAAAGGCTTCTGATACTTGTCTTTCGGCGTGATCGAGAGTGCGCCAAGTGTGCGCCCATGAAACGCGTCCGTAAAGCACACGATCTCTTTGCGGTCGCTATCACCGTTGTCATACGCGACTTTGCGCGCGAACTTGAGCGCACCTTCGACCGCTTCGGTACCACTGTTGGTGAAAAACACACGATCCGCGAACGATTTGGCACAAATTGCTGCCGCGAGTTCTGCTTGCGGCGCGGTGTAATACAAATTACTGGTGTGAATTAAGCCTAGTGCGGCAGCTTGAATAGCTTTTATAAAGCCCGCATCACTGTAGCCAAGCGCGTTGACTGCGATTCCAGCAACCCAATCTTGATATGCTTTGCCGTCGGTATCATAGAGTGTGATGCCGTGTCCGTGTGAAAGCACGAACGGTGCGCGCTTATACGACTGCACAATACGTTCGTTTTCTAGCTGAATAATCGGGTTCAAATTTTCTGCGACTGCCACTGCTGCCCCCTTTAGGTTAGCTGTTATTTGCTTCAACAATCATCGACCAATTTAATCGGCGTTCGACCCATTCCATGGTCGCGCGCCGTTCATCCACCCACCCATTTGCCGCTTCATAACGGATCGTCGCCAGACACCACCCTAAAATCAAGGTCGCTACGTCAACTTTTACGCCGGAGGTCAAAAGGTGCTGTGCCAAATCACGACTATAATTCGACGTTTTGACCAGCGCGTTATACAACAAATGATGCAGTTCATGACAATTCGCACATAGCTGGATTGTCACTCGATTCTCGCCGTGCATTGCCACATCCCATAAGTGATGACGATGTGATGCCGGATAACTACAGGCAGAACACGCCGTAATTCGTTCCTGATACGTCGGGCGGCGGCGCTTTTTGATGCGTTTATATTTACGCAGGCGATAAAACCCAAGCCAGTACTCGATGATGCTCGCGCGCTCGTCGGCGTTTTCATGCGCCGCAAACACGGCGGTGAACGAATTGACTAGGTCATCCGCCTGCTTGTCGCCGTGCAATTCACGGATCAGCGCAAAAAGTTCGTCGATTTGGCGCTGCTCGTCTTGCTCGCTCACAATAAGACCTTAACCATTTGCCAACACGTACTGATTCATGTGCCAGAGGTGAAAATTGTACCCCTGTGCGCCGTCAAACCGCTTACATCGGTGATCACCGCTTGTTTTGCACCACTCTTCAATGCATCAAGCGCCGAACGCACTTTCGGGATCATACCGCCGAAAATCGTCCCGTCCCCGATCAACAATTCGATTTGCGGCAGAGTCAGCGTGGGCGCAATTCCACCATCGATCAATACGCCCGCCACATTTGAAATCATGTACAGACGTTCAGCATCGAGCGCACCCGCAACCGCCCCTGCAACCTGATCAGCGTTGACATTGAGCGCGCTATCAACACCCAAACATAGCGGCGCGATCACCGGAGTTACGCCTTGCGCCAGCATCGCGCTCAAAACTTCGGCGCGCACCGATGTGACCACACCCGTATACCCCATGTCGTGTTGGGCGTGACGCATTTTTTCAGCGCGGATCAAGCCGCGATCAACCCCACTCATGCCCTGCGCATCGAGTCCAGCGTTGATAAAGGCGCGCACCAAGAGTGTATTGACCGATCCACGCAGTACCATCTCCACGAGTTCAAGCGATGCAGCATCGGTCACACGAATCCCATCGACATACTGCGGTTCGATGCCCATCTTGATTTGCATAGCGCTGATCGTTTTGCCGCCGCCATGCACCACGACAACGCGATCTTTAATCTGGGCGACGACGCGCGCGAATTCGGCTAAATACGCGGGATCATCGAGTTCATGCCCACTAATTTTGATGACGAAAGTTGAACTCATAACAACGCCATCGTTTCGGGAAAGCCGAACATGAGATTGAAACACTGTACCGCTTGCCCCGACGCACCTTTACGCAGGTTGTCTGTCACGCTGGTGATGTGCAAATAGCGATCGGTGACCGGAGTCAAGCTGATCGCCGCGCCATTGGTTCGAACGACATGTTTGAGCGTGGCTTGCTGACCGCGCGCCAGCACCTTAACGAGCGGCTCATGGCTGTAGGTTTCTTCAAACAAATCCTGGGCTTTTTCGGCACTGAACTCATCTTTAAGCGTTACGTAAATACTCGCCATCAAACCGCGATCGACTGGTAGCAAATGTGGAGTGAAGATCAACATACCCGCTTGTGGATCGATCTTATACATTTCCTGTTCGATTTCACCGACATGACGATGGACACGACCCGGATTGTATGGCGCGAAATTGCCGAAGACTTCGACGAACTGTAAATTTGACTTTGGGTCTCGTCCCGCGCCGCTTACGCCGCTCTTGGCATCGACGATAACAGGCGTATTCGGCAAAACAGCGTGCTGTTTAAGCAGTGGATACAGACCCAGCAAAGTCGTCGTCGGGTAACAGCCGGGCGCGGCGATCATCGATTTACCAACGATATTGGCGCGATTGATCTCCGGCAGTCCGTAAGGCGTCGGCAGCAATTCTGGGTGTGGATGCTCATGGCTGTACCACTGTTTGTAGCTTTCTGGTGTATCAAGACGTAAGTCTGCCGATAAATCGATCACCTTGACACCGTGCGCCGCCGCCGCCGCCGCCATGTTTGCGCTCACGCCGTGTGGCAGCGCGAGAAATACCACATCTACGCTCGATAAATCGGCGTCATCCGATCGGATATACGTCAAATTCGTGAATGGAATCGACTCACCTTTATACGTATTCGACGTGGCAAAAACGATTTCGACTTGCGGATGATGCGCCAAAATTTCCACGACATCTTGCCCAGCGTAGCCAGATGCGCCATAAATACCAGCGCGAATTTTGGGTCGTTCGGTCATGCGTTCTCCTTGAAAATTAAACGGCAGACAAGAAAAAACCCCCTGCCTCAGGTCGTGAGGTCAGGGGGTTGGGTGTGCGTTCGTGCTGCGGACTGCGTGCTTACTAACGCGAAAAACCCAACTTGACCTCATGTGTCAATGGGCGACGACGGTATTCGCGGCGCGGGATATTTAGTATGTTCATGTCCGAAGCGATCATGACCAACATCCTTAGGCAATCTGCTAAATTATGCGGCATAGTAAGCTTGATGTCAATTCGATTGTCCAGCGTTATTGACGTTTGCTTGACGGCTATACGTGAGACCAGTACGATCGGACGCAGGGTAGACAGTGAGCGCAAAATGATTGAAGTAGATAAGCTGACCAAGCGCTACGGCAGTTTTACAGCCGTTGATCACATTAGTTTCAAAGCAAAAAAAGGCGAGATCGTTGGGTTGTTGGGTCCCAACGGCGCTGGTAAAACCACGACGATGCGAATGCTGACCGGGTTTATGCCACCGACCGATGGCAGCGCCAGCATTGCAGGGTTTGACATCAGCGACGAGTCGATGGAAGCACGGCGCAATGTCGGTTATATGCCCGAACGGATTCCGGTCTACCCCGATATGACCGTCAAAGCGTATGTGATGTTTTGGGCGCAGTTACGCGGGGAACGGCGTCCGTCGGCACAGGTTAATGATGTATTGCAGCGCGTGCAGCTTTATGATCGCCGCAATATGTTGATCCGCCATCTTTCCAAAGGGATGCGGCAACGATTGGGACTGGCGCAAGCGCTGGTACATAACCCACCTGTGATTATCCTCGACGAACCGACGATTGGCATCGACCCGCAGCAGGTGATTGAAGTCCGTGAAACAGTGCGTATGCTCGGCAAGGATCATACGGTGCTGTTTAGCACGCATATTTTGAACGAAGCCGAACAGGTCTGCGATCGTGTATTGATCATCGATAAAGGACACATCATCGCGCAAGGCAAACCTGGTGAACTGCGCGACAGGCTGCAAAGCGGCGCGGTAATTTATGTCGAAATTGGCGGCACGAACGCCGACGCCGCTCGTAAATTATTGAGTGGTATACCCGGTGTAACTGCGGTCGAAAAACAAGGCGCGGGCTGGCTCGTCAAGAGCAAACGTGACCATGACACCCGTGCCGAAATTTCGGGACGGGTCGCCAAAGTCGGTTATACGCTGTTAGAAATGCGACAAGAACAGACATCACTCGAATCGATCTTTCTCGAACTGGTTGGCAAGGACAGCACATGAGTACATGGGTGATATTGCGCCGCGAAATTGCGCACTACTTTGGCTCGCCATTTGCGTATTTAATTGGTTTCGCTTTTCTGGTCTTTACGGGTTTGGTGTTCACCCAAGAGATCGAAGTCGTATCAACCGCGCAAACGATTGCAAATCCGGCAATAATCCCGACGACGCTGGCGCTGCTTCTGGTGTTCATCGCGCCGTTGTTGACGATGCGTTTATTGGCAGAAGAACGACGCGAAGGCACGCTGGAATTACTCTTAACCGCTCCCGTGCCAGACGGCGCGATCGTCATCGGCAAATTTTTAGGCGCATGGTTTTATTACACGGCGCTGCTTCTGATCACGCTGGCATATCAATTCGTGTTAGCAGCGATTACGCAGCCAGATTTCGGGCACACGATTGGCGCGTATCTCGGCATTTGGCTGTACGGCGGTGCGACGCTCGCCGTCGGGTTATTTTTCAGTTCGCTGACTGAAAATCAGATCGTCGCTGCATTTTTCAGCATGATCACACTGCTGTTGTTATGGCTGGCAGACGGTGCAGGACGCGTGATCGGCAACATCGAAGTGGCACGCGTCGTGCGAACGCTGTCGCTGCAAGCGCACTATGCACCATCATTCGGCTTTGGATTGATAAAAATGGAAGACATCGCTTTTTTTCTGGGCATTATCGTGATCATGCTGTATTTATCAATCCGCGCGCTCGAATCCGCGCGCTGGCGGTAAGCGATGAATAACTCCAACAATATCGTCATCACACGTGGCAATATCGGCGCGGTCGCCAGTTTATTTGGTTTTGGCGGCGTCATTGCTGGGATCGTAGCATGGATCGCGCAAGGAACGCTGACGCTGCTCGGTTTGACATTGTTCGCGTCGGGCGCGATCGGTTTGGTCATTTGGGCGGCGCTGCAACCGGACGATTTTCGCGGCTTCATCACCGGACGCGGCATCCGCTTTAGCACCGCGACGATTTTCAGCGCAATACTGCTGATCGGTATCGTCACCATGACGTATTTGCTGTTAGCGCGCGCGACGCTGACATGGGATTTGACCGCCGCACAGCGTTTCACCTTGAGCAATACCTCGCTCGATATTCTAGAACAGGTCAGCCGCCCGATCCAAATCACCGGGTTTTATAGCGCCGGATCGCTCAATTTGCGCGAAACCGACGATCAGTTTTTTGTGCTGTACGAAGACGCAACCAATGGTTTAATCCGCCGTCGCTATTACGACCCGGTAGAAGTGCCAGCACTCGCGGAACAATTCGGCACGACCTTTGATGGCGAAGTTTATCTTTCCTATGTCAACGGCGACGGCGCGGTCGATTTTTCATCGCTGGCACGCGTGCCCTTAAGCGGTACACAAGAACGCGATTTGACGCAGGCGATCTCACGGCTTTTATATGCGGGGACGCTGACTGTGTATTTCGATACCGGGCTAGGCGAACGTGACCCGCTCGATTCGTCTGCAGAAGGTATTTCGGGAATCAATAATGGCGTACGCGAAAGCGGCTTGATTACCTATCCGCTCGATTTGCCGCAGATCGCCGGAATTGGCGGCGACATTCCTAATGATGCGTCGATGGTCATTTTTACACGCCCACTTCGTGATTTGACGACCAACGAAATTGGCGTACTGGATCGGTATCTGGAGAACGGCGGTTCGCTGCTTTTATTGGCGGATGTGCTGTTCACAGATGAACTGTTTATGGAAGAAGACGGCGAGTTCAATCGTTATCTGTGGGATAATTTCGGTGTACGCGCGTTGAACCGCGTAGTTGTCGATCCAGTCGCGTCAGGGCAAACGCCGCTCGATGTCATCGGTGCGGTCATGTTCGATGAAACCGACTTTTCTGCCAATCTCGATCCAGCGATCAATCCGACGCTGTACCGCCTGATTCGAGCGGTTGATGTCAATCTTGAAAGCGCGCCGCCGGATATCGCCAATGGGCGGCTGTTCATGTCGTCCGAACAAAGCTATGGCGAAACGAACTGGCTAGCACTCGGTCAAACAAATACATATCAGTATGACGCGAGCAGCGATGTGCCAGGACCACAATCATTGGTCGTATGGTCGTGGAACCAAGCGACAGATGCGCGCATCATCCTGGTCGGTGACAGCGATTTTGTCAGCAATGGTCAAGTGCTGCTGCCGTCTATCGGCGGCAACGGCATTTTGTTCACCAACGCCACCTCGTGGCTTTCAGGGTTGAACGAACGCATCACGTTCGGTTCGCAAAACTTCGCTGTTAGTATGCCTGTATTCGTTGACGTACCGACACGTCAGTTTATCCGCTTCGCCGTCGTGATTTTGCTACCGGGCATCGTCCTGGTTACAGGAATAGCAATCTATGCGAGGCGTGTACGACGATGAAAAATCAGCGTGGACTGTTGATTCTGCTCGCTGTGTTCGTCGCGCTGGTCGCAACGTTCGGCATTTTAAGCAGCCTGCCAAACACCAGCGATGAAATCATCATCACGCTGACGCGCGTGTTCCCCGATCTGACTGATCTCGATTTGGCTGCGATTCGGCTGCAAAATCCGATCACTGGGGCTGAATTAACATTAGCACGCACAGATAACGGCGTATGGGTCGCGCCCGATCTCCCTCAACCCATCAACGCGCAAAGTGCAATCAATGTCGCGCGTACTATCGTACTGCTTGCATATCAACGAGCGCTGCCTGTACCGCCGGACAGCGATTTGAGCGATTACGGTTTCAACCCAGATGGCGTGCTGAACATTCAATTTGTCACCACAAGCGATGAGACACATTTTATAGCGGTTGGCAGTTTGAACACCCTGCGCGCCGAGTATTATGCGATTGCCGACGACCGACCAGACATATTTCTACTCGACCGCCCTGCCGTCGATTACCTTTTATTGACCGCGCAGCAGCCTCCCACAAATGAATAATTTATAAAATAGATACTCGAACTGCTTGACAAGGGTACGAATTGACGATATTCTGTTTGATTGCAATTATGAAGCGAGTGTTAAACAACACCCGACGATGTCGTTTTGCATACTCCCAGCCGATTGTCGCCACGTCTACGTAAGAATTATGCTTGTATTACGTCTAATCTAGAGTGGCAAGACACGTATCTTACCAACTAACGAGTGTTATAACGTATGTTTACAGTAATGGCACCTAAAGACGAAGTGCGGTCTCAAATCATGGAAAAAGCGCGGAAGCAGGGACGGGTGAGCTACGACGACATCCTGACAATGCTGCCAAACGCAGAACAGGATGTCGCGCTGCTCGAAGACGTTATGGACGATTTGATCGCGGCGGGCGTCGAAGTGATGCCATCGGTCGAACCGGACGAAGAGGCTTTTTTTGATTCCCCGCGTGCCCGCAAAGAAGTGGGGTTCGACCTTGAGTTGAATCCAGCACGCGAAGATGAAGAAGTGGCGTGGTTCGATAACGACTTGAACGACGATGCCGGGTATCAACAAGCGCTCGATAGCGACGATGTGGTCGGCTTGTACCTGAAAGAAGCCGGACGTGTGCCGTTATTGAAAGCGGAAGAAGAAGTTGATCTCGCCAAGCGCATGGAACGCGCTGTACAATCGCGCGCCCTGCTCGAAGAAAAAGGCGAGCTGCTGCCGATGGATGATGTGTATGATTTGCGCGATTTGATGCACGACGGCGAAATGGCGCAGGAGCATTTGATCCGCGCTAACGCACGTCTGGTCATCAGCGTGGCGAAGAAATACATCGGACGCGGCGTTCCGTTTCTGGATTTGATCCAGGAAGGCAACATCGGCCTAATTCGCGCGACCAACAAGTTCGAATATCAGCGCGGACATAAATTCAGCACGTATGCGACCTGGTGGATTCGTCAGGCGGTCAGCCGTGCCGTTGCAGATCAAGGACGCACGATTCGTGTCCCTGTACACATGGGCGATCAGCTCAACCGGATGCGCCGCGTGCAAATGCGTTTGACGCAAGAACTCGGTCGTGATCCGTCGATGGAAGAACTTGCCATCGGCATGGAAACCACACCAGACAAAGTCGAAAATTTGCTCGAAATTGCGCGCCGCCCTGTCAGCCTAGAAACGCCTATCGATGAAGATGGCGACAGCACCTTCGGCGATTTCGTCGAAGATGTGAACAGCCCTGCACCAGCGGAAGAAGTCGCCAACAATTTGCTGCACGAGCAGTTGAAAACCGCACTCGATCGACTGCCTCCACGCGAGGCGCAAATCTTACGTCTGCGTTACGGATTGGAAGATGGTCGCGTGTATACACTCGAAGAAGTCGGTCAAGCGATTGGCGTCACACGCGAACGCGTGCGTCAGTTAGAAGCCCAAGCCTTGAACCGTTTGCGCCAATCATCTGCGCATGTGATTCTGCGCGACTACTTGTACGAGGAGTAAAATCGCGTGCGGACAAAAGGGTCGCGCGGGGTATGGCTGGGGTCGCTTGCGCTTATCGCGTTAGGTGTCATCCTGCTTCTCAACAACTTTTTGCTCATCAGCGGCTTCAACGTCACGACGTTGTGGCCGCTTTTGTTGGTCGTCGGTGGTGCAGTCGTACTGCTGCGTGGCGATATACTGGCGGGCGGCGACGGTCGCGCGTTTGGCATTACACGCGGCAGTGTCGAAAGTGCTACGCTGGAGATCATCGCTGGTGAAATCGATGTGACGATGCGTGCAGCAGAGCGCGAAGGAAGATTGATCGCCGGACAATTTGCGGGTAATGCACGCCCAGCCCTGCACGTACAAGGAACGCATACGTTTCTCAAGCTGGATCGTGCCGCAACCGCGTGGCTGTCGTTTGCAGATTGGCATATGAGTCTGGCGCGTGATTTACCCTGGCAGGTGCTCGTCACAAGCAGTATTGGGCAAGTCGATGTCGATCTTTCCGGTTTAATTGTGCAGAACGGCTTGATCGCCACCGGTTTCGGTGATATTCGACTGGTCACGCCCGATGAAGCATTCGAACCGATTTATATTCGCAGTGCGGCTGGGATAATAACTGTCATCACGCCACCGGGCAGCGCCGCACGCATTAGCGCGCAAAGCGGATTATTCTTTAAGCTCCATATCGATAACAGCCGCTACGACCAAGCCGAACCCGGTGTGTATCTTGCCAAAGATGCCGACGCCGACGCCGAGATCATTGACGTGCAGATCGCAGGGACGTTTGGTGATGCGTATCTTGCGTAATCCGTTTTGACGCCCATGCAACCGACCAGCCTCAATATCGTCATCCGCGACGGATTAGAAACCGATATCGCTTCTTGCACAGCACTCGATCATACGTATGAAACCGATACGGTGTGGCAAATGCAGTCACATCACGAAGATTACCGCGACGAATGGGAAATCACGCTGCGTTTAGAACGCCTTCCACGCGTCATCGAAGTCACCTATTCGCCAGATGAAAACAGGCTTCGCGCCACCTTACCGCCTCATCACTGCTTTATCGTGGCGGTCAGCCGTGACCAAACCGAGATTTTCGGTTACTTGACGATGCACAACGACATAATTCGCCACATCGGACAAATCGAAGATATCGTCGTAGCACGGGCGCTGCGCCGCCACGATATTGGCAAACGGTTAGTAAACGCGGCACGACAGTGGGCAAAAGAACACCAGATCACACGCTTGACCTTACATACACAGACCAAAAATGTCCCAGCGATCACGTTTTGCCAGCGTATTGGCTTTCAATTTTGCGGGTTCAACGACCGTTATTTCCCAAATCAGGATATCGCGGTCTTTTTTAGCCAATCGATACGCTGAGAGCGGAGCGTCCTGTAAATGGATGAACTAATCGTACCAACGCTCTCGCTGTTCAACGAAATTTTGGCTTCAGGGATCGTTATTTTCGCCGCTTCAATTTTGCTTTATAACTTGACCCGTAATTTACGTGACCGCGTAACGCGATCATCCGGCGTTGTACTCGCCTGCGTGACAGGTGCGTATATCTGTGACGTGTTTTTGTCGCTGGGTCCTGGCGCGGGGACGTTCGCTAATACGCTGCGTTTGCAATGGTTAGCCATCGCCTTCATGCCCGCCGCGCTGTTCCATCTTTCCGACGCGTTATTGGCGACAACCGGATTGCCGTCACGCGGACGCCGCCGCCGCTTAATCCGCGTTTTGTATGGATTCAGCATCGCATTCGTGTTGTTGGCGACGTTCACCGATGTATTGGTGACGCCCCTGCGCGTTCAACCGCCGCTGCTGGAATCAGGCGTCTACATCAGTTTACGCGGAAGCACCCTGTTTCCGGTTTACATCTTATATTTCGTTTTGGTGACGCTGTTCGCCTTTTACAATGTTCAGCGTGCACGTCAGCGCTGTCTCACGCGCGATACACGCCGTCGTATGGGCTACTTGCAGATTGCAATGCTCACGCCTGCCATCGGCATTTTCCCGTTTTCGACACTGCTTGGTGTGGGTGAAGAATATTCATTGCTTGGCTTGGCGCTGGTCAATGTGGCGAATATCGTCATGATATTGATGCTTGCGTTCCTGGCATATCCGCTCTCCTTTTTCGGCTCTAACACACCCGATCGCGCCGTCAAAACGCAGTTGCTGCGCTTCGTCCTTCGCGGTCCCGCAACGGGGTTATTGGCGTTGGCAACGATCATTGTCACGTCGTCAGCCGCGCGTATTCTGAGTTTACCTGGCGAAACATTCTTGCCGTTTGCGGTCGTGACGGTGATTTTATTATGGCAGTGGATGGTACATTTACTACTCCCGCGCCTGGAAGGTTTCTTAGTCTATGCTGGTGACGACTACAATCATTTTGAAAAATTGCAAGCTTTAAGCGAGCGGCTGCTCACACGCGATGATCTCGTCCAGCTTCTTGATGCCAATCTGTCGGCAAGCTGCGATTACCTGCGCGTTAACACAGCATTTGTGGCAGCACAAAATAGCGATGGCGCCTTTGAATTGATAAGCGCGGTGGGACCTGCCCGCCCCGACGCGGCTTTATTCACTGCCGACGCCCAAATAATCACTGGATTTTGGGCGATAAATGGATCGTTGGATGCGCCGATTGCAACAGAAAAATGGCACGGTTACTGGCTGATTCCGCTGTATAGTCCACGCGCGACAGGCGGCGAGTCGCTGCGCATTGGGGTGATGGGTTTTCAAGCGCGTGCCGCCGAGATTGACCTGACGCCAGACGACGATGTGATGTTGAAAATATTCGCGCGGCGTTCATCGCAAACCCTCGAAGACATCCGCCTGCAGAACGAAATTCTTGCGGCATTGGAAGGCTTACTTCCCCAGGTCAATGTAACACGTCGCGTCGCGGCAGAGATTGAATACAAGCCGCGCCGCGCTGGTTCGGCCGCAGACGCGGCAAGGAACAACAACGAACTGAGCGTCGATCACGAACAGTTCAAAGAACAAGTGCGCGCGGCATTGCGCCACTATTGGGGCGGCGTCGGCTTGACAAGCAGCCGCCTATTGGAACTTCAAACTGTCAAGCGGGCGCTGCCCGAACATGACAATCAACCGACCAAAGCGCTGCGCGCGGTTTTGAAAGATGCAATCGAAAGGCAAAAACCAGCGGGAGAGCGCAAATCGTTCAGCCCAGAATGGACGATTTATCTCATCCTTGAACGACGCTTTATCGAAGGCGAAAAAGTCCGCGATGTCGCGCGGCAGTTGGCGTTGAGCGAACCAACGTTTTATCGACGCCAGGATGACGCGATCGATGCGGTTGCCAAGACACTTACGGAGATGGAAGGCGGCTTATAATCATCGTATCGTTCGCTGCTTGTGCGAAAATTACCCCCGTACTATACTTCCGCTTATCAAGATGACCAGTCTTTAATGAGCATCGTACTGGTAGGATTCAAAAGGAAATGAGCATGGCGAGCAGCACGCAACGGCGGGATCATACGCCCGCGCCGCCCCCCCCCGACGAGGCGTATTGGGCAGCACTGCTCAATGAAGGGGAATACGCCGACAGCACACCGACCGATACTCCACCCCGCGATGACGACTCCTACGGCGTACATTTGAATGGCGCGGTTCTAGAGCGAATCGAGGGGGGCAGTCTGCACGCCGACTGGATCGAAATGCAGCGTGTGATGGATGCCGACGAAATCGTCGAACTCACGGTGATCGGCTACAACCGTGGCGGTTTGTTGGTACTATGGCGCAGTTTACGCGGGTTTGTCCCTGCCAGTCAACTGCTTGATTTTCCCGCAACGTCGAACAACTCGATTCGTCGTAATGCATTGACAAACCAGGTCGAAAAGCAGCTAAAGCTCCGCGTCATTGAACTCGACGAAGTTCAAAACAGGTTGATTTTATCTGAACGTGCCGCGCGCGCATTGCCAGGCGAACGCGCAGATATTTTGGCACGATTGAAATCGACCGACATCATCACAGGCACGGTCACAAATCTGTGCGATTTCGGTGCATTTATCGATATTGGTGGTCTGGAAGGTTTGATCCATATCAGTGAACTCAGTTGGGGGCGCGTCGGACACCCCAATGATTTACTGAACCGAGGTGATTTAGTGCGCGTCTATGTACTGGATGTCCACCAAGACGCCGGACGGGTCGCGCTCAGCCTGAAACGTCTGCACCCCGACCCATGGATCTCCGTCGGAGAGCGCTATCAGATCGGGCAGATTGTCGAGTGTTTAGTGACGAACGTGGTCGATTTCGGCGCGTTCGCGCGCATCGAAGAGGGATTAGAAGGACTGATCCATGTCAGTGAACTTGCTGAAGGACAGTTCTTGCACCCGCGCAATGTCGTTTCCGAAGGGCAAATCATCCACGCGCAGATTTTAAGCATTGATGGGCGCAATCGTCGGCTTGGCTTAAGCTTACGCGCGCACGATTAACGATTCAGCACAAGTGACCTTCTTGCGCTAAAATAGGCGCCAAAGACGGAAACGTGATGGAGCTGACCAGTGGCGCAGGAAAAACCCGCCGCCCGCACGGAAAAAGCGGACACGAAGCCGACGGTGAGCGCGAAAGCCGCGCCCACCGCCCCAAAAACAAATGCACCGCGCGTGCCTGCCACGCCCGATTCAAAAACGTCAACGACCGGCGTACCAGCCGAGCCCGGCGCTGCGAAATTTGCGCGCGCGGAAAAATATACGGTCAAGCCGGAGTTTTGGGATTCTATTCTCGATTTAATCCCCCCATGGGGTGACGAAATCGCGGCGATTTTGCTGATCGTGTTCGGCGTCGTCTCGTTCTTGTCGCTCATCAATGCGTCGTCCGATGCAACAATTTCGGCGGCATGGTCAAGCGCACTCACGAGTATGTTTGGCTGGGGCAGCGCGGTGATTTGTGCAGGTATTTTCGCGTTGGGCATCATCGTACTGCTGCCTAAACTCGGCGTCGTCATTCGCTTTCCGACTCGGCGCATTCTCGCGCTGGAGTTCAGCTTTTTATCGGTATTGGCGCTGCTGCACATGAGCGCGGGCGATGAAGAATTACGCGCGCTGGCACGGATGGGTCGCGGCGGCGGACAAATCGGCTGGGCGCTCACATCGCCGCTCGTCAGTCTGTTCGGCGCGACATTGACCGTGTTGTTTTACGCGATCATTTTGGTGATCGCGATTGCGGTGGTGATCGGCATTCGACGCGACCCAGTGGTCGAATTCTTACAACGTAACATCGAGCAGTTCCGCAATATCGGCAAGCAAAAACGCCCGGCGCTCGCACCCAAACCAAGCAAAACCTTTCAACAAATCGGCGCAATGGATGAAGCGCTGACGACGAAGCCTGATGTCGTCGAAGATGCGAGCGGACAATTACAGGTCGCTACGCATTCCAACGTGAATGCTCAACGGGTGCGCGTGCATTCAATTGTTCGTGTACGCCCCAATCTCGAAAACCTGCCTCCATCCACACGCGCTGCGCTGCTCAACCCGGAACCAACAGCGACAACGCCAAAATCGGGTGACAGTAAATCCGACACAGCGAAAAACGAGACCTCCGAATTATCACAGCTTCCGATCTTCAAAGCCCGTGAAAAAACCGCGCTCGAAGCGATTGGAACGATCAAAGGTAAGCGCGTTAAAGGCGAACCGGTCAGCGTCGAACGACCTGACGGACGAATCAAGCGTTATTTCACCGTCGATAATATGAAAGAGACCAAGACAGCCATCAAGCGTCCCGACGACGTGCCGCCGATAACGATCTTACGCGATGTCGAAATTAACCTGCCTGACGAGAACGAAATCAATAATAATGTCGTGTTGATTGAAAACACGCTGCTTGAATTCGATATCGACATCGATGTGGTAGACGTAAAAGTCGGACCAACCGTAACTCAGTACGCGGTGCAGCCCTTCAAAGAAGGACAAAATCCTGAAGGCGAATTATCGCCAAGCAGCCGTACTCGTATCAATAAGATCGCGGGGTTGGCAAGCGACCTTGCGCTCTCGCTATCTGCTAAACGTTTACGCCTGGAGACTCCGGTTCCTGGCGAAACGTATATCGGCGTGGAAGTGCCGAACCGGAAACCAAGCACGGTCGCGCTGCGTTCGGTCTACGAAAGCAGGCAGTTTTCAGAAATGCTGGCGAAGAAAAAATCGCCACTCATGATCCCGTTGGGACGCGACGTGGCAGGTGCACCTGTCGGCATCGATCTTTCAACCATGCCACACTTGCTCATCGCTGGAACGACGGGTTCCGGTAAATCAGTCGCAATTGCAGCGATGGCGACCGCATTGGTGCTGGATAATACGCCTGACTTAATCAAGCTGATTATGCTCGATCCTAAAATGGTCGAACTCAGCCGCTTTAACGGACTCCCTCACTTGATGGGACCTGTCGAAACTGACGGTGAGCGCATTATCGGCGTGCTGCGATGGTGTACGCGCGAAATGGAACGGCGCTATAAAGTTCTGGAAGAAAATGTTGCTCGCAACATTGACACCTATAACTCACGTTTGGGACGGCGCCGCCAGGACGAATACATGCCGTATATCGTCATCCTGATTGATGAAATTGGTGACCTGATGATGAGTCACCCTGAAGAAACCGAGAAATCTATAACGCGACTGGCACAGATGGCACGCGCAGTCGGGATGCACCTGGTCGTAGCGACACAGCGCCCTTCGGTAGACGTAATCACGGGATTGATCAAGGCGAACTTCCCGTCTCGCATGTCGTTTGCGGTCGCGTCCGGTGTAGACTCACGCGTGATTTTGGATAGCGTTGGCGCAGAAACATTGATGGGCAAGGGCGACATGCTGTTCTTATCCGCTGAGGCAATGGCACCACGGCGCTTGCAAGGCTGTTTTGTCAGCGATGATGAGGTGCGTGGCGTTGTCCAGTGGTGGCGCGATTGGCACAAAGGCGCTATCGAAGCGGGGACGAGCCAACCGGTGGGTATTGGACCGTGGGAACGCGGCTTGACGCGCCGCGAGTTCTTGAGCGAAACCGACCCAATGCTGGAGCAAGCGATCTCGCTCGTCATCGAGTCGGGCGAAGCATCGGCGTCATTGATTCAACGGCGTCTTGGTTTGGGCTACCCACGCGCCGCGCGCATCATGGATTTGCTGGAAGAACTCGGTGTGATTGGCGAATCGAAGGGCGGCGGGCGCACGCGTGAAGTCTTGATCAAAAAGGGACGCGACCCGTTCAAAGATGTGATTGAAAAGCGCCTCAAACAAAAAGACGACGACAAAGACTAGCAAGGGCGGCTCATCTGCCGCCTTCTGCTCACATATCGATCATAACAAGCGGGGTTGGGGCACTATCGGCGGGTCTATCGGCAGAATCAAATTGGGAATATCGACAATAGCGCGATTGACCGCTTTGCTGACTTCGTGGGCAGACATGGCGTCGTTATTATCAAATGGCTTGAGTAAATCACGCAAGCTGCCAACCTGAGCTTCTGGCGTGGTCAGCCAGCGATCATAATCGTCTGGTGTAAGGATGACGGGCATCCGGTCATGGATTTTGGTCGTGAATTCATTGGCACTCGTCGTCAAAATCGCATAGGTGCGCACGAGTTCCCCGTGCGGATTTTTCCAGATTTCCCACAGTCCAGCGATGCCAATAAAACCGTCGTCGCGCATATGAATGAACATGGGGTGTTTGCCATCATCGCGGATTTGCCATTCGTAATAGCCAGTCGCCGGTATAATACACCGACGACGTTTATACGCATTACGAAACGACGGTTTTTCTTCCACTGTTTCTGAACGTGCGTTGATCAGCTTGCTGCCCATACTTTCATCTTTTGCCCACGACGGCAGCAATCCCCAACGCAGCATTTCCGCTTGCGACGGGTCATCACTGGTGATCACCGGAAGCATTTGCGTCGGTGCTATATTAAAACGCGGCGCAAATTCTGGTACGGTCGTCAGCGCGAACGCCTGTTGCAATTGGTTCGGGTCAGCATTGATCACATAACGCCCACACATCACTTTACCCTTTCAAACAAGAATAACTTGTGCGGTTAGCGACGTCGTTTCTTATCTTCGGGGGTGCGTCCCAATTCTGCCACTTGACGCAAAATCGCCAGCGTCGCCAACCCTAAGCCGATTAAATCTCCGGTCTGCACGCGGTTAGGCGTACGCAAACCGTTGCGAACGGTATCGTCGGTCGCCGAACGGGTGTAAAAATAAGCGGCGATTACGCCAAAAATCGTGCCACCGATCACACCGAATATATACGATTGTGTTTTCCAATTACCCTCTTGGGGGTTCGTCGGCAGATTGCTCATCGATGTTTCCTCGCTTTTCAACAGGGTCAAAGATACTAAAAATCGTCTTATCTACAGATGCGACACGCGCGTTGAATGTGATGGATGCCTTGCCTACACGCTGAGCGATTTGATGCGTACGCCCATGCATGGTCGCAGTCAAACGTTCAAGCGCAAATAACGGTCTGGTGACACCACGATTGACGCGTCCCATACCATAAATTGCCAGCACCATGAGCATATACAACGGAAACATACACAAGACCGCCGGACACAAAACAACGATCATGAAGAAATCGGCAATCAACGTAGTTTGGCGTGGGTCAGGCAGCAATCCGGCGATGACCACCAACAGCACGATCAGCCCGATACCCCCAAGGAACGGCAGCATAATCGCTCGCCGCATTTCCGAACGCAAATTACGAAGCTGCTCTTTTTCAGTTGGGATAGGGTGAGGCGGCAGACTGCTCATGAACGCCAATCGTTGGTTGACCCAGTATATACGCGAATTATACTCCAGCTTGCTTCGCTCACAACCCACGCCCTCCACAAGGGCGCAAAAATGGGTACACTAGGGGATACTAGGGAAGGTCATTGGTATGATTTTTACACAGCTATATATTGAGCCAACAGTTGCGGCGGCATTGCACGGACACAGCCCCGTCGTCGCACTGGAATCGACATTGATCACACATGGGCTGCCCTACCCCATCAGCGTTGAAACTGCGCTTGCGATGGAAGACGCGGTAAAAGCGTCAGGTTCAGTTCCCGCCACCATTGGCGTGATTAAAGGCAAAATCACCGTCGGTTTGTCGCACGATGAAATCGATTATTTGGCACAGCAACCCAGTGACAGTGTCCGTAAATGCAGCCGCCGCGATCTGGCAATTGCGGTTGGATTGGGCGAAAATGGTGCGACGACAGTCGCGGGAACGATGATCGTCGCCCATATGGCGGGGATTAAGGTGTTTGCTACAGGCGGAATCGGGGGTGTGCATCGTGGTGCATCGTACGATGTATCGGCGGATTTGCTCGAACTTGGACGCACACCCGTCGCGGTCGTGTGTTCCGGAGCAAAATCGATTCTCGATTTGCCGCTTACAATGGAAACATTAGAGACACAAGGTGTACCTGTGCTCGGCTATGAAACCGACGAACTGCCGGCGTTTTACGCTCGCTCATCGGGGATCAAACTGGATGCGCATGTCGAAACGGCGCGCCAAGCCGCACAGGTAATCGCAGCATCGTTTCGACTCAATTTGCATCAGGGGCTGTTATTCGTCGTCCCTGTTCCAGCCGATAATGCGATGCCTGATGACGCCGCCGAAGCAGCCATTCAAGCCGCGACGCTCGAAGCCAGCGCACAAGGAATCCACGGCAAAGCAGTGACGCCTTTCTTGCTCGATCGCGTATCGCAGCTTACCGGAGGCGTTTCGCGCGGCGCGAATATTGCCTTACTTGTCAACAATGCGCGCGTTGCGGGTCAAATCGCACTGGCGCTCAGCAAAATCATCCAGGTAAAGTAAATGCTTGTAGCGGCATGACATACCATGCCCGCATCAGGATTGTAAGGGTTTCATGCGTATACGAGTTGAAGGTAAACAACCCCTCAATGGGGTGTATCGACCGAGCGGCAATGCAAACACTGCGCAAGCCTTGCTCGCGGCGTCAATGATCACCGATTCGCCCGTCACACTGCATAATTTTCCGCGCACGCTATCGACCCAATCGATGATCACGTCCGCCGAATCATTGGGCGTAGTGCTGACATGGAATGACGATAGCAGCCTCACAGCGACGCATAGCGGATTAACGCGGCGCGTGCTCACACAAGGCGAAACCGATGTATCGATTGGCGGGCTCTTGTTAGTTGCACCACTGCTGATACAGCGGCAGTACGTGCGACTAGAGATCGACTACCCGCTTAATCGCATTCGCACACATCTTGAGGCGCTGCGTGATCTGGGAATTGATGTTGTCACGTCCGCCAACGCCGTCGATCTGAAAGCGGCGTCTTGGGAGACACGCGAGATTATTTTATCCCAGGCGAGTGTAACCGCAACCGCTCTGGTGTTGATGCTGTCAGCCTGTTTAGGCAAATACACGGTCTTGAAGAATGCGGCGTGCGAACCGCATGTGCAAGAATTGACATTAATGCTGGTGCAGATGGGCGCACGCATCGACGGCATTGGCTCAAACGTGCTGCATATTCACGGTGCGACGGCGCTGGCTGGCGCGGATGTCAGCATTCGACCGGATCATATCGAGGCGGCGAGCGTCGCCGCGATCGCAGCGATGAGCGGCGGGCGTGTGCAGATCGAAGGTGTGCGTGGTTCGGATATGAGGGCAATTGCGCGTATGTTCGAGCGGCTCGGCTTGCATATCGATATTGACGCCGAAACCATGTTCATTCCCAAACATGAAGTTTTGACCGTGAGCAACCGTGAAGAAGATGTCGATGCGTCAGTGGAAACCGCACCGTGGCCCGGTTTTCCTTCGGATTTGGTATCGGTAGCGACGGTCATTGCTACCCAAGCGCGCGGCACGTCGTTGATCCACGAGAAGATGTTCAACAATCGGCTGCTATTCGTCGATAAGCTCAAAGCGATGGGCGCGCAGATCGTGCTGTGTGACCCCCACCGCGCGATTGTTGTTGGGTCAACAGCGTTGCGCGGCATTTACATGGATTCGCCGGATGTGCGCGCCGGAATCGGTATGTTAGCGGCAGCATTGGTCGCGGACGGTGAAAGTGTAATCGACAATGCACAAACGTTGGAGCAAACGTTTGCGGGTGTGCTCGGAAAACTACAGGCGATTAACGCGCCCATCATCCTCGAATGATGACCCCACCTACGCCACCTCTCGAATTTTTCACCATTGACGGCATACGAACCGCAACCTCAATTACGGGTGATGGGAGTCCGATTTTGGTACTGCATGGCTGGGGTGCAGACAGTCGATTGATGCAGCCGTTGGCAGATGGATTGGCGGCACGTCGTTTTTGTGTTCACGCGCTCGACCTGCCCGGTTTTGGTCAATCCGAGCCACCGCCTAGCGTGTGGACCGTATTCGATTACGCACGTTTCGTCGTCGCTTATCTCGACGCACACAACTTGAAACAGGTGTATATCATCGGTCACTCGTTCGGCGGACGTCTCGGCTTGATTTTGGGATCAGACTTTGCCGACCGCGTGATTAAAATGACACTCATCGATAGTGCGGGCGTACCGCCACATCGGTCATTGACGACGCAAGCGCGCCTGACCACGTATAAAACGATCCGCGATGGGCTAAACGCCGTCGGCGCAACATCGCTATCCAATCAACTGCGCGCATGGTATGTCGGGCGTTACGGATCGGCAGATTACAAGAACGCAGGCGTGCTGCGCGATACTTTTATCAACATCGTCAATCAGGATTTACGCGCTCATGCAGGACGTGTGCGCGTGCCGACACTGTTCCTATGGGGCGAAAACGACACCGATACCCCACTATGGCAGGCGAAAATCCTGGAATCCCTGATCCCGGACGCGGGTTTAGTCATCTTCCCCAACGCCGGACACTACAGTTATCTTGAGCATCTAGCGGAGAGCATCCGCATTATCGAGCATTTTTTTACCCATGATTGATTTTCTGTTCTGGCTGATCGCGTTTATCTGGTTCTTTGGCGTCTGCATGCGCGTGTATCGGCAAGCGCGCTTCTTTCAAATCGAAGAATACATGTCGTGGCGCTATCTACGCTGGTTGTTCACGGCACGCGCTCGCTGGCTGCCCAATCGCCCTTTGTTTGCGTGGCTTGCGGGGTCGCTATTCGCATTCATGTTCTCAGAGTCTCCTGATGGCTTATTGCCGTCTACCATCGGCATTTTCAGCGCACTCATCGGCGTCATTCCCCCTGATGAAGGTGAGATCAAGAAGAAATTTCACCCAACATCACGCGCACGCCGTATGCTCGGCGCAGCCATCGTCATCGCGGGCGTTGTCTTCGTGGGTGGTGTGCTGTTCGTAAGTGATATTTTAACAGGCAGCGCGCCAGAAATTCGTGTCATCGCCGTTGGCACGCTCGGCTTTATCGGGTTTGTTTGCGCGCCGTTGTGGTTGATTGCCGGAAACATCGTCATGACTCCGGTCGAAGCAGTGCTGCGACGGCGCTTTATCTCCAGCGCGCGGAACGTGTTGAGTGATATCAATCCATTGGTGATCGGCATTACAGGCAGTTATGGCAAGACCAGTACCAAGCTGTTTTTAGCGCACATCTTAAACGGGCGTTATAAGGCATATTCGACGCCAAAAAGTTACAACACACTGATGGGCGTGTGCATCGCCATCAACAATGATCTGGCGGATGACCACAGCATTGACTATTTCATTTGCGAGATGGGCGCATACGTTCCAGGCGAAATTCAGCGTATCGCCGCGCTGACTCGTCCACAAATCAGCATCGTCGTCGATATTGGTCCTCAGCATCTCGAAAGATTCGGCTCGCTGGAAAACATCGCTATCGCCAAGTACGAGATCATCAAGGCGCTGCCGTCCAATGGCGTCGGCGTCTTCAACTGGGATAACCTGCACGTGCGCGCGATGGTCGAGCGCGGCTACCCCGCCACGCGCTTAACAGTGAGCAAAACCGTAGACCCCGCTACTGTACAAAATGCGTTGCCGCGTTTCGTCGCATCGGAAATCAGCGAAACCTTGGATGGAATCACATTTCGAGTCACAGATACATTGACGAATGACAGCGAAATTTTTGCCACGCCGTTACTCGGTCAGCACAATATCACTAATTTGCTGCTGGCGACTGCGGTCGCTATACATGAACGCATGAGCTTGCGCGAAGTCGCCCGCCGCGTCCAGGATTTACAACCCGCCGAAAGTCGGCTTGCGCGCCGTACAACGCCAGAAGGTGTCACTATCATCAACGATGCGTACAGCGCCAACCCGGTCGGCATTATCGGTGCGCTCCACGTGTTGGGGCTGCACACGAGCGGGCGACGCGTACTGGTTACACCCGGCATGGTCGAACTCGGCGACTTGATGGCGACCGAAAATCAACGTTTGGGCGAACGTGCCGCTCAACACACGACAGATGTCATACTCGTCGGCGCGAAACAGACCGAGCCGATCCACACTGGATTGCAAATAGCGCGTTTTTCACCCGACCATATTCACGTCGTCGAAACATTGGCGGACGCGCTTGAGTGGATTAAGCGCAACTTATCGGCGGGGGATACCGTATTGTTCATGAATGATTTGCCCGATACGTATACGAATTGAGCCGCATATGCCGACCTTTGGCGACGCTGTAATTACGCTCATCGCCACGATTGCGATGATTGCTGCGTTTTTTACCTCGTTCATCCCGTTTGTACCCGGCACACTCTTCATGTGGCTGATTACCGTCGCCTACGCGTGGGTGACAAATTTTCAGCAACTGACATGGCTGCCTGTCATCGTGGTCACAGTGATCATGCTGATCGGCGCGACCAGCGACTTTTGGCTGCCCTTGATCGGTATGAAAGGGCGCGGGGCATCATGCAGCAGCGTCTTGGGAACGATCATAGGCGGGTTACTCGGCACGCTGCTCATTCCGTTACCGATTTTGGGAACATTGATCGGCGGCGTGGTTGGCGCGGTGGGATTGGAATGGCTGAACAACCGCGATACAAGCGCATCCATTCGCGCGGGGACGTTCGCGGCAGAGTCGTTCGCGCTCAGCATCATTCTTGAGGTCATTTTGAATTTGATCATTTTAGTCATTTTCTTCGCCGCACTTTTGATCCGCTAACGACGCCCCTACCAAGTCGGCGCGCCATCCTGTAAACTCGGTTCGATTTATGCGCCGCCGCCGTTGAGTCGCGCACAAACGCGATCACCGATCAAGGACAGTCCATGAGCGCTAGACGAAAGTTAACCGTCGCTGTTTTGTTTGGTGGGCGGAGTGTCGAACACGACGTATCGGTTGTGACGGGCAATCAAATTATGCGCGCGTTCGACCCCGAACATTTCGACGTGATTCCCGTCTACATCACGCGCGACGGCAGATGGTTCACCGGTGAACCATTGCTCGACCTGAAAAACTACAAAAACGAAATTGTCGGTCAAGTAGGCGTCATCCCCGTTATTTTGTCGCCAGCCACCCACCATCACGGCTTGATCATCAACCCGATACCCAATGGATTGTTCGCCAAAAGTCAGGTCAAGCGCATCGATGTTGCGTTTCCGGCGATTCACGGCTCGCATGGTGAAGACGGCACCGTGCAAGGTTTATTTGAACTAGCGGATATTCCTTATGTGGGCTGTGGTGTGATGGCGTCCGCGATTGCCAACGACAAGCTCATGACGAAAACGGTGCTTCAACAACACGCGATTCCGGTATTAGGGTCAGTCAGTTTGACGCGCGCCGAATGGGATGACGAACCGGACACAATTTTGGCACGCGTGCGCGCCGAACTGACCTATCCCGTATTCGTTAAACCAGTCACCTTGGGTTCGAGCATCGGGATCAATCGTGCCAGCGACGAAAACACACTCAGGAACGCCGTCGATGTCGCCGTCCATCTGGATAGACGGGTATTGATCGAAAGCGCAATTGTCGGCGGCGTCGAAATAAACGCCTCGGTTGTAGGCGACGACCGTCACATCGATGTATCAGTGCTAGAACAACCCGTATCGTGGGAACAATTTTTGACCTACGAAGAAAAATATCTGCGCGGCGGTGACGGCATGAAAAGCGCCGAACGCTTGATTCCCGCACCGCTCACGCCTGAACTGACGGCGCGCATCCAAGCGCTCGCAAAAAGCGCGTTTCGCGCCATCGATGGTCGCGGCATCGCGCGCATTGATTTTCTTGTGCGCCCCGACCAAAATGAAATCTATCTCAACGAGATCAATACCATGCCAGGATCATTGGCATTTTATTTATGGGCAGAAACCAATCTGTCCCCACGTGCACTCGTTACGCGCCTGGTACAAATAGCGCAAGATTTTCACGCAGAAAAACGGCGTAATACCTACGATTACCAGACAAACCTGATCGCGTTAACCGCCACGCGTGGAGTCAAAGGGGTAAAAGGCGGCGTCAAAAGTGCATCAAAGCCGCGCACGGAATAGCGCACCAGACCATCTTTCACTAGAATTAGCTTTTGCAATGCAAATCGTCGGAAACGGAGCTTGCCCGTGCGTCGCTGGATGATCGAAATCAGTATAGTAGGTATGGCACTCGTGCTGGCAGCGTGCGATGGGTCGTCTGCTGCCCCACCGACAGGACGCCCTATCGTTCCGACGCGCGTAATTCCGACGATCATCGATACGGCAACGCCGACACCAACTTCGACAAGTACATTCACGCCAACACCTACCGCGACTTTCACGATCGCGGCAAGCGCTACCATGAGCGCAACATCCAGTGATACAGCGACGCTGGTTCCTGCGACTGATACTTCAACCGTGACAGCAACGCCAAGCATGACCGACACTGCCGCACCCACACCAACCGAAACACCGCAAGCATCCACCCCGCTTACGTTTGAACTTACGACAGCGTATCGAGCACCGTCGCTGATGCGCGAAATCGTGTTGGGCGATGCAATTAGCGGCGAGATCACGCGCCGACTATCTGCGCTCGTCTATCCATTCGTCGGCGATGTGGATCAATTTATCGATATAACGATGACGAGCAGTGATGACACCCTTGACCCGCTTGTCATTGTGCTGACGAGCAAAGGGCAAGAAATCGCACGCAACGATGATGAGACGCCAGAAAATCGCAATTCAGTGCTTCGAGGCGTGCGCTTACCAGAAAACGACACGTATTACATCGTCGCTACACGTTATCTGGGACGATATGGCAACAGTGAAGGTGCCTTCACATTGTCGCTGGATGAATCAAACGGACTTGAAGCGGAAATCGGTTTCTTGAGTATACCGCTCGTATTCGATAAGATCATGGTTGGTTATCTGGACGAAGACATTTCGGAGGAAATTTATACCTTCCGCGCGCGCGCTGGTGATGTTGTCAGCATCGATATGCGTCGTTCCAATGAAGACGACACGCTTAACCCAACGATTGCCATTACCGACAATCTAGGAAATCTGTTGATTGCCAACGATGATTCTGAAACCACTTCGTTCGATGCATATATCGATGAATTTGTGCTGCCGCGTGATGGTTATTACAGTGTCATTGCTGCGCGATACATTACCGGCGACTCCACCATTTCAGGCGATTATGAATTAGAAATTACGTTGATCAGTCGCGGCGGCAAAAGCGGCGTTTATCCACTCGATGCCCAGATCAACCCACAAAACTCACGAACAATTCGTTCGGATCGGCGTCTGTTCACCTCGTTTGTCGCGGGCGATGTCATCACCGAGGGGGGCGACGAAATGCGTCTGCAATCGTTGATTACCTATGAAATTCCACCCGATTTGACAGCGGAAGACGTAGAAAGCGCCGCGCTCACTTTAGAATTATGCGAGGGTTTTGGTGGTGGATTTGAAGAATTAGGCGAACTGACGGTGTATCTTGATCCGTTTGGCACAATGGATACTGACCGGGATGTTTTGCGACCGACGGTTGGTTCGCGCGTGCTGACGGTGTTGACGGACTGCGATACCATCGACATTACCGATCAGGTTATCGCCGCGCTGGAGATCAACGAGTATACACTCCAGTTCCGTCTTACCTTCCGCGCCGCCGAGAATAACGGACAAAGCGATCAAATTCGGTTTATCGACCCGCGCTTATTGATTTACCTGCAACCGTGACACTCGCCATGCCTAAAGGCAGGGGCTTCCAAACAACGCTTGAGCCTAACTGCACTCTACGTTAGCGTTTGCGGACGTGTCCCATCCGGCTTTTACTAAAATATTGATGGCTGCATTGTGGTCGCGGTCGAGACTGAGACCACAAGTACAGTCCAGCCATCGTGTAGACAAGTTAAAGTCGCTAAACACCGCACCACAGTTGGAGCAGGTCTTGGAGGTATA